>Ga0335084_10003290_pt1 | contig 15744 bp, 26 predicted proteins | sample Lox_Sample_44_FD_206721 | JGI IMG/M metagenome (GOLD analysis project Ga0335084, IMG submission 206721) | Soil microbial communities from Loxahatchee National Wildlife Refuge, Florida, United States - Lox_Sample_4.4 | ecosystem: Environmental > Terrestrial > Soil > Wetlands | place: USA... | reverse complement strand
CGGAAACACCGCTCCGCCCCCGCTGCGTCCTTTGAATTCGCTGGAGGTGAGGACGCAGGTCTCCCCGCCTCCAAGGGTCAGGGTATAGGTGCTACGGATTTTGGAGACTTCGGGATCGGTGAGACTGATGTGGGGTTGCCGGGAGGGGCGCAGGAGGATGCGCCGGCCATCAGGAGCGCGAATGGTCTCCAAGGTGATGCTGCACGCAGTGCCTCGCTTGTTCTGGATCGCCACGACATCCTCATCCGTGAAGCTGATGTCTTCATCGGTACGGTGTTCCATTTTGTAGGTGGAATCGAGATTGGACTTGACGTGGAGGGAGGCGCGATCGCCCTCACGGCACACGAGGCGGATGCGGTTCAGGACAGGCACGGTGCGCAGTTCTCCCGCGGGACAGGGTGGAGGTCGTGGTGGCGGTCGGTGGAGGTGTGATCCTAACTCGTCCGTGGAGGCGATGCCAGCGGTTGCAGCGGTTTAGCGGTAGCGCACTCTTTCTGTGCAGCCTGGATCGTGGCTTGCAGCATTTCGACTGAGTGATAGTGGACTTTGAGGAGGGTGGCACCGGGGCTGAAGTCGATGGGGGGATCGTAGGAGAGTCCGGCGGCGGTGAGGTGTTTTTGGAAGGTGGAGAGCTTCCAGTGATCGAGCAAGATGCCTGCGACCTTAGGGGACGGGGCAGCAGGCACGGGTGCGTTACTCCTCGGTGTGGGAGATCCCGTATTTGGCGAGCAGCGCCTGCAGGACTCGGAACCCGTAGCCGGCGAAGGCGGCGCCGACGGAGCCGACTGCGGTGGCGGTGATGGAGTCCAGGTGCCAATGGAGGAGATTCTCGCACACGGCGACGGTGACGACTGCGAGCGGGGTCCCGGCGAGTGCGGTGGTGGTGGCGGCGCCGAGGGCCGTGGGCTTGTTCTGGGGGCCGGGTGTGGTCGGGTCGAGGCGTGCGGACTGGACCGCTTGAGCCACCTCCTGCGGGGAGGAGGGTGTTGTTTTGGGGGTTGGTTCGCTCATGGCGGGATATCACTTCCGATGGTGTCCGGGGTGGGATCTGTTGCCGGCGCTTGTAACATCGCGTGTGCGGTGTTCGAACGGCCGAGGAGGGCGGCGAAGTCTTCCTGAGTGGGATCGCGACCATCGCGGACCCAGGTTTTGAGCTGTTCGGTGAGCTCGCGGTAGGCGCTCACGCTGATTTGGCTTTGTTCGAGCCAGGAGGCGAGGTGCATGAGGACTTGGGCGGCGATGGCGGGCCACCCGGGGGTACGTCCGAAGCCGGCGGCGATCGCTTGGAGGAGCGCGGGCAGGAGCAAGTAGGCAGGCGAGGCGGTGTCAGTGGACGCAGGCGCGACTGCCTCAACCTCGGGAGTGGGTGTGCTCATTGTCGGGTGTGTTCCAGTTGAGCGGCCAGGAGGGCGATGGCGGTGGCGGCTTTCTCGGTGGCTTGGGTGAGGGCGGTGGTGTCGGGAATGTTTCCAACAGCCCGTGTTTGGAGGTAGTCGCGGGTGGCTTGCAGCAGTGCATCGGCGAGCGGTTTGGCGAGCGCGTCCGCCTGTTGCACGCCCTTTAGCGGGGCACCGTAGAGGAGCCCGCGTTGGCGCAAGTCAGCGGCGGCTTCTTCTGCGACCACGAACTCTCCATAGAGGGCATAGGCGCGTTGGAGGGGTGTTTGGGCGAGCGCGACGGGGGTACTGCTACAGCCGACGGCGAGGATCGCCCACAGGCAGATGAGCCAGATCGACAGTGGGATGAGGGCGCCCCAGAGAAACACCGGGGTGGGGCGTGTCGGAATGGGGTGTTTCATGGGTACCTCAATCGATTCGAGCGAATCGAATCTTACTTTAGGCCACCTGAAAGTTGGACGCAACCGGAACATCGGCGAGGATTTCGGTGACGTAGTTTTGAGTTTCGGCGGGGAGGGTGGTGTAGCCGGGAGAGCCTGCGAGGTACTTGTTGATGTTGTCCTGACCGTGATTGTAGGCAGCGAGTGCGGCGCCCCAGTCGTTGTAGACGGTGAAGAGGCGGGAGAGCTCGGCGGCGGCCTCATTGATCTGGTCGGTGGTGTCCGCATCCGAGTAGGGGCGCGGTCGGTTGACGGTGGAGAAGTACTGCGGCATGAGTTGCATGAGTCCGAGTGCGCCCACGGGAGAGGCTTTGAGGCCGGAGATGATGTCGGGGCGGAAGCGGGATTCCTGGTAAGCCAGCCGTGCGAGGAGATTGGTTGGGATCAGGTAGAGCTCCTCGAATTGGTTCAGGACGGGAACCCAGCGGGGGCCTTGTTGGACGGTCTGCCAACCGGAGAGGGCGGCGGTCACGGTATCGACTCCTGAGGTAGCGAGGTCGCTGACCTGTTGACGGTTCTGATAGAGCAGCCAGGCGATGAGGCTTCCCAATCCTAACAGCAGTGCAGTGTTTCTGTTCATGCGGGTGAGGGTGCGGTTACAGGCACAGGACCGTGGGGCTACTCACACTGGAGAACGACTCAACACGGGAGAAGTGTCCCAGACCATCGCTCGTGAGGGGGATCAACTGATAAGTTCCTGGATGGATAACGAGGTTGGCCACACCGGAGGGCGTGATGTCACTCGAACCCAGGGACGTGAAGATGAGCGTGGCGCCGGAAGCGTCTATATCCGTTTGGGTGTACTCATTTTTCACTGGCCAAGTGTAGCCCACGGGTACGACGTAAACGTTTTCGTATGCGCGCCGGGTTTGACGGTAGGGATAGACCGTGATGAGAAGTTGGTCCTGGGTGGCGCCGCTGATCGTGGCCAGGATCTGGGGTGGTTGTAGATACAGGTCATTGGGAGAGGCGATCGCATTGGCGGCATCCCAGTCGATGACTCCATAGCCGAACAGGTTGGCGTTGTAGCCGGTGCTCCAATTCGCGGCCGTTTGGCGTAGCGCGGCTTTGATGTCGAAATAGTTCCAGGTGGGGTGATTGAACTTGAGAGCGGCCAGGAAGCCTGCGGTGGCGGCGGACACCCAGCTATCCGCGCTGGTGTCGAGGCCTTTGTAGCCGGCGGATAGTCCCCACTCGATCCCAGGTCCGCTACCGCCGTTGCCGGAATTGACGGAGGAGGATACGGCATAGGTCAGGGGCGGAGGCGTACCGGCGGGCAGGCCGGCGCGGGAGTAGGGTTGTGCGTGCACGGTGCCGGCGGTCACTAAAAGCGCGTAATGGGTCTGGTCGAGTGCGATGTCGTAGCCTGAGATCGAGGCATTGAGCACGCAGTAGACCGCGTGATTGGTGGCGGTGTTGGTGGCGACCTGGAAGAAAGGGGTTCCACTGGTATTTTGAAAGGTATCGAGCGTGCTGACACCATCGGCCGTGCGATCGGTGGGGATGTCGGTGTCAACATGGCCCGCTCCCAGAACCGCGTTGATGGCGGGAGCGATGAACGTCGCCGCGTGAGTCCCTTCATTCAAAACGGACGGGGCTGTGCAGCCCGCACGGGCAGCGCAGGCCTGGAGATACCAGATCAAACTGAGCAGCACCCCTATTCGTCGGGTCATTGAATCACGCGCACATTGTAGGTCGAAGCAGTGGGTGTCAGTGCGACGATCGCGCACACGCGCACCGTGACGGTGTTGGCGGAAGTGACTTGGGAGGACCAGACGGCGCCGTCACCGGGATAGGTGTTGGGGCTGCTGGTGGCCACCATGCTGGTGGTTGCGCCGGTGACCGAGGCGGTGCCGGAGGCGCAGGCACCGGCCGCGAGTGCACCGCCGCCGATGCTGGCGCTGGTGCCGCTCAAGGTGGGGTTGGTGGGCGCATCGGCCACATTTTTCCAACCCCCGTTATAGACCATGAGGCGATTGTTGGTGGTGTCGTAGCGGGTGGGCACCGAGTTGGCGTAGATGCCTGTGGTATGGGCGGGTACGCCGGTGGGCGCGCCGGCGGAGGTGCCCATGTAGAAAAAGCCATCGGTGGCGCCGGTGGCATTGGCACAGGTGCATACGGCATTACCGAATCGATCGATGACCAGGACATTATTGAGATTGGGGTCGGTTAGAAGAATGTCACCGCTCAAGGCCGCCGTGGCGCCTTGGCCGGCGGAGATCACCGCGTTGCCGGCCTGTCCCGCGCCGCTGGCGCCGCCGGCGGCCAGATCCAGCTCGCCCCCGGCCCCGCCACCGCGACCGTTTCCGGCGGACATCGCCGCACTGCCGCCTGCCCCGGTGGCGCCTGCGATGCCGGCGGAAAAGCCGATGTCACCGGATTTGCCTGAGCCGGAACCGTTACCGGACTGGAAACTGAGCAATCCGCCGGCGGCATTGCCCCCGCCGGCATTACCGGCGGAGGCGGTGAGACTCCCGCCCCCGCCGCTCGAAGTCCCGCCATTGCCTGCGGTAATGACGACTGCGCCGCCGCTGCCGCCGGTGTTGCCCGTGCCGGATTTGAGGTTGAGTTGAGTGCCGTTGCCGGCGCTGGTGGCGCTGGCGCTGGTGAGGGTGGAGTTCGCGTTACCGGCGGTGCCCACGGTGAGCGTGTGTGAGCTCGTGGCGAACGTGAGATCGCTGGTGCAATTGACGGCGCTGCTGGTGCTGTCATACAGCACCTGATTGGCCGCGCATCCGAGCAAGGTGGACAGTGTGGCCGGTGTGATGAGGGGAAAGGTGGCTGCGGTGGTAAAGAGCCAACCGACCGCGATCGCGGCACTCAAACCGATCGATGCGGCGAGACCTTTGCGGTAATGGTTCATGGTGTGATCACCCAGCGTGAGAGCGTGGAGCTGTAAGTTGCGAGAACGGAATTGCCCACCGATAGAGTCAGATCGAAGGCGCCCGTACCGTCACCGATGAAAAACTGATTGGCGGCAGTGGAGCCGGCGTTGCGGTCATTCAAGGTAGCGGTGTTGGTGCGGTTGTTGATGATGAGGACTTGTTGGCGTGACAAACCGGCGAGGAGTCCCGTCAGGTTGCACACGCCCGGTGTACCGCCATCGGTCAGGATCAGAATCCCGTACGGGGTGGTGGCCCCACCGGGCCAGGCGGGCGAACCGCCGGGATCGAAGTCGTTGTTGGCGCCGGCGGTAGGCGATGCACTGATTTCCGCGCCGGCGAACCCGCCCCCGCCTGCGGGTGTAAAGGACAGGGGCCCGCTGGCCCCGGCGCAGGTGAGGACTCCGGCGGCCAGCTGTACGGGACCTTGTCCAGGTTTCCAGGCGGGTGTGGCAGAGACGGGCATGGCAACCGAATCGGCTCGCTAATCTGTGTTGGACAGTTGAATCGGCGATGGGACCAATCTCAAGGAGCCCTGCGGATCGCTCAATTGCGCGAGCGCCTCACGGGTGTCTGCGGCGAGCCTGAGCTTGCCCGTGTCGGCGAGCGGGAGCGAGAGCCCGGGAGTGTTGAGGACTTCCAGGAGAAAGGCGGCCATATCGGGTGTGAGTTTCATGTGGTGAGCCTCAAGCGGGTGCGACGGTGGTATCGGTGCCGGCGCTACCCACCCAGTGCAGTGCGCCTGCGTTCACGTAGAAGAAACCGCCGCCGGTCACCGCTCCCGTCGAGGTGCCATTCAGGAGCTTCAGGGTGTTGGTGCCGGAGGTGGTGCGATCGGTGGCGGGGTTGGAGTTACCCACGATGAGGTTACCGAGGTTGAGGTCTCCTGCGAGCAAGGTGCGCCGGGTGGCACCAACCTTGGTTTCCAGCGCGAAGGTGTCATTGTAGCCGGCCCCGAGACTGGAGCCTGCTTGGTTACCGATCAGGATGTTGCGCGATCCGGGAGTGACCGAGGGGCTGCAGGCAGTGCCGATGAAGGTGTTGTTCAAAGAGCCGGTACGGGAGCTGCTGCCCACGATGACGTTGCTATCGAATGTACCGGCATCGGCCAGGATTCCAAATCCGACCAAGGTGTTGTCGGTGATGTTGCTCGCGGTGCTCTGGATGCAATTGCTACCGATGATGACATTGTTCTGGGTGGTGAAAGCGCCGGCGCTCGCCAGTGACTGCGCGGCCTGGTAACCGATCACCACCGAGGAGGTGATATTGCCGCCGTTACTGACCTGCGCGAAGGAGTTGAGACAACTGTCAGCCCCTAAAATAACCGAGGTGGTGAGTGCGCTGTCAGCGTGGGCGAGTGAGCCGTAGCAGGCCCGCTTACCGATCACGACATTGTTGGTGAGCGTGCGGAAGGTACCGCTTGCGGGGGAGAGTTGTGCGACGGCTTCTGAACCGATGATGACATTGGCATAGAAGGGATTGCTGTTGACCAACCCCACGACACTGGCGGCCGCGTTTGAGCCCACGATGATGTTGCTGCCGCAATCCACAGCGGCCGTGGCGGCATTCAACCCGATGAGTATCGAGCCGGTGAGCCCGTTGGCGCCTCCGGTGGTGGAGGCGGTCGATGCGACCGCGCCGGCCCCCGAGCCGATACAGATCATGCCGGCGAAGCTGGCGGTGCTGTTGGGAGCGGCGGAGGTGCCCGAGGCGAATGCGTTATCGCCGATGACAATGAGATCGGCTTGGGTGGTGAACTTGCCCGCGGACTGGCCGGCGAGGAATACCCGATTGCCAGTCTGACCGGAGCCCGCATTCAGGCCCACGATCCGATCGGTGATCCGTTGCGGCGGAAAATAACTCGGTGAACTAACCGGCACCGGCAGCAACAGGGCAGCTTGTTAAGAGGCCCCGCTCCACTGTTGGGTTAAGCGACACGGGGGTGTTAGGCCACACCGGCATGACTACCGGCGCGGGGTGGGGAGAAGATGCCCTCCAGGATCATGGCTGCGGTGCCTGAGGTGTCTGAGAGAAGCGAGATGTACTCAGGCGAGACGAAGGAGGAGGAGATCGATAAGCCTTGAGGGTACCAGGGATTCGGAGGTAAGAAGAATCCGCCGCCGATTTGCTCGTACACCTGGGAGGAGACCAGGTTCAACACATTGGCCCCGCCTGCATTCGGATCGGTACCGATGCCCACGAAGAGGTTACCGGGACCTAGATTCTGCACGATCAGGTACGTGCGCTTGAAGTTACCCGGAATTGCGCGCACGGGTACGGAGGTACTCAAGCCGGTGACCGAGTACATGAGGGTTTTGTAGGGGTTGGTGAACCCCACGGTGTCGATGCCCGGTGAGAGCGGGGTGCGGGCATCGACATCGACTTCCGGCAAGTCCCCGTAAGGGTTACCCTGTTGCTCCTGAATGCCGCTCTGTGGGTTCCACCCTTGCGTGCCATACCAGGCCAGGCGATCTTCCAGGCTCATCTGGGAGAAGCCCGGCGGGGGTGGGGCGGTGTTGGTCAGGGTGACATTGGGCGGCGGGGGACCCGCGGGGATGACCCCCGCATCCCCGAGTCCGCGCACGTTGGGTCTGAAGCGTCGATTCATGGGCTTCTCTAGGCGCCCGCACCGCGCATGATCTTCCATCCGTGCAGCTGCAGGCGCAAGTTGTTGTAGGTCTCGTTACCGCCGCCGGCCGTGGAGTAGGAGGTCCAGTTGAATTGCAGCGAGGCATTGGGGGCGATGATCTGCGGGGCTGGGAGCACGTACGGCAGCCCCGGCGCGCCGCCTGCGAGCTGATAGACCGGAATGGCGGCATTGGAGTAGTAGCTGCCTTGACCGGTATCCTGAATCTGCAGCGTGACAAAGGGGACCACGATTGCATCCTGTGCGGTGGGGGTGCCCGTGGCCCCGCCCGCGGCCGAGATACCGGTCGCATGGTTGGTGAGATCGACCGTGTAAGTCGTTTTGATCCACTCGAACGCCGAATCATTGTCAAACTGAATTGTGTTGGTGGTGGAGGCCGCGGCGGCGATGGAGGCAATGTTGGGGGTCTGATACGTGAACCAGAAGCGCTTCGCTTTCGCAAAGTCGCCGTACTGATCGCGGGTGAGTCCAGGGGTTTGAGCGGGCATCGGCATGGGCGGTTGGCCCGCACTGGCATCACCGAAGGGGTAGCGTCGCATGTTGGGTTTACCTCGAAAAAGGTTCAGGTTGCTTCAAAGGCAGCTTTAGCGGTCGCGTAATCAATCGAGACGTGAATCTCTCCGCCAATGAACACCAGTGAAGCGGTCGTATTAGGCAAATTTTGCTTAACAGCAACCAAATTGGGATTAGCCATGTCCCAAGGCTGACCATCCGCGTCTTCCAAAATGACACGTTTGGTGATGGTCGCATTGAATTCCTGGCTCATGTATCAACTCCGTGTCAGGCCGTCCGTGGCGCGTTGGCCCGAGTCATCCGTAAAATCGTAGTGCTACGTTAAAATTCCTGTTGTCATTTCCGCGCGCTCGCGAAGCAGCGCGCAGAAGGTGCCGCGGCGCAGCCGCTATTGAGCGTTGCGGATGAGGTACCCTCGCAGGCGCGAGAAGAGGCGCGCGGTCGCACTGGTGGTCACGAGTGCGGGCCACTGCAGCACCTCCTGGAAGCCCTGGGTCGCCTCGATGTAGACGGGCGTGATGGCGTACGGCTCACCGGTCCAGGCAGCATAAATGGCATCCGAGATGGACTGGGTGGAGGCGGTGTTGACGCCCCCGAAGGCGGCCTGTACCGCAAGGCGCGCGGCCGGCGGGAAGATCATGAGCGGGCCATCCTGGATGTAGTTTCGGTTGGAACCGATCTGCAGTGTCAGGAAGCCGGACTTACCGATGATATAGGTGTCATTCAGGAAGCCGTTGACGACGTTGTTGCCGCCCACGCCTTCCGGTGACTGGCCGGGGAACAGCATGAGTTCCTGGCCGATCATGAAGAATTCGTTGCCCTTGGTGAGCTGACCGGCCGCAGTCATGTTGGTATCGGCGAGGGTTTTGGAGCCCGAGGCGGACGGGGCGGTGGTGGTGCCCTGACCGAGTGGGGAGGTGAAAAACACGAGTTGGTTCTGTCCGGCGCTCGCGTAGCTGTTGGAGTCGTAGAGGGGCGCATAAATGATGTCCTGGGTGGCGAGCGCGGTGCGATGCTGATCCAGGTCCTGTTGAGTCAGGATCGGGCGACCCAGTCCCATCATGGCGATGGACATACCGATTGCCGGATGCAGCAGGTTGGAGATCAAGAGGGCGACCCCGATCAGTCCCAGGAGCAGGAATGCCCAGTCGGTACGCGAGTAATGAGCGAACAATTTCAGTTTCATTGCCGTAAGCCCTTCAAAGTGTTGAGTTAAATTGCGTCAATTCGAAGTCTGTAAAGAGTTGCCGCGGCGCAGCCGCTCACATGTCGTCGTAGGACATGGAGCCGACGTTGCCGAAGGCAGAGAGCTGCTTTTGCAGGAAGCTGCCGGGGTTGGCGTAGCCCAAGCGTCCCTGCGGCATGTAGGCACCGACACCGGGGCGAGGCATATAGGCCCCCTGGCGCATGTAGGCTCCCATGCCCGCACCGATCGCAGCGCCGCCGGACCAATTGGTGGCGGGGGAGTAGTCGGAGAAGTCACCCAGGCCCCCGAGTCCTTTGACGGTGGTGCCCAAGGTCGGGGCGAGCACCTGACGCAATGCCGAGTAGGCGGTGATGGTGAGCGCACCGGCCATGACCGCTTTACCGGTCTCGCGATCGACCAGCTTACCGGCACCGAAGCCGAGCGCGACCGCGCCTGCGACCTGGGCACCGATGCGGCCCCAGCCGGACCGCAGGAACGCGGGCAGGTACGGGGAGGCATAGGCGAGTGCGACATCTACACCAATGGCGCCCGCGCCACCGACCAGGGCCGGGACGAGCTGCGCGGTGAGGCTGCGGGTGCTCATCAGAGGGTTGCTCACGCGGCGGCGACCGCCGTGCCGGCGGTGTTTGCGGTGGTGTTTGCGCAGCGGGTTGTGGGCCCGATAGGCGTGCTTACGAGAGTGCTTTGCGCGATGTTTGCGCCGGCGATGCTTCATAGGGTTCACCGTCAGAATTTCAGGGAGCACAGGCTGCACCTGGGCAATTTGTTGGACTGTCGAGGGTGTGCACCCTGCAAGGGCTCCCGAGTGAGCCCCAACGTCCGCGGCGTCAGGTGAACTAAGCTGGGCAGAATGAGGTACGCGAGCGCGAACCCAGCAAGCTTAAGGTTAGGGCGCGCCCCAGGATTATGTCAAGAGCCTATCGCAGAATCGTAATCTTACCCGTCTTTTCGTGGTATTCGATCGGACGATCGTGGGTATCGAAATCGACAAAACCGCGATCGGTAAACCCGAAGTGGCGCCCGATGAGGAAGACTTGCCCGCGTCGGGTGCCCACGACCAGGAGGGGACGTGCGGAGGGCGCGAACACGTGGCGGGCCTTTTTCACCTGGCCATCGAAGACGGTATCGTATTCCAGGGCACTGATCCGTCCGATGACAGCGAGTTCTGCCGGGATCGAGATGTTGAGCGCGCCGCGGCGGGTAAGGAGTTTGCCGGCGTAGGTGATGCTGGTGGACAGGATCTTGCGGGGGTGCAGGCCCGCGAACCGGCGGTAGAGATCGCGAGCGCTCATTCGCGGATCGTAGGCGCCATACGTTTGACGATCCACAGGGCAACGGGAAAAGGCAGTCGCTTGAAAATCCAGCTTTGCAAGCGCAATCGGGTGTGGATGTTCATCGCCGCTTTTTCTTGCGCAAGGCCTTTTTCCCCAGCGCCGCCATGCACACCGCATAGGGGTCGCGCACACCTTTCAGCCGATGTTGGATCGAGCGCACGCAGCGGTCAAATTTTGCGGTGTGGGTTTTGCGGCCGGGCATATCAGCTCACCGCCATCGCCGGCCAATTGCCCATCGCATCCTGCGACCCCAACACAAACGTGCGTCCCGCCCACTGCACGTAGTAATTCCCCATCGCATCCATTTTGGTTGTGAAGAGGGTGGCCGCAGCCTGGGAGCCTGACGGAAAGTTGATGTACCCCGAATCCAGCGGCATCACCGGAATCAGGCTATCCCAATACGTGTTGGCGCTGGTGAACTGCGCGCTCGTGAGCGCACCCGCTCCAGGGAGCTCCGGCAACTGCGTTGCGGCATTTCCCGAAGAGGGGAACGGTTCGTCCACGCTGGGCGTACCCGGTTCCGCGGCGCTCGCGCGCCTCGCATTGATCAGGAGCAACACCCCGGCGGCGCCCCCGAGCACCAGCGGAGTTTTCCACCGGGAGGCCCAGGCTTTGGTGCGCAAGACTCGATGTCGTGCCATGTCAGTTACCACCCCGAAGAGCCGATTCCGAAGTCCACCGCATCAACTGGCCATGCGGCCTGCGAGGGCCCTACCGGCTGCGCGATGTAGTCCCCGCTACCATTCAAGGCACCCGACATGAGGTATTGCGTTCCCATGTAATCAAACACGGCAGAATCCGAGAGCTGATCAAAGGTGACGCCCCCGGGGATGTTGGCGAGCGCAATGCGTTGATTGCCCGGTTGTAGCGCAACGTTCCCGGTTACCTTCATATCCGGGGGTAGCGTAGCGGCCAGATACACGTGCGCGATCGCACCGCTGACGGTGTTGAGGACAGCGGTCCCTGCGCTCCCCACCGCACGGGCCGTGTCACTGGCTGCGGAAGCGGCGGCTTGCGCGACATCGGCCACACCCTGCGCCACATCGGCCACACCCTGCCCCAACTTTTTGGTTCCCTGCACGAGCTGATAAATGACATAGAGACCCCCCAGCACGATGCCGGCGGTCAGGATCTTGTCATCAATGACTTTAGCGGCCATGAAATCCTGCGATGGAGGTGTAGCCTGCCCCGTAGTTGATGGGCTGAATCCCGATATTGCCGGACGCAGTCCCCATGCGCAAATCCTGCCCCGGATACTGACCGGCTTGAATCTGAGCAATGAGTCCTGCAGGAGTGCCCGGTTGTAACCGGGGAACAGCTTGTTGCACGGTCTGCTTCAGCGATCGGTAGAGGAGATAGCCCACCAAACCTAAGCCTCCCACGACCAACACCGTGCGCACGTTCATGGTGACCTACACCCGTCCGCGCCAGTAACGTCCCTGACGGGGCGCGAAAGGACGATCGGACCCATCCGGGAAGTACCCAAATCCCGCCACCTGCGGTGGGGCAGTTCCAGGAGCGGGTAGCGTTACGGCTGGGGCGGGGGCCGCCTGTTTCATGTGTTGGTACGCGAGATACACACCCGCGCCGATCAGCCCGTAGGTCAACAGTTGCTTTTTACGCATGAGCACGTTTCCTCGATGAGGTGAGAGAGGACAGGAGCCACAGGGCTCCCACGCCGCCTGCGACCCACAGGAGGAGGCTGGTTGTAGTGGAACTCAACCCGACATTGACCGTGGGTGCAGGCAGTCCGTAGGCGGTGGGGTTGGTGGGAATGGGCGGCAGCCCTTGAGCGGCGCGCTGCAAGTTGGTCTGAAAGATTTGGTTCTGGGCATCTACTTGTGTTTTGGTCAAGTAGGCTTGGCCTGCGAGCTGCAGGGCATTGGATACACCGGTGAGCCAGGAGGAGTCCGCCGCGCTCGAATCGGTGGCATTGATGGCCGCCGTCGTCGAATCCGAGACTGTCGGCATATCCACCCCGATGGTGGTCAAATCCCCGAATCCTGAAAAACTGCCGCCACGCAGTGGCCGAAGTGCCCCCATGGCGCGTGCGGTGGCTTTGACATTGCCTGCCTGAGGTCCGCGCGCCGCTTGGGCGGCCGCTTGCGCCATCTCGGGGCTAACGTGTTGGAGCGCGGCGGCGGCGACCTTATCGGCAACCGCTTTCGGGAAAGCCGCCTGTACCCACAGGAGAAAGCCTTTTTTGCCCTTGGCACCCGGCTGGGTGAGGGCGCGGTTGATGCGGATGCCGGTCGTCGGATCGCCGGCGGGAGTGGGGGTGGCTTTTAAAGTGGCGGTGGGCATGGTGGCTACCGTTTAAAGATTAAAGCGAGGACGATGACGCCCCCACCGATGAGGATGTAGGGAAGATACTGCGAAAGCGGTCCTGCGGACAGCAGATTGGCTTGAGTGGGCTGATACTGACCCGTCGCGGCATTGTAGTAGTACGGCACGGACGCACCGGTCTGCGGGTCGGTGTAGTAGCGCACGGGCGCGGGGGCGCTGCCGCTTCCGACCCGTTGCAACTGCGCCTGCAGGAGCGCCTGCTGTTGCTGTGCCTGGTGTTGGCTGGAATTCGCGGCAATGACCGTCGCAGCGACGGAGCCGGCTGCCTGCAGCACTTGGGGATTCGTGATGGCGTGCGCGACCGCGCCCACGGCCGTGGACAGGCCCCCGCCGATGGACGAGAGTCCCGAGCCGATCGAGGACCAGAAGCCGCCGGAATCGGGTGTGTCGGTGAGACTCGAGGACAGATCAAAGCCTCCCGTATCCGGGATATCCACGTTGATCTCAGTCAGAGTCGGGTCGGAGAAGTCCGTCATCGGCTGCACCGTGGGCGTGAACTCTTCCAGCACATCCCCAAACCCACCGCGCCCACTGCGTGGGGGCCGTGCAGCCTGCAAGGGCACATTTCCGAACTGCCCGAATTTCGCCCGGGACGCGGCCGCCCGCATCGCCGCGCGCCGCCCACTGCGTGGGGGCAGCCCACTGCGTGGGAGTACTGTCGGTGCAGCCCCGAGCGCGACGCGGTTGCGATGGGTGGTGACCGGCACGACCCGCTGGAGCACGGCCTGGAAGGCCTGCGGATGGGTGGCCGCGAGCCAGGCGGAGAATTTGAGCGCATTCGCCGGAGTGATCATCGAGGCTTCCTCGCAGCCCTCGGGTAGCGCACGCGACCTACGGGGCGGGCAGTGGCCAACATCAGCAACACCGTCCCGCCGATCGCCGCCCACGGCAGCCAGGTGGGCAAACCTGCGCCACTGACACCGGCCGTGACCGCCGCCGGTTGCACCGGGGCAGTTACAGGAGCGTTGCTCGCGTAGGGGCTGACACCCGCCTGGGTGTTGGTGTAGAGATCGGTCAGGACAGGGCTTGCACCCTGCACAGGGCCTGCACCCTGCACAGGGGCTGCGGGCAAGGTCTGTGCAATCGATCCGGTTTGCACGACCCAGCCGGATTGCACCGGTACACTGTTGCCAGAGCTCGTCGTGAGGGTTCCGGTGAGCGGACTCATGACTGTCCCGCTCCAGGAGTAAAACGCGCCATCCTTGCCTTGGTAGGCTTGCAGCCCGTTGGCCATCCCCACCAGCGTAAACCCGGCAGGAACTGCCACGGAGGTGGGGGTACTGATCGTAGTCGGTATGATCGGGGTAGTGATCGTGGGGGGCACCACCGGAGCACTCACGGGTGGACTCACCGGGGGTTGAGTCACCGCGGTCGGTGTACCCGAGGTGGTGGGCATGTAGGGTGCCTTTGTGGGGAGTGCGAAGGTGGGCAGGGATTTGAAGGGATAATCTCCGCCCCGGGCATACCAGTGTGTCTGCAGTCCCGCCACGTACTCGGCAATCATCCCGATGAGAATCAACTTGATCATGTCCCCGTTTTTATCCGCCATCGCTCCGAACCCGAACCCATCGATCCAGGGTTGCACGATACGGTCATACACGGATTGTGGGGTATCGTTCGCGGTGATTTTACCTGACTGTGCCGCCTGATATATCAGGGTCATCATGTCGGTGACGAAACGTTGCTCACCCATGTGACCGTATTTTTTATAGATCGGGATGTTGCCCTTGATCAGCGACGGCGACAGATCAAAGAGTCCCGCGAGTACCAGGTACTTGTTGGCGATGTTGAGCACGCCCAGCGGATTCTGGTTGTAGATCGCAACCGCCTGATCGAAGTTTTGCACCTCTTGGGCTTTGTTCGACCCGAAAACTTGGGTGAGTCCGCCCACGATCCCACCGAGGGCCGCTCCGATGATATTACCGGCGATCGGGACCACCGAGCCGATGGCACCCCCAATGGCCGCCCCCTGGCTGATCCCGGTCGCAGTCCCACCCACCACCGCGCCCGCAGCCCCGAACGCCCCGAAGCCCGCAGGATAGCTATGCCGTTGCATTCGAGCGATAGGACTTAACATAACCTATTGACCTTCTTGATAATTGCCGTCATGCAATGACCCGTCACGCAGTGACCTAGATGTGAAAGGGCATGATGACGCGGATCCCCGGCGGTCGGTATCCGGGTTTGGCGCCCGCCACAATGGTCTCCAGGGTCAGCCATCCGTCCAAAAAGGGCGGCAGATTGCCGCCGCGCAGCGGTCCGCAGCGCACCGCTCCCAGGACGTGTGAAAAAGGGGGTGGCTGGGAAGGGTCGATGGGGTTGCCGGGGTCTGCCTGCCAGCCCTGGCCTACACCGCCCACCGCGAGGAGTTCAGTCTCGTAGCCGATGGAAGAGAGCATGGCCATGAGCAAAATGGTTTTGTCATCACAGTCCCCGGTCCCGATCGAGAGCGTCTGGGGTGGAGTCTGCAGTAACTCGGTGTAGAGCGGGTCATAGAAGTAAGCGATGTGATCGCGGACGAAGGCTTGCAGGATGTTGATGCACTGCCGGCGGGCCTGGCGCTGATCGGTCACGCCCGCTTGTACGCATAGCATGCGTGCGGTGTTCAGGGTGGTCGCATCGGTGGTGTATTTGCGGATGATGGCGGCCATCTTGCGCAAGGTAGCGCGCACGGCATCGAGGCCGTTATCGGTGACGGGAAGGGATTCTGACTGTGTGACAGTACCAAACCGACCCAGACTATGTAGCACCCACTGCGTGGGGGCAGTTCCTCGGGCATTAGAGGGTATCGGGTGCCAGCCACGTAGGGCGGTAGCCTAGCAGGAGCGTTATGTCAAGTCGATATGCACAACTAGTGTGCTCCGGCGCAGCCGGTGTGCTCCGGCGCAGCCGGTCACTGCTGCCGCGAGGAGGACCCGGACGTCACGGGTTACGGGCAACGGTGCTCTCTAAGTTGGGACGCTGGTTAGCCCAGCGCC
>Ga0335084_10003289_pt1 | contig 15744 bp, 12 predicted proteins | sample Lox_Sample_44_FD_206721 | JGI IMG/M metagenome (GOLD analysis project Ga0335084, IMG submission 206721) | Soil microbial communities from Loxahatchee National Wildlife Refuge, Florida, United States - Lox_Sample_4.4 | ecosystem: Environmental > Terrestrial > Soil > Wetlands | place: USA... | reverse complement strand
CGCCAGCGCGCGCGCGATGCGCTCGAAGTCGCGTTCCGCCAGTCGGAATCTTGTGGCGGGAGCCATGGTCAATATGATCTTAACATCCTGCTTTCGCGCTTGATTCCCTCCGGTGCGCCCCCATACTCCGTTCATGAGCTCGCAAGCGGCTTCCGCCAACTCGTCCGGGACGGCGTCCGGGAGCCCCGCGCAGCAGAGCACACGTGTTGTCTGCGCGCACTGCGCTACAATCAACCGCGTGCCGCGCGCCCGCCTGGGCGAGGATCCCAAATGCGGCAGCTGCGGAAAGCCGCTCCTTCCGGGAACGCCGTTCGAGCTCGACGACAAGAACTTCGAGCGCCACATGGCTTCGAACGATCTGCCGCTGGTCGTCGATTTCTGGGCGCCCTGGTGCGGGCCTTGCCGGATGATGGCGCCGGCGTACGAGCAAGCCGCGGCGCGCCTGGTGCCGGAGGTCCGGCTCGCCAAGCTCGATACCGACCAGGCCCCGGAGATAGCCGCGCGCTTCGCCATCCGCGGGATACCGACCCTGATCGCGTTCAGGAACGGCCGCGAGATCGGCCGGCAGTCGGGCGCACTCGACCTGCCGCGCCTGCTCCACTGGATAAAGACCAACGTCTAGCCGGGACATCGCCCATGTCATCGCGTGACCCGGCCGACTGGATGTGGAGGCAGGCGATCGAGCTCTTCGAGCAGGCGGAGCGCATGCATCGCCAGTTCTTCCGGCTCGCGGCTACGGAGCGGACTCCGCCAGCATGGGAGCCCCCGGTAGACGTCTTCGAGGACCAAGACGACGTCGTCATCGTGGTCGCGCTGCCGGGCGTTCCCGCCGACCGTCTGGAAGTCACGTACGAGCCGGGCCTGCTTGTTGTACGGGCCGAACGACCGCTGCCGTTCTCGAGAACGGGACGTGCGGTGCGCCAGCTCGAGATTCCCTACGGGTGCTTCGAGCGACGCATCCCGCTGGCGCATGTGCAGCTCGACACCGCCACGCGCGAGCTCGTGGACGGCTGCCTGATCCTGCGGCTGCGCAAGGCGTGATAGGACCGCACATGGACGAAAAGACGACTCAGACGAGCGATCCAGTGTCAGCCGACGCGGGCGTCCGCGCCGATGTTCCCGCTGCAGGCGAGGCGAGGCGCCGCGAGGAAGCAACGCGTGCGCTGCCCGCCGATGCGCTGGCCATCGTGCCGGTGCGCAACGTCGTGCTGTTTCCCGGAGCCGTGATGCCGTTGACCGTGGGCCGTGAGCGCTCGCGCGCTGCGGCGCAGGAGGCGGCGCGACTGCAGCGCCCGCTCGGCGTGCTGCTGCAGAGCAAGCCCGCTATCGAGGAGCCCGGCCCGGACGATCTGCACTGGGTGGGAACGACCGCCACTGTGCTGCGCTACATCACCGCGCCTGACGGCTCGCACCATGCCATCTGTAGCGGCGTCAAGCGTTTCCGCGTGCTCCAGTTTCTGGAGGGCTATCCGTTCCTCGCCGCGCGCGTGCAGCCGATCGAGGACCCCGAGCAGGTCGATGCCGAAATCGAGGGTCGTGCCCACAATCTCAAGGAACGCGCGCTGGAGGTCCTGGGCCTGTTGCCGCAGGTGCCGGCGGAGATGGTCGCGGCGCTGCAGGCGGTCGAGGGTCCTTCCCGGCTCGCCGATTTCATCTCTGGGCTGATGGATATCACTGCCGAGGAAAAGCAGGCCCTGCTCGAGACATTCGATCTGAAGACGCGGCTCGACAAGCTGCTCGAGCTCCTGTCGCACCGAATCGAGGTCCTGAAGGTTTCGCGCGAGATCGACGAGCGCACCCGCGAATCGATCAGCGACACCAACCGCAAGCATCTGCTGCGCGAGCAGATGCGCACGATCCAGAAGGAGCTCGGCGAGGGCGAGGAAGGCGCGGCCGACCTCGCGGAGCTCGAGCGCGCTATCACCGAGGCGAAGATGCCCGAAGAGGTGGAGAAGCAAGCGCGCAAGGAATTGAAGCGACTCGAGCGTATGCCCGAGGCGGCGGGCGAATACTCGATGGTGCGCACCTACCTCGAGTGGTTGATCGAGCTGCCGTGGACCGCGGACGCCGGAACTCCCATCGACCTCACCGAAGCCCGGCGCATCCTCGACGCGGACCACTACGGCCTCGAGAAGGTGAAGCGGCGCATTCTCGAGTTTCTCGCGGTGCGCAAGCTCAAACCGTCCGGCAAGAGCCCGATCCTGTGCTTCGTCGGGCCGCCCGGCGTGGGCAAGACCTCGCTCGGACAGAGCATCGCCAAGGCGACCGGACGCAAGTTCGCGCGCGTGAGCTTGGGCGGCGTGCACGACGAGGCGGAGATCCGCGGCCACCGGCGCACGTATATCGGTTCGCTGCCGGGGAACATCATCCAGAGCCTGCGCAAAGTCGGAACGCGCAACTGCGTCATGATGCTCGACGAGGTCGACAAGCTCGGCATGGGCGGCTTCCACGGCGATCCCGCTTCGGCGCTGCTCGAGGTGCTCGATCCGGAGCAGAACTCGACCTTCCGCGACAACTACCTCGCCGTGCCGTTCGATCTGTCGGGCGTGATGTTCATCTGCACCGCGAACGTGCTCGACACGATCCCGGGCCCGCTGCGCGATCGCATGGAGATAATCCAGCTCCCCGGCTACACGGCGCAGGAGAAGCTGCAGATCGCGCGCCGCTACCTCGTGCCGCGGCAGCTCGAGGCGACCGGGCTCACGGCGGAGCAGTGCGACATCGGCGACGACGCGCTCGCGAAGATCATCGATGAATATACGCGCGAGGCCGGCGTGCGCAATCTCGAGCGCGAGATCGGCAACGTCTTCCGCAGTGTCGCCGTGCGCATCGCCGAGGGCAGCACGCAGCACGTCGGCGTCACCCCCGATGATGTCCCGAGCATTCTCGGCCCGCGCAAGTTCGAGGCGGAGGTCGCCATGCACAGCCTGGTGCCGGGCGTGGCGACCGGTCTCGCCTGGACGCCGGTGGGCGGGGACATTCTGTTCGTCGAGGCCGCGCGCATGCCGGGCTCCGGCAAGCTCATCCTCACCGGGCAGCTCGGCGAGGTGATGAAGGAAAGCGCGCAGGCCGCGCTCTCGCTGGTCAAGGCGCACTCAGCCGAGCTCGGCATCCCGCAGGAGCAGCTGGAGAAGTCGGACATTCACGTTCACGTGCCTGCGGGGGCCACGCCGAAGGATGGCCCGAGCGCCGGCGTGGCGATGTTCGTTGCGCTCGCCTCGCTGCTCACCGGCCGGCCCGCGCGCAGCGACGTGGCGATGACCGGCGAGATCTCCCTGCGCGGACTGGTGCTCCCGATCGGCGGCGTGAAGGAAAAGGTGCTGGCGGCACTGCGCGCCGGCATCACGACCGTGATGCTGCCGGCTCGCAATCGCCGCGACCTCGAGGAGATTCCTCTCGAGGCCCGCGAGAAGCTGAGCTTCGCCTGGATCGAGCGCGTCGAGGATGCGATCGCGGTCGCGCTCAGCGCGAAGGCATAGCGATCAGGCTGCTTAGCCGCCGGCGCCGTCGCGACGCTTCGGCGCCGCGGACGTCGGACGCGGCATGCCTCCGGCTCAGCCCGGGGGAATGCTGCACCGCCCACTGTGCTACGTTATGATGAGTAACAGGTGAACCGCCCACCGGCTCGCAGCGAACTCCGAGCCACCGAGTCTGTCTCTTGGCTGCAGCTCGACGATTTCGCCTAGAACGTGCCGCGTGGCATGGATCAGAAAGCGACCACAAGCGCCCTGCCCCAGATCGCCGTCCAGGCCGAGAAGGATCGGCACTGGTACAAAGACGCGATCATCTATCAGCTGCACATCAAGGCGTTCTTCGACTCCAACGACGACGGGATGGGGGATTTTCCCGGCCTGACGGACAAGCTCGACTACGTCAAGGATCTCGGGGTCAACACGATCTGGCTCCTGCCGTTCTATCCTTCGCCGCTGCGCGACGACGGTTACGACGTCGCGGATTATCAAAACGTCCATCCGCTTTATGGCACGCTTGATGATTTCCGCCGCTTCGTCACCGAGGCGCATCGCCGTGACCTGCGGGTAATCACCGAGCTCGTCATCAATCACACCTCCGATCAGCACCCTTGGTTCCAGGCCGCCCGCCGGGCGCCAAAGGGATCGAGGGAGCGCAATTTCTACGTCTGGAGCGACACCCCTGACAGGTACAAGGGCACGCGCATCATCTTCAACGGCACGGAGAGTTCGAACTGGGCGTGGGATGGGATGGCGCAGCAGTTCTACTGGCACCGGTTCTTCAGCCATCAGCCGGATCTCAACTTCGACAATCCCGAGGTGCTCCAGGCGGTCTACGGGGTGATGCGCTTCTGGCTGGACATCGGCGTGGACGGCTTCCGCCTCGACGCGATCCCGTATCTGTGCGAGCGCGAAGGCACGAACAACGAGAACCTCCCCGAGACGCATGCGGTCCTCAAGAAGCTGCGCGCGATCATCGACGCCAACTATCCCAACGTCCTGCTTCTTGCCGAGGCGAACCTGTGGCCAGAGGACGTCCGGGAATATTTTGGCGACGGCGACGAGTGCCACATGGCGTACCACTTCCCGCTGATGCCGCGGATGTACATGGCAATTGCTCTCGAGGAGCGACACCCGATCACCGAGATCATGAACCAGACGCCGGACATCCCGGAGGCGTGCCAGTGGGCGATCTTCCTGCGCAACCACGACGAGCTCACGCTCGCGACGGTCACGAGCAAGGAGCGCGACTACATGTATAACATGTACGCGGCGGACGAGCGCGCGCGTATCTACCTCGGGATTCGCCGTCGGCTCGCCCCGCTGCTGGAGAACGACGCGAGCAGGATCAAGCTCATGGTGAGCCTGCTCCTGTCGATGCCAGGCTCGCCGGTCCTCTACTACGGCGACGAGATCGGCATGGGCGACAACATCGACCTCGGCGATCGCGACGGCGTGCGCACGCCGATGCAGTGGCAGCCGGAGCACAATGCGGGCTTTTCGCGCGCCGATCCGCAGCGGCTCTATCTGCAGCCGATCTTGGACTCGATCAACGGTTACGAGATCGTCAACGTCGAGGCGCAGACACGCGCGCCGTGGTCGCTGCTCAACTGGACGCGCCGGATGCTCGCCGCACGCAAGGGCTTTCGCGGGTTCGGCCGGGGCTCGCTTCGATTCCTGCGGCCTGCCAACCGCAAGATTCTCGCGTATGTGCGCGAATACGGCGACGAGGTCCTGCTCTGCGTGGCGAACCTGTCGCGCTCGGCACAACCGGTCGAGCTCGATCTCGCGGGGTACCGTGGACGCATTCCGATCGAGCTTCTTGGGCGTACCGCCTTTCCTCCGGTCGGCGAACTGCCCTACGTGCTGACGCTCGCCGGGTACGGGTTTCTGTGGTTTCGCCTTGCAGCTCAGGACAAGCAACCTGCCAATCGGGAGGAAGGGATCGCACGCGACGAGCTTCCCGTGCTGGTCCTGTTCGACGGCTGGGCAAGCCTATTCCGCGATCGCGTCGTCCCGTGGCGCATCAGCATGTCGGAGAAAGTGCGCAGCCAGCTCGAGAACGAAGTGCTGCCGGCCTTCGTCGCCGTCCGTCGCTGGTACGCGGCGAGGAACGAGCCCGTGCGGCGCGTCGAGCTCGCCGATCACGTGGAATGGAAGCCTGGCGAGCGAAATTGGCTGGTCACGCTGGCCAGAATCGAGAGCGCGAGCGGTGAGACGCAGACTTGCTTCCTTCCTCTCGCCCTCGCCTGGGAGGATTCCCAGGAACCGCTCGTCAATGCGCTCGCCGGCGCCACGATCGCCAAGGTCCGACAGCAGGACCAGGTCGGCGTGCTCGCGGATGCGCTCGGCGATGAAGCGTTCGTGCGCGAGCTCGTCAGCGCCGTCGGCGCAGGCGCGGAGATCAAGTCGGCGCGCGGGACGCTTCGGTTCAGGCCGACGAGAGCATTCGCCGAGATCGTGGGGTCCGAGGTTGCGACCCTCGCCGCCACCACGCCGGGCGCGCAGAGCAGCAACACAATCGTCTCGCTCGGCGACCGCGTGTTCGTAAAGACCTATCGGCGCCTTCAGGCAGGAGCCAACCCGGAGGCCGAGATCGGTCGCTACCTGACCGACGTCGCCCGATTCGAGCACTGCGTCCCGATGGCCGGCAGCGTCGAATACGTCGCCGAGGACGGGCGCGGGGCTACGCTCGCCCTGATCCAGAAGTACGTCTTCAACCAGGGCAGCGCTTGGGACTACACGCTCAACCATCTCGATCGGTTCTTCGAAGAGGTTGCGCGTGAACCGGCGGCGCCCGCGGCGGACGTGCACAACGCTTACAGCGGACTCATGCAGACGCTCGGGCGGCGCACCGCCGAGCTGCATGCGGCGTTCGCCCGCGTTACCGGCGATGCTGCGTTCGATCCCGTCGCCCTCCGCCCGGAAGATATCGCGGCGCGGACGACCCGTCTGCGCGGTGAGGCGGTCGCCGCGCTCGACCGCCTGGGGCAGAGGCGCGATACCTTGCCCGAGGCCGTTCGCGCCGACACCGATCGCCTGCTCGCCCAGCGCGAAGCGCTGCTGCAGCGGATTGCGGCGCACGCGAGCGACCGCGCCCAGGGCCAGAGGACCCGGCTCCACGGCGATTACCACCTCGGCCAGGTCCTGCTCGTCCAGAACGATTTCATCATCACCGATTTCGAAGGCGAGCCGACACGCACGATGGAGGAGAGAGCCGAGAAGCAATCGCCCCTTAAGGACGTTGCCGGGATGCTGCGCTCGTTCGACTACGCGATGCATGCGGCCCTGTTCGATTTCATCGCCGAGCGGCCCGAAGCCCGGCAGGCTCTCGAAACGGCGGGGAAGCAATGGCAGGCGCTCGCCACCAAAGCCTTCCTCGACGGCTACGAGGGGGTTGCTCAGGGCGAAGGACTCGCTTTGCCGCGCGCAGAGGCAAACGGGCTCCTCGAGCTTTTCATGCTCGAGAGGGCGGTCAGTGAACTGCGGCACGAAGTCGACGATCGCCCGGAATGGCTGAGCATTCCTGCGAACGGGGTTCTGAGGACACTGCAGCGCAGCCGCTAGGCGCTACCGGGCATGCCTGATGCTTGGATAGCCATCGACAAATCCACCCGACCTTCAGGAGGGCTCAATGATGGACGTTAACTTGCTCCTCGAGTCGATCCGCGAATCGTTGCACCAGGTTGGCGTGTTCCTGCCGAGGCTGCTCCTCGCGATCGTCATCGTCGTCATCGGATGGCTGCTCGCGAAGGCAGTGCGCTTTGCGATCGTCAGGGCACTGCGGGCGATCAACTTCAGCGTCGTCACCGACAAAGCCGGCATCGATCATTTCCTCAGGCAGGGAGGTGCCGACATCGATACGGTGCGGTTGCTCGGCGGCCTGTCGTACTGGCTGGTAATCCTGGCGGCGCTCATGATCGCCTCCAACAGCCTGGACCTGACCTACGTCACGGACCTCATTGGCCGCATCGTTCTGTTCGTGCCCAAGGTGATGGTCGCCGTCGTGATCGTGGTCTTCGGCGCGTATTTCGCACGCTTCGTCGCGTCCGCCCTGACCACTCACCTGCGCGCTACGCATGCGGCCGAGGCCGGCCTCATCGGGCGCCTTGCGCTGTACGCGATCATGATCTTCGTCGTCATGATTGCCCTCGATCAGATGGGTCTCGGCGATATCATCCGCCAGGCGTTCCTCATCATCATTGCGGGTATCGCGCTCGGGCTCGCCATCGCCTTCGGCCTGGGCGGTAGCAAGCGTGCAGCCGACGTGATCGATCGCTGGTCGCGACCCGCAATGGAGAAGGAGCCTCAGGACCAAGCCAAGCCGGTGCTGTGATGGGCCGAGCCTGTTACCCGCAACCGAGCGGCCGCTTGCGCCACTGGCTCATTACACGGGTTGCCCCCGTGGCGGGTTCGATTTTCGAGCCTGCAGAAAGAAGGTCACCAGTTGCCACAGGACAAAGATGGCGATGATGCTGAAGAACGTGGCGCTGATGGGCCGCGTGACGAAGGTCGCGAAGCTGCCGCGGCTCAGCAGCAGCGCGCGGCGGAAGTTTTCTTCGAGCATGGGCCCGAGGATGAAGCCCAGCATGAGCGGCGCGGGGTCCAGCTCGAGTCGCAGGAAGATGTAGCCCATCAGGCCGAAGGTAGCCGTGATGAAGATGTCGTCGAGGCTGTTGTTGACGCTGTAGGTGCCGATGCAGCAGAAGAAAAGGATCGACGGAAAGAGCACGCTGTACGGAATCTTGAACACCGACAGCCAGTAGCGCACCAGCGGCACGTTCAGGATGACGAGAAAGCAGTTGCCCACCCACATGCTCGCTACGAGGCCCCAGAACAGGTCCGCGTGACCAGCGATCATGTTCGGGCCCGGCTGAATGCCCTTGATGATGAAGGCGGCCATCATAAGGGCCATTACCGCATTCTCGGGAATGCCGATGCTCATGAGCGGGATGAAGCTCGTGCGTGCGGCCGCTTCGTCGGCGGCCGCCTGCCCCGCCACGCCCTCGATCGCGCCCGAGCCGATCTCGCCTCTGTACTTGCTGACTTTCTTGTCTACCGCGTAGGCGGCGAACTGCGCGATCGAGGGGCCGCCACCCGGCAGGATGCCGAGAAACGAGCCGATGACGCTGCCGCGCAAGGCGCTCGGAATGATGCGCTTGAACTCCGGCCACGTGGGCATCAGGTGGATCTTCCCGTTGAACGGCGTGCGCTCCTCGCGAGCGTCGAGGTTCTTGGTGATCTCGGCGATGCCGAAGCAGCCCAGCGCGATACTGACCAGACCTACGCCGTCGGCGAGAAACGGCAGGCCCAGCGTGAAGCGCTGCGCGCCGCTGTTGACGTCGGTGCCGATCTGCCCGAGCAAGACACCGACCAGGCACATCGCCAGGCCGTTGAGCAGGCTGCCGGTGGTGACGAAGCTCACGCAGACGAAGCCGAGCATCATGAGCGCGCAGTACTCGGCCGGCCCGAACAGGAGCGCGACTTCCCCCAGGGCCGGCGCCAGAGACGCGAGCACGACGATCGCCACCGTGCCGCCGATGAAGCTGGAAACGCCTGCCGTGAACAGTGCGAGCCCGGTCTTGCCCTTCAGCGTCATCTGGTAGCCGTCGATGCACGCCACGATGCTGCTGGCGTGCGGAATCCGCATCGTGATGGCGCTCACGCTGTCGCCGTACTGGGCGCCGTAGTAGATGCCCGCCAGCATGATCAGCGCGCCCGTAACGGGGATCGAATAGGTCAGCGGCAACAGCAGACTGATCGTGGCCAGAGGACCGAGCCCCGGCAGGAGGCCGATGAGCGTGCCCACGACGCACCCAATGGCGCAGAACATCAGGTTCTGCAGCGTCAGCGCGTGCTCGAACCCGAAGGCGAGGTTGTGCAGGATGTCCATCAGTACAGCGGCAACTGCAGGCCGAGAAGCTTCTGGAAGGCCAGCGCGATGACGATGAGGCCAGCTGCGAGCTTGAGGTTGCGCACCACCGAGTAGGAGGTGCCGGCAAGCGACGCGCAAAAGACGAGAAACGCGATGCCGACCAGCATGTTCAGGTACTCGGAGATCAACGCAAAGCCGGCGAGACTCGCGAGGATGATCACGATGTTCCGCGGCTTGAAGTGCATCGGAGCGCGTTCGGCGAGCAGCGAGCGCACCACGATGGTCGCTCCAATGAGGAACAGGAGCGAGCTCACCATCAGCGGAAACATCCCGGGCCCTGCGCGGTCGAGGCGACCCAGCGGGTAGCGCAGCGATACGATGCCGAAGGCGAGCGAGATCAGGATCAGGAATGCACCCTTGAGCAGGTTCAGGTTGTTCATTGACTCTCTTCGACTAAGGATTTGTCTTCGGACTGACGGTCAAGGCCTTGCTCGCGCGATCGTCGCCCCCACCAGGGCCGGAACGGCGCTCCGCTCCCTTTCGGCGCTCGTGGTGTCCGTCCAGCAGCAGCATTTCAAGCAAATTCCGCTGCGAGACAGGAGGTTAGCACGGTTCCCGTGACCTTCAGCCTTGCCGGCCGCTGCGCTCTCGGCACTTGTCAGGACTCGCTGAGCGCGTCGGGATAGATGGCCCGGAGAGCCGATCGCGTCGCGTCGGCGAGAAGCGGGCGAAGCTCGCGCTCGAACGCCGCCGCGTCCATGCCGTTGTCACGACGCCCCCACAGGGATGAGAACGCTGCCCGGCGAGCATCGACTTCGCGTTGCACCACCTCGCTCCAGAACGCCGGGTACTCGCTTTCCTTCCAGTCTCCGCGCCCCCGGCCAAAATGCGCGACGGCGAGATAGCGCAGCAGTGCGGCGGGAACCAGACGGTCAAGCAGCTCGTCGTCCCAGCGCAGCACCGATGCGGTCCGCCCGCGGATGAGGTTGTAGCCACGCGCGAGCCCGGCGCCGCCGAGAGCGCCGGCGATCGCGCCGATCAGCGTCCCGGCTCCGAAGGTGAGTCCGTGCGCCGCGAGATCGGCGGCGAGCCCGGAGAGCGCGCCGGACAGCACTCCGCCCATCAATGCGGCCTTTCCCTCGTCCAGGGGCGCGTCGGTGCGCAGGTGGCTCCCGAGCCGCTCGAGCACCGCGTTGGCCGCGGCACCCTCGAGGCCGTGGATAGCGATGAGCCGTTCGGTGCTCTGGCGCAACGCGGCGTCGAGGCGCTCCGCGAGCGCTCGCGCGGCTTCGCGTTGCTCCTCGCTGTCCCTCGGTCGCGCGACGAGCGAGCGCACCGCCTCGCGCATCCTGTCGCCGAAACTCGGCGTCGCGAGCGTCACGCCATCGCACGCGGCTTGCGCGATCGGCGTTGCGAGCGCGAGCATCGACTCGTCGAATTGGTTGTGCCGCCTGGCGAGCCACGCGGCGACGAGCCGCTCGTAGCCCTCGCGCTTGGCCGGCTGAACCGCTGGCGCAAGCGCGCGGAGCAAAACAATTTCCTGCACCCAGCAGCGCGCGAACGCGTCGAGCGGGAGCACGCCTCGGATCATCGGGCGGCGGCCGAGGGCATCGCGCCAGCGCGACACGAGTACTTCCTCCTCGCCGGGCGGTCGCGGCGGTCCCATCTGGTTCAGCAGCACGAAGACGGGGCGTCCTATCCAGGTCAGCACTTCGAGCTCCGGAGCGACGTATCCGGCGTCGACCGGTGCCTCGGACGCGTTGACGAGGTAGAGCACGATGTCGGCCTGCTCGCGAACGTTGCGCACGGCCTTCTGCGAGAGGTAAAGCGCGCGGTCGCGGAAGCGATCCCACACCTGCGAGAGGAACCAGCCGACGGGATTGTTCTGCTGCGCGAGCCTGCGCGCGAGCCGCGCGCTGTCGGCGAAGCCCGGCGTATCCCAGAGCACGAGCGCGTCGCCTTCGGGCGTCACCTGCAGCGTGTGAGGCGTAGCCTCGGTCGTGACATTCGGCTCGTCGCGTACCTCGCCGATGTCGCGCCCGAGAAGCGTGCGCGCCAGCGTCGTCTTGCCCGCGTTCGTGTGCGAGATCAGCGACAGCGCGATCTCGGCGCGGCTCACCGCCCGGCCTCTTCGATCGCGCGCTCGAGCGAGCTCGCCGCATCGAACAAGTCCGATCCGCGCAGCCGCGTGAAGATGCAGGGGACATGCCGAGCCTCGCATAGCGCGCTCCAGCTCGCGCGGCGCTCCTTCAAGCGCTCCGGATCCGCTCTCCACTGCTCGTGCACGGCGCTTTCGTCGACGATCGCCACGAGCGTGCTCCCCGACGCCGCCTGCCTTGCCAGCGCTTCGAGAAATGCGCCGTGCGCTTCGCGCTCCGGCGTCGCGGAGGCGCTGAACAGTGCGATCACGTTGGTCGCGACTCGGGGCTGCGCATCGGCAGCGAGCGCGTCCTCTCCCCCATAGGCCAGCGCCGGCTGGATCGTAAGCGACGCATTCTCGCCGAAGACGCGGCGAAGGAGCTGCTCCAGGCCGGCCGCTTCGGCCTGCGGCAACGCATAACTATAGGGAACGACGCGCACGCGCAGCGGGCCGCCGCGAAAGCCGCGCAGCAGGCGCGCGAAATAAGGCTCGTCGAGCACGAGTGCCATGTGGCTCTGCCGATACCGCTCGAGAAGCCACGCCGCCAAGGCAAGCACCAACCGGGGCGCGACGACGATCACGACTACCGTCGCCGCGATCAAATGCAGCCAGAGCGCGGCGTTCTCGGAGGCTGGCGCGCGAATCGCCGCGACTTCGGCCAGTCCGGGAACCGGGATCGTCGAAATCGCCGCGCCCGGCGCCAACGCCGCGGCCAAGAGGGAATGCACGGTTTGCGCACTCAGGAAGGTGCTTTCCCACGTGGCCCGGTACTCGAACGCCATGCCGCGCACGTAGAGGCCGGCGATGAGGCCGACGGCGAAGGCGGCCGCGGCGAGGTGCAGCACGCGTGCCGCGCGCACGCCGTAGAGCGACGCCGACAGGCGTGACCACTTCTCGACGAACTCGGCAACCGCCGCTGCAATTTCGCGACGCCCGGACCGCGGTCTACCGCCCGCCAGGCGCGCGACGAGGCTTCGCATCGGCGCCGAGGCGGACGCTTCGCCATAGCGCACGATGTAGCCGATCACCAGCAGCGCGTAGACGGCGATATTCCAGACGATCAGAAGAAAGAACGGCGGCGCAAGGAGGTTGATCCGCTGCAAGCCTCCGACCTGATCGAACGCCGCCCCCGCGAGAAGCGCCACAGCAACGATGAAGACGCCGACCCAGGAGCGCCAGCGCAACGCGCGAACCGCGCGCGGAAACGCCGCGACGCGCTCCCCGACCCGTTCCAGGGCGAGTCGCGCCCGCGTCGCGAGGAACGCCTCGGGCGCGCCGCCTTCGCCGACGACCTCGGCAGCGGCGCGACTCGCCCAGGCGCGATCTGCATCGGTCCAGAGATCCGGCGACCCGGCCGAGCTCTCGAGCGCACGGACGGCCGTGATCTCGAGTGCCGCGCTTTCATCGAAAGACACTTCGAGCGACTCCTGTCGTGTCGCGGGATCCGTCCATGCGGAAGGCGTGTCCGACGAGACGCTCCGCTGCCCTGTCGGCAATCCGTCTGCGCTCCGAAGCCAATGGCTCCTGCGCAGGCCAGCCGCAGTCTAGGAGCAGCCGCGCCGTCAGTCCTTGAGCTCGATGCCGCTCTTCCTGATCACTTCGCCCAGGCGCTGGCGTTCCTTCGCCATGAACAGCTCGAAGGCCGCGGGATCGTCGCCGATGGGATTGGCGCCCGTCATCAGCACCTGCTGCTTCAGGTCCTGCTGGCTCATGGCCTTCACGATCTCGGCGTCGAGCTGCTTCACGATCTCGGGCGCGGTGCCGGCGGGGGCGACGATGCCCCAGGACTGCGTGATCTCGTACCCGGGGACGGTCTCGGCAATGGTCGGCAGGTTCGGCAGACTCGGATTGCGCTCGGTACCCGTCGTGGCGATTGCCCGCACGCGGCCGCTTTCCATGTGGGCGCCGGCGGCGATGGGAGAGGTGATGATGTACTGAGCGTTGCCGGCGATGACGTCGAGCAACGCAGGTGCGGCGCCCTTGTACGGCACGTGCACGACCTTGATATCCGCGAGCAGGTTGAGCATCTCGCCGGCAAGGTGAGCCGGCGTCCCGACGCCCGCGGAGGCGTAATTGAGCACGCCCGGCTTCTCCTTCGCGAGCTTGATGAGCTCGCCTACATTCTTCGCAGGCAGCGCGTTATTGACGACGAGCACGTTCGACGCGGTGGCGATGCGGGAAATGGGAACGAAGTCCTTGACCGGATCGTACGGAAGGTTGCTGCGCAGGTTCGGCAGGATGGCGTAGATCGCAGTGGTAGTCATGAGCAGCGTGTAGCCATCCGGCGGAGACTTCGCGGCGATCTCGGCCCCGAGCACGCCACCGGCGCCGGCGCGATTGTCGACCACGACCTGCTGCCCGAGCCCCATGGAAATCTTCTGCGCGAGCAAGCGGGCCAGCTGATCGGGGGCTCCGCCCGGCGCATCGGCGACGATGAGCTTGATCGGCCGATTGGGATAGGTCTGCGCCGATGCCGTCATGCCCGTCGCGAAGAGTGCGAGCGCCGCCCACAGCGGCCAGGCTCGTTGCGCAGTGTTCATGACTCCTCCTTGGTTGCCGCGCTGCCGTCGTCTGCGGCCGCGTGCGCATCGAAGCATAACCCGAGCAAGCGGCGCGCGCACGCGCCGATCACGGCTGTGCGATACTGCTCACCCGCCAGCGTCGGGTAGTTCATGGCCGACCGCCAGGCTTCACCCAACCACGCATGAGACCCACCAATCTGCTCGTGCTGATGTCGGATGAGCACAACCCAAAGTTTCTCGGAGCGGGTGGACATCCGTTCGTGAAGACCCCGAATCTCGACGCCCTCGCCGCGCGCGGGACGCGCTTCACTGCTGCGTACACGACGTGCCCCATCTGCGTGCCGGCGCGCGCAGCATTCGCTGTCGGGCGCTACGTCAACGAGATCGGCTACTGGGACAATGCCGACGGGTACGACGGGGCTGTGCCGAGCTGGCACCACGTGCTGCGTGAGAGCGGGCATCGCGTGGTGTCGATCGGCAAGCTGCACTTTCGCGGCCGCCCCGGCGACGATCATGGCTTCTCCGAGGAGATCATCCCGATGCACATCGTCGAGGGGATCGGCGACGTGAAGGGCCTCGTGCGCGAGAGCATCCCCAAGCGCAAGGGCGGCGACAAGATGGCCCGCCGCGCCGGGCCCGGTGAATCGTCCTATACGGCTTACGATCGAGACATTGCGTCACGAGCGCAGATCTGGCTCCACGAGGAGGCGCCCAGATGGCGTGACCGGCCGTGGGTGCTCTTCGTATCCTTCGCTCTGCCCCATTTTCCGCTGACCGCACCGGCGCAGTGGTTCTACCGCTACTGGCGACAGGACCTGCCGATGCCCAAACAGTATGCGCAGGATCAGCGTCCGCATCATCCGTATCTCGACGTCTACGCGCACACCGTCGACTACGACACCCACTTCCACTCGTCGGAGGACGTCAAGCGCGCGATAGCAGGCTACGCCGGGCTCGTCTCGACCATGGACGAGAACGCGGGCCACGTCCTGCGCGCGCTGCGCGAAGCGGGGCTCGAGGAGACCACACGGGTCATGTACACGAGCGACCACGGCGACAACGCCGGTGCGCGCGGCCTGTGGGGCAAGTCGACGCTCTACGAGGAGAGCGCGGGGGTGCCGCTCATTCTCGCGGGACCCGATGTGCCCGCCGGTCGGGTCGTCGACACTCCCGTCTCGCACATCGACTGCGCACCGACCATCCTGGAGGCGGCCGGGGAGCCGATGCGAATCGGCGGGCGCGCGCTGCCGGGCGCGTCGCTCTTCGCGGTCGCGAACGGACAAAGACCCGCGCGGCCGGTGATCGCGGAGTACCACGCGATCGGCTCCGTCGCGGGTGCGTACATGCTCCGCTTCGGCCGCTACAAATACTGCCACTACGTGGCCCATCGGCCACAGCTCTTCGATCTCGCGACAGATCCGGAGGAGCTGATCGACCTCGCGGATGATCCGCGCTACGCCGAGACGCTGGCCGAGGGCGATCGCTTATTGCGCGCGGCGCTCGATCCCGAGGCGACGGACGCGCGCGCCAAGCGGCGGCAGGGCGAGCTTCTCGCGCGCTTCGGCGGCCGCGAGAAGGCACTCGCTCGCGGCGACCTCGGGTTCACACCGGCTCCGGGCACGTCGGCAGAGATGAACTAGCGCCGCTGGCGCACGAGCGCGCACATCGGTCGCCCGCGCGGGCGCAGCGGGAAGCGGAATCGCCGCGCTCGCGCCAGCAGGAGCAGGGTCTGCGGCT
>Ga0335084_10003286_pt1 | contig 15749 bp, 16 predicted proteins | sample Lox_Sample_44_FD_206721 | JGI IMG/M metagenome (GOLD analysis project Ga0335084, IMG submission 206721) | Soil microbial communities from Loxahatchee National Wildlife Refuge, Florida, United States - Lox_Sample_4.4 | ecosystem: Environmental > Terrestrial > Soil > Wetlands | place: USA... | reverse complement strand
ACTTCCGTGGTCCTGACCCCTATGAGCCGCTGTTTTTCCTGGGGGATTTCCACAGTGGGGGCCTCTTCTGTTTCTTTCTGTTCCTTCTCCTGCCCTTTCACTGCTGCAGGCTGGGTTTGGGACGGTTCGCCTCCTCCCTGTCCTGAGGGCTGTGCTGGAGATTGCTGGGAAACTGACGGCCCCTTACCGCCCTCCTTTACGGGAGCTTTTATAAAGCCGGTCTTTAAAAAATAAATGACAAGTCCTGTCAAAAGTACCGCTACGCCTATGGCGATAAAAAATCCCTTTCTCATTTCTCTTTGTCCCCGCCGCCCATCATGCCTGTAATTGACTGGAGTCTCGCAATGGCCTTTTCCCTTTCGGTGAATTGTCCCCAATACGAGATTTCGAGGTCGAGAAGGGTTTTCAGCCTGGTGATAACCGTTATCTCGTCCAACCTTCCCGTGCCGTATCCTGAAAGCGCAGACTCAAAATCCTGATATGTCTTGGGGATTAACCCGCTTTTATACAATTCCATCAATCTTTCTGCTGTCTGGGCCATTGAGTAGTTATCCCTGATGGTTGAAGAGAGCATTATTTTTGTGGAATAGAGTTCGTGCTCCGCCCCTGATACTAACGCCCGGGCCTCATTGACTGCCTGTCTTTGCTTCGTTCTATAAAAGATCGGGATATTGATTGTGGTGGTGAGGCTCCACATGGGATCAAAATCCGACCCCCTGGTAAAATAGCCGGCGTTCACCGTAAAATCGGGATAGTAGTCGAGTTCCGCCATCCTGACCCTGGCTTGGGCTGAGGCCACCATCCTCTCCTTCTCTTTCACAAAAGGAGAATGCTCCACATGAAGGGTGAGGAGCTCATCTAAACTTGTCTCCAATCCAGTCCCCTTTATTTCCACAGGCCTCCCCAGGGGTGCGTTGATATCCCTCCCTATAGTTGAGTTGAGCATGGCCTCTAAAGACTGTATCCTCTGTTTCAGCATCTGCTCCTTTTCCAGAAGCATGTATTTTTCGGTCTGGGCCATCAGCACCTCCTGCTGCATCCCCTTTCCTGACGAATAGCGGGCAATGGCAGCATCTTCTATTCGCGTGAAGAGGGCTGCCCGTTCGTTAATGATGTCGATTGTCTTGTAGGTGTATAAGAGATCATAGTAAAGCTCCTTTACTTTTTCTATGGTCATAAGCCGTTTACCCTCATGGGATGCCCTGAGCCCCTCGGCCTCTCTCGCAGCCATTTCTCCCTTTGTGGACAGTTTCCCTGGAAAGGGAAAGGTCTGGGATGCTGAGAACATCCACCAGGCCATGATCGATTCACCATAGGTGTATTTCTTCCATCCCTCATTCTGATAGCCGAACATCAGCATGGGATCAGGAAGGCTTTTCACTTGCGGGATTCTGTATTCTGACGCGGCTACACGCGATTCCGTAATGAGAATCTCGTGATTGTTTTTCAGTGCCTCGTCAATAAGATCCTGAAGGTTCAGATCCTCGGCAAAGACATAAGAAGAACACAGCAGAAGGTAGGCAGTAAGCAGCAGGGTAACTCTTACTGCATACTGCCTGCTGCCTACTGAACTCAGCATCTTGTTCAATTATTTTGCGTCCACTGTGAACTTCATGGTTGACGTTTTTCCTGCCCTGGTAATCTTCACCGCTATGTTCCATGATCCCGACATGGAAAGACCCATTGTCGCCTTATACTCATTTCCCTTCAACTCGGCATTAGCCTTGTAGTTCATAGCCGGCATTCCTGGCATAGCGGGCATACTATAATCAATCACGACCTTGGCATCGGTCACGTACTTCCCTGATGAATCCTTGATCTCGATCTTTACATTGTTGTCACCCACCACTGGCGGGTTCTTGTCTATCTTCACCTCAACGTCATAATCCCCTGCCTTTTTCTTCACCTCGTAATCCTTCGCATATGCGATTCCTGCCACCAAAAGCAGGAGCAGCACAATAAACCCAAATTTTTTCATTTTCAAAGCCTCCTTAACGTTATTCTCACTTCTTTATTCTCGTTCAACAATGTCCCGTACTTTTTTTTCGGGCCAACCTCTCTGATAGGACCCGAAGGTGCTCAGGCGTTCCACAACAAATATCCCACATCGCTGGCTCGTTATCAACGTAACAGCGGGGAGGTTTTTGAGGGCCTGCCCAATCTTTTTCATCACCTCACTTTCATCTGATCATTCCTATGCTCATTCCAACTTTTGCTATTACTTTACTATATAAATAATGAAAGGAATATGAAGGAACCGATAAGGGCAAAGATACCCCCTTTACCCTCTCACAGAAAATCTGCTAATATTTCCCATACTGGAAGGAGGTCTCCATGGCAGAACTTATTGCCGGCATGCTGGGAATTGCAGTAGGGTTCATCGTGCTGCTGGTGCTCTTCGTAGCGGTCATTTACAATAAGCTCGTGAACCTCAGGAATACTGCCCAGTCTTCGTGGTCCGACATTGATGTCCAGCTCAAAAAGCGGTATGACCTTGTGCCGAATCTGGTGGAAACCGTCAAGGGCTACGCTTCTCATGAAAAAGCGGTCTTCGAAAAGGTTACGGAAGCCCGTTCCATGGCAACACAGGCATCTTCCCCGGCCGAAAAGGCCAAAACCGAAACTATGTTCCGCGATACCCTAAAAAGCCTTTTCGCAGTCGCCGAGGCATATCCTGAGCTTAAGGCGAATACAAACTTTATCCAACTCCAATCCCAGTTAAAAGAGCTGGAAGATAATATAGAGTCCGCACGAAGGTACTATAACGCGGTTGTCCGGGACCTCAACACACTCGTCGAGTCCTTTCCCTCGAATGTAATCGCCTCTTCCTTCAGATTCCAGAAAGAGGAGTTCTTTGGGCTTGAGGCGCCTGACGCGGAGAGGAAACCGGTGAAGGTGAGCTTTCAATAAAGGAGCAGGATTAAGGATATTTACCTTTGCAGAAATTATGAAACAGAGTATAATGTTTGCCACATTGTTATCCTGGATACAGGAAGCAAAGAAATAAAGCTCATGCGGGCGCAAGAAGGAGGTGAAAGAGATGAAAAGACTCTCAATATTTTTTGTTGCCGTCATGGTAACGCTTTCGGTAAGCCTGATAGCGTTACCCGTTGTCACGGAAGCAGCGATCACTGAACAAAAGTGCGTCAAAGGTAGCGGAACGGTTGAAAAGCAAGACGGTAAAGCTGTTTGCAAGGGTGGAAAATATGATGGTAAGAAAGTAAAGGTTAAGAAAACTAAACAGACCCAACAAAAACCGCAGCAATAACATAGCTGCAGAGATGGACACCCACTGAGGCATTACGTTGTTCTCTCACCGCACATAACACAATAAAGGGATGTCCCGGTTTATACAGGGGCATTCCTTTATCAGTCACAGAATAACCGATCACAACGGACCATTCCCGTCCTTTCCTTCCGCATCCGAAGGCAGTCAGGAACCCAGGGCCTCGAGAGTTCTTTCGAGACTCTTCATGTCTTCGACATTAAATGTCCTTGCCGTATCTTCAATCCTCTTGATTAACCCGGAGAGCACCTTCCCCGGTCCAACCTCAACAAAAGTGTCTGCCCCCGAATCCGCGATGACCCGTATGGAATCCTCCCACAGCAGGGGGCTGCTGAGCTGACGTACAAGAGAACCCTTTATACTCTCCACGTTATTAAGAAACATTGCGTCTGCATTATTTACAAGGGGAATCCCGGGCTCTCTGAATTCAATCTCCTCAAGCAATTGTCCCAGCCTTTTGGACGCATCTGCCATCAAGGCGCAGTGGGAAGGAACGCTCACTGCCAGAGGTATTGCCCTTCTTGCCCCTGCCTCTTTTGCCAGTGTTATGGCCTCTTCGACTGCCTCTTTCTCTCCCGCAATCACGACCTGGCCTGGGCAATTGTAATTGGCGGAAGATGCATATCCCGACTGGAGAGAGAGACATATCTCATCCACCTTGCTCCTTTCGAGTCCCAGGATTGCTGCCATGAGTCCCTTACCCTGAGGAACCGCTTCCTGCATGAACTGTCCCCTTTTTTCCGTCAGCTTCAGCGCATCACGAAAAGGCAAGACACCCGCTGCCACAAGTGCGGAATATTCTCCCAGGCTGTGTCCGGCCACTACTGATGGACTGATTCCCTTTGTTATCAGAAGTCTTTGAACCGCGGTGCTTACCGTCAGGATACAGGGCTGGGTCCTGAAAGTCTTGTTCAACTCCTCCGCCGGCCCGTTGAAGGACATATCTGCTACGTCATAACCCAAGGAAGTGGATGCCTCCTCAAATATTCCCCTTGCCTCGGAAAAGTTTTCGGAAATTTCTTTTCCCATTCCCACATACTGGGACCCTTGACCCGGAAACACAAAGCAGAGTTTCATCTATCTTTTCTCCTCACATATAACATTTAGATCCATAAAATATATGACAGAACATCCCAAAGCGGCACATGCGGTCGCATAATTCTTGTACGACACCTATAAAAAAGACCTTTAGGAAGATCCGGTAAAAAGCCAGCCTTGGATAGAGAAGAAGGTGCAACATCTGATCATCATGTCGATTAGAAAAATTATGAGACAAATGTGCCGCGTCCTTTCCCGTAACCCGATTCTAACCCTTTGCTTCTTTAATCTTCTTTATCAGCATAGGCACAATTTCATACACATCGCCCACAATGCCGTAAGTGGCGACATTGAATATGGGGGCATCAGGATTCTTGTTTATGGCAATAATGATATCCGATGACTGCATTCCCACCAGGTGCTGGACAGCGCCCGAGATCCCGCACGCAATATACATTCTCGGGCAGACGGTCTTGCCTGTCTGTCCCACTTGGTGGCTATAGGGAACCCACCCCTCATCCACAGCAGCCCTGGAAGCACCGACCGCACCTCCCAGCACTTCTGCCAATTCTTCAAGGAGCTTGAATCCCTTTGCGTCACCAAGCCCTCTCCCTCCTGACACGATAACATCCACTTCCTGGAGGTTCACCGCGATCTCCGATACTTCCTTTATGGTCTGAATTACCCTCGTGCGTGAAGACAATCCCTGGGCATCAACGCGAATAACAGCCCCCTTTTTCTCTTCGTCGTATCTGCCCCGTTTCATGACCCTCGGTCTCACCGTCGCCATCTGGGGCCTGTTGTGGGGACAGAGGATAGTGGCCATGATATTGCCTCCGAATGCCGGACGCACCTGGAGAAGATTACCTGTCTCTTTGTCTATTTCCAGAGACGTGCAGTCCGCGGTAAGCCCTGTCCAAAGCTTTGCGGCAACTCTTGGAAAAAACGAACGGCCTATGGGGGTGGCTCCTGCAAGGACAATCTCCGGACGGTGCTCCTTTATGAGGAGTGAGAGCATTTCCGCATAAGGCTCATCATTGAAATGCTCGTAGATTGCATCACTGCAGAGATAGACCCTGTCAGCACCCCATCTGACAAGTTCTTGCGCTTCTGCCTCAGATCCACCCAGAAGGACTGCAGAGAGCTCTGAGCGCCGCTCATCCGCAAGGCGCCTGCCTGCACCCAGAAGCTCAAATGCAACAGACGCTACCCTCCCTCCTCTTTGTTCAGCAAATATCCATACCCCGGAATAGTCTTCAATGCGTGACTCACGAAGTGCCGGAGATTCGCCCTCCTCCAGCACCTCCTTAATCGCCCCTTCAGGACATACGCCGAGACACGCCCTGCAGAGCTGGCAGTATTCGTTGATATACGCCTTGCCCTCCTTCATGACAATGGCGGTATACGGGCAGGAATCGATGCACGACTCGCAGCCGGAACACTTATCGGTGGTTACCTCTATACGCATTTCAGACTCCCCAATTCTTTGACCAGTGCCCCCACCTGTTCCTCAAGGGCTCCCTCCAGCATCTTCCTGTCCTTTTTCGCTTCAGGGGCAAAGATGTTCTTCACCTGTGTAGGAGAGCCCTTTAACCCGATCTTCTCCGCGTCCGCTCCCAGGTCAGAGAATGACCACTTGCGTATCTCCGCCTTCTTTGCTGCCATCTTGCCTTTAAGGGACGGCAGTCTCGGTTCATTGATCTCCTTTACGATGGTGAGGAGAACAGGGAGAGATGATTCCACAATGTCATATCCCTCATCCATGAGCCTCTGAACCCTTATCGAGTCAGCCTCTATCGCCTCTATTCTTCTCACATAAGCTATATGGGGTATATTCAGAAACTCCGCCATTTCGGGACCGACCTGGGCAGTATCTCCGTCAATGGCCTGTTTGCCGCAGATGACCATATCTGCACCGAGCTTTTCCACGGCTTTCGCAAGGGTATAGGACGTGGCCCATGTATCAGAGCCGGCAAATGCCCTGTCTGTAAGAAGAACCCCCTGATCAACTCCCATGGATATAGCATCCCTCAGTGCTGACTCTGCCTGGGGAGGTCCCATGGTGATCACCGTTACCTTGCCCCCTGTCTTTTCTTTTATCTGGAGTCCTGCTTCAATAGCATGCATATCGTATGGATTGATGATACTGGGTACGCCCTCCCTGATGAGCGTATTTGTCTCCGGATTGATCCTCACTTCAGCAGTGTCCGGAACCTGTTTGATGCAGATGATTATATTCATGCGTTCACCTATCCCCCCACAATTGCAGCTGCGTGTGTGTGCCCATTGCAGCAGCGCAGAAATGAATATTATACGCGTTGGACCTCCACAAGTAAAGAATCCTGCTCGTGACAGCCATTCTGCTGCTGTATCATTCCCTTGTTTCTATCCCCTTGATGCGCATTCCTTAAATGACTCTCATTAAAATATGATACTATTAACTGTTTCACTTAATCGTACTTGAGGGAGGTATTCGTATGAAAGCAGGATTCATAGGTCTTGGCCATCTCGGAATGGCCATCGCAAAAAGGCTTGTCTCTGAAGGGGTGGAACTGATGGTCTGGAACAGGACCAGAGAGAAGGCATCAGACCTCGGGGCGCCGATAGCAGACAGCCCTGCTGCCCTCTTAACTCAGGTCGAAATTCTGTTTGTGAACCTCTTTGACAGTGCTGCAGTAGAAGCGGTACTTGCAGGCAAAGAGGGAATCCTCAAGGCTGACTGTACAGGAAAAATTCTCATCGATACCACAACCAACCATTTTGAGCTGGTCGCGTATTTCCATGAACTGCTCAGGAAACATGGGGGATCTTACCTCGAATCCCCTGTACTGGGAAGCGTGGTTCCCGCGTCCCAGGGTGCACTCACGGTCCTGGTGAGCGGCGACAAAAACGCCTTTGACAAAGCCCTTCCCTTCTTTGAAAAGATCGGGAAAAGCATCTTTTTTCTGGAAAAACCTGCTTTGGCAACCAAGATGAAGCTCATTAACAACCTTGCACTGGGCTCATTCATGGCGACCATCGCAGAGGCCCTTGCATTCGGTGAGTCTGCGGGCATTGATAAAGTAAGGGTGCTGGACATCCTTGGCGCCGGGGCAGGTAACTCCACGGTGCTCAATGCGAAAAGGGAAAAGTTGCTTCAGGAGGACTTTTCGACCCACTTCTCTTCCTCATTGATCTACAAAGACCTCCACTACCTCCAGGATTTGGCAAGGTCATTGAAGAGGCCGCTTTTTACCGGAAGCGCCGCAAAAGAGCTCTTTGGAATGACATTCTCCAAGGGTATCGACACCCTGGATTTTTCCGCGATATACAAGATCATGAAGGGATTTTAGAACCTGACCAGACAGAGTCCTGAACAGCTTCCTTTACCCCTCTCGCACACTACAATTTCGCTCAGAAACTATTTTGAAAGGGCCACATCCGCTAATGTCTCACTGACTATCACCGACAACTCCGCCAGCATGCTCTCGGTAAGGAAAAAAGGCAATTCTATTTATGTCAGGCTCCACCGCATCTTTCTGGATGCCCGGCATGATGTCATCGAGGAGATCGCAGTATTCATCAAAAAAAGGAAAGGGAGAACCCCACTGCTCAGAAGATTCGTAAAAGAGAATCTCAATAGATTAGGAAACGCACCGCTCAAGCGGGTAAAGACCAACACACAGGGGAAATACCACCATCTTGGCGAGATATATGACTCGTTGAACACGGAATACTTTCAGGGGAGGCTCTTATGTCCCATCACCTGGGGTTGTGGCAGGGTAAGATATGCGGTGAGGAAGAGGACGCTGGGGAGCTACAGCAGGCATACCAATATCATAAGGATAAATTCAATCCTGGACAGAAAGCATGTGCCGCATTATTTCATTCAGTTTGTCGTATATCACGAAATGCTCCACGCGGACATGGACCCTGCGACGAAGAACGGAAGGAACATCGTGCATTCACGGGAATTCAAGAGCCGTGAGGAGCAATTCAGGGATTACGAAAGGGCCCTGCAATGGGAAAGGAAAAGTATTTGATATATGGCGGATGATGAATCTGTGAAGCTTGACTTTGGCAGCAGGTATTATATATTTTGTAACTCAACCTCCAATCTTGAAAGGAGATTTCATGCATAACATAAAGGTGGGTATTATAGGAGGATCAGGCATGGACGACCCACGTCTTATGAAGGATATAAAAGAAAAGAGGGTGAAAACCCCTTATGGAAACCCCTCCTCCCCCCTCACCATCGGTAAAATAAACGGGGTGGATACTGTTGTGCTCGCCCGCCACGGTAAGGGACATTCCATCTATCCCACGGGCGTAAACTTCAGGGCGAATATCTTCGCCCTCAAGAAAGAAGGCTGTACCCACATCCTTGCCACCACCGCAGTCGGTTCACTCAGGGAGAAGATAAGGCCCGGAGACCTCGTCTTTGTGGACCAGTTTATCGACTTCACAAAGCACCGCCCTCTCACCTTCCATGACGAAAAGGTGATACACACGCCCATGAGCCAGCCATTTTGCAAAGAGCTGCGCTCCCTTCTGGTGGCTTCCGCAAAAGAGCTTAAGCTGAGGCACCATAAAGTGGGAACGGTAATTACCATAGAGGGCCCGAGGTTCTCCACAAAGGCAGAATCCCACATGTTCAGGGCATGGGGCGCGGATGTCATAAATATGTCGACCGTTCCCGAGGTGATACTCGCCAGGGAGTTGGGCATCTGCTACCAGACCATTGCCATGTCAACCGATTATGACTGCTGGAAAGAGGGGGAAGAACCGGTCACATGGGACATGATACTCTCCATAATGAATAAGAACACGGACAATGTGAGAAGACTTCTTTTGAAAACAATAGCAAAAATCAAACACACCGATTGCGAATGTAAGATATAGAGGAGGAAACGATGCCTATAAAGTCAAAGATAAGGACCATCCCTGACTACCCCAAGAAGGGCATCATGTTCAGGGACATCACCACGCTCATCAAGGACCCCGTGGGGTTTAGGCTGGTAATCGACAATTTCACGCAGCGGTATATCAAGGGGGATAGCAAATTTGATGTGATCGTGGGAATAGAGTCCAGGGGGTTCATCATCGGAGGGGCCCTTTCCTACACCTTGGGCAAGGGGTTCATCCCTGTCAGAAAAGCGGGAAAGCTCCCTGCGGAAAAGATAAGCCATGAATACGAGCTTGAATACGGGACTGATAAAATCGAAATGCACAAGGATGCGTTTAAGAAGGGCACAAGGGTGATCCTTGTTGATGACCTCCTCGCCACAGGCGGGACAGCCCTTGCAGCCGCTGCGCTCGTGGAAAAGCTGGGTGGCATTGTCTCGGAGATGGCCTTTGTGGTCAACCTTCCCGATGTGGGCGGCTACAAAAAGCTCATCCAGAAGGGATATAAGGTGTATTGCCAGACAGAGTTTGAGGGGGACTAAGGGGGCGGTTGCCTGTTCTGGTCATCCGAGAGACTCATTCCGGGCCTTAAGTCTTAATCCGTAACCTCACGCCAAAATACCCAGCTGATTTTTGTTGACTTCATCGAACCAACACTTTTAAGGAATCGCAACTATTGGGGATTTCCGAAAGAAATACTGAGAATGACGAGCTAAGATGTGGGCGTCTGCCTGAAGCAGGGAGATCATGACTGGGGGCAGGATGACGCTACGCTGGATTACAATCTATAAGCCCATCAATTGTTTCAATTCCTTCGATATATCTTCAGCTTTCTTTTCATCAATGAAAAGTTTTATCGTGGTATTTATCTTGGAAATTGCTCTGGCGATATCTTTGTTTATGATGACGTCATCTTCTAAAACTTTCCCAATAAGAACGTGGGTCACTTCGCTTGGCGTCCCATGCAGATGCTTTTTTACAATCCGAAGAAATTCCTTTACAATATCAGAATCGTCCATTTATCATCCCCCCAATTCCTTGACCACCTTTTTTATTAAAGACTTAAGGAGCCATAAAACAATGGCCACAAATACAGCGCCAAAAAAATAAATCATTGCCACCAATATGAGATTCGTAGTTAGCGGCAATCCAGGCATGAACGGCGCTACCCCATATCCTGCCATGAAAATGACAATAAAATAGATCAGGATTTTAATGACTTTCCCAATTGTTCCCCCAGGGGCCACGCTTCTTAATCTAAATACCATGACTAGATCTGCAACCATTACTGCTAAGGCTGCGGTGACAATAATGTAAAAAATAATCAACATGACCTTTTTACCCTCCTCTTAGAGATTTGACCATCTCTTGACAAAGCACTCTCCATGTGAACACAAAACTTTTATCATTAAACAATCATTTAAAGGCAAAGTTAAACGATTGATCCACTCCTGCCTTTTTCAACAATTCAAACGTATGTTTGAAGTCGGCAGACGTAGTCTTAATATAACCCTGAATGTTCATTTGGTCGCGGACCGACTGGGCTTGCGGAGAATTATCATCCTTCAGCGTGAGCAAGGCTTGAGCAAGTTTTGTAATTGTATCCTTATTGGTCTTCACGGACACAATCAGTGTATTATCGGGATTTTCTCCCTTGTCTTCGCCAACTGCCTCAAGTTGCAAATACTTGTCTTTCATCTTATCCCAGACACGGTTCTTCACTATCGCTACCTCGCCGCCACCATGCGAAAGTGCTTCGAGGGCATATCCGTGTGAGGGAACTGGCAGTTTGATTGCATTCACAGATGCGATATTCGGAATTGAATAAAAGTAAAATTCCCCCGCAGAGGCCAGCGAAGCAAAGATAACCTTCTTGCCTTTGAAGTAGTCGGCAGAACCGGTAAATTTGGGTGAACCTTTGGGAGCAACTATGGTCGCAGAATAAGTGCTAATGCCCTCTTTGTCCAGAGGCCGAACCACTGGATTGGCTACCCCCTTGATTATCATTGTGCCCGCAATCCCGGAACCACTGAACATGGCATCAACCTTCCCCGATGCAAATGTCTGTGCCGCGACGGTATAAGCGGGAACCTCAATGAGGGTAACTTCTATCCCTTTATTTTTTAAGTATCCTATGAGCGGAGCGTATTTCTTAGCAGCACCGCTCATGTCTTCCATGATTGCGAGATTCAGCTGATCTGCGTGTGCAATCCGGCCGTTAAAGCCTAACAGCAGGAGCATTACAAAGGCACATACAATTCTTGATGATTTCATAATCTCCTCCTCTGAGAATGTTATATTGGACGGCATAATATCATAAGCAAGTATCTTGCCTACAGATAGTTTTTTGATATTCTTGTGTTCCAAGGAAACAAATATTGTGATTTTATGACCAGTTATATCATTGATGTTGCATCGACTGTGCGAAGTTGACAATGAGGACATTTAACTGGAAAGCGTCCTAAAATAAGACAAGATGACCATAAATCCTTCAAAGTCAGTAACTTATAAATAGTTGTTACTTTCTATACTTTCAAAATTATGCCTATGAAGTCTGAGACATTCACCCTTTTCTGTATCTTAATATGTCTTCTTTGTAAACACATTTTTCACGTTGATTAAAAGAAGTAATCATCACATTTCCCTTGGGGTTAAAGAGAGGAGACTGCAGGAAGCACCTCTCATTGTTCATTACGGTCTAAACGTAACAAACACGGATTGAACTATCTAAATCAATACGGATAAAAAAAGAAGAACAACAACGACAGTGCAAATAGGAACCAGAGCCCTGAGGGAACTTCCTTTGCCGTTCCTGACAATATTTTGATCAGGGGATAGACCACGAAACCTGCGGTCATACCTATTCCTATGTTATAGGTGAAGCTCATGAGGATAATGATGGTGAATACGGGTATCACATCGGTCAAATCATCGAAGTGTATTCTTTGAATCGGCGAAATCATAAGCATTCCCACGATAATAAGTGCCGAACCGTAAGCAAAGGGAGGCACCACAGTGAGCACTGGCGCAAAAAACAGGGCACTCAGAAACAGGAGAGCGGTTACAACCGAGGCAAGGCCTGATTTGCCCCCCGCCTCAATGCCTGCGGCAGACTCTATGTATGCGCCTGAAGTGGTCGTGCCCAAAACCGCCCCGGCCATTGTGGAAAGCGAATCGCAGAGCATGGGTTTTTCGATTTCGGGCAGATTGCCGTCTTTATCAAGAAACCCTGCCTTGTAGGAGACGCCTATCAATGTCCCCATGGTATCCACAAACACCATCACAAGCAGAGTAAGGATAACCGGCAAGGCATCGACCCTGAGCACACCGCTGATGTCCAGCTTTCCAAAAATAGGAGCGATAGAAGGAGGCAAACTCACAAAAGCACCGGGCATCTTCACCATGCCTGACAAAATAGCTGCTGCTGTTACAGACAGAATACCTAGGAAGATCGCTCCGTTGATCTTCCGAATCATCAGGAAACCGCTCAGGATGAATCCGAATATGGCCAAATGCACAGAGTGATCACCAAAATTCCCGACACGCACCGGAGCGCCCTGTACCCCCAATCTCACTATCCCTGTCTCATTCAGACCGATAAAGGTCAGAAAAAGACCGATGCCTACACTGAACCCTATTTTGAGCTTGTCCGGTATGGAATTCACCAGCCATGTGCGTATATTAATCAGGGTGAGGACCGCGAATATCAGTCCGCTGATGAATATGGCTCCCAGCGCCTGCTCCCAACTGAATCCCAGCACCTTTACTACTGTAAAGGCAACAAAGGCATTCTCTCCCATGTAGGGCGCAATGGCAAAAGGCCTCCGGGCATACAGCCCCATCAGTAAGGTCCCCAAAAATGCGGTGAAGATTGTTGCCACCATGGAAGGCCCGAACGGGATGCCCGCTGCTTCCAGAATCTTGGGATTGACGATTATGATATAGGCCATGGTGATAAATGTAGTGGCGCCGCCGATGATTTCCTGTTTGATGGTGGTCCGGAGTTCCTGCAGTCTGAAATATTTTGTTATCATTTTCTGTGCATTGTAGCAGAGTTTTCGGGTGATTCCAAAAGGAGCATGAGTTCATACTGATATTCCTTTCACAAACTTCAAAAGGCCCGAGAACTCTATTCTTTTTTTATACCGAGTTTGATGGTTGCCTCTTTGGTTTTTCCAGGAGAATCACCCTCTTTAGTCATCATAATCCCCAGGCTGTTCTCCCCCTCTGAATATCCCTGCCCTTTTGAGAGGCCCACACGCTGATCATTTCCCTCCAGATCAATAAAGATACCCATGCTCCCATTCGTGGCTGCTCCCTGGACCAGCATTCCCCCCCAATACTGATCCTTGCCCTCATCGTCCTCAAGATACCCCACGCCAAAATCGTGTCCCATGCCCTGGGCTACGCCGACGGATGAGTAATAAAAGTCGTCCCCTTTCCTGTCCAGAAGCACCCCCACTGAGGAATGAATCCCTGCCCCCTGCGCATAGCGCCCTGAGATGTACCGGTCATTGCCATCCCTGTCATCAAGGATCCCTAGCCCATAGTAGTACGACGCGCCCTGCGCAAAATAATCGGCAACATAGGTATCGTCCCCCATCTCATCGATGAGTATCCCTATCCCTCCAGGAACCCCCTGTATTCCTTTTTCAGGCCTGATACCCTCGCCAAAACCCTGGCCCATGCTCACCGTAGACCTTAGAGGATCGCGGAAATCGGGCTTCAGGCCTTCCAAATGATAAAAATCATTGCCTCCTTCATCGATGAGAATGCCTGCGCCTCCGAAAAGCCCAAGCCCCTGTCCACTGTACATGCAGTGATACCGGTCATCCCCCCTGCGATCAAGCAATAACCCGATGCCCATCTGACCCACACCCTGGCAATAACTTCTTGCAGTATATGTGCTGTTCCCTTCTCCATGGTAAAGAACGCCGACCCCCCAAAAACCCGATCCCTGACTCCCGTCCAACGAAACAAATGTGTCGTCGCCTCCCATGTCTATAAGGAAGCCGCCTCCCAGAAGCCCTGCACCCTGGGAAAAGTTCTCCCTGCTGACGTAGCGATCGTTCCCTCCCCAGTCAATCACGAGCGCTACCGGCATCCCGGGCCGTGTACCTCCCGCATTATTAAGATAGAGGTCGTCACCGCCAAGGTCCAGAATCAGGGCAGCGTCCTCTTTATATACATTCGGTCCTGGACCGCCGACAATTACCTTCCCCATAGAGGTCATTGCCTCATACAAAACCGGTCCACTGTTCTGTCCAAACCTTCTGATAAGGTCATTTTTAAGGAGCAACAGATTATTATGGGCCAAGAAAGAGAGCAGGGGAGAAAATGCCTCAAGAAGTTCCGCGCGATTCACCTTCATGGAAATTCTCAAGATATCATTCCATGTGTTGTCATCCCACGGGTTTAACGCCTTTTCCTGCACCACTGTTTTCTCTTCAGGGGTCAGATTGCTTAACGCCCTTTCTACATTGTTCTTTGTTTCTTCCATGATTCGGAGCAATGCGGGGAAGTTGATTTCAACAGGCTTTTCAGTGGGGCGGAATTCCAGATCAATGAGACGTGCGGCCTCATGCATCAGGCTGCTCACGCTCCAATCCTTCTCATCAAGAGGCGTGACAAACTTCTGCGCTAGTTCCCTGGCTACCTCCCCTGCGGAAAGGGGATGGCGCATCATATAGGTTACCTCGCTCAACTGAAGGGGATGGGATTTATTTTCATATGTTGATCCCGGATTATGCACTGCATTGGACTTCTCGTAGAGCCCAGCCATAGTTTTGGCATATCTTGTATGTGCATCGTGCGCATGAAGCGCATTGTCAAGCATGGAGTGATGTTCCGGACATTGGCTGACTTCATGGTGTGTGGCTTCCTTCTGCTCATGGATCGGCATTGCCAAAAGCCTGGCAGTCATATTCAGTCTCTGGTTATTACGCATCACATCTAACTTCACAATCGAGTCAATTGGCTGCTTTTCCAGTATAGCCCTGAATGTAGTTATGACATTTTCCCCCGTACCACACGTGGGTTCACCATTAACAGAAAGAATCACGTCGCCTTCCTTAAGCCCTGCCTCTTCTGCCGGCGTCCGGTCTATTACCCCTGCGACCTGCACAAACGTATCTTCTTTGCAGGAAAAACCTGATAGTTCCACATTCTTGGAAGAAAGGTAAATTCCGAGAAAGGCTTTCGGGAGTGTTGCAGGATAAGGCCTTGATGGCATATACAGGAGATCACAATACCATGAGGATTCCGTGAATGGAATGGAATGTGGTGAAGACAGGAATCTTCCATTACACGAAATCATCGGCACGGCAACCAGGATGATTAAGAGAATGCCGACCATTCTGCCCCTAAGATTCATGAATCTCCTCATTTCCAGTCACTATTGTATACCAGCGCGCAGCATCTTTAGATATTAATTGACAGATTCTACCAAAAGTTATAGATTAAATTAACTCTTGGATCCAGTAATCCCCGCTGGGATGATGAGGGTATTGGTACGGGGAGGATTAACCGAGTTTATCCCTTT
>Ga0335084_10003284_pt1 | contig 15751 bp, 15 predicted proteins | sample Lox_Sample_44_FD_206721 | JGI IMG/M metagenome (GOLD analysis project Ga0335084, IMG submission 206721) | Soil microbial communities from Loxahatchee National Wildlife Refuge, Florida, United States - Lox_Sample_4.4 | ecosystem: Environmental > Terrestrial > Soil > Wetlands | place: USA... | reverse complement strand
GGGAGCGTCGTTGGCCATCGTCGTCCACCTCCTGCCGTGATCGAATCACGGCTTGTTGGTGGACTCAACTTCGAGGGGAGCAGGATACATCAATCAAATGCGCGCTTCATGACCAATTCCGTGGAATATAAGATGTAACTGTCGGTTTTCAGAAGGTAGGGACCCTTTCGGCGTGAATTGTTCAGAAATATGGGACCCCGAGAGCTGGGCGCATAGGAAGGACTAACGCCGCCTCCGCTGGGGCAGCGGGCGTCCGACCCGGACCGGGTGCCCCCGGCGGTGGATCCGCAATGGCCGCTTCGAGGGGGCGAAGGTGAGGGTCGGCATCACGATCGCCCGCTGCCCTGCGCCGCCGGGCGGCATCACGTCGTGATGCCCGTAGAGGAGCACCGTGGGCGCGTCCGGCTGGTGCAGCCAGTCCCCGTACACGTAGGGATGCGCGCCGGGAATCTCCAGCACCTCCGCGTGCTCCAGGCCCGCGTCGCGAAGCGCCTGCGCCATCGCCTGCGCGGATCGGCGCACCTCCTCCGGGAGAAAGCCCGACGCGGATACGCTGGGGATGCGGCAGAGTTCCACGAGCGTCTGCTTCCAGTGATCGAGTCGCGCGTCCAGGTTCCCCAGCGCCTCCCGCGCGATGCCGTTGGTCTCCGCCATCCCTTCACCGCGCGAGGGCGAGACCGCATCGGAAGATGATCGCCACGCCGATGCCGAAAATCACGTGAAAGCCGACCTCAATCGGCACCATCGCGGGATGGAAGCCGCCACCAATGCCGGAACCCTTCAGCGGCAGTACGACGAACCAGTACACGGCCAGGGGTAGGGCGCCGAAGACGAGCCCGCCCAACCACCATCCAATAAGAGCCGTGAGCCTCGGCTCGAGCAAGACGTAGACGACTCCCCAAAGCCCGGCCCAGAACCCGAGGTTCAGGCTCAACGGCACGCCGAGGGGCGGCACCGGCCTGAGGCTCCAGGTCAGAGCCGGCACCAGATGCGCGGCGTAGAGAGCGGCGCCGAACCCTCCCTGGAAGATCAGGTGCGAGAGGAACCCGGCGACGAAACCGAGGAAGAGACGCGTCGACGTCGCAGGCATGTGGGACTCCTTTCCGTGATGGACAAATCCCGTCCCCCGTCGCGCCGATCCTGCCTGAGCGCGCGGGACAATTCAAACGGTGGCACAGTGAACGGTAGGCCGGTTATTGTCTTGAGCAACATCGGAGTGCAAAATACGAGGTACGAGCCCGGAGGCCGCGATGTCCGCATTTGCCGCGTCCAATACCGTAGTCGCCCAGCTCGTTGACGCCATGCAAGCGCTGGCCGGACCCCATCCCGGCCTCCGCCCGGCCCATACCAAGGGCATCGTCGGCTCGGGTGTGTTCACCGCGTCGCAAGACGCTCGCCGCATGAGCCGGGCGCCCCACTTCCAGGGCGGTTCGGTGCCGGCCGTCATCCGATTCGCCAACTCCAGCGGCAATCCCGACGTGCACGACGGCAATCCCGGCGTGCGGTCGATCTCGGTGAAGTTCCAGCTGCCCGGCGGCAAGAGCGCCGACATCCTGGCCAACTCCATCGAGGGATTCGTGGCGCGCACGCCCGAGGAGTTTCTCGAGTTCCTGCGGGCGCAGCTGCCGGATCCGGTCACCGGCAAGCCGGTTCCCGATGCCCTGCCGAAATTCCTCGCGAGTCATCCCGCAGCGCAGGCCTTCATCGGCCGGCTGATGCAGAAGCCGGTGCCGGCCAGCTATGCCCGGGCGACTTATCACGCCGAGCACGCGTTTCTGTTCACGGCCGCGGACGCCTCGCGCCGCTTCGGCCGCTACCACTTCGTGCCGGAGGCCGGCGAGGCTTCGCTGTCCCCCGAGGACGCCGGCAAGCGAAGCCCGACTTTCCTTCGCGAGGAGCTGGAGGCCCGGCTGCGGACCGGCCCCGCCGTGTTTCGGCTCTTCTTGCAGATCGCCGCGGAGTCGGATCCGACCGATGACGTGACCGCCTTGTGGCCGGCGGACCGGCCCCGGGTCGATCTGGGGCGCCTGGAGGTGACGGGCATCTCCCCGACCAGCGCGGCGGATGAGCGCCGGCTGATCTTCGACCCCACGAATCTATGCGACGGCATCGAGCTGTCGGCCGATCCGATCCTGCTGGCCCGATCCGCCGCGTACGCCATCTCCTACGAGCGCCGCAGCAAGGCATAGCTCGGCCAACGCCACGCGGGTCACCAATCTTCGTTCCGCCCGTTCCGTGTGCTCTTGGGGTCAGGTTGAGGTAGCCCGGGTTTGATGGACAGGTTAAACGAGGCCACCGGCGCGGCTGGCCTGACTTTCGAGTCCGGCCCTTTCACAGGTGGCCCCGATCGGGGTTTGATCCTTCGAGCGAATCTCACCCAGGAGGATACCGATGAGCGTTGACCGCAGCTATATCGCCGCGAACAAGACCCAGCTGACCCGGCTCCAGACCCTTCTCGCCGGCCGCAGCGATGCGGAGTTGGCGCGTCCGACGCCGGGGGGCTGGACCGTGGCGGCCGTGCTGGGGCATCTCGCGTTCTGGGACCAGCGCGCCTTTCTCCTGCTCGAGGGGTGGGAGAAGACGGGCGCAGTGCCGCCTGCCGGCAGCGCAAAGGACGTCGACTGGATCAATGACGCGGGCAAGCCCATGCTCCTGGCGGTACCACCGCGCCGTTCCGCCGAGCTCTGGTTGTCGATCGCGCAGGCGGTGGACGCCAAGGCGGCCGGCCTCAGCGACGATATCGTGGCGAAGAACGCCGCCGCGGGGACGCCGGTGAGCCTCAATCGCGGCCAGCACCGGATCGACCACTTCGCGGATCTCGAGCGCGCCCTGCAAGGGCGCTAGCGGGCGTGGCCGGCCGCGTCCATATTCTCGGGGCGTCGGGGTCGGGGACGTCCACCCTGGCGCGGGCGCTGTCGGCGCGACTGGGCTGCCCGCACCACGATGTCGATTCCTATTTCTGGCTGCCGAGCAACCCGCCCTTCCAGCATGTCCCGGAGCGGGAGGCGCGGTGCGCGCTGCTTGGCCCCGAGCTCGAGAAGCCAGGCGGCTGGGTGCTGTCGGGCTCGCTCTGCGGCTGGGGCGACATCCAGGGCGTAGACGACATAAGGCCCATTCTCAGACCTCGCCCGCTCGGCCCGGGGGGCCCGCCTTGTCACAGCGCGGATAAGCGTGCTCCGACCTCGCGCCGATCCTGCCAGAGCCGGGCTCAGCGGTCAAATCGGGGCCTTGAATCACCGGGGGGCGCTCTCCGCGGGGAACATCACGCACGAGCAGGGCGGACGTCGAAGGCAGCCCGAATCTACGGCACCGCCTAGACAGTCACACCGGGAAGTGCTTGGTGCTGGGCCCCGGCCGCAGTCAGGGGCAACGGGGCTGTGGATTCTCCCGCACACCTGGCAGCCCGAGATGAGCGAGGATCCGCTGAATGACCGCCGGGCCCTCGATCGAGGCGATCAGCTGCATCCGCCAGGCGCACCGCGGACAACGCAGGACGTCCAGGTCGAAGACCCTGCGCATCAGCAGGGCCCAGGACCAGTAGCGGGGCCTGGATGCGCCCGCAGCCCCCGCCCGGGGATCGGTCGTCTGGTCCCTTTCCGCGTCAACACCATCGTGCCGGGCTGGATCGACACGCCGATGACCGAAGTGGCGCTCCACGGAGAAGCCTTCATGGGCCCAGCAAGTACCACACCGGTGATACGTTCGTGATCGACGGCGGCTGTGTCATTTTCTGGTGTGCTGTACTTGACCTTTCGCCTTCGTGGGCCTAGGGTCTCGCCATGCCGCACCACTCGCTCGGGATCGACATCGGCGGCACCTTCACCGACATCGTGGTCTACGACCACGACAGCGGGCGCCAGTGGAGCCGCAAGGTCCTCACGACGCACGAGGACCCGGCCCGCGCCGTGGCGGCGGGCGTCGGCGCGCTGCTCGGCGAGGGGCGGCTCGGGCCCGAGCACTTCACCCGTGTCGTCCACGCGACCACGCTCTTCACCAACGCGCTGATCGAGCGCAAGGGGGCGATTACCGGCCTCATCACGACGGCAGGTTTCCGCGACACGCTCGAGATCGGCCGCGAGCGCAAGTACGAGCTGTACGACCTCCAGATCGCGAAGCCCGAGCCCCTCGTCCCGCGCAGCCTGCGCCTCGAGGTCGCGGAGCGCTCGCGCGCCGACGGCGGCGTGGAGCTGCGCCTCGACACGAAGCACCTCGACGGCCGCGCAGAGGCCCTCGTGCGGGCCGGGGTCGAGTCCATCGCGGTCGTGTTCCTGCACGCCTACGCCAATCCGAAGCACGAGGCCCTGGCCGCGCGCCTCATCGCCCGGCGCCATCCGAAGATCGCGGTGACGACCTCCCACGAGGTCGCGCCGGAGATCCGCGAGTACGAGCGCGCCTCGACCACGGTCGCCAACGCGTACATCAAGCCGCTCGCCCAGCGCTACCTCGCGCTGATGGCGAAGCGTCTCGACGGGCTCGGCATCCCGGCTCCGCTTCTCCTCATGCTCTCGAGCGGCGGGCTGACCCACGTCGCGGAAGCCCAGCGGACGCCCGTGCAGATGCTCGAGTCTGGCCCGGCTGCCGGCGCGCTCGCCGGAGCGTTCTTCGGCCGCGCCGACGGCGGCGGGAAATTGCTGGCGTTCGACATGGGCGGTACCACCGCCAAGCTCTCGCTCGTGGACGAGGGCGAGCCGCTGACGGCCTACAGCTTCGAGGCGGCGCGCCAGAAGCGATTCATGGAAGGCAGCGGCCTGCCCATCCGAATCTCGACGATCGAGCTGATCGAGATCGGCGCCGGCGGCGGCAGCATCGCGTCGGTGGACGAGATCGGGCTCCTCAAGGTCGGACCGCGGAGCGCGGGCTCCCAGCCCGGCCCCGCCTCCTACGGCCTCGGCGGGAAGGAGCCGACTGTGACCGACGCGGATTTTCTTCTTGGTTACCTCAACCCCGGATACTTCGCCGGCGGCGAGGTCAAGGTGGATCTTGCGGCGGCGCGGCAGGCAATCGAGAGGCTCGCCGGCACGCTGGGGCTCGACCCCGTCAAGGTCGCGTGGGGGATTCACGACATCGTCAACGAAAACATGGCCTCCGCCGCGCGCGTGCACATCGCCGAGCGCGGGCGCGACCCGCGCGACTATGCGCTCCTCTGCACCGGCGGGGCGGGGCCCGTCCACGCCCAGCAGGTCGCGCTGAAGCTCGGCATCTCGCGCGTGATCTGCCCGCCGTCGGCCGGCGTCGCCTCGGCGCTCGGTCTCCTCGTCGCGCCGGCGCGCGTCGATCGCGTCGCTACCGTCGGCGTTCGTCTCGACACCGGCAGGATCACGGCGCTTGAGGCCGCTTTCGTGCGGCTCGAAGACGAAGCGCGGGCGGTCATGGCCGACACGGGCCTCAAGCTCGAGTCGGCGACCATGAAACGTCTGGCGGACGGCCGCTTCCTGGGGCAGGGCTTCGACCTCGTCGTCGAGCTGCCAGACGGGCCCTATGACGACGGCGCCGCGGGCCGCAGGAGGCTGGCGGAGGCGTTCGAGACGGCGTACCGGGAGAAGTTCGCGCTGACGCCGCCCGGAGTCGCCGTGGAGTTCCTGAACATCCGCGTTTCGGCGCGCGCGCCCGTGTCCGGCAGCGAGGTGGTGCTCCAGGGCGGAAAGGGCACGGGCGCCGCCGCGGCTCTCAAGGGCAGGCGCCCCGCGTACTTCAGCGAGACGGGCGGCTTCACCGAGACGGCGGTCTACGACCGCTACCGTCTCGGTGTCGGCGACGAGATCCAGGGCCCCGCCGTCCTCGAGGAGGAGGGCTCGACGCTCGTGGTCGGCCCCGGCGCCACCGCGCGTGTTGCCTCCACAGGCAACGTCATCCTCACGCTCCAGGCGCGGCCATGAATCCGCCGGCTACGTTTGAGACACCCCGGCTCCGGCTTCGAGTGCCGGTGGTCGACGACGACGCGGCGATCTTCGACGCGTATACGCAGGACGCGCAGGTTGCCCGGTACACCACGTGGTCGCCGCACCGGAACCTGGACGAGACGCGCAAGTTCCTCGAGCAGTACTGCGAGGGGGGGGAAGGCGGGAACGGTGTTTTCCTGGCTCATGACGATCTCGGAAGGCGGTCACGCCGCGGGGATCATCGATTTCCGCCTCACCGCCTGCCGCGCCGAAGTCGGATACGTGCTCGCCCGGCGCTACTGGGGCCGCGGTCTCATGACGGAGGCGGCGGGTGCGGTGGTCGAGTGGGTGATCGCCCAACCCGAGATCCATCGGGTGTGGGCGACGGTGGATCTCGAAAGCGTCGCGTCCCAGCGCGTGCTCGAGAAGGTCGGCATGGTCAAGGAAGGCGTGCTGCGGCGGTGGGCGGTCTTCCCGAACCTGGGCTCGGTGCCGCGCGACGTCTGGAGCTTCGCCCGTGTCAGAGAAACGGAGGCGCGCCCATGACGACCCGCTTCGACGCCATCACGCTCGAGGTGCTCTGGACGCGGCTCATCTCCGTCGTGGACGAGGCGGCCAAGGCCATCGTGCGGACGTCTTTCTCCACGCTCTCGAACGAGGCCAACGACTTCGCCTGCGTGCTGACCGACGCGAGGGGCTTCGCGCTGGCCCAGAACTCGGGCAGCATCCCGTCCTTCATCGGCACGCTGCCCGCCACGGTCCGCCACTTCCTCGCCGAGTTCGGCGGGGAAGGCATGAAACCCGGCGACGTCTTCATCACCAACGACCCCTGGCAGGGCACCGGCCACATGAGCGACGTCTGCCTCGTGAAGCCGATCTTCCGCGGCGAGCGTCTCGTCGCGTTCGCGGCCACCACGTCGCACATGCCCGACATCGGCGGGCGGGTGCGCGCCATTGAGGCGCGCGAGCTGTTCGAGGAAGGCCTGCACATCCCGCTCACCCGGATCCGCCGTGACGGCGTCGCGGACGCGACGCTGATCCAGCTGATCCGCGCCAACGTCCGCACGCCCGACCAGACCATGGGCGACATCTGGGCGCAGGTGAGTGCCAACGAGCTGATGGACAATCGCGTCACGCGCCTGATGGACGACTACGACCTGGCTTCCCTCGACGAGGTGGGCGACGAGCTGTTCGCCCGCTCCGAGCGGGCGATGCGGAGCGCGATTGCCGCCGTGCCGGACGGCACCTATCGCTTCGGCTTCGAGACGGACGGCTTCGAGAAGCCGTACCAGTTCAAGATCGCGCTCACGGTCAAGGGCGACGAGATCATCGCCGACTACACCGGGACCTCTCCGGCCCAGCCTCGCGCGATCAACTGCGTGATGGCGTACACGTATGCCATGACGGCCTACGCGGTGCGCTGCGCACTTCTCCCGGGCCTGCCGAACAACGAGGGCATGTACCGCCCGGTCAAGGTCGAGGCGCCCGAGGGGTGCCTGCTCAACCCGAAGTTCCCCGCCGCCGTCGTGAGCCGCGCGCAGACGGGCCACTACGTGCCCGTGCTCGTCCTGGGCGCGCTTCACCAGGTCATTCCCGAGAAGGTCATGGCCGGGGCGGGCTCGCCGCTCTGGGCCGTGGCGCAGTCGGGCACGCGCGACGACGGGCGCCCGTACACCACCGTGCTCTTCTTCAACGGCGGCATGGGGGCGACGGCCGTGAAGGACGGCGAGCACGTGCTCTCGTGGCCGAGCAACATCTCGAGCACGCCCGTCGAGATCGCGGAGCGGAACAGCCCGCTCTTCTTCCGCCACAAGCGCATGCGCGAGGGGTCGGGCGGCTCGGGGCGCTTCCGCGGCGGCCTCGGCCAGGACGTGCTCTTCGAGAGCCGCTCGCGGCGGCCGATCGTGCTGAGCTTCATGGCCGAGCGGACCCGCGTTCCCGCCCCCGGCCTCGCCGGCGGCGGCCCCGGAGGCATTGGCGACGTCAGGATCAACGGCCGGAAGGTCGACCATCGCCGGCAGCACGTGCTCGTTCACGGAGACAGCGTGCTCGTGAGCACGCCGGGCGGGGGCGGCTACGGGAAGGCGCGAGCCCGCGCCAAGGCGTCGGCGAAGCGCGACGCGGCGCTCGGCTACTCGCGGAAAGGCAAGCGATGAGCGAGCCCGCGAAGCCGGACGCGGAAGCCGACGCGCTCTTCGAGATCGTGCGCCAGCGGTATGGAGACCGGCTGACCCAGGAGGAGAAGGACGAGATCCGCAAGATCGTGCGAGCGCAGGTCGAAGCGGCGCGCGCGCTCCGCCCCGTGCGGCTGACGAACGCCGACGAGCCCTTCCAGACCTTCGCGCCGTACCGGGCCGAGCCATGAAGGCGGACGTGCTCTTCATGCCGCTCCGCGAGCTCGGGGCGCTCCTCAAGTCCCGGGAGATCCTGCCCGTGGAGCTGGCGGAGCTCTACCTCGAGCGCATTGAGCGCGTCGGCCCGAAGTACAACGCCGTCGTGACCGTCATGCGCGAGCACGGGCTCAGCCAGGCGCGGCGCGCCGAGGGCGAGATCGCGGCGGGCAACTACCGCGGGCCGCTCCACGGCATCCCGTACGGCGCGAAGGATCTTCTCGCGACGGCGGGCGCGCCGACGACCTGGGGCGCGGCGCCGTACAAGGAGCAGCGCTTCGGCTTCGACGCGACCGTGATCCGACGGCTGGAGGACGCGGGCGCGGTGCTCGTGGCCAAGCTCGCCATGATCGAGCTCGCCGGCGGCATGGGCTATCGCCAGCCGACCGCGTCGTTCACGGGGCCGTGCGTCAACCCGTGGGATTCGAACGCGTGGACCGGCGGTTCTTCAAGCGGGTCTGGGGCCGCAGTCTGTAGCGGGCTGGTCCCGTTCGCGGTGGGATCGGAGACCTGGGGCTCCATCCTCTCGCCCGCTGGCTACTGCGGCCTGGCCGGATTGCGGCCGACGTACGGGCGGGTGAGCCGGCACGGCGCCATGGCGCTCTGCTGGACGCTCGACAAGCTGGGGCCGCTCGCGTCCACGGCCGACGACTGCGGTCTCGTCCTCGGGGCGATGGCCGGGCGCGACGCTGAGGATCCGACCTCGAGCGCCCGCCCGTACCGCTACGACGCCGCCCCGCGCGCGACGTTCCGCTTCGGCGTCATCCCCAACGTCACCGACGGCTGCGAGGGCGCGGTCGCCGAGAACTTCAAGCGCTCGCTCGATGTCCTCCGGAAGATCGGCACAGTCGAGGACGTGACGCTGCCCGACCTGCCGTACGAGCAGATCACGCGGATCATTCTCCAGGTCGAGGCGGCGAGCGCTTTCGAGGACCTGATCGAGTCGGGCGGCATCGCCGGCCTGACCGCCCCCGAGGACCGCATCACGCCCTATGCGCGCGACGCCATCCTCGCCAAGGACTACCTCAAGGCCATGCGGCTCCGCGGCGTCATGGCGAGGGAGATCGACCGCGTGCTTTCGCGCTACGACGCGCTGGTGGCGCCGGGACGGATCAACGAGGCGCCCGTGCTCGGCCGGGAGTTCCGGAGCGCGATCAGCGCCACGGCGAAGGACATCATGGGCGCCGTCGGCAACGGCGCGGGCCTGCCCGCCGTCTGCGTGCCGAACGGTTTCGGCGCGCGGGCGCTGCCCACGAGCATCCAGTTCATGGGGCGCGCCTGGGGGGAGAACACCATTCTCGCCGCGGCCCGCGCCTACCAGTCGCTGACCGACTGGCACACGCGCCACCCCGACCTGCCGTAGCCGCCGGCGGGCTTCCGGCTAGGCCCTGAGCCCCGGCATGGTGAAGCCGGCGCCCTCGAGGTCAGCGGTGAGGGCGTCCTTGTGCTCCCGCGCGAGCTCGACGAGCGGCGGCCTCACCGTCGCCCACGACGGGTCGCCGCCATAGTGCGCGATGGCGGCCTTGAGGGCGGGGATCATCGGATACCTGGCGAAGATCCCGCGGATCTCGTTCAGCCGCCCCTGCTGCGCGTCCGCGTCAGCCGCCTGCCACGTCGAAAACAGCCGCGCGATCGCGCCCGGGTTCACGTTGGCCGTGGCGCTGATGCAGCCGACGCCGCCGTGCCGCATGCCCTGCAGGAGGAAGGTCTCGCTGCCCGGAAAGACGTCGAAGCCCTGCCTGGCGAAGTTGTCCAGGTACGCCTTGGTGTTGTTCCAGTCGCCCGAGGAGTCCTTGGCGCCGGCCACGATGCCCGGATAGGCTTTGAGCAGCCGTTCGATGAGAGAAAGCGTGATGGGCACCTGAGAGACCGGTGGGATGTGGTAGAGGTAGATCCGCAGCCGGCGGTCGCCCACGCGCTCGATCACTTCCGCAAAGTTCTTGAAGAGCCCGTCGTCCGAGACGCCCTTGTAGTAAAAGGGCGGCAGCATGAGCACGCCGGCGCAGCCGAGCTTCATCGCGTGCGCCGTCAGCCGGACGGAATCCGGCAAGGCGCAGCAGCCCGTGCCCGGCATCATGCGGCCCGGGTCCACGCCCGCGCCCACCAGGCGGTCCAGCAGCTCGACCTTCTCGTCTGCGGAGAGCGAGTTGGCCTCCGAGTTGGTGCCGAACACCGCCAGGCCCACGTCCTGGGAGAGGAGCCAGCGGCACTGGCGTGTGAACCGCTCCGGGTCCGGGGTGAGGTCGGGCTTGAAGGGCGTGACGACGGGGGAGAGGACGCCGGTGATGCGATCTTTGCCGCTCACGGTCAAGGCTCCTTGTGCCGGGGGTTGGCTGACGGCCGCTATGCTACATCTTGCCGGGTTGCTCGTCCAGAAGCGGGCTGTCCCGGAACCGCCATGTCTCCGACTTGTCGAAGACCGACAGAAGATTGTGGAAGTCGTCGGTCCAGACGCCGACCCGCGGACTCGGCACGAGCTTCATGGCGGTCCAGCCCGGATCACTCGCAAGACTGACGAGCGCGTCCGGCGTCCTGGCCAGCACGGCCCAGACGGAGGCGCTCGCGCTTTCGCCCTCGGGTGAGGAGTCGTCGCGGACCAGCCGGCCGCCGAGCTTGGCGTCCTCGGCGAGGCCCGCCACGACCGGCGGGAGCTCGAGATACCGGTTCGAGAGGTGGAGGGCGAGGAGACCGTTGAGATTCAGCATCTCGAAATAGAGACGGAAGGCCTCGCGCGTCAGCAAGTGCACCGGGATGGCGTCCGAGCTGAACGCGTCCACGACGATGAGGTCGTAGCGCTCTCCGGGCCGCTCCTTCCGCACCTGGGCCATGCGGATGCGGGCGTCGCCCATCTCGATGCGCACGACCGCGCCCCGCTGGATCGCGTCGGGCACGAAGGAGAAGTAGAAGCGGTTGCTCGCGATGTCGCGCACGAGCGGATCGATCTCGTAGAACGTCATGACGTCGCCCGGCCGGGCGAAGGCGGCCATCGTGCCCGTCCCGAGCCCGATCACGGCCATGCGGAGCGACGGGCTGCGCCGATCCAGCTCGGCCATCACGAGCGCGATGGGGCTGCCGCGGTGGTAGTAGGCGAGCGGCTCCTGGCGCCGCTCGGGATCGAGGCTCTGCCGGCCGTGGAGCGTGGTGCCATGGCGGAGCTCGGTATAGCCCGTGAGGCTTCTGTCACGGGTGACGCGCAGGACGCCGAAGAAGCTTCGGGCGTGGAGGATCTGGTTGCTGTTCCGCGCGTCCACGAAGTCCCCGACGGCGAGGACGGCGCAGAGACCCAGCGCCAGGGCCGGCGGCCGGCGCCGCATGAAGAAGAGCGCGATGAGCGGCAGGCCGTAGCCGAGGATCGTATTGACCCTCAGCTCCGCGGGCGTGACCCATGTCTCGACCGTGTCCGTGGGGATCTTGAGCAGCGTGGTGACGAAGCCTGTGTCGAGCTTGAGCGTGAGAAGATCCGCGTAGAAGACAAACGCCGCCACGCCCACCAGGAAGGCCAGGGCCACGTCCCTCACGATCCCGCGCAGGGTCCATGCCGACCGAAGCCGCGAGCCGCCGAGGAGCAGGCAGCCGAGGGCCATCACGAGCGGGTACTCCGTCAGCGACCTGAACACGACAGGGGCGATCAGCGCGTTGCAGAGCCCGCCGAGGACGCCGCCCACCGAGAGCAGGAGATAGAACTGGGTCAGGTGTCGCGACGAGGGGCGCGTGAGCGCGAGCCTGGCGTGGCAGGCGAGGGCGACCACGAAGAGCAGCAGGAGGTGCCAGAGCACCGTGAGCAGGATGCGCTGCTTGAAGCCGGAGACCATCAGGAAGAAGACGATGAGAATGACGGGCGTGGCCGCCGCCGCGACCACCCGATGCAGGCGCGCCGGGAAGCGGCCGAAGGCCAGGATGAAGGTCAGGAGATAGATGGCCAGCGGCAGCACCCAGAGCAGTGGCACGGCGGCGATATCCGTCGTGATGTACGTGGTCACGCCGAGGAGCAGGCTCGACGGCACGAACGCGAGCGCGACCCAGTGGAGGCACCGGGTCCAGCTCGGCGGCGGCTCAGGCGGCGCGCCGTCGTCACGCGCCGCGCCCGCGGGAGCGGCGCCGCCCCGCCAGACAGTCATCGCGCAGAGCCCGATGAGAACGGCGAGCGCGACATACCCGAGGGTCCAGAGGCGCGTCTGCGTCAGCCAGTCATCGCCTCTCAACTTGAGCCAGGGCTCGATGAGGGTCGGATAGCCCAGCAAGGCCAGCATGCTGCCGAGGTTGCTGGCCGCGTACAGGAAATACGGGTCGCTCGCCGCAGGGTGATCGGTGCTTTCGAACCACTTCTGCAGCAGCGGGGCGGTCGCGCTGACCACGAGGAAGGGCAACCCGACCGAGACCGAGAGCAGGAGCAGCACGTCGAGAACCGGGTTGGTGCCGCCGCGCAGGAACGCGGGGTTCACCGCCAGCGGCAGGACTGCGAACGGCAGGACGAGCATGGCCAGGTGCAGAAGCATCTGGCGGCGGACGCTGAGCCATGCCGCGCTCGCGTGGGCGTACGCGTAGCCGCCCAAGAGCACCGCCTGGAAGAAGACCATGCACGTGCTCCACACGGCCGGCGTGCCCCCGAGGAGCGGCAGGACCATCTTGCCCACCATCGGCTGCACCACGAACAGCAGCGTGGCGCCGGCGAACATCGTGACCGCGTAGAGCAGGAGCAGGGCGATCAGGCCGGGATCCCCATGGCGGCCCCAACCTAGCACAGGACGGTCGGTGGTAGACTACCCGCCGTGGCTTCCGCCTCGACAACCTGAGAGGAGATCAAACGATGACCGAGAACGGTGATCTGCTGTACGACCCGACGGCCGAGCCGAGGATCCTGGCCGCGGGGCTGGCGCCGCGCCTGGCGAGCCTCGAAGGCACGCGCGCCGGCATCCTCGACAACAGCAAGGCCAATGCCGGCACCCTGATGCTGGCCGTCGTCCAGCGTCTCAAGGAGCGCTACGGCGTCCGGGACGTCGTCAAGCGCGAGAAGGGCATCGCGGGGCCGCCCTCGCCCGCCATCCTCGCCGATCTCCAGACGTGCGACTTCGTCCTGGTCGGCAGCGCCGACTGAGGGTCGTGCACGTCGTGGAGTATCCACGGCGCCATCGTGTTGGAGCAGCACGGCATCCCGACCGTCGTCATGGGCACCAGGGAGTTCGAGACGCTGGCCACGCTCGAGGCTCGCAACAGGGGTCTCGCCGACCTGCCGCTCGCCCTCATCCCGCATCCCCTGGGCGGCATCCATGAGGAGGAAGTCGCGCTCAAGGCGGATCTGGTGATCGAGACCGTGGTCGCGGCGGTGACCAAGGCGTGAGCGCGCCGGGTCCCGCGGCCAAGACCTTCCGGCTGGAAGGCTCTTACGGAGCCATCAACCGCCTCTACCAGGAGCGCGGGTGGACCGACGGGCTTCCGATCGTCCCGCCCACGGACGCAGACGTCCGCGAATTCCTGCGCTTCACGGACCGCGATCCACGCGATGTCGTCGCCGTCCTGCCGCCGCGGCAGGGCGAGGCCACGGTCGAGCGGATCGCGGTCAACGCAGTCATGGCCGGCTGCAGGCCCGAGTACCTGCCGGTGATCATCACCGCCATCGAGGCCCTCGCGGACCCGGCCTTCAACCTCGACTCGATCCAGGCCACGACGCATCCCGTGGCGCCGCTCATGATCGTCAACGGCCCCATCGCCCGCGAGCTCGGACTCAACGCGGGCTACAACGCCTTCGGCCAGGGATTCCGCGCCAACATGACGATCGGCCGCGCCGTGCGGCTCCTGCTGATGAACGTGGGCGGCGGCTTGCCGGGCACTGGGGATCGCGCGACCCAGGGCAGCCCGGCCAAGATCGCCTACTGCGTGGCGGAGAACGAGGCGGAGAACCCGTGGGAGCCGCTCCACGTGGAGCACGGCTTCCCGGCCGACGTGAGCACCGTCACCATGATCGGCTGCGAGGGCCCGCACAACATCCAGGACCACTACAGCAACACGGGTCTCGGCATCCTCAAGATCATCGCCGGCGCGATGGGCCAGGCCGGCAGCAACAACCTCCTGGCCTTCGGCCACCCGCTGCTGTCGCTCGGGCCCGAGCATGCCGCCACGATCGCGCGCGACGGGTACAGCAAGCGGCAGGTCAAGGAGTTCATCTTCGAGCACGCGCGCTTTCCCCTGGGCCGGCTCGGCGAGGAGTACCGTCGCCTGCACATCGACCACCGGCGCGCGGTGGATTCGCCCGACACCCTCCTGCCGATCCTCAGATCTCCCGGCGATCTCTCGGTGATCGTCGTCGGGGGCGCCGGGAAACATTCGTGCTGGCAGCCGACCTTCGGCGATCAGACCGCGCCCGTGCGGCGCCCGGTCGCGCGCAAGGACGGGGTGCCCTTGCGGAGCGTCACCGCCCTCAGAACCTAGTCGTCTGTCATCGCATAGGCGGAGGCGGAGGGGGTGGTGTCATCGTCGGCCCACTCGGCATCCACACCCACTGATACGCCACCTGGACGCCGTCTCCCTCGAGGTAGTAGCACCCGTCGGCGTAGCACGATGTCCTCTGGATCGATACGTGAGCCTGAGGCATGGCCACGACCGGGGGATACTGCGCGACCACCACGGGGGCTGGCGTGTAGACCACCGGACGGTAGACGGGATAGGCGTAAGCGCGAGGAGCCAGGATGTTGCTTGCGGCCCCCAGGGCGGCGATGCCGAAGAGCCACGGGCCGGGACCCCAATAACCGTTTCCGCCATGGTTTCCACCAGCATGCCAGCTCCCGCCTTGCCATCCACCAGCCGCCTCGGCTGCCATGGGCGGGACCGCCATGAGGGTCAGCCCGATCACCAGAGCTACCGCGAGAATCTTTTTCATCACCGGCCTCCTTTCACCGCTATTTTCGATCCGCCTATTTCACTTGGAGCGGAGCTGTCCTGTCCCTGCCTCCGAAGACGGATGGAGGGGTCTCAGCGTTTACATCGACTTCAGGGACCGCCCGGGTCAGCGCTGTCCCAGCCCCGCCCTCATTGCTCTCATGTAAACGGACGCCTCGGCTGCCTCGTCTTTTCGGCCGAGGCGGATGGCCGTTATCCGCGCGGTGGTGGTGCAGGGAGAGCACCCCGCAGTGGAAGAGGGCCGAGCGGGCCCGAGGAGGCATGCGATGAGACACTTGAAGAAACTCGCGGCGGCCGTGGTCACCGTCGTTCTCATGATTCCCGCGACACTGGTCGCCCAGGAGTCGCCAAGACCCACCTCATTCTCGCCTCCGGAGCTCGAACAGCTCGTCGCGCCGGTCGCGCTCTATCCGGACCCTCTGCTGGCGCAGGTGTTGATGGCCGCCACCTATCCCGTCGAGGTCGTCCAGGCGGCCCGGTTCATCCAGGCCAACCCCACTCTTAGGGATAGCGGGCTGGACGAAGCGCTCAGGGCGCAGCCCTGGGATGACAGCGTGAAAGCGCTCGTCTCCTTCCCGCAGATCCTCG
>Ga0335084_10003283_pt1 | contig 15758 bp, 15 predicted proteins | sample Lox_Sample_44_FD_206721 | JGI IMG/M metagenome (GOLD analysis project Ga0335084, IMG submission 206721) | Soil microbial communities from Loxahatchee National Wildlife Refuge, Florida, United States - Lox_Sample_4.4 | ecosystem: Environmental > Terrestrial > Soil > Wetlands | place: USA... | reverse complement strand
GCGAGCAGCTCGACCCGGCGTGGCCGTACGCCTACCAGGTGCGGCGCTCCGAGTTCGATCACCTGCTGCTGCGGCACTGCGCCGAAAGCGGCGCGAAGGTGCACGAGGGCACGCGCGTGACCGCCGTCGGGTTCGACCCGGAGGGCGTCGAGGCCGCGTACGCCGACGACGCCGGCGCGACCGGCCGGATCCGGGCGCGGTTCCTCGTCGACGCGTCGGGACGCGACACTTTCCTCGCCGGCAAGCTCGGCCTGAAGCGGCGGAACGAGAAGCACTCGAGCGCCGCGCTCTTCGGCCACTTCACCGGCGCCGAGCGGCTGCCCGGGCGCGAGGAAGGCAACATCAGCATCTTCTGGTTCCCGCACGGCTGGATGTGGTTCATCCCGCTGAAGGACGGCACGACGAGCGTCGGCGCGGTGTGCTGGCCCTACTACCTCAAGACGCGGCAGGGCGACCTCACCGAGTTCCTCCTCGAGACGCTCGCGCTCTCGCCCGGGCTCTCGAAACGGCTGCGCAACGCGAAGCTCACCGGGCCCGCCACCGCCACCGGCAACTACTCCTACTACGCCGACCGGATGGCGGGCGACCGCTACATCCTCGTCGGCGACGCGTACGGCTTCATCGACCCGGTGTTCTCGAGCGGGGTGTACCTCGCGATGAACAGCGCGTTCCTCGGCGCCGACGTCGTCGAGGGGTGCCTGCGCGACCCGCGCGCCGCACCGCGCCTCTACCGGCACTTCGACCGGCAGGTGCGGCGGGGCCTGCGCACCTTCTCCTGGATGATCTACCGCATGACCTCGCCCACGATGCGCAACCTCATCATGGGGCCGAAGAACCTGCTCGGCGTGCAGGCGGCGGTGGTGTCGTTCCTCGCCGGCGACGTGTTCCGCTTCCGGCCGGTCATGCCGCGGCTCTATCTCTTCCGCAGCATCTACTACCTGTTCTGCTGCGCGCGCCTGCGCACGAGCGTCCGCGCCTGGCGCCGGCGACGCGAGGCGATCCGCCCGGTGGAAGCGGCCTAGGTGCGGCGCCTCCTTGCCGCGCTCGCGCTTGCCGCCGCCGCGCTGCCGCAGGCGGGACGCGCCGTCGAGCGGCCGCTGTGGGAGCTCGGCGTCGGCCCGCTCGGCCTCTACCTCCCGGACTATCGCGGCTCCAACAGGAGCCAGGGCTATCTTTACCCGTTCCCGTTCTTCGCCTACCGCGGCGACTACTTCAAGGTCGACCGCGAAGGCATTCGCGGCATCTTCTTCCAGTCCGACCGCGTCGAGCTCGACGTCAGCATGTACGCCACGCCGCCGATCCGCAACAGCTCGCAGGGCGCGCGGGCCGGCATGCCCGACCTCGACGCCACGGTCGAGGTCGGACCGGTCGTCGACATCCTGCTCGCGCGCGACCGGAAGATCGACTACAACTACCGCCTGCGGCTGCGCCTGGCCGCGCGCGCGGTGTTCGCCTTCGACATCTCGCCGCAGCACTGGCAGAACCAGGGCTGGATCTTCTACCCGAACCTCAACCTGGACGTGCGGCCCGAGTTCCTCGGCGGCCGCTGGAACGTCGGCTTCAGCGCCGGCCCGCTCTTCGGTACGCAGAAGTACCACGAGTATTTTTACGGCGTGCCGCAGCAGTTCGCCACGCCCGATCGCCCCGCGTACACCCCGCCCGGCGGCTATTCGGGCGCGACCTTCCTCGCCTCACTCAGCCGGCACATCGGCGGCGACTTCTGGGTCGGCGCCTACGTCCGCTACGACAACCTGAGCGGCGCGGTGTTCGACCAGAGCCCGCTCGTCAAGCAGAACTACGCGCTCGGCGGCGGCATCGCGATCGCGTGGATCTTCGCGAAGTCGGGCACCACCGTCATCACGCCCGACTAGGCGCGCGTCAGCTCGCCTCGTCGGCGGTGACCGCGTCGTCCGGGGTGCGCCGCGCGAGGCTGCGGTACAGGCCGGCCGGGTAGAAGCCCCGGCGCAGCAATTGCCCCATGATCATGCGGCTGATCCGCGCGATGTCGGCCACCGGGCGGAAGTGGCTCGGCCGCGCGTTTTGCGGATAGACCGAGGCGATCGCGACCGAGCGGCACCGCACGCCGAGCCGCCCCGCGGCGATCAAGGCCTCGCTCTCGAACACGAAGCCACGGGTCGGGCCGTGCTTCACGTCGAGCCGCCGCAGGAGCGAGGCCGGGTAGACGCGGAACCCCGACTGGCTGTCGTCGAGCGGCTGCCCGGCCGCCCAGCCGATGAAGAAGTCGGCCACGCGGTTCGCGCGCCGGCGCGCGTTCGGCGCCGCCTCGCGGCCGACCAGGCGGGCGCCGATCACCAGGTCGTCCGGATGCAGGCGCGCGACGCGCACGAGTCGCGGGACGTCCTCGGGCGCGTGCTGCCCGTCGCCGTCGAGCGTCACCACGCCGTCGGCGCCGAGCGCGAGCGCGTGCTGCATGCCGCGCCACAGGCTCGCGCCCTTGCCGAGGTTGCGCTCGTTCCGGAGCAGCGTCACCGGCAGCCCGGCGAGGCGCTCGTGCGTGCCGTCGGTCGAGCCGTCGTCCACCACGATCACCGTCGTTGCCACCTTCACCGCGCGAGCGGCGACGTCGGCGATCGTCGCCGATTCGTTCCGGGCGGGGATCACGACCGCGTAGCGCTGCTCGACCGTCATCCAAGGCCTCCCGCCACCGCGACGATCTGCCCGGTGATGTAGCCGGCGTGGTCCGAAACGAGGAAACCGATCAGCGCCGCGACCTCCTCCGGCTGGCCGGCGCGCTGCATCGGCACGAGCGTCCTGATCCGCTCGGGCGGAAACGCCTTGGCCGTCGCCGGCGACTCGACGACGCCGGGCGCGACGACGTTCACCGTCACGCCGCGCGGGGCCATCTCCAGCGCGAGCGCCTTCGTCGCACCGTGCAGCGCCGCCTTGGCCGCGGCGTAGTTCGCCTGGCCGCGGTTGCCGATCAGCGCCGACACCGAGGAGACGCTGACGATCCGGCCCCAGCGCGTCCCGAGCATCGGCAGGAGCAGGGGCTGGGTGACGTTGAAGAAACCGTTGAGGTTGACGTCGACCACGCTGCGCCACTGCGCGCGGGTCATGCCGGGCATCGGCGCGTCGGCGTGCGTGCCGGCGTTGTTGACGAGCACCTGGATCGCGCCGTGGCCGAGCAGCCGCTCGAGCGCGTGCGCCGTCGCGTCCGCGTCGGTGACGTCGAACGCGGCGTGCTCGGCCGCGCCGCCGGCCGCGGTGATCTCGGCTGCCAGCCGCGCGGCCGCCTCGGTCCGCTTGTTGCCATGCACGATCACGTGCAGGCCGGCGCGCGCGAGCTCGCGGCAGATCGCCGGTCCGATCGCGCCGGTCGCTCCGGTGACGAGCGCGCGCTTCATCGGGCGCCGGCCGGGCTCGTTCGACTACCCTCGCGCCCAAACAGCGCTCGGGGTTCGCCCTTGGGGCGGCCCGGCGGGCTCATGCCGCACCGTACGGCTTCGCCGCAAGGGCGAGGCGGAGGCCCGGGAGCCATTCGAGCGTCACCTGCGCGTCCCGCCCGGCGGCAAGCGCGGCAAGGATCGGCAGGCCGCGCGCCGCAGCGTTCCCGGTCCGCAGCTGCTCGAGGCCGGGATCGGCGAACGTCGTTTCCTCTCCCGCGCGCGCAAGGTCGACCTCGATCTCGCCGAGGCTGGCCGCGCCTCGCCCCGGCGCCAGCAGCAGCGCGAGACCGCACAGCGCCGTGCACGGGACCACCGCCGCGAGCGGTGGTGGCGGCGGCACGTCGTAGGCGACGAGGAGGACCTGGCTCTGCTCGGCGGCGGCCTGCACCACCGCCTCGAGCAGCCCGGCCGCGAAGCTGCCCTGGTCGGCGCACAGGCTGGTCGATGGCGTGCGCGCACCGGTCGCGATGCTCCAGTAGCCCGCGGCGGCGTTGTGGACCGAATTGTGGAAGCGCGTCGGCGACACGTCGCGGGCGGTGCCGGCGAGCGTCTCACAGATCTGGTGCAGCACTTCGCCGCCGCCGGTCGCGCAGGTGAACACCGTCGCCAGCTCCTCCGCCCGGGCGCGGCTCGGCGCGAGCGCCTCGGTGCCGACGTGCAGCGCGAGCTTCACCAGGTCGCCGCAGCGGCGCCGCTCGGCCGGCGGCAGGATCTCCGCGGTGGGGCGCGCTATCTCGCCCGGTTCGTAGCGCGCATCGCCCGCGAGCACCGCGCGCGCCGCGCGCCAGCCCGGGAGGCCGGGCGCCAGCAAGCCGATGCCGTCGATCCAAGCCTTCACGACCGCACCCGAGGGGATATACAAGGGGGCTGGCCCCCTTGTTCGAGCGCGGGGGATATACAAGGGGAGTCTCCCCTTGTTCGTACGATCGGGGTTGGGCGTGCTGAACCGCACTCGATCGACGTGGCGAACAGCCTCATGAAGCGTGTCCAAATATCACGCTGCAGTTGTTGCCGCCGAAGCCGAACGAGTTGGACAGCACGTAGCGCGGCGCAGCCGCCTCGCCCTCGATCAGCACATGGCAGGCGGTCTCGACGTCGAGCGCGTGCGTGTTGGCGGTCCCCGGCAGGAAGCCCCGCTCGAGCGCGAGCAGCGCGACGATCGCCTCGGTGATGCCGGCCGCGCCGAGCAGGTGGCCATGCGCGCCCTTGGTCGCGCTGCACGGCGTCCGCGACCCGAACACGTCGTGGACGGCGCGGCCCTCGGCGACGTCGTTGGTGCGGGTCGCCGTGCCATGCAGGTTGACGTAGCCGACTGCACCGGGCGCGAGGCCGCCCGCGGCGAGCGCGCGCTCCATCGCGAAGCGGGCGCCGAGCCCTTCGGGGTGCGGCGTGGACATGTGATAGGCGTCGCAGCTCTCGCCGACGCCGGCGAGGACCGGGCCGTCGCCGGAGCGCTCGAGCAGCGCGAAGCCCGCGCCCTCGCCGATCGAGATGCCGTTCCGCTCGGCGTCGTAGGGACGGCACGGCGCATTCGACAGGAGCTCGAGCGACCGGAACCCGTAGAGCGTCGTCAGGCAGAGGCTGTCCGCGCCGCCGACCACCGCGGCATCGGCGAATCCCGCGCCGATGAGGCGCGCCGCGCTCGCGAACACCTTCGCGCTCGACGAACAGGCGGTCGACACGACGTGCGCTGGGCCCTCGAGTCCGAGCGCGGCGCGCACGAACGCCGACAGCGAGTAGGTGCTCTGGGTCTCGGCGAAGCGGAAGTCCGCGGGCAGCGCGCCCGAGGCCGGGTCGCGCCGCTGGTAGGCGCGCTCGGTCGAGAGGACGCCCGAAGTGCTGGTTCCCATGATGACCGCGACGCGGCCCGCGCCGTAGCGCTCGCGCGCAGCGAGCACCGCCTCGCGGAATCCGTCCTGCGCGAGGCCGAGCCAGGCGAGGCGGTTGTTGCGGCAGTCGAACGCCGCGAGCGGGCCGGGCAGCGTCACGTCCTCGACGCCCGCGACGCGGCCGATGAAGGTGTCGAGGATCACGTCCTCGAAGTCGCACGCGGCGAGCCCCGACCGGCGCGCGCGAAGGCCCGTCCACCAGGCCTCGAGCCCGCGGCCGAGGCAGTTGACGCCGGTATAGCGGGTGACGATCAGGGGAGTCAAGGTCGGGACGGGGATAAGGAGCGAGCAGGATCGAGACTTCGGCTCGCGAGCGGCGATTTTATCAGCCCCGGCCGCGCGCGATCAGCGTCGCGAGCCCGAGGCCGACCGCGGCGCCGATCGCGGCGGTGCCGCCGATCATCTTCAGCACCGGCACCTGCGACCAGGCGAGCAGCCCGAAGGCGAGCGTGGTGGTCGCGGCGCAGAACGCGACTGCGAACACGGTGTGCCGCCGCTCGTCCTCGTCGGACGGCTCGCGCTCGAAGAAGAGCGCGTAGTTGGAGCCCACGCCGACGACCAGCAGCAGGGCGACGAGATGGAACAGCGTGAGCTTCGTCCCGGCGGCGAGGAGTGTGGCGGCCGCCACGGCCACGGCGCCGGCGATCGGGGCGAGGACCTGCGCCACGCGCAAGGCAGAGCGCAGGTGGATCGCGAGCAGCGCGACGATGATCGCCAGCCCGACGCCCCACAGCACGAGCGCGCGTTCGCGGTAGCTCGCGAGCAGCCGCGTCGACTCGGCCCGGATGTCGAGCACGGCGGCGCCGGCGGGGCCGTCCGCGGCGATCCGGGCCGCGAGGGCGGCCGGGTCGGCGACGCCGCGGACCGGGAGGAGCGCGTGCCAGCGGCCGTCGCGACGGACGAGCAGCGCGTCGGTCTTCAGCCCGAACGCGGTGCCGGCGAGGCGCGAACGCTCGAGCGGCGGTGCAACGCGCGCGGCGGCGACGTCGCGCGCGAACGGTTCGAAGAGGTCCGGTTTGAAGGGCGACGCGGCCACCGCCGCCGCCAGATCCGCGCGGAGGGTCGCGTCGTCGGGCAGTGCCGCGCGGCGCGCGGCCTGCGTGCGCGCGCTCGGGAGATAGACGGCGGGCGAGTCGTAGCCGCCGATGGCCTTCGCCTCCACCAGCGCGGCGAGCGGGCGCGCAACGGCCTCCGCGGCCTCGAGCGCGGCGTCCTCCGTTGCGCCCGACACGACGACGAGCCACCGCGCGTCCGGCGCCCCGAGCGCGTCGCGCAGCCGCTTGTCGAGCGCCTGCTCCGCCGCGCCGACCGGATTCAGCCGCCCGAGGTCGTCGTCCCAGATCGGGCGTTCGAACCAGATGACCACCGCACAGAGCGCGGTAAGGATTCCGAGCGCCGCGAGCCGCCGCTTGAGCGGCCACCGCCAGCGCGGCACCAGCCGCGCGACGAAGTCCACGCCCGCGGGCGCGGCGGCACGCACCGGGATCCCCGGCAGGACCCAGCGCGTGACAGCGGCGGCGGCGGCGAGGCCGACCACGGCGAAGAGGCCGAGCTGCGCGAGGCCTGGAAAGCCGGCGAAGATCATCGCGGAGTAGCTCGCCACCGAGACGGCGAGGCCGAGGCGCAGGGTCGGCCAGATGCGCGCGAACGAGGCGGCCGCCGGCTCGCCGCCCGACCGCTGCGCGTAGAAGTAGATCGCGTAGTCGATCGCCTCGCCGATCAGCACGACGCCGAAGCCGAGCGTGATGCCGTGGACGTACCCGAACCCGAGCGCGACCGCGGCGACTCCGGCGAATGCGCCGGTGGCGACCGGGACGAACGCGAGCCCGAGCACGGCGATCGAGCGGAATGCGAGCAGCAGCATGCCGGCGACGATCACGGTCGCGATCGTCGAGAGCCGCCGGACGTCGCCCCGGATCGCCTCGCGCGACCGGACCGCGAAGACCGCCGGCCCCGAGCGCTCCAGTGACGCGACCGACGCACCGACCTCGTCGCGTGCGGCGATGAATGCGTCCTGGACGAGCGCCAGGTTTGCCTGCTGCGCGTCCAGGTCGAACCCCGGGGCCGCGGTCTGCAGGAGGAGGAGCGCAGTGCGCCGATCGCCCGACATCCAGACGCCGAGGTAAGTCGGCGGGCGCGCCTCGCCTTCGAGCCCGGCGAGCACCCGCAGGAACTCGCCGGTCGGATCCGCGGGCAGGTAGCGGCGCACGAGCGCACCGGCGGGCGACGCGAACGCCTCGTAGCCGCGCTCGAGCGCGGCGGCGAGCGAGCCGCGATCGAAATGCCCCGGCGTCATACCGGGGCTGAGAACGTAGCGGTGCGAGAAGAGAAAGTCGCGGTCGGCCCCCGCGAGCGCCGCGTCGCCGTTCGCGACGTAGACGAACTCGGCCCGGCCCTGCAACCGCTTCGCGAGCGCGCGGCTGAGCGCGGCGAGCTTGTCGGGCTCCGCGTCCTCGATGCCGACCAGCAGCAGCCGCGAGGCCACGCCCTCGCGCAGCTCGCCGACCAGCAGCCGCTGCGCGGGCGTCGCCGCCTCCGGCAGGAACGCCGACATGTCCGCGGTGAAGCGCGCGTGCGCCGCGACGATCGCGCACGCGGCGACGAAGGCGAGCCAGGCGAGAAGCGGCCCGCGCCGGGCGCTCAACCGCGATCCTTCGGCTTGGTGATCGTCATCACCGAGCGGTCCCCGCTCGCCTCGAAAATCTCGATCCGCCGCACCTCCCCGCCGGCGCCGCCGATCAGCACCTTCTGCACGAGCTCGGCCATCTGCGGATCGGACGGCAGGAGGTGCAGCCGCCAGTCGGACCAGGTGCCCTCGAGGTCGACGCGGTAGTAGCGGCGCAGCGCCGCGAGGTCGCCGGCGAGCGTGCCGCGGATGCTCTCGACGAACGCGCGGATCGCCGGGTACTCGCTCAGCCGGAGCTCGATGCGCGATTGCCGCGCGGCGTTCTCGATCACTACCGCGTCGCCGTCGACCGCGAAGCGCTCGTCGCGCGGCGCGAGCGTGTGCTTCTCGAGCCGGGACGGCGCGGCGTAGGTGAGCGTGCCGCTCGACTCGGCCGGCGCCTTGAGGAGCACGCTCGTCTTCGTCTCCGCGAACCGGACGGTGCCCGGCCCGTTCGCTGCGAGCGCGGCCATCAGCGGGGCGAGCGCGAGCGGCGGGTCGGCCGCCCGCGCCGGCGAGGCCGCGAGCACCGCAAGCACGACGCCGATCGCCACGGCACGCATGCGTCGAAGGATAACAAGCACCCGCGCCGGAGGTGGAGCGTCACTCCGCGTTACACTCGGCGGGTGGCGATGGCAGCGAATCGCGCGCCGGGCGATGCCAGAGCGGCGCTCATCCCGGCCGAAATCCTCCCGCTCTTCGACGACGCGTTCGCGCGGTCCTGCGACCTGATCGAGGAGTACGTGGCGCGGCTCGCGCTCGCGGCGTTCCGGTCGACCGGGCTGGCCGAGGCGTTCGCCGAGCCGGCTACCGTGGAGGAAGCGGTCGCCCGTGCGGGGCTCGCGCCGGCGGTCGCGCGCGTGCCCGCCGCGTGGCTGATCGCAACGCTCGCTGCGCGCGGGTGGCTCGAGCAGGTGTCGGGCTCGGGTGACACCGGGCGGTTCCGTGCGGCGAGGCCGCTCCCGGCGCCCGACCCGGAGGAGATCGTGGCGGCGCAGGCCGCAAACGACGCGCGCTGCCTGCCGTCGTACCGGATCGCGGCGATGGCTGCCGCGCGCTATCCGGCGGTGCTGCGCGGCGAGCTCACCGGCGAGCAGGCTCTCTTCGACGCCGAGGGGATGGTCGCGTGGTCGAAGTACTTTTCCAACGCGAATCCGCTCTATGCGATCGCGAACGCGATCGGCGCGGTCGCGGCAGCGCGCGCGCTGGCGGCGCGGCCCGGTCCGGTTCTGGAGGTCGGCGGCGGGCTCGGCAGCGGCGCGGAGGCGCTCCTCGAGCGGCTCGACGCTGCGGCGGCACCGTCGTACCGGTTCACCGAAATCTCCCCGCTCTTCATGCGCCGCGCCGAGCGGTCGCTGCGCGCGCGGTTCGCCGGCCGCGCGCTCGAGTTCGGCGCGCTCGACATCGACCGTCCGTTCGGGGTCGCGCCCGGCGCCTACGCGCTCGTCTACGGGGTCAACGTTCTCCACGTGGCGCGCGATCTCGGCGCGACGCTCGCCGAGGTGCGCGCGGCGCTCGCCCCCGGCGGCGCGCTCGTCATCTCCGAATGCGTCCGCCCGCTCGCCGGGCGGCCGGTGTACGTGGAGCTGCCGTTCAATCTGCTCGCGTCCTTCCGCGACCCGGTGCTCGTGCCCGGGTGGCGCCCGAACGGCGGCTTCCTCACGCCCGAGCAATGGTCGGCGGCGCTTGCGGCCAACGGCTTCACCGACGTGACGGTCTATCCCGACGTCGGCGCGATCCGCGGGACGTTCCCGCAGTTCGTGGTCGCGGCGATCACCGGGAGGCGCGCGTGAAGGCGAGCATCACGCTCGCGGCCGATGCGCCCTACTTCGCCGGCCACTTCCCCGGGCGTCCGATCCTGCCGGGCGTGGTCGAGCTGGCGATGATGGTGGAGACGGCGACGCGCGTGTCGAGACGCGATGACCCGGTGCACACGATCCCGTTCGCGCGGCTGCGGCACCTCGTCGTCCCGGGCGACCGGCTCGAGCTGGCGGCGCGGGTGACGAACGGCCGCGTGCGGGTGGACATCACGCGCGGCGAGACCCTGGTCGCGAACGCCGCGTTCGAGCTCGGTGCGCTGCAATGTGGCGCCGCCTCCGCGGCGCAGACCACGATCGTCCTGCCGCCGGCGGACGCGCCTCGCCCGGAGGCGCTGCTGCCGCAGCAGCCGCCGATGCGCTTCGTGACCGCGATCGCCGGCGAGCTTCCCGACGGCCTGATCTGCACCGCTCGCATTCCCGCCGCGTGCCCGCTCGTCAACGGCGGGAGCGCGCCGGCGCTGGCGACGATCGAAGTGGCGGCGCAAGCCGCGGCGACGTGGGAAGCGCTGCTGCGCTGGCGCGAAGGCGGCGGCGCGTCGCCGCGCATGGGCTACCTCGTCGCGGTGCGCGACGCCGTGCTGTTCGCGAGCGACGTGCCGGCCGACACCGACCTCGTCGCGTCGATCCGCCTGACCGCCGCGGCGCCGCCGCTCACGCACTACGCGGTGGAAGTCGAGCACGGCCCGCGGCGGGTGCTGCGCGGGACGATCGCGACGGTCCTCGTCTAGCCGGGCCAGAGCTCGCGAAACGCGAACCACTGGTTCGGCGCGCGCCGGATCGCGTACTCGATCTCGCCCGCGATCCGTTGCATCGCCGCCGCGAGGTCCGCGCCACGGTCGGCGCTGCGCACGACCTCGATCGGCGGGCGGAACACGAGCCGGAACCGCCGCCGTCCTTCGCGCAGCGCGAACACCGGCAGGATCGGCACGCGCGCCGTGCGCGCGAGCACGGCCGGACCGGCCGGCAGCGGGAACGGCCGCCCGAACAGCGTCGCCGCCACGGTCTTGCCGCCCGCGTGCGGGCGGTCGGCCTGAACGGCAACGATCTCGCCGCGCTCGAGCGCCTCGACGAGCGCGACCGCCTGCAGCGGGTCGCCGGCCTGGAAGTGCATCTTGTAGCGCTCTCCCTGCACCGCCGCGACCGTCTCGGCAATGAAGGCCTGCGCGCGCGGATCGAGCTCGGGCTCGCGCACGAGGTGGACGCGGCGCGCTTCCTTCGCCACCGGCACCATCGACCCGGCCTCGTAGAGGCCGAGGTGCGCCGACACCATGACGAACCCGCGGCCCCCGTCCGCCACCGCGCGCCAGTGCTCGAGCGCCTCGACCTCGACCGCGAACGGACGGTCGGTCGAGAACCGCTCGTAGCGCTCGATCAGGCACATCCCGAAGTTGCGGATGGTCCGCAGCACCCGCCGCTGCCGCTCGAGGAAGCCGGCGGGCCCGAGCGCCGCCGCGAGGTTCGCGCCGATCGCGCGCCGGACGCGGACGAGGACGGCATAGGCGAACGGCGTCAGGGCGGTGATCAGCGGCGCCATCAGCCAGTCCGGCGTGGCGGTCACGAGCCACCGGTTCAGCCGGTACCAGAAGACGCCGGTGGCATGGAAGCGCCCGAGCAGGCGCGCCGACCAGCCCGCCTCCGGCGCGTGCGGCGGACGCTCGCCCGGGTAGGCCGCCTGCGTCATCGCCGCGGGCGGCTGGCAGCGAGGGCGCGCAGGCTCTCGATCGAGATCTTGCCGGTCGCGTTGCGCGGCAGCCGGTCCACGAGGTGCAGCGGCCGCGGGAGGAACGCCGGGTCGATCCGCCGGCGCAGCTCGGCGCGGAGGCGCCGGGCGTTGAGGCCGGGGGCGACCACGAGCGCGGCGACGCGCGCCACGCCGCCGGCTTCCGCCTCCGGCAGATAGAAGGCGCCGTCCACCACCCCCGGGATCGCGAGCAGCTCGGCGTTCAGCCCGGCGAGCGAAGCGCGCTTGCCGGCGACGTTCACCAGGTCGGCGGTGCGGCCGCTGACGACGAAGCGCTCGGCGTCGATCACTTCAACGAGGTCGGTGAACCGCGCGGGCTGCGGGATGTGCCCGTCCTCGGCCCAGAACGAGTCGCCGTCGGGGCGCAGGTGCACCCCCGGCAGGAGCCGCCAGACCGGTCCTTCGGTCGTGCGGCGCGAGGCGACCATGCCGGCCTCCGTGAAGCCGAAGATCTCGCGCACGGGCGCGCCGTAGCACGACTCGGCGTTCGCCGCCGTCTCGGCGGGCAGCGGGGCGGTCGCGGACAGGACGAGCTCGAGCGGCGGGAGATCGGTGCCGTCGAGCGCGAGCGCGCGCAGGTGCACCGGCGTCGTGACCAGCACGCGCGGCGCCGGGACCTCGGCCAGCGCGGCGCGCACGTCGCCCGGATAGAACGGACGGCCGGCGTGCAGCGCGAGCGGGTTCTGGAGCGCGAGGAGCACGGTCGACTCGAAGCCGTACATGTGCTGCGGCGGCACCGTACCGACCAGCGTCGCCCCCGGGACGCGGTCGAGCCCGAGCGCCCGCGCCTCGGCGACCGCGCCGCGCGCGAGCGCGCCCCAGAGCTTGACGTGCGGCGTCGGCGCGCCGGTGGTGCCGGAGGTGAACGCGATCGCCGCCACCTGCGCCGCCGGCAGGACGGGCGCCGGGCGTTCGCCCGTGGCGGTGTCGAGCCGCTCCGGGTAGCGGACGGTTTCGAGCGGACACCAGCCGACCGCTTCGTCGGCGAGGGCGTAGAGGTCCGGATACTGCCCGGCGAGGCGCGCGAGGAACTCGGGCGCGCGGCTCGGCGGCAGCAGGCTCACCTGGCCGCGGACGAGCGCGGCGGCGAACGCCACCGCGAAGCGGTAGCGGTCGGTGCAGAGGTTCACGACGTGCGCGCGCCCGGGCAGGCGCTGGGCGAGCGCGGCGACGTCGGCCAGGAAATCGCGGACGCCCACGCGCGCGCCGCCCGACCAGGCGAAAACATCGGCCGCCGCGCGCGGCGCGATCAGGGGAACGCCGGCGATGTCGGGCGCGCCGGTCACTTCGCGGTCGTGCGGGCGATGCCGAAGCCGGCGGCGGCGAGGCGCCGCAGCACCGCGAGCGGCGGCACGTGCGGGTACCCGGCGAGCCGCCGGCGGCGATAGGCGTACTCGGCGGCGAACATCGCGACGATGAGCGGCGCCGCGAGCACGTTCGCGAACAGCGACCACGCGGCGAGCGGGGCGAACGCCCCCAGCGCCGCCGAGACCGCGGCCATCGCCACGAAGAAGACGCACCACGCCAGGGTCGCGTGCCGGGTATAGCGCTCGAGCTCGGGCGCGAGCGGATCCACGCCGCGCACGATGCGCGCGATCGAGGTCACCAGCGGGACGCGGCCCGGGACGAGCGTGCGGCCGAAGAACCACGCGAGGAGCAGGTTGACGGCGAGCGAGGGCAGGAACACCGCGTAACGCGTCCCCGCGCCGAGGTACAGCGTCAGCCCGAGCAGAGCGGCCACCGCAGCGCCCTCGGCCACCGCGACGCCCGCGGCGCGCCCGAGCGCGATCGCGAGGAGCGCCGCGGCGCCCCACGACAGCGCGACCGCGAGCGGGCGCGCGGCGTCGATCACCGTCAGGAGGTGGAGCGCGAGCGGCGAGGCGACGAGCGCCGCCGCGGCGAGGAGGACGCCCGGGCGCGCCATGGCCGGGCGCCCGGGCCCGCCTACTTCGCGCGCCGCGCCTGGACGTGCGCGGCGAGGGTCCGCAGCGAGCGGAAGATGCGCTCGTTGTCGGGATCGTCGGAGCGGAGCTGCACGCCGTAGGTCTTGGAGATCGCGAGCGACATCTCCAGGATGTCGATCGAGTCGAGCCCCAGCCCTTCGCCGTAGAGCGGTGCCTCCGGGTCGATCTCCTCGGGCCGGGTGTCCTCGATGTTGAGCGTAGCGACGATCAGCCGCGCAAGCTCGAGCTCGTCGGCCGAGAGCGCGCGCGCGTCGGGAGTGCCGGTGCCTGTGGAAACGGTCTTGAGGCTTTGCATGTGTGTGTTGGAAGTCCTCTCTGTCGCGGCGAATGCCGGCGCCTCCTCGCCCGCACCTGCCTATCCCTTCTCCCCCTGGGCCTCGGCTCTACGCCAGCCGTTGCCGCACCTTGTATATATCACAACCCGCCACCCCGCCGATCGGCGGGAGTGCCCGTGCGCGCGCAGCCTTCCGCCGTCCGGGCACGCGCGCTTCAGGCGCGGCGCCGGAGGCTCGGGAGGCCCGCTTTCTGCTTCGGCGCCGCGTGCTCGGCGACGAAGGCCGCGATGAGGTCGGCGTCCCGGCCGTGCGCGCCGCCGGGGCGCGAGACGAGCGCGATGGTCCGCGCCGGCACGCGGCTGGCGAACGGGCGGGCGACGAGCGAGGTCCCGTTGAGGATGCCGGCCTTCAGCGTCATCTCGGGGAGGAGCGTGACGCCGAGTCCGCCTTCCACCATCTGGACGAGCGTCGCGAGGCTGGTCGCCTCGACTGCCGGCGCCTCGCCCGGCGCGCGGGTGCCGCACGCGACGATCGCGTGGTCGCGGAGGCAGTGCCCTTCCTCGAGCAGGACGATCTCGCGCGGCCCGAGCCGCTCCACCGCGACCGCCTTCTCGCGGGCGAGCGGGTCGCGCTCGCGCGCGACGAACCAGAACTCGTCGCGGAACAGCTCGCGCACCGCGAGCTCGCCGGTCTCGTAGGGGAGCGCGATCAGCGCCGCGTCGAGCTCGGCCGAGCGGAGGCGATCGAGCAGGCGGTCGGTGAGGTCCTCGCGCAGGAACAGCTTCAGGCGCGGATAGGCGGCACGCAGCTTCGGCCCGATGCGCGGGAGCAGGAACGGGGCGATGGTCGGGATGACGCCGAGCCGGAACGGTCCGGCCAGCGGGTCGGCGGCGCGCTGCGCGGTCTCCACGAGGTCCTGCGCCTGAGCGATTAACGCCCGCGCCTTCGCCACGACCTCCTCCCCCGCGCGGGTCAGCCGCACGTGCCGCTTGTCGCGCTCGACGAGCTCGGTCCCGAGCGCGCGCTCGAGCTCCTTGATCCCGGCCGAGAGGGTCGACTGGGTGACGAAGCAGCTCTCCGCCGCCGCGCGGAAGTTGAGACGGTCGGCGACGGCGACGAGGTAGCGGAGCTGGCGGATCGACGGCAGGGCGCTCATGGACCGGTGCGGAGCCGGTGATCGACGGCCCCGATCACTCTAACCGAAAAATAGCGTTGGATCGATCACTGGCGGAGCGCGAGACTGCACCCCACATACGGTACTCGAGACCGCGGTGGCGCAGCCGCTCGCCGCCGCGGCACAGCCGCGTTATCCTTGCAGCGGAGCAGCAACCTGGGAGCCCGCCGCCGATGAAACCCGCCACCCTCGCCGCGCTCGCGGCACTTGCCGCGACCTCGCTCGCGGTTAATGCGCAGAACATGGGGTTTCTCAGGGACTCGCCGATCCAGCGCATGACCAGGGAGGACACGGTGATGATGATGCGGAACTCGAGCGAGGCGCTCAGCCGGAACGCCGACGGCGAGACGAGCGGCTGGTCGAACCCGAAGACCGGTGCCTCGGGCACTGCGACGCCGCTCCGCACCTTCACGGAGAAGGGAATGAAGTGCCGCGAGACCCGCTACACGAATCACGCGGGCGGGTTCAACGGCGAGAGCACCTTCAACCTGTGCCGCGTCGCGAGCGGCGAGTGGAAGGTCGTGAACTGACGGCGCGCTAACGCCGGTCGGCCGGCAGCGCCGCGACGATCGCGTCGCGGTCGAGGACGTCGGCGTACTTCTGCTCGAGGTCGAAGAGGCTCGCTTCGTGCGGGCCGGGCGCGCGGCCGCCGACGCAGTCGCGTGCCACTCCAGTGCTACGATGCGCCCGCTGCCCCCTACAGGCGACCCCATGGCCACTCCATCCGAAACCCGCAGCATGGCGCTGTTCTGCGACTTCGAGAACATCGCGCTCGGCGTGCGCGACGCGAAGTACGAGAAGTTCGACATCAAGCACGTGCTCG
>Ga0335084_10003282_pt1 | contig 15763 bp, 12 predicted proteins | sample Lox_Sample_44_FD_206721 | JGI IMG/M metagenome (GOLD analysis project Ga0335084, IMG submission 206721) | Soil microbial communities from Loxahatchee National Wildlife Refuge, Florida, United States - Lox_Sample_4.4 | ecosystem: Environmental > Terrestrial > Soil > Wetlands | place: USA... | reverse complement strand
GCCCCTTGCGCTCGCCGCGGTAGCGCCAGGTCATCGCCTCCTTCGAGGTCTGGAACTCGGGCGCCTTCAGCACCTCCTTGATCTCCGCCTTCGCCGACTTGTCGTCCGCCGTCGCCGGCGGTGGCGCCGCCGCCACGCACACGGCGACCAGCATTGCCATGGCAGCGGTCTTTAGCATGCGGAGCCGCTCGTCGAGCCGGCGGAGCGCGAGCTCGATATCCCACCCTTCGAGGATCGCGCGGCGGTTGAGGTAGAGGGAAAACCCCGCCGCGACGTAGATCGGCTCGATGATCGATACCGCCGCGACGTAGCAGAGACTCTGGTAGAGACCCCAGCCGGAGGGCTCCTCGCCCCCGCCGTGGAAGACCTCCGAGAACTCGAAGCCCGGCGAGCCGGCGGCGGGCGCGAGCAGGGCGACGAGGAGCAGCGCGGAGAGGAACACGATCCCTTCGAAGGTCGCGGCGATCAGGGTGAGCCAGCCGCCGTACCCGGCCATGCGCCGCCCGAGCGCGCCGCGGCGCTCGTGCGCGGCGCTGCCCGTCTGCTTCTCGAGCTGCCACACCGGCAGCGTGAACGAGCGCCACGGGCTGAGCCGCTGCACCCAGAAGAGGCCGGCGGCGAGGCCCGGTTGCAGGATGTCCCGCCATGCGGCGAGCGCCTCGGCCACGGTGGGCAGCGTGCCGAACACCGCGCGGCTCACGACGTGCAGCACGAACCGGTCGAACACCGGCTTCAGCCACCACAGCGCCACGATCGCGTAGGCGGGGGTCTCCCAGAAGACGGCGTGGAGCACGATCGCCGCCGGGAGGTACACCGCGCACCACACGCCCCACACCGGCCGCCACCAGCTGCGCGCCATCTGGAAGCCGAGGTCGAGCGCCTCCCACCCGCCGCGCGGACGCAGCTGCACGCTCAGCTTCTCAAGCTCCACGGGCGCGTCCCCCGAGCACGAGCCAGCCGACGACGACCGCCCACACGATTGCGCCGACCGCGTACTTCGTCTGCGGCGGGAAGGCGGTGAGCGGCGACCAGAACGCCTCGACGAACGCCGCCAGGAAGAACATCGCCGCCGCCCCGTACATGAGCCGTACGGCGGGCTGCGCCGCGTCCACGAGCGCGGCCTTCCTGGAGCGGCCACCCGGGGCGACCAGCGCGGCGCCGAGCCGCAGGCCGGCGGCGCCGGAGATCGCGATCGCGACGAGCTCGAGTGCGCTATGGCCGCTCACGAACGACCAGAACGACGTCCCGTAGCCGATGCCGGTGAGATAGCCGGCGATGGCGCCGATCATCACCCCGTTGAAGACAAGGTAGAAGAGCGTGCCGAGCCCGAACGCGAGGCCGGTGGCGAAGGTCTGGAACCCGATCTTCACGTTGTTGAAGATGTAGAAGCCGAACATCGCGACGTTGTCGTCGGCGTCGCGCATCCCGAGCCGCCTGTTGGCCGGGTCGTACATCTCCTGGAACCGCGCGAGCTGTCCCGGGTCGACGAGGTAGTAGATGAAGTCGGGGTAGGCCTGCAGCACCGCGATCAGCGCGAGCACCGGGCCGAAGAAGAGGCACGCCGCCACGATCACGAAGCCGCGCTCCGCGCGCACGAGGCGCGGGAACCCGGCGAGGAGGAACTCCAGGCTGCGCGCGGTACCGCGCCGGGCGCGGGCGCCGTAGAGGAGATGATGGCCGCGGAGCGCGAGCCGGTTCAGCCGGTCAACCAGTTCGGGGCTGTACTGCCGGTCGCGGGCGAGCGCGAGATGCTGGCAGATGCGGCGGTACGCCTGTGGCACGTCCACATCGGGCAGGGGGTGCGCCGGCTCGAGCGCCGCATTCGGTGTGCGCCGGCGGCGCCGCTCGTCGCGGTCGAGCCACTGCTCGAACCGGTTCCAGTCGTGGCCGTAGCGCGCTTCGAAGACCGCCTGGCGCATCGATCGGGAGGTCCTACTTCCGGCCTACGAGATAGTTCGCGATCCGGATCAGCCGGTCCGTCGCCGCCGGCCCACTCGCGGTGCCGACCAGCCCGCGCGGGATCCCCGCCAGCTCCTCCGCCCGCTCCGCCGTCAACCCCTGCGCGCGCTCGGCGAAATCGAGGATCGCGCGCTGCTCCGGCAAGGTGAGCGCGACCGCCGGCGCGAGCGGCGCGCCGGCGGGCACCTGGAAGCCGCGCGGCTTGGCTTCCTGGTACACGACGATCGTCCCGGCGGCGAGATCGCCGAGGCGCTTGAAGTCCCGGTTCATCAGCATGGCGAGCAGGCCGATGCCGTAGAAGAGCGGCAGGAAGTCGATCGCACGGAGCAGGTTGCGCGCGAGCGCCGCCGGCCAGCGCACCGGCGTGCCGTCGTCGTGGAGCACGACGAGTTTCAGCGCCTTCTTGCCGGGCGTCGCGCCGGCCCAGTTCACCTCGCACCACGCGGGGAACAGCCACTCGAGAAAGAACCACAGCAGCAGGAACACCCCGGTGCCGAAACCGCCGAGCGCGCCGAGGATCATCGACGCGAGTAGGAGGACGCCGAGCCGCAGGCCGAAGTCGAGCGCCCAGGCCCCGGCGCGCGGCACCGGCCCGGCGAGCCGCAGCTCGAGCTCGATCCCTTCGGGCGTCGCGATCCGTCGGGCGGTGTCGAGCATGGCGGGTGAGCGGGCGGGCGGCGGCGAGGGCGCGGTCACGACGCTCGCCGCGTCAGCGCCTGCCGGTCGCCCCGGCCGTCCCGGGTCCTCGAGCGAGCGTCGTTCGTCGTCGGCGCGGCCGCTCACTCGGCGTAGAAGATGTCCCGGTACGCCGTGTAGACCGAGGCGACGATCGTCGGGCCGAGCACGAACCACCCGAGCATCACCGGGATCGAGGCGAGGATCCCGAGCCCGAGGAAGGCCGCGCCGTAGACGAGGAACGGCACGAAGTTCTTCAGCGACACCGAAAAGCTCGTCTTGAGCGCGTCGCCGACCGTGAAGTCGTTCAGCACGACGAGCACGGGTGCGAACCAGATCGCCATCGCCGCCGGGATCATCAGTGCCAGGGCGACCAGCGCCGCGAGCAGGATCGTCATCGTGCTGATGCCGGCCGTTCGGGCACCGCCCATCCCCACCAGCCAGCCGAGGCCGAGCCCGGCGCCGGCCACCGCGAACGCGATGACGAACGCGACGAGGAACATGAGCAGGTAGGCCACCCCGACGAGCGCGAGCCGGGGGAGGGGGTCCTGAAAGCCGGCGAACAGATGACCGACGCGGAGCTCACCGCCCCGGGCGAGCTCGTGGCAGCCGAGCATCAGGCCGCCGGCGAAGATCGGGCCGAGGACATAGCCGGCGATGCTGCCGAGGAACGGGATGATCCCGATCGCGATCGAGATCGCCAGGAAGACGACGATCACGAGGATCCACGTCCCGGGCTGGAGGCGGAAGAGCGCCCAGGCCTCGGTCCACCATGTCCAGCCCCGGGCGGCCGCAACCGTCTGGCCCTCCGGGATGAACTGGCCCTCGGCCGCGGCGGCCGGAAGGTCGGCGACGCGGGCCCTGGGCGCTGCGTACGGGTCAGTGGCCATTTCCCCCCCAAGAGAGCCTGGACAGAGCCGGTGGAGCCGGCGAAGGCAAGGGTAGAGGAGGGAACCGGCGCCCGCAAGCGCACTGCAGTACGGTGCGGGCGCAACCTTTTGCGCCGGACGCGTGAAATTCTCCTCACGCCTCTTAATTTCGGGCGTTGCGGCGGCTACCATTCGCAAAAGCCGGGGAGGCGCAAGCGTCGGGCTGCGGGAAAGGTACGGGAACCGTTGGCTGACAAGACCAAGGACAAGCGCGGGTTCGCATTGACCGAGACGTCGCCGCTCGACGGCCGCACGGTCTTCGACGCCGGGCCGCCGTCGCGCAAGGCGGCGCGGTTCAGGAGCCTCACGCTCGTCGGCGCGACGCCGGTCCGCTTCGGGGAAGCCGAGCCCCGGGGCACTCTCAAGATCCGGCTCGCCCGCCTGTTCGAGGAGCGCCGCACCGAGGCGTTCCGCGCCCGCGGGAGCGGGGCGGAGCCGAGCGTGCCGGGCGCGCAGCGGGACCCGCAGCTCTACACCTTCCTCGCCCACGATGCCGGGCAGTTCGTGGGTTCCCTGAGCGTGCGGCTCGACTCGCCGCGCGGCCTCGCCGCCGACGAGCTCTATCGCGACGAGACCGCGGTGCTGCGCGACCACGGGTGCCGCGTCTGCGAGTTCCTCAACCTGACCGTCGACATGAACTCGGCGCCGAAGCGCGCGCTGGCGTGCCTCTTCCACGCCGCCTACCTCTTCACCGGCGCGGTATGGTCCTGCGATTACGGCGTGCTCGAGGCCCCGGCGCGTCACGCCGAGTTCTTCCGCGTCTCGCTCGGCTTCGAGTCGATCGGCGAGGAGCGCCTCAACCAGCGCGTGTCGACGGTGGAGCAGCTGCTCTGCGTGCACCTCAAGGCCGTCCTCGAGCGCCTGACACGCACCGGCGGCCGGCCCGATGCGGCAGCGCACGATCCGACTCTCTTCCCGTACGGCTTCTCGCCCGAGGAATCCGTCGGGGTCGTCCGCCGGCTGGCGTCGCTCGCCCTGAGCGGCAACGGTTGACCAACGGTCGCGCGCCCCGAAGAGGGGCGTTGCCGCCCGCTCCACCAAAAGCGGAGCGCACGCCGTCGCGGGGGCTCACCCGCGCTACGCGGGACCCAGGGCTCCGGCGGTCCCGTTTGTCAATTTCTGTGAAACGCGTCGAACCGCCGTGTCCGCCGGGACGCGCGCCGACTATCCTCGTTTGGTTTAGCTGCGCACCAAAGAGCCGTGCTCGAGCGGCCCCGCAGGAGGAATGATGCTGCGCAAGCTGTTCGGGTTCCCGCCTGCCCGGCTCCCTCGTCTCGGTCGGGTCGCGACCTTCACTGTGACGGCGCGGGTCGAGGTCGCGCCTCATCGTCGCAAACCGGTGCTCGAGGCGCTCGAGAGCCGGCTCCTCCTCTCCGCCGACCCGCTCGGCGCCGTCGTCACCCCGCAAGGCCTTCTCGCGCTCCGGCTCACCGACGGCGACGACACCGCGGTCATCCAGCGCATCGGCGAGGGCGCCGCCGGCGGCGACATCGTCGCCGTGACGCTCGGCACGGTGACGCAGCAGTTCGGCGACGAATTCTCCGGGATCCTACGGTTGCTGATCGACGCCGGCGCCGGGGACGACTGGCTGCGCCTCGTCGACGTCACGGTGCCGACCGACATCATCGGCGGCCTCGGGACCGACACGTTCGAGTGGCAGCACGGGGACGCGACGCGGTCGATCACCCCGCTCGACACCGGCCGGGTCGAGACGGTGACGTTCAACTCGATCGAGGACCTCGTCGGCGCCGACGACAACCGGGACACGTTCCTCTTCGCCCCCGGTGCTGGCGTGAGCGGTAGCCTCGAGGGCGGCGCGGGCGGCTTCGACAGCCTCGTCATCCAGGGCGGCGAGTACCAGACCATCACCGTTACCGCCAGCGGCACCGGCGCCGGTGCGGTCGCGCTCGACGACCGGGTGATCGCCTATGACGGCATCGAGCCGGTCACCGTCGGCGCCACGGCGGCCAATCTGACCCTCGATGCGACTGCCGGAGACGACGCGGTGCGGCCCGGCTACGACGCGGCGGCGGGTGAAACCCGGCTCGACAGCCTGACCGGCACGTTTCCCGACGTGGCGTTCGTCCACCCGACGGCCGCGTTCACGATCAACCTCGGTGCCGGCGACGACCCGATCACGATCGGGACGCTCGACAGCTCGTTCGCCGCCGCGCTCCAGGTGTCGGGGGGCGACGGCCGCGACCGCATCGATTTTGCCGGCACCGTCGCGACGCACGGCCAGGACCTCGGGGCGGCAGCCGAGACGATCGTCGTCGCGCCCGGCGGCGTGCTCAGGACCGATCTCGGCGCCGGCGGTGCGGCGGGCGACCTCGTGCTCGCCTCCGCCGACGCGAATGCGCGCGCGCTCGGCGCCGCCGCCGCTTCGGTAACCGTGGCCGGCGGGACGCTGATCGCCCACAACATCGCGCTCAGCGCGACCGCCGCCTTCGCGGTCAACGCGGCATTCATCGACGGCAGCTCGAGCGCAACGGTCGCGATCTTCGGCGGCGGCGAGGTCGCCGCCTCCGGGAGGCTCACGATCGACGTGCGCTCGCTCGTCTCGGCCGCCCTGGATCTGGACGCCACGTCTTCCGCGTTCGCGCTCGACCCGGCGGGGGCGGAGGTCGCGCTGAGCAGCGTGGCCACCGCGCGGATCGGCGACGGCGCAGCGCTCGCGGCAGCGGGCGACATCGCGGTCGGCGTCGTCAACACCGTTGAGGTGGACGCCGGGGACGTGCCGGCATCGATTGCGAGCGTCGCTGTCGAGACGACGGCCGCGGTGGACGTCGGCGCGACCCTGACCGGGCAGGACGTGAGCCTGCGGGCAGTGTCGGACGCGACGTTCGCCTTCGCCGACGTGGTCGCAGTGCCCGAGTTCGGGAGCGCGACCCGTGCGGTGATCGCCGACGAGGCGGGCGTCAGGGCGATGGGCGCAGTGCCGGTCAGTACGACGTCACTCAGCCGAATGGACCGCGTCTTCGGCGGCGACACGGCGGAGCCCGGCGGGGCCTGGGCGCCCGGGCCCGTCGGCGGCAACGCCAGCGTGCTCGCTGGCGCCCTTGCCGCCGAAGGGCTGCGGCCGGACTCCAACCGGGAGCCCGCTCAAGCGCTGGATTCGCGCACTGGGGCGATCGACGACAGCCCGCTCGACATCGCCCCCGAGCTCCGACTGTCCGTCAGCGGGAGACCGCTCGCGGACGCAAGCGAGCCCGCGACGACTGCCGTCAAGACCGGTTTCGGTGAATCGGTCGAGGATGCGATCGCGCGCGAGCTCGCCGCCTTCGGCGAACTGATCGGCGAGGTCGGGCCGAAGTGGGGCGTCGCCGCGCCCCTTGCCGGCATGGTGCTCGCGGCGAACGCCGCGCCCGGCCGCGCCGGACTGATCCCGCCGCTGCCAGCCGGGGATGCCGACGGCGACGCAAGAAACCGGCAGCGGCCCGCGGCGGAGGCGGGGTCCGAGCGGGAGGATGGCGGTGAGACCGGGCTGGGCGCTTCGCCCGCGGTGTCGGTGATCAAGGAATCGGCGATCGCCGAGCTCGCCCGGAACGTCACTTCGCTCGGTGCCGTCGTGCTGTCGGCGAGCGGCACCCCGTTCGTCCGGAGCCGCGCGCGGGGCGGCGCGGTCGGCGACGCGGACCGGGACCCGGGTGGCGCACTAGAGCTCCGCGAGGGCGATCCCGCCGGCGCCGTGGTCCTCGCCGAAGCAGAAGCGCCCGCGGTCGCAGCCGTCCTCGAGGGCCGCAAGCTCGTGCCGGACTACCGGCACCCGTCGCGTGACGCCGGCGCAGGCGAGCTCGTGCTCGCGACCGCGGCGCGCCACGATCTCATCGCCGAGGCGAGCGGCGGCGCCGAGCCCGGCACGGCGGTGACCGCAGAGACGCCGATCGACCTCCTGATCCCCGACGCAACCGCCGAGCGGGCAGCCGACGACACGTTCACGCTCGCCCTTCTGCTCGCTGCAGCGGATGCGTCCGGGGCCGAGGCCGGCGGCGCCGACGCTCCTTACGCGACCGATGGCGAGGTCACCGGGCTCGCGCTGTCGACGCACCTTCCGGCGCTGGCGTTCGAGTATTTCACCGGTGCCGATCGCGACGGGTTGGATGCTGCGATCAGATCCGGCGACGACGTCGGCGCGCTCGTCGGCGAGCGCACGATCGTGGTCTCCGGGTTGCTCGGTCGGGCCGTCCTCGCACCGGCCGCTGCGCCCGGTGCTGCGACCGGGCACGATGTGAGCGAGCTCGTGCACTGTCTCGACGCCGACGCGACCGATGACGCGGTGAGCGCGGACGCCCTGATCGGTGACAGTCGCGAGGTCGTGATCGCCTATCTCGGCGCGCTGGCCGCACCGATCGCCATGAGCGCGGGGCTGACGCACTCTCTCCGCCGCCGCAGCGCCGGCGCGCGGGCGGGCGGCGATCGCCTGCGCGAGGGCGTACCCAACGCATCGGGGTACGCGAGTCGCGCGGCATTCGGCGGGCACGCCGATGCGGTCCACGGGGGCGCGTGGATCGAGCGATTCGTGAACGACCTCGGCCTTGCGCCGGAAGACCGGAACCCGAACGCCAATATCAAGATAAAGCTCTAGCAGCTAGGCGCGCGCCGGGTCGGGAGCGAGAGGCGCGACTGCGGATGCGGCCCGTTGGGGAGCCGTCACCCCCGGGCACTAAGTCACGGGCGGGCTCCGGTCCCCGTCGCCGCAAGGAAACTCTTTCACGGCCAAGCGCTTGCGGGCGATGTTCCCGGGCGCTGCTATCGCTACCATGCGGGACACGCATCCGGAGCGCCCGCCCAAGTGAGCCAAGCCCGCGTCATCTTCTCCGGCCCTGCGGTCGAGCGGAAGCCCGCCGCCAAGGAGCCGCTCGGCGGGAACACGGTCTTCAGCGAGCCGGCGACGCAGAGTGCGCGGTTCCGCGCGCTGACCCCGGTGGGGGCCGACTCGGGCCTGTTCCGCGAGGTCGAGCCGCGGGAGAAATTCAAGATCCGGCTCGCGGCCGGCCCGGCCGGGCGCCGCTCGGAGACCGCGCGCCGCGGCGATCCCGACCCGAACCTGCCGGGCGCCGACCAGGATCCGTTCCTCTTCAGCTTTCTCGCGCACAACGAAGGCAAGCTTGCCGGCAGCATGGGCGTGCGCCTCGACTCGGCGGTGCGCGGGCTCGCCGCCGACGACATGTACCGCGACGAGCTCGACGATCTGCGCTGCGCCGGCCAGAAGCTCGCCGAACTCGTGCAGCTCTCGGTCGACATGAACTCGGTGCCGCGGCGCGTGCTCGCCGGGCTCTTCCACACCGCGTACCTCTTCGCCGGCACGGTGCGCCGCTGCGACTACTGCGTGCTGCTCGCGAACGCCCGCTACGCCGACTTCTTCTACTCGTCGCTCGGCTTCGACTACGTCGGCGACGAGCGCGTCAACGCGCGCACCGCGACGCCGATGGCGCTCCTAGCGGCCCACCTGCCGACGGTGAACGAGGCGCTCGCGCGGGTCGGCGGCCGGCCCGGACTCGCGACCGGCGACCCGACCCTCTTCTCGCACGGTTTCTCGCCGGAGGAGCTCACCGGCGTCATGAAGCGGCTGAAGGCGATCCGCTAGCGCCCGCTCGACGAGGCGCGCGCGCGCGCCCCTCGTCTTTTGTCCCCGCCGTGTTTGCGCGCGGTGTGCGCCGGGTAGAATCCCGGCCGTGATCGAGCGCGCCTCCTCGCGCGTCGCGCTGGCCGCGCGCGCGTGATCCCCGGTCTCGACGACCCGCCCGCGTGGACGCTCGCGTGGATCGCGGGGGTGATGCTCCTCTCGGGCTTCGTCCACGGCGTGATCGGCCTCGGCTTCCCGATCGTCGCTACCCCGCTCCTCACGCTGGTGCTCGACCTCAAGACGGCGATCCTCGTCTCGGTCGTCCCGACCTTCGTCCTCACCGTCATCAACGCGTTCCGCGGCGGGCGCCTGCGCGAGAGCGTCGGCCGCTTCTGGTATCTGCCGTTGTGCCTCGCCGTGGGCAGCTACTTCGGCACCCGGCTCCTGATCGTCGCCCCGAGCGAGCCGTTCCTCGCCGTGCTCGCGCTGATGCTCCTCGTGTACCTTAACCTGGAGCGGCTCGGCGCGGCGCAGAGCGCGCTCGTGCGCGCGCACCCGGCGCCCTTCGCGGTGGCGTTCGGCGTCGCCGCCGGTGCGTTCGAGGCGACCGTGAATGTCGCCGGGCCGGTGCTCCTTGTCTTCTTCATGCTCGCCGGCATCAGCCCGCGCACCCTCGTGCAGGCGTTCAACTTCAGCTTCATCCTGAGCAAGTGCGTCCAGATCGCCACCTGGACGGTGGCCGGCGGCATCGGGCTCGCGCAGTGGCTCGCGACCGCGCCGTGGGCGCTCGCCGCGTGCGCGGCGCTCGTCGTCGGCTGGCGGCTGCACGAGGGCGCGAGCGTCGAGACCTACGGGCGCCGGCTGCGCGCGTTCATGTGGGTGATGGCGACGGCGCTCGCCGTGCAGTTCGCGCGCGCCGTGTGGACGAGGTTCGCGTGAGCGCGGCCGCTCCCCCGGCCCTCGCGCCGCGTCTCGGCCGCATCGTGCCAGTGCGCCGCCACGAGGTCGCCGCACTGCTCTGGTCGTTCGCCTACTTCTTCTGCCTGCTCGCGGCCTACTACGTCATCCGGCCGGTGCGCGACGAGATGGCGGTGCAGTTCGGCGCCGACCGGCTGCAGTGGCTCTTCTCGGCGGTGTTCGCGACGATGATCGCGCTCATCCCCGTCTTCGGCTGGCTCGCCGCCCGGCTGCCGGTCAACCGTCTGCTGCCGGCGGTCTACGGCTTCTTCGCGCTCAATCTCGTCGCGTTCTACGTCGCGCTCGAATCGGGCGTGCCGTTGCGAGCGCTCGCGCCCGCATTCTTCGTCTGGGTGAGCGTGTTCAACCTGTTCGTGGTGTCGGTGTTCTGGAGCTTCATGGCCGATGTCTTCGCGACCGACGCGGCGCGACGGCTCTTCGGCTTCATCTCGGCCGGCGGCAGCCTCGGCGCGATCGTCGGGCCGGGGCTGACGGCGTGGCTTGCACCGGCGATCGGCGTTCCGAACCTCCTGCTCGTGTCGGGGGCGCTGCTCGGCGGCGCGATCGGCTGCATCGCGATGCTGCTCCGGCTGCGGTCGGGCGAGCCGCGGTTCCTCCGCACCGCCGGCGAGGAGACCGGCGCGCGCCCGAGACTGTGGGAAGGCGTGATCCGGATCGCGCGCTCGCCGTACCTGATCGCGATCTGCGTGTACCTCGCGTGTTACACGCTGCTCGGGACGATGCTCTATTTCGCCCAGACGGCGCTCGTGCCCCAGGCCGTGGCGAGCCCCGAGGCCCGCACGCAGCTCTTCGCGTCGGTCGACCTCGCGGTCAACGCGCTCACGCTCGTCCTGCAGCTCCTCGTCACCGGCCGCCTCTTGTCGAAGCTCGGCGTCACCGTCATGCTTGCGGCGCTGCCGGCAGTCTCGATCGCCGGCTTCCTCGCGCTCGGGGTCGCGACCGTGCTCCCGGTGCTCGTCGTCTTCGGCGTGCTCCGGCGCGCCGGGGAGTTCGCGATCTCGAAGCCGACGCGGGAGACGCTGTTCACCGTGGTGCCGAAGGAAGAGAAGTACCAGGCGAAGAACGTGATCGACACCGTCATCCACCGCGGCGGAGACGCGGCGTCGGGCTGGGTCGCCGCCGCCCTCCTCGGCGCGGGCCTGGGGCTCTCGGGGCTCGCCTTCGCCGGTGTCCCGGTCGCCTGCCTCTGGCTTGCCACCGCGCTCTTCCTCGGCCGCCGCCACGAGGCGCTACGTCTGGAGGCGGCGCGATGAGAGTCGCGGCGACGGCGCTTGCGCTCGGGTTCGCGCTTGCCTCGCCCGCGCAGGCGCAGGACGCGCAGGCGCTCTTCGTGGCGATCTCGGACGGCAACCAGCTCGCCGCGTGGCGCGAGCTCCGCAACGGCGCGGACCCGAACGCGAAGAACGCCGACGGTGCGACCCCGCTCCACGTCGCGGCCGCGCTCGGCCGCGACGGGATCATGCGGCTCCTGCTCGAACGCAAGGTCCAGCTCGAAGCGCCCGACGCCGACGGCAACACGCCGCTTCACCTTGCCGCCGCGCACGCCGACGCGGAGACGGTCGAGCTGCTCCTCGGCGCCGGCGCGAAGCTCGAGGCGCGGAACCTCCTCGGCGAGACACCGCTCTATCTCGCGTCGGAGAACGGGCGCATCGACACCGCGCGGGCGCTCCTCGACCGGCAGGCCGATCCGAACGCTCGCTCGACGAGCAACCAGACGCCGCTCCACGCGGCGGCGATGGCGGGCGCTCCGAAGCTGATCGAGCTGCTCGTCGACCGCCAGGCGGACGTCAATCTCGTCAACCGGGGCGGCGAGGCGCCGCTCTTCTGGGCCGCCGCGAGCGGCGAGCTCGCGGCGGCCCAGATGCTGGTCGAGAAGGGTGCCGATCCGAACGCCCGCGACGCGGAGGGCAACACCGCGCTGCACGGTGCGGCCGCCGGCGGCCACCTGGAAGTCGTGATTTTTCTGCTCTCGGCCAAAGCCGATCCCACGCTCAAGAACGCGGACGGCATGACGCCGGCCGACCTCGCCGACGCGCAGGGCGAGCGCGACGTCGTGAAGGCGCTCGCGAAGCCGTGACGCGCGTCGCGATCGTGACCGGCGGCGGTCAGGGGATCGGGAGCGCAATCGCGGCGCGTCTCGTCGCTGGCGGCTACGCGGTCATCATCGCCGACGTCGACGCCGAAGCCGGGCGCGAAACGCAGGCTGCCCTCGGCGCGAATGCACGGTTCGTCCAATGCGACGTCGCCGAGGAAGCGCAGGTCGAGGCGTGCATCGCAGCGGCGCTCGCGCACGGCGGCCGCCTCGATGCGCTCGTCAACAACGCCGCGCTCGCGCGCCCGGCGCGCGTGCGGGTGACCGAGCTCGCGCTCGAGACCTGGAACCGCACGCTCGCCGTGAACCTGACCGGCGCCTTTCTGATGGCGAAGCACGCCGCGCTGCACCTCGCCCGCGCGCGCGGCGCGATCGTCAACATCGCCTCGACCCGCGCGCTGCAGTCGGAGCCCGACACCGAGGCGTACTCGGCCACCAAGGGTGGCATCGTCGCGCTGACCCACGCGCTCGCGGCGAGCCTCGGGCCCGACGTGCGCGTGAACTGCGTGAGCCCGGGCTGGATCGACGTGAGCGGGCGGCAGAAGGCGAGCCGCCGGCGGCCGGCCGCGCTCAGCCCCGAGGATCATGCCCAGCATCCGGCCGGCCGCGTCGGGACGCCCGACGACGTCGCCGCGCTGGTCGCGTATCTGCTCGGCGACGAGGCGGGGTTCGTCACCGGCCAGAACTTCGTCTGCGACGGCGGAATGACCCGCAAGATGATCTACCGGTGACGATGCCCGCCGACCGCCGGGTCGTGTACGTGGCGGGCTTCCTCCGCGCGACCTCGAACGGTCTGATCGGTGTCGTCGCCGGCATCTACCTCGCCAAGCTCGGCTTCGCGCCGGCCGCGTTCGGCGTCATCCTCGCCGCCGGGATCGCGGGCACTGCGGTTGCCGCGGCGATCGTTACGTTCTGGGGCGATCGCATCGGCCGCAAACGCGGGCTCATCCTGCTCGCGCTCGCCTCCGCGGCGGGGGGGGCGGTGATCGCCGCCGCCTCGGATCTCGCCGTGCTCGCCGCCGCCGCATTCCTCGGGATGATGAACTCGCTCGGCAAGGATCGCGCGGCGGCCGCGGCGTTCGAGCAGGCGATCCTGCCCGGCACGGTGGACGACGCCGGGCGGACGCGCGTCTTTGCCTGGTACAACGTGACCCAGGACATCGGGCACGGGCTCGGTGCCGCGCTCGCTGCGACGCCCGCGCTCGTGCGCGCCGCCGGGCTCGCCGGCGACGTCGGGTCGTTGCGGTTCGCCGTGATCCTCTATGCCGCGCTCCTGCTCGCCGCGGCGGTTGCGTACGCTCGCTTGAGCCCGGCTGCGGAGGTGCGGCGCGAAGAGCGCCCGCCCAAGGTCTCGGCGCAGAGCCGCCGCATCCTGTGGCGGCTCTCGGCGCTCTTCGCGCTCGACAGCTTCGCCGGAGGATTCCTCGGCTCGGCGCTGTTCGCCTATTTCTTCTACGCGCAGTTCGGCGTCGGGGAGGGCACGATCGCCGCGCTCTTCGTCGGCGCGCGGATCATGAACGCGCTCTCGCACCTCGGCGCGGCGTGGCTCGCGCGGCGGATCGGGCTGATCAACACGATGGTGTTCACCCACACGCCGTCGAGCCTGCTGCTCCTCACGATCCCGTTCACTGACAGCTTCGCGCTCGCCGCGGTCCTGTTCCTCCTGCGCGAGGGGCTGTCGGAGATGGACGTGCCAACACGGCAGAGCTACCTGATGGCGATGGTCCGGCCCGAGGAGCGCACGTTCGCGGGCGGCGTCACGAACCTCGCGCGGATGGCGGCGCGCTCGGTCGCGCCGGTGATCGCGGGCGGAGCGATGCAGGCGGCGCTCTGGACGCCGCTCGCCGCTGCGGCGGCGATGAAGATCGCGTACGACTGGATCCTGTGGATGCAGTTCCGGCGCGTGCGGCCGCCGGAGGAGGACCGCTCGGGCGGCTGAGGCCGATCGTCGGAACGTTCGCCCCGGCCGTTTGACAGCGCATGGCCGGCGTTCCACCATGGGCGTGCTCGAGTCGTCTTCGGAGGGGGACCGCATGAAACAGGCCCGTCGGCGTTTCCTGAAGGGGCTCACGGCAGTCTCCACGACCGCAGCCGTGCCGGTCGGGCTCGCCCCCGGCGAAGCTCCAGCGCAGCCGACGCACGGGACGCACCCGAAACCGGCCGGGGCGGCCGCGGTGCTGCCGCAGGCCTACCTGTACCTCACTCCGCCGGAGATCGAGTTCGTCGAAGCCGCGGTCGCGCGTCTCATCCCGGCCGACGAGCTCGGACCCGGGGCGAAAGAAGCCGGCGTCGCCTACTTCATCGACCAGCAGCTCGCCGGTGCCTGGGGCGCGATGGCGCGCAATTACCGGCAGGGGCCATGGCCCGAGGGCACGCCGCAGCAGGGGTACCAGTCGCCGCTCACGCCGAAGGAGGTCTACCGCGCGGCGATTCCGGAGGTGGTTGCCGCTTGCGTGGCCCGTTTCCAGAAGCCCTTTCATCAGCTGCAGAGTCCGGAGCAGGACCAGGTCCTCTCGGAGCTCGAGACCGGAAAGCTCGCGCTCGCGTCGCTGCCGGGGCCGTTCTTCTTCAATTTGCTGCTGGCGAACACGATCGAAGGCTTTTTCGCCGACCCGGTCTACGGCGGCAACCGCGACAAGATCGCCTGGAAGCTCGTGGGATTTCCCGGTATCGCCGCCTCGTACGGCGAGTACATCGAGAAGCACGGCGTGCCCTACAACGCCGAGCCGGTGTCGATCGCCGACATGCAGAACCACGCGGTCGCGACCGATGCGCACGGCCATCCGAAGCACCTGCTGCAGACGAAGGTCGACTGAGGAGGCGGCGATGCCAACCAGGCTGAAACCCGTCGACGTGGTCGTAGTGGGCGTGGGGGTTACCGGTACGATCCTCGCGAAGGAGCTGGCGGAGTCCGGCTTCAAGGTGGTCGGCATCGAGCGCGGCCCGATGCGCGACACCTATCCTGATTTCCAGATGCCGAACGCGCACGACGAGCTGAAGTACCAGCGCCGCCACGACCTGATGCAGGACCTGTCGCGCGAGACGATCACCTTCCGCAACAACCGGGACGAGACCGCGTTGCCGATGCGCTACCTCGGCTCGTTCAAGCCCGGCGAGGGCGTGGGCGGCGCGGGAGTCCACTGGGGCACGCAGACCTGGCGCTTCCTCCCCTGGGACTTCGAGACGCGCAGCCGCACCCTCGCGCGGTACGGCAAGAACCAGATCGCCGAGGACTGCACCAGCCAGGACTGGGGCGTGACCTACGACGAACTCGAGCCGCACTTCACGAAGTTCGAATACCTGTACGGCGTCAGCGGCAAGGCGGGGAACCTCGACGGCAAGATCATTGCCGGCGGCAACCCGTTCGAAGGCCGGCGCTCGCGCGAATACCCGCTGCCACCGATGAAGATGACGCACGCCGGCGCGCTCTTCACCAAGGCGGCCGAGGCGCTCGGCTACACGCCGTTCCCGACGCCGGTGGCGACGCCCTCCGCGGTGTACACGAACCCCTACGGCGTCACCATGAACGCCTGTGTCTACTGCGGCTACTGCGAGGGCTTCGCC
>Ga0335084_10003280_pt1 | contig 15772 bp, 14 predicted proteins | sample Lox_Sample_44_FD_206721 | JGI IMG/M metagenome (GOLD analysis project Ga0335084, IMG submission 206721) | Soil microbial communities from Loxahatchee National Wildlife Refuge, Florida, United States - Lox_Sample_4.4 | ecosystem: Environmental > Terrestrial > Soil > Wetlands | place: USA... | reverse complement strand
TAAGAAACCCGAAGTCGCCGCGCGTGTCACGATCGAAGCCGCCGAAATCCTGAAGGTCGATGCAGCCATCATTTTTGCCGATCTTCTCTTACCGCTCGAAGTGATGGGCCTGCCCTTTCACTTCGCCGCCGGAGAAGGTCCCAGGATTGAAAGGCCGGTTCGCACCGCAGAGGACGTCGCTCAGCTCCGTACAGATCGCGCTGCCGACCTTGGCTACGTCTCCGAGGCAGTCAAACTCGTCTCGAAGCACTTCGGAGACAAGCTGCCGGTCATCGGCTTCTGCGGTGCTCCATTCACGCTCGCCAGCTACATGATCGAAGGCGGAGGCTCGCGGAATTACGTCTTCACCAAGAAGATGATGTATTCAGCGTCTGCCGGGTGGAACGACTTGATGGCGAAGCTTGTTTCTGTGACGGCCGACTATTCCGCCGAACAGGTCCGCGCCGGCGCTGATGCCATCCAGATCTTTGACAGTTGGGTTGGATGTCTCAGTGTTGAAGACTACCGCCGTTACGTATTGCCGCATGTTACGAGCCTCGTCAAGCGTCTGCGAAAGACTGGCGTTCCCATCATTTATTTCGGCACCGACAGCGCGACGCTCCTCCCCTCGATGAAGGAAACCGGAGCCGAAGTGATCGGGCTCGACTGGCGCATTCCGCTCGACGAGGGTTGGCAGAGCCTCGGTTTTCAGGGCGGAGTGCAAGGCAATCTGGATCCGGTACTTCTTTTTGCCGAATGGAAGGAACTCAAGTCACGAGCGGCTGATATTTTGCATTGTGCCGCCGGACGTGCCGGGCACATCTTCAACCTCGGTCACGGCATTCTCCCCGAGACGCCGGTGGAGAATGTGAAGGCGCTCTGCAACTACGTGCGCGAGCACTCCGCGGAGTTTAAGAAATGACCGCTTGCCCGCTCGGACTCGGCGATGCGTGTTACTGCGCCAATCGGGTGAGTCAGTTCGGGTCAGCACCGGAAAAGACCGCTGTGCTTCTGCTAGCTCACGGCACGCCTGAGAATCCCAGCCAGATTCCCGAGTATCTGCGCAACGTCACCGGCGGCCGCCCTCTGCCTCCGCAAATCGTCGAAGAAATCAGCCACCGCTATTCGCTAATCGGCTTTTCCCCGCTCACATGTTGGACACTGTTGCAGGCCGATCAACTATCGCAATTATTGAAGATGCCAGTGTTCGTCGGGATGCGAAACTGGAGGCCGCTTATTGCCGACGCGGTTGAGGCTATCGCCGCGCGAGGCGTTGAACGTGTCATCGGGATCTGCATGGCGCCGCAGAACTCGCGCACGAGCGTCGGTTTATATCGGCGCGCGGTAGAGGGCCAGGGCGGCCTGCCGTTCAAACTCGATTTCATCGATGAGTGGCACGATCAGCCGTTGCTCGTTAAAGCTTTTGCCGAACAACTGCGTGCGGGATTGGAGAGAGCCAAAGCCGAGCACGGCAAGGAAGTCCCTGTGATTTTTACGGCGCACAGCGTTCCCGAGCGAACCATCACCGAAGGCGATCCGTACGAAGCGCAATCGAAAGAAACGGCGGAGCTGGTCGCGGAGGAAGCGGGCCTTTCTCCGGGCGATTGGACTTTTGCCTTCCAGAGCCAGGGAATGTCTGGCGGAGTATGGATCGGTCCCACCGTCGAAGAAGCGATTCTCAAGCTCAAGAGTAAGGGACACAGCGGCGTGTTCATCCATCCTATCGGGTTTCTTTGTGACCATGTCGAAGTGCTCTACGACATCGACATTTTTTTCCGGCAGTTTGCGGAGAAAGAAGGCTTGCACCTGTGGCGTGCGGATTCGCTGAACGGATCGCGGATGCTGACGGAGGCCCTTGCTAAAGTGGTTCGCAACCAGCTATTAGCACTTAGCATTTAGCAGTTGGCCAGCCCAAACGCTTTCAAGGACGAGCTAATTGCTAACTGCTAATGGCTAACTGCTAAATGCCGAGACGCATCGCCATTATCGGCGGGGGAATCTCCGGCCTTGCGGCCGCGTTCGCGCTTGAAGAGAAGCGCCGCGCCGGTGTTCCCGTTGAGTACACATTGTTCGAAGCCGGCCCGCGTCTTGGAGGAGTGCTCGTCACCGAGCGAGTTGATGGTTGTCTCGTCGAAGCTGGGCCTGATTCGTTCATCACGGAGAAACCCTGGGCAGCCGACCTCTGCAAGAAGATCGAACTCGGCGATCAGCTCATCGGTTCGAACGACGCCCGCCGCAAAACCTACATCGTCGTGAAGAACAAATTGGTCGTGATGCCCGATGGCCTGATGTTCATGGTTCCGACCAAGATCTTGCCAACGGTGCTCTCGCCGCTGTTTTCCACCCGTACAAAGATGCGAATGGCGACGGAGTGGTTCCATCCGCCGCGCCTGCAATCGAATACCCACGAAACCCTGGAAGACGAGAGCGTCGCCGATCTGGTCGAGCGTCACTACGGCGCCGAGATGGTGGACCGTCTGGCCGATCCGCTGCTCTCCGGTGTTTACGGCGGAGAAGCTTCGCAACTAAGCGTACGCGCCGTGCTCCCACGCTTCTGTGAGATGGAAGCGAAGTACGGCAGCTTGAGCCGCGCCATGCTCGCGGCGCGAAGAAAAATGGCTGCGGCCGCAAAGGGTCCGTCGCCACCACTATTCACTTCACTCAAGAATGGCATGCAACAGCTGGTCGATGCGCTAGTAGTGCGCGTCGAGGCCAGCGCACTACGCTGTTCCACTCCGGTCGAATCGGTCATCGCCCAAGACGACGGTTGGACCGTTTGCGCTGGATACCAGACCGACCACTTCGATGCCCTGATCATTGCCACGCCCACAACCGCCGCCGCCGCTCTGCTCCAAATGACCGATGAGAAACTGTCACGGGAACTCGGAGAAATCCGCTACAGCTCATCTGTCACGGTCACGCTGGGCTTCGATGAATCTGTCCGACGGTTTCTTCCACCTGGTTTCGGATTTCTGGTCCCTCGCAGCGAAAAGCGTCGAATGCTAGCCGCTACTTTCGTGCACAACAAGTTTCCTCATCGTGCGCCAGAGAATCGGGCCATCGTGCGATGCTTCCTGGGAGGCTCACGAGACGAGCAAATCCTCCAAAGCAGCGAAGATGAGACACTTCAAATCGTCCGCGACGAACTGCGGCAAATCATCAACCTTACCGCTGAGCCCCTCTTCGCGCGCATCTACAAGTGGATAGGCGCGATGGCGCAGTATGGTGTCGGCCACCTCGATCGCTTGCAACGCATCGAAGCACTCAGGAAGAAACTCCCCGGCCTGGTTCTGGCTGGGAACGGGTTCACCGGCATCGGCGTCCCTGATTGCGTACGCTCGGGACAGGATGCGGCTCGCAAGGTCCTTGTGGCAGTCGGATTGGAACGGGGAGTTTCGACTGACAATGCGCCCATCGGGGCGAGGTCGTCCTGAGTCGCCGTCACGCCGTTGATGTCGGCGCTGCGCCGAACTATTCGCGAGCTCTAGCAAAAGTCAGTCGTTTTATGGGCGTCGCCTCCAAGATCCAAGAACAGCAGAACCTTGGCGGTTCCGCGTTTGCTCGATTGATGCTCGCCCGCTATCATCCTCCGATCATGAAAATGGCAACACTGCTGGTTGTCTTCTCGCTAACCGCTTTCGCCTTTGCGCAAACTGGTGCGGCTTCCAAAGAAGTGGAAACCGTCTACCCTCAGGCTCACGAACTCTATGTCGCGCTACACCAGAACCCGGAGCTCTCGGCGCACGAAACGCAGACCGCTGCGAAATTGGCTGCGCGTCTGCGAAGCCTTGGCTACGAAGTCACCGAACATGTAGGCGGAACAGGGATTGTGGCGATTCTGAAGAATGGAAGCGGGCCAACCGTCATGCTGCGGACTGAACTCGACGCGCTTCCCGTCGAAGAGAAGACGGGTCTCCCCTATGCCAGCAAGGTTCACACGAAAGACGATGCAGGAAACGATGTACCGGTAATGCACGCCTGCGGGCACGACCTCCACATGGCGTCTTTGGTAGGGACGGCGGCCGTCATGGCGCAGAGCAAGAACAGTTGGCACGGCACTCTGATGCTCGTTGGTCAACCGGCCGAAGAAACCATCGGCGGCGCCAGCGGCATGGTGAAGGATGGACTGTTCACCCGCTTCCCGAAGCCGGACTTCGGTGTCGCCCTTCACGTCGGCAACAATCTCCCGGCCGGCCAGATTGGAATTACTCCCGGCGTCTACAACACGAACGCCGATTCATTACGCATCACGATCTACGGCAAAGGCGGACATGGTGCTTCACCCCATACCACGATTGACCCGATCGTGATCGCAGCCCGTACGATCCTTGCTCTGCAGACCATCGCCTCCCGCGAAGTGAAGCCAGGAGAACTGGCAATCGTGACGGTCGGCTATGTGCGTGCAGGAACCAAGAACAACATCATTCCCGACCAGGCCGAACTGGGGTTGACCGTTCGCACTCGCAACGAGGCGGTGCGAAAGCAGATCCTCGCCGCAATCACGCGCATCACCAAGGCGGAAGCGCAAGCCGCAGGCGCGACGCGCGAGCCGCTGATCGAGCAATTCGAAGGAACGAATCTTGTCTTCAACGATCCGGCGCTCGCCGGGCGACTCCGCGCACCCCTCGAAGCCGCGCTAGGCAAAGATAACGTAATCACCGCCGAGCCCATTACGGCGTCTGAGGACTACTCCGTTTTCATCGAGCAAGGCATCCCATCGCTGTATTTCAGTCTCGGCGGCGCCGATCCAAAGAAATACGCCGAAGCGAAAGCTGAGGGGACGAACCTTCCGTCGAACCACTCGCCCTTCTTCGCGCCGGATGTGGACCCGGCGCTGCGGACGGGCATCGCAGCAGAGGTGGCGGTGCTAAGGAACTTGTTGAGATAGGAATCGACTTGGTTTGCCATTCGTGTGCGACCACGTTGTGTGTCGGGCACGAACTGGGGCCATCGAGTTTGCTCGGCCACGCAGGGTCAGGGCATAACAGCATCCCGTTCGCTCTGCTATCCTGATGCTTCCCCTTCATGACGAGCGGCGCGTCCACGATGCGATGGAAAATCATTCTTGCCTTCGCACTCGTCTACGTATTCTGGGGGTCGACGTATCTAGGAATCGGCATTGCGGTGGAGCTCATCCCACCCGGCGTGATGTGTGCAGCGCGGTTCTCGATCGCGGGCATTGCGATGCTCGCCTACTGCGCGCTGACAGGGCGCCGCATTCGCTTCTCCGCCCGCCAACTCGCTCATCTGGCCGCCGTCGGCATTTTGCTTTTGACCGGCGGCAATCTCACTCTCTCGTACGCGGAACGGATCGTTCCAACGGGACTGGCGGCCTTGCTGGTGGCAGTGACCCCGCTCTGGTTCCTTGTCCTCGACAGTCTCCTCCTCGGCGACCACCACATTGCAGGAATGGGAAAGATCGGATTGCTGCTTGGGATCGCGGGCGTCGTCGTGCTGATCTGGCCGAAGCTCATGACATCGACGGCCATGGGACGGCGCGAACTGTGGTGGTCGATTGGCCTGCTTGGCGGATCGTTTAGTTGGGCGCTGGGGTCGGTGCTTTCGAAGAAATGGCAGACCGCCGCTTCCGACCCCTTCAGCGCCACGGCCTGGCAGATCATGTTTGCCGGCGTGGCGAACCTCATCTTCGCGCTGCTGTTCGAAAAAACTTCATATGTGACCTGGACGGCGCGCGGCGTCGGCGCGATCCTCTACCTCGTGGTTTGCGGATCGTGGATCGGATACACGGCGTACATCTGGCTGCTGCAGCATGTTCCCACTTCCAAAGTGTCAACGTACGCTTATGTCAACCCGGTAGTGGCGCTGTTTCTGGGATGGCTGGTGCTGAACGAGCGCGTGGATCACTTCATCCTGCTGGGTACCGCCGTGATCGTTGCCTCGGTCGTGCTGGTCACCAGCGCCCAAATCAAGACCAAAGGGGCCAGCGAGGAATTGCCAGCAGTGGAGTCAGCAGGGGACTGACGGTTCTGCGGTCCTTCTTACCCGTGCGGGCTCGGCACAAGATTGAACTTCAGGGCCATCTGATCTGAGAAGTGCTCATCGGTCGCTCTATCGTTTCCCTCGATCATTCTCTCTATTCTTCCGCTTCTTCTTCCGCATCGTTGACGACGTCTACCACGCGCCCGCGGATTGAGAAAACAACTTTGGCATCGCCAGGCTGGAACGTAACTCGCGCGGGAGATCGCTCCCAAACCGGAACAGGACACTCCGAATCCGGTTCGTCGCCGCCAGCGGCTTCGCCCAGGGCTTTGTTCAATATTGGCTTCCGCCGGCCTACCTGGGCAACGACGGCATACACCTTCTTGCCGTCCTCTGAAACCCCGCAATAGGCCACGTAGTCGCGATACCAGCTCGCCGCAGAGTAGTAGGCATCGAATTGGGGCAAGGATAACGCACTCACCCGGCCTGTCGCCCGGTCTACGAGCAGCCAGCCGCCCCGTTGCCATTGCCATCGGGGCGCGTTCTCGGCGGGAAGAGCATCGTTAACGCGAAACGCGCGCCGGACAACGAAGAGTCGCTCGGTCAACTCGTGCGGGTTGCCGGTTGTGTATTCCTTCAGGCGCGAGTCGACAAAAAGCGCGCGCACCTTAAGATTCAAAAGGTTCTGCCCGGTCGTATCGGGCCACTTCACTGATGTCCAGTTTCCAAAACTGACGACATGTGGTTTTGGGGTGGCCGATAACTCGCGCGTGGTCAAACACTGAAAACAAACCAGAAGAGCCAATAGGATATTTCGGCACATAGCTTGAGCCTTGCATAAGCAATTGTTTGCCGCTATGACGCACGAACATTGGAATTGTTCGTTTTTTTGCCGCAATGCCTGCACTTAGGTTAAGATTTCGACCGGCAAGGTGAGGCATGAATTCCTCTCGGTGGGGTTGCCGGACAACTCTTTCGTTCAACCCCAACTCTTATCAGAATATGGGCGATTTACTGCTCGGGCGGCGGAAGCCGTGCATTCTGGTAGTGGACGACAGTCTGCCCAATGCGCAACTGTTAGCCGAACTACTCACGGATCGCGGTTATCGCTCGGTCGTAGTCCAGCACGCAGCGGATGCCGAGTCGGCGATCCTTCGCGATCCTCCCGATCTGATTCTGCTGGATGTTGTCATGCCCGGAAAATCCGGGTATGAACTCTGCCGCGAGCTCAAAGAGGATCCCGCCACGAGACTGATCCCGATCGTGATGATCACCGGGCTGAGCGAGCGCCAGGACCGTCTCAGAGGTATCGAAGCTGGAGCCGACGACTTCCTGATCAAACCGATCTGCCCGGAAGAACTGTTTGCCCGCGTCGCCTCTCTGCTGAAGCTGAAGGAGTTCACCGACGAACTGGAAACCGCAGAGTCGGTACTGTGCACACTCGGCCTGAGCGTGGAGGCTCGGGATCCGTACACTGAAGGTCACTGCGAACGACTGGCGCGAGACGCGGCCGAACTTGGCCGCCACCTGAGCCTGGGTGAGGATTCGATCGAGGCCCTGCGCCGCGGTGGCTACCTGCATGATCTCGGCAAGATTGCGATTCCCGACGAGATTCTGAAAAAGGGCTCCAACCTCACGCCGGACGAATGGGAAATTATGAAACAGCATCCGCGGACCGGTGAGGCGATTTGCCGTCCGCTGAAAACTTTTCGCCTGGTGCTTCCGATTATCCGCCATCATCACGAACATTCCGATGGCAGCGGTTACCCGGACGGCCTGCGGCAGGGCGAGATCCCCTTGCTCCCACGCATTCTCCAGGTGGTGGATGTCTACGATGCCCTGCGGACGGCGCGTCCCTACAAGCCTGCGCTGAACCACGACCAGGCGGTCGTCACCATGCGCGAGGAGGCCCGGGCGGGCCTTTGGGACGCAGAATTGGTCGACGAGTACTTCACGATGCTCGAGAAGCGCCTCCGAGTGGCATAATCAAAGTTCCGAGTCCTCGGTTCTAAGTTCTCAGTGATGCGAAATGGCTTTTTCTGAGAACCGAGAACCTGGGAATTGAGAACTCCGACTTTGACCTATAGCCTCGTCATTCCCGCTTACAACGAAAGCAACCGCATCCGGCCCACCCTCGATGCAATCCTGCGTCACGTCCAGGAGCAAAACTGGGATGCTGAAATCGTAGTTGTGGACGATGGCTCCCGCGACGATACGGCCGACGTCATTCGTGCTTACGAACGCGAGCATGCGCAAGTTCGGCTGGTGCAAAATCCCGGCAATCGAGGCAAAGGTTTCAGCGTACGCAACGGCATGCTGCATGCCCGCGGAGAGATTTGCTTATTCAGCGACGCGGATCTCTCGTCTCCAATCACCGAGGCGCAAAAGCTTTTTGACGCAGTCGCTGCCGGCGCCGATATTGCGATCGGCTCGCGCTGGATTCAAGCCGAGTTGCAGACCGAACGTCAGCCCCTCTACCGCCAACTTTTTGGGCGGATCTTCAACCTGCTGATGCGGGTCGTTCTCGGGCTTCGATTCAAGGACACGCAATGCGGTTTCAAGGCATTTCGTCGCGAAGCCGTGCAGCAAGTCTTTCCCTTGCAGAAGATTGAACGCTGGGGATTTGATCCGGAGATCCTGTTTCTTGCGCAGCGCAAGGGCATGCGCGTGGTCGAGGTTCCCGTGCTGTGGGCGCACAGTGAAGGGACGCGACTGCACCCGTTTCGCGACGGATTGAAGATGGCGGTGGAAATCCTGCGTATTCGATGGAATGCCTTGAGCGGAGTCTACAAGTCGCCCGCAATCGCCCCCGCCCGCAGCCTATGAAGCGGCGCGGAAGCTTTGGCGCTGCAAGGGTACAACGCGAGCGCCATGAACCGGATCAGAAGCCAGCGTGAACTCCTGCATGCAATCCTCGCAAAGCCAGAAGAACTCCACCCCCTGAGGCGGGCGCAGGTCGATGCGCACTTTCGTTGCCGGCAGATTCCTCGCTTCAAAGCGAAACAGTTTCCCGGCATGCCAATAGAGAAAGGGGGCCTGGCACTTCGGGTTGGCGCATTTGGAGACCATCGGGGCTGGGTACAACCTGGTGATCTAATTCTAGCTCCGATATGCACGCCTGAACGCTATGAAAAAAATTGAAGGGACGTATTCGTGAACTATCGGGAACAGGTCTGCTAATTACTAGGTGAGCCAACCTCGCCGATCGCGCCGGCGGCATTAATAAACTCTACGATTTTCAAACCCATAGCTTTCGTCGTGACGATCCGGTCTCCGGCGCGCGCCAGGTCGCGGGTTCGGAGACCGCCTTTCAGCACCGACATCACACCGGCTTCGACGCATTCCGCTTCCTTCGACAAATGAAAGGTGTGTCGCAGCATCATCGCAACCGAGAGAATCGCGCCCAGAGGATTGGCAATCCCCTGGCCGGCAATATCCGGCGCCGAGCCGTGGACAGGTTCGTAGAGGCCGATCGGCCCACCGATGCTGGCCGAAGCCAGCAAGCCAAGCGATCCTACGACTCCTCCGGCTTGATCGGAAAGTATGTCTCCGAACATGTTTTCGGTGAGAACGACATCGAACTCCGCAGGTTTGAGAACGAGCGACATAGCGGCCGAGTCCACGTACATGTGGGAGAGTTCCACGTCGGGGTAGTCAGAAGCAATTCGGGTTACCACTTCCCGCCACAGGCGGGAACATTCCAGCACATTCGACTTGTCAACCGAGAGCACGCGGTGGCGGCGGGATTGGGCCAACTGGAACGCTACGCGGGCGATGCGTTCGACCTCGGGTTCCGTGTAGCGCATGGTGTTGACTGCTTCACGGGCGCCCGGTGAACCTTCGATCGACCGTGGCTGCCCGAAATAAACGCCACCGAGCAGTTCGCGGACGATCAAGATGTCAGTTCCTCTTACCACTTCTTCACGCAGGGGAGAACAGGCCGCGAGCGCCGGATAGAACACAGCAGGTCGCAGGTTGGCGAACGCCCCGAGTTCTTGTCGCAGGCGCAGTAGTCCCGCTTCGGGACGAAGTTCGCGCTGATAGTGATCAAATGCCGGGCCGCCAACCGCTCCCAGCAAAACGGCATGGGACTGCAAGCACGCCTGAATGGTCGAGTCGGGCAAGGGATTGCCGAACCGGGTCAAGGCGGCGCCGCCTATCTCTTTCTCTTCCAGTGCTAATTCGTGGCCGAAGGCGTCGGCAACCTCGCCCAGGACTTCAACCGCCAGCGCAATGACTTCTGGCCCGATCCCATCGCCGGGCAGAGAAGTGACACGTAGCTGCATTTTGCCCCTCGTCTAAGCTCGCAAGGATATTCGATTCAGAGTACAGGAAGAAAGGAAATCGCCGAAATTCGAGAGAGCAGATAGACGTTTGCCCCGTTGCAAGAGCTAAGCGGCGTCGATCGAGGTCCCTACACTCCCCAGAGGTAGTCTTCTTGCTCGCTGTGCTGGTCCGCAAAGACCGGAACAGCCGGGCCGCCGTTTCCAGCCGTGGGCACAGCATATGCGGCTGGGCGAGGCTCGCTTCCGCTGGCCGCCGCGACGGCTTTTATGGAAGGAACGGAAGCCGCAGCCGGCGGAATCTTCTTGCCTTGGTCGCGCACTTCATGGATCAGTTCGAGCAAATGGCTGTCCTGGACTTTCTTGATCCGGTCTGCGAGAACTACGAATTTGCGATAAACGTCATCGAGTTCGCGACGGTCGAACTGGTGGCCCAGTTGCTCGCAACGTATGGCCAGAGCATGCCGACCGGAGTGCTTGCCCAGCACCAGCTTCGAATCCGGCACGCCCACGGATTGAGGGGTCATGATCTCGTACGTCAACGGGTTCTTGAGAATACCGTCCTGGTGAATGCCTGCCTCGTGCGCAAATGCGTTGCGTCCGGTGATGGCCTTATTGGGCTGTACCGGAACATGCGTAATTTCCGCCAGCATCTGGCTCGAAGGAAATAGTTGCTCGCTTACTACAGACGTTTCATAGGCATAGCGATCCGGCCTTACGCGCATCGCCATGATAATCTCTTCCAAAGACGCGTTTCCAGCACGCTCGCCGATTCCATTGATGGTGCATTCTACCTGGCGGGCCCCCGCCTGAACGCCTGCCAACGAATTGGCAACCGCAAGGCCCAGATCGTTGTGACAATGCGTGGAGATGGTCACGCGCTCGATGCCGTCCACGCGCTCCCGGAGCATCCGGATCAGCGCTCCGTACTCCTCCGGCATGCTGAAGCCAACCGTGTCGGGAATATTCACCGTGGTCGCGCCCGCCGCGATCACGGCCTCCACAACCTGGCGGAGGAATTCATGGTCCGTACGGGTGGCGTCTTCGGGAGAGAACTCGATGTTCGAGCACAGCGACTTCGCGTGCCGCACCGCTTCGACCGCCTGTTGCAGGCACTGCTCGCGCGAGATGCGAAGCTTGTATTTCAGGTGAATATCGGAAGTGGCGAGAAAAACATGGATCCGGGGGTGAGACGCCGCCTGGAGGGCTTGCCATGCGCGGTCAATGTCGCCCTTACAAGCGCGGGCCAGACCGGCTACTACCGGCCGCCGTACCGTGGCCGCAATACCGCGTACCGCATCGAAATCGCCATCCGACGCGATCGGGAAACCAGCTTCGATCACGTCCACGCCGAGCCGCTCAAGCTGTTGTGCCAGTCTGATCTTCTCCTGGACATTCATGCTGCAGCCTGGGGATTGCTCGCCATCACGGAGCGTGGTATCGAAAATGGTTACGTGCGGCCGATCCATGGTCCCAACCTCCCGAAGAAAAATACCTGTTAACTGTATCGGCATTTGGCGGCAAAAGAAAAGCTTATTATGTTTACACTATCATTAGCGGGAATGATATTATAAGAGCAGCTTATTGATCCTTGGCTCATGAGAAAAGGGGCTTAGGTGTCGGCCTCAGGCATCAGCAATCTCCAAGTTCCTGCTGCGACCCGCCACCTGCCTCCTGCGACCTGATCCTATGGACCTTTCTCAACTCGAAGTCTTCCTCGCCGTTACCCGAGAGCGCCGTTTCTCCCGCGCGGCGGAGAAGCTTTATCGCACACAGTCCGCCGTAAGCCAGACGATCCGCAAGCTGGAGGAGGAGATTGGAGAGCCGCTTTTCGATCGTTCTTCCCGCGACGGCGTGCTGACCGACGCGGGCCGAGTCCTGCAGGAGTACGCGGAAAAGCTCCTCAATCTGCGGCAGGACGCACAGGAGGCCCTGGTTGAGCTGCGTGAATTGCAGAAGGGCAAGCTGGTGATCGCGGCGAATGAGTTCACTGCGCTTTATCTGCTGGCAATCTTGGCCGAGTTTCGCCGCTTGCACCCGATGATCAAGATCATCGTGCAGCGCTCGCTTGGCAGCCACATTCCCGACGACGTGATCAAGCACAACGCGGAATTTGGCGTTCTCTCCTATGATCCTCAGGATCCCCAGTTGCAATCGATTGTCGTCTACATGGATGAACTGGTATTCGTCGTTCCTCCGGGGCATCCCCTGGCTGGCACGGCCGAGGTCAGCATTCGGCAGTTGGGAGCGGAGTCGTTTGTCGCCCACATCGTGACCTCTCCCTACCGCGACAAAGTGATCGAAGCCTTCCACCGCCACAAGACTCCGTTGCACATGGACGTCGAGCTCCCCACTTTGCAGGCCATCAAACGCTTCGTGTGCATGGGAAATGGCGTTGCGCTGGTGCCGGAAATCAGCGTAGAGACGGAGCTCCAACGGGGAGATCTGGTCCGCGTGCCAGTGCGCGAGTTGCACTTCGAACGCAAGTTAAGACTTGTGTCGCGACAGCAGTCTGCCCTATCGCATGCCGGAGGGGCATTCCTCAAAGTCGCGGAACAGATCGCGCGAGAGCGCGGCGGAAGGTACCGGTTTCAAAAGGAAAAATGATCGGTCCCGGCGGGGCTTTACGTCTTCAAACTACGCCGACCGCACTTCCTCATAATGCATCGCAGCCATCGCCTCCGGCACGCTCGGGTATAGATCGAAGACCGAAATCAGATTGGTGAGCTCAAGCAGATGCCGCACGCTGCGATTAGGGCTAGCAAATTTCAGCGTGTACCCGGCCGCCTCCGCCCACATGTGCAACATGACCAATTCACCCAGCCCAGCGCTGTCCACACTACCCACGCCGGCAAGATCAATGACCATCCGGCGGACGGTCGGCAGGATCTCGTTGACGGTTTCTGAAAGGGCGTGTGCCTCATTGCGGAAAATGAGCCGGCCCTGACAGTGCAGCACGACTGCACCCGTGTACTGATGCGCCTCAAAGCTTAGATGAAGATTCTTAGCCTTCGCCGTGGGGACGGAGCCTGACTTACGTGGGCCCGCTACAACCGCAAGATTTTCGGGGTTCATACATTTACGTTAATCGCTACCGCGAAATTGAAGGTTGCAGACATGTAAAATTCCGGTAAATTCGGAGAGGTTTGTAAGTTTCCTGCGGCCTGGGCCGCCCGGAGCAATCCGTAGAGACGCAGCTTGCTGCGTCCCAGGACTTCTCCTCTATTTCCGTCGCGCTTGCTCTGAAGGCGCCACCATCGGACGCCGCAATGGTACGAGCGCGCCCTTCGACGGATCGGCCGCCGCGGTGGCCCGCGTCAGCACCTCGCGTTGAATGTACTGCACGAAATCCTGGATCTGGCGCTGCATTTCTTCCATGCGCTCACGCATCTGCAGGATGATGGCAATCCCGCTGATGTTCACGCCCAGGTCGCGCGCCAGCGACAGGATGAACTCCAGGCGCGACAGATCTTCATCGGTGTAAAGCCGAGTATTACCCTCGGTGCGGCTGGGCTTGAGCAACCCTTCGCGCTCGTAAAGGCGAAGAGTCTGTGGATGAATCTCGTACATCTCGGCAACCGCCGAGATCATGTAGGCGCCTCTGGATTTACGTTTGGTCATGGTGGAGGCTTCGATGCGGGCGGTATGTGCCGCCGTTACGGCCCATCTCACTCAACACGATAGTGGAAAACAAGGCCAGGCGGCAATGCAAAGCTGTCATGTCCTGAGAGCACCTCCATCACAATTCTGCCGTTCATGTATCACTGCTTCTCAAATGCACGTACCTCACACTCAATGATGAAGTCATCTGAGCAAAGCGAAGGACCTCTGCATTTCTTCAGCAACCCGAACACCATGCATTATAACGATCACCGCTGCTACGACGTCTACATTCTGAGCAATCGCTCGAAGACGCTATATGTTGGGATGACGAACAATCTCTCGCGCCGCGTCTGGGAGCATAAGCAAGGCATAGGCTCGGAGTTTTGCAGGCGTTACAAGATCGACCGGCTCGTCTACTACGAGAGCTTTGATGAAGCGGTCAGGGCGATCAATCGCGAAAAACAGATCAAGGGGCTGCTGCGGATCAAGAAAATCCAGTTGATCGTCTCGCTCAATCCAACGTGGAGCGACCTGAGTGCAGAATGGTACACGCGTCACCGATTTCAGCCCGCGGAGTGCATAGGTCCTTCGCTTCGCTCAGGATGACCTCACAAAAAAGGGGGTAAACACTACCAAGAAACCGGCTCGCAGCAGTTTTGAGAGTATTCGGCGGTTTTCGCTGCCTGCCCGTCTTTGTGTCGTGCTGAATTTATTTCAACTCTCCAATGATGTCATCCTGAACGGAGCAAAGCGCCGAAGGCGCTTTGCGGAGTGAAGGACCTATGCATTTCGCCCCGCCGGGTACGGGATTCCACATTCGTGGGATTGTCGCAAGTCGATTCTGCATAATCCGCGACGGGCAGACGCAGTGATGAAATCTCATTCGCTATCAGGCTGGTTTAAGACCCGCACTCTCTTCATTCGTTTGCCAACGCGTAACACAAACGGCTCATTCACAGGCACCCATGCAACCATCGCGCGGACTGAAAGAGGCTGACCATTAATGTCAAACAACTCAGCGGCACCCTCTTTGCACTTAGCAGCCGCCTCTGTGTTTGAAGCCGCGAGTCCAGCTATAGGAATTAGCTTCTGCAAGCGAATCGGCCGCATGTTTTGTTGACTTAAGTGTCCGCCCGCGACTTGCCGCCCTTCCACTACGATCTTAGCGAGCGGAACATCCACACACTCCAGTTCTCCCGGTACACCGCGTTCTTGAAACTGTTTTACCCAATCGTCGCCAGCCCTATCCGCTTCTGCTGGCGAATGAAAGTCCTTGACGATGTAACGCGCCAACGTCTTTTTCGCGTCCATCGGATGCAAATCCCTCTTCAACCGTGCGATGTCGGACACCGACACATCCGTCAGCAGCTCGTAATACCGCCACATCATCTCGTCGGAGATCGACATGATCTTGCCGTACATCTCGAGCGGCGGCTCGTGGATGCCAATCGCGTTGCCCAGCGATTTCGACATCTTGTTGACGCCGTCAAGTCCTTCGAGGATCGGCGTAGTCAGCACGACCTGCGACTCCTGCCCGTAGGCTCGCTGCAGTTCGCGTCCGACGAGCAGATTGAATTTCTGATCGGTGCCGCCCAATTCGACATCGGCTTCGAGCGCCACCGAGTCATACCCCTGGGCCAGCGGATAGAGCAGTTCGTGCACGGCGATCGGCTTTTCTTCCTGGAAGCGCTTGTGGAAGTCTTCGCGTTCGAGCATCTGCGAGACCGTGTACTTCGCGGTTAGCCGGATGAAATCTTCTGCGGAGAACTTCGAGAACCAGCGGCTATTGAAATCAATGACGGTTTTCTCTGAGCTCAGAATCTTGAAGACCTGGGCCTTGTAGGTTTCGGCGTTCTGGTCGATCTGCTCGCGCGACAGCGGCGGGCGCGTGGCCGAGCGCCCGGTGGGATCGCCGATCATTCCGGTGAAATCGCCGATCAAAAAGATGACTGTGTGCCCGAGATCCT
>Ga0335084_10003278_pt1 | contig 15776 bp, 9 predicted proteins | sample Lox_Sample_44_FD_206721 | JGI IMG/M metagenome (GOLD analysis project Ga0335084, IMG submission 206721) | Soil microbial communities from Loxahatchee National Wildlife Refuge, Florida, United States - Lox_Sample_4.4 | ecosystem: Environmental > Terrestrial > Soil > Wetlands | place: USA: Florida... | reverse complement strand
TCATGCGGAAGAGCGTCGTCTTGCCGGCGCCGTTGCCGCCGATCACGCCGACGATGCCGCCCGGCGGCAGGGAGAAGGAGAGATCGTCGATCAGGAGCGTGTCGCCGTAGCCCTTGCGCAGGTGCTCGGCTACGACCACCACGTCGCCGAGGCGCGGTCCCGGCGGGACCGAGATCTCGACGGTGTCGGGCGCTCGCTGCTCTTCTTCCGCGCGCAGCGCCTCGAAGGCGTTGATGCGCGCCTTGCCCTTGGCCTGGCGCGCGCGCGGCGACATGCGGATCCACTCGAGCTCGCGCTGGAGCGTGCGCGAGCGCGCGGAGGCCTGCTTCTGCTCGACCTCGAGGCGCTTCTCCTTCTGCTCGAGCCAGGAGGAGTAGTTGCCCTTCCACGGAATGCCGCGGCCGCGGTCGAGCTCGAGGATCCACTGCGCGACGTTGTCGAGGAAGTAGCGGTCGTGCGTGACCGCGACGACCGTGCCCGGGTACTCGTGCAGGAAGCGCTCGAGCCAGGCGACCGAGTCGGCGTCGAGGTGGTTCGTGGGCTCGTCGAGCAGTAGCAGATCCGGCTTCTGGAGCAGCAGCTGGCAGAGCGCGACGCGGCGGCGCTCGCCGCCCGAGAGCGTCTCGACGTGCGCGTCGGGCGGCGGGCAGCGGAGCGCGTCCATCGCGATCTCGAGCGTGCGGTCGAGCTCCCACGCGCCGGCCGCGTCGATCTGGTCCTGGAGCTTCGCCTGCTCCTCGAGCAGCGCGTTCATCGCGTCGTCGTCCATCGGCTCGGCGAACTTCGCGCCGATCTCCTCGAAGCGGTGCAGCAGGTCGCGCACGGGCTTCACGCCCTTCTCGACGTTGCCGAGGACGTCGAGCGCCGGGTCGAGCTGCGGCTCCTGTGGCAGGAAGCCGACGCGCACGCCGGGTGAGGGGCGCGCCTCGCCGACGAAGTCGGTATCGACCCCCGCCATGATGCGAAGCAGCGTGCTCTTGCCCGCGCCGTTCGCGCCGAGGACTCCGATCTTGGCTCCGGGCAGGAAGGCGAGCGTGATGTCCTCGAGGATGATCCGATCCCCCGACACCACCTTGCGCAGGTCCTGCATCGTGAAGACGAACTCGTGAGCCAATCTCTCCTCCTGCGCGCGCGGCGTCGCGTCTTGGCCGCGCCCCTGCCAGCCGGTACGGTGGACCGCGCATGCGCCGTGACGTCCGGGGAATGCGACGCGTCCTTCCGAAGCGCGCGGAGTCTATCGGGCGGCGCCTCCGGGCGCAGGGCGTGCTCGCGATGCTCGCCGCGGCCCTGGCCTGCGAGCCGTCGCCGCCCCCAGCACCCGAGAGCCACCCCGAGGTGCTCGTCGTCGCCAACGGCGCGAGCCCCGTCTCGATGGCGATCGCGCGCTACTACGCGGCGCGCCGCGGCGTGCCGGGCGAGAACCTGATCGCGCTCGACCTGCCGCTCGCGGACCCGAGCCTCGTGACACCGGCCTCGGAGAGCGTCTCGCGCGAGGTGTACGCGCGCGAGGTCGAGGCGAAGGTCGCCGCCTGGCTCGACGGGCCCGGCCGCAAGGCCTCGACCCTCGTGATCGTGACCTGCATGGGCGTGCCGCTGCGCGTGCACGACGACGCGCCGGGCGCGAGCTGGGACGCGCAGCGCTCGGCCGCCGTCGACGCGGAGCTCGCGCTGCTCGGCACCGACGCGGTCGGGAGCCCCGGCTTCCTCGGGACCGTGAACCCCTACTACGGAAGCGACGAGCCGTTCGCCCAGTGGCGCGAACGGCACCCGGAGTCGGGGCCGCGCTACGTGGTCGCGCATCTCGCGGGCTACGCGACGCCGGTCGATCCTGCGACCGGCGTACCGGCCGACGTGAAGTCGATGATCGATGCCGCGCAGGCCGAGGGTCCCGAGGGCGTCTACGTGGTCGACGAGGATCCCCGTCAGATCCACCTCGGACGCGATGCCGCCAACGAGATCTTCCTCGAGCCGGCCGCCGCGGCGCTCGCGGCGCTCGGGCTCCCGGTCCGGCGCGACCGCGCCCCCGCGCGCGTCGCGAACGTCGAGCGCATCGCGGGCTACACGGGCTGGGGCAGCAACGACGGCTCCGCCGGCCATTCGCCCTACTACGGGCAGATCGGCGAACGCCTGATTCCGGGCCACTTCGCCGCGCGCGCGATCGCGGTCGATCTCGTCAGCACCAACGCGCGGTCGTTCTCGCAGCCGCCGCTCTACGGACAATCGCTGGTGGCGGACCTCATCCATCTCGGCGCCGCCGGCGCAGCGGGCCACGTCGACGAGCCGACGCTTGCCGCGGTCGCGCGCCCGGCCCTGCTGCTCGGCGCCTACGCACGCGGGGTGCCGGCGGGCGAGGCCTTCCTGCGGAGCATCCCCTACCTCGGCTGGATGAACGTCTACATCGGGGACCCGCTGATGCGGCCGGTGAACCCGCGGCGCGCGGTCGCCGACCGCGACGGCGACGGCGTCGAGGACGCGCGCGACAACTGCCGCGACATCCCGAACCCCGATCAGCGCGACACCGATGGAGACGGCTTCGGCAACGCCTGCGACCCCGACTTCGATGGCGACGGAGTCGTCAGCGCGGGCGACTCGGGCGATGGGCGGTCGGACCTCGGCCGCATCGCGCACGCGAAGGAGACCGGCTACTACGTCCCCGACTGCGACCTCGACGGCGACGGCAAGGTCGACGACCGCGACCAGGAGCGCGCGGGCCTCTTCGTGCAGCTGCCGCCGGGACCGTAGGGGCTCGTGCCGCGTGAGCCCTAACGATCCATCTCGGTCGCGTGCACCGAGACGCGCAGCGCGACGACCTCACCGCCGTCGCGCTCGAGCTCGCGCGCGGCCTGCGCGAGGCCGCCCACGCGCCCGGCGCCGACGAGCAAGGTCGCGTCGTAGCGGGCGTCGTGGGTCTGGGGCCAGTGGGCGCGGATCCATGCCGGGTCTTCGAGCGCGCTGCGCACTTGCGCCAGCGCGCTCGAAGCGAACCGTTCGCGGAAGCGCTTCGCGTCCTCGTGTCGGGCCCGCCGCGCACACACGAGCGCGACCTCGCGCGCCTCGCGCTCGGGCGCCGCCTGCCACGCCGGTCCGGGCTCCACCGGGAAGTAGAAGTTCGAGGGCACGTGCATGAACGTGTCCTCGTCCGCGTGCACGGTGGCCGCCTCGGGCCCCGCGACGCGCGCGAACACCGCCGCCACCGTGGCCGCGTCCGGATACTCGAAGAGCGTCATGCAGTCGAAGGGCGGCTTGCCGTGGAGCTCCTCGCGCACGTGGTGCCGCACGTAGGTCCGCGTGCCGCCGAGGATCGGCAGCGCCGTCGGCACGTGGATCTCCTCGTAGTGCTCGCGAAACTCGTCGCGCGACACGGAGGGGAGACGGACCATGAAGGCGTGGACGCGGATCATGACGATCGACTCTACGCCAACTACTTCGCGCTCGGGACCTCTGCGGGATCGATCAGTCCGCGTCGCCGCCAGCCGACGCGCAGAAGCCATGTGTGCGGTAGCGAGACGGGAGGAGGATCGAGACAAGAGGCCGGTTGGAATCTTCGATTCCAACCGGAGAAGAACCTCCCCGACGAAGCCGGGTCGATCTGCGCGATTCGCGGCAGAGGTCGACCGAGCTTCGCCAGGTGGCGACGCGCGTTCAAGAGCACGTACGCGAGCGCGTTCCGGACCTCGCGCGGCTTCCGCAGCACGTGGAGGTGATAGCGATCCGCTAGCACCGGCCCGCGTCGACCGAAGACACGATTCACGGCACGCGCCAGGCGCGCGCCGATGGATTTCATCCCTGAGGCGAGATCGGACTGGCTCGCCGCTTCGACGATCGCATGCAGATGGTCGTTCTGGACCGAATAGTGCACGAGCCGGAAGCGCCCGCGGTCGCACGCGGCCGCGAAGCTGCGTTCGAGCTCACGAACGAGCCGAGCCGTGCGCAGCGACGGCAGCCCGCGCCGCACCTTCAAGGTGACATGGCAAGGAAATCGCGACGCCAGCGGTGCGCGCGCTCGATGCGGATCGCGCGGGTTCGGGCCGCGCTTGCGGCCCGCGCCCGCCCGCCTTCCTCCCCAACGCGGAGGGTCGCTCAGACCCAGATCGAGCTGTCGATTCCGCCGCGCCACGAAGGCACTGTGACATCCCCATGTGACAGGGACGGTCACACGCGCGACTCGATTTGCGCGATGTTCTCTCAGTGAAGCTCGAGCGACGTTCCATTCCAACGCAGCTCCCCGATCTTGGTCCCATAAGTCTGATCGGGGACTCCGGTGTGGACTGTGATGGGGTCAGTCGCCGTCGTCGGGTGCTCGATTCGGTACGGGGAGTGAGCGACTTGCTCCAGATATGTCTCGGTGTACTTGTGGTCTCCGGTCGCAGCGATTGTGCGCTCCGACACGGTTGCGATGCTGATATCGGGCCAGCCAGCAGCTGTCACATCTCGAAATCGACCGGCTTCATACTCGAGTACCCAGCGATTCTCGACCGACGCACCGTCCTCAGAGATCAGGAACAGATCCCTCTCCCCCGTATTCGGGATCTGACTGATGTGCCATGGAAAATTGAGGTCTGCGCACTCCAACACAACGTGGTTCGGTCCCAGATCTTTCCGACACGAATCTAGAAACGCCCGCGTTACGGTCGCGCCCGAGTCCCTTACGAGGTCAACATCGTGACGGGTTACGATCTCTTGCAGGACATCACCGAAATCCGGACGGTGGTGCTCCTCCCGAGCCGACACTGTGACTGGGATCATGATCAGAACAATCCAGAGCGCTGACCAGATCTTCATGCCTCCTCCAGCGCCGGCAGCCTCAGCACGAACGTGGCACCGCGGCCGCGGGTGGAGCGCTCTTCGAGGCTGCCGCCGTGGTCGCGCGCGATGTCGAAGGCGAGCGAGAGGCCGAGGCCGGTGCCCTGATCCGGCGACTTGGTGGTGAAGAAGGGATCGAAGACGCGCTCGCGCAGGTGCTCGGGGACGCCCGGCCCGTTGTCGCTGACCTCGAGCTCGATCCACTCCTCGTCGCGACGCAGCGCGATCCGGATCACCGGGTCGCTCGCGTCCGCGAGCGCCTGTCGCGCGTTGGCCAGCAGCGCGCCGACCGCCTGCACGAGGCGTTCGGGCGTGCCGCGCACCGGCGCGAGCCGGCCCTCCTCCGACACCACGACGTTCGGGCCGTCGAGCCGCTCGAGATCGGCCGCGCGCAGCGCGTCGTCGACGACCGCTGCGAGGTCCACCGCCTCGACTCCGCTGGCGGCGCCGCGGAAGAGCATGCGCATGTCCTCGACCAGGCGCGCGATGCGGTCGACGCCCGCGCGCGCCTCCTCCGCCAGTCCGTGCAGGTCGCGCAGCTCGTGCGCCAGCCAGACGTCGTGCTCGTCCCCGGGCGACTGCGAGACGACGCAGCTGCCGATACGGTCGATCTCGCCGAGGTTCGAGCGCACGAAGGCGAGCGGATCGTTCACCTCGCGCGCGATGTCGGCGGCGAGCGCGCCGACCGTCTCGAGCTTCTGGATCTGGCGCATGCGCCGCTCGTAGCGCCGCTCCTCCGTGCGGTCGCGCAGCATCGCAAAGCGGCCGATCGGGTCGCCTCCGCTGTCGTGCAGCACGCCGCCCGACACCTCGATGCAGCGCCCGTCGGCGGTCTCGAACTCGACGCCCATGCGCGCGTCGGGCGGCGACTCCGGCTCCGAGCGTGGAAGCGCGCGCGCCCCGGTCGCGCGGAGCTTTGCTAGCGCGTCGGCGAGCGGATGCCCGCGCAGCGCCGCACGCTCGACGCCGAGGATGCGCAGCGCGGCGGGATTCTGCGCGACCACCAGGCCGTCGGCGCCGGCGACGAGCACGCCGTCCTCGAGATGTCGGAGCACGTCCTCGCGTGCGAGCGGGAGGCTCTCGAGCAGCCGGTAGTGGAAGAGCGCCACGTAGAAGAGCGCGAGACTCGCGGTCAGCCCGAAGGGCGTCGTGTCGTAGCGAGCCGGCAAGATCTGGAAGAGGTAGACGCAGCTCGCCGCCAGCGGCAGCAGTGCGCCGAGCGCCAGCAGCGCGCTGCGGCGGCGCTCCGCCGGCGCCGGGACGTTGCGCACCGACGCGAGGAAGTAGCCGACACCGAGGAGCGAGCAGCCGAAGGCCCAGGCCGTGAAGAGCCAGAAGATCGGACCGGCGAAGGCGGCGGGCCCCTGCTCGAGAGCGGTGGCGCTGAACTCGCGGATCAGCAGCCGGTGCCCGTCGTTGGTCAGCAGCGCGAGCAGATAGAGGGCGCTCGGGAAGACCGCGATCAGCACGGGAACGCGAGCGCCGCCGCTCAGGAGCTGCGAGCGCGCGTGGTTCGCCGCCAGCAGCAGCCAGAGCGGCGTCGTCGTCAGCACACCAATGTAGACGAGGTGCACGCCGAGGCGGACACCGTCCGGCGTCGGGTCGGTCTGACGCACGATGCTGCCCGACAGCCAGATCACGAGCGAGAGGCAGAGTCCGCACAGCAGCCAGTGGAAGCCCTGCTTGTCGCGGCGCAGCCCGACGTAGACACCCATCGCGAAGGCGGCGAGCCAGGAGAGAGTCGCGGCGATCAGGTACGGGTTCACGTCACACGCCCTCGGCGAGCGGCAGGCGCAGCGCCAGCTCGGTCGGCGCGGCGGCGGGCCCCGCGACCTCGAGCGCGCCTCCGTGGTCACGCGCGATGTCGCGCGCAATCGGCAGGCCCGGGTCGTCGGAGCGTGCGGCTCCGGCCTCACGCTCCGCGTCGACGAGCTCGCGCCGCGCGTCCGCGCCGGCGCGGCCGGCCGCCGCGATCCGCACCACCACCTCATCGCCCGTGCGCTCTCCGCGCACCTCGATCGCCGAGCCGTCCGCCGAGGCGCCACGCTGCGCGGCCACGAGCAGGTGGAGCAGAGCCTGCACCAGCAGCGCCGGCGCGCCGCGCACGCTCGGCAGCTGCGGGTCGAGCCGCAGCGCCACGTCGAGCGGACGCGCGAAGCGGATGCGCGCGAGCTGCACGGCCTCGTCGAGCACCGGGCCGAGCTCGACGGAGCCGAAGCCGTCGCCCGCGGTCGAGAGCCGCCGCATGCCGGCCGCGATGCGCTCGATGCGGGCGATCCCCTCGAGCGCCTCCTGCGCCAGACTGCGCAGGTCGACGAGCTCGCGCGCCAGCGGCGAGGCCCCGCCCTCGAGGTGCTGCTCGGCCGCGGCGCCGAGCCGGTCGATCTCGGCCAGGTTCGCGCGCACGAAGGCCAACGGGTTGCTGACCTCGTGCGCGACGCCACCGGCGAGCGTCGCCACCGTCTCGAGCTTCTGCGCGCGGCGCGCGGCCTCCGCGAAGCGCCGCTCGGCGGTGCGGTCGCGCAGCAGCGCGTAGCGGCCGAGCGAGTCGGTCGCGACCTCGCCCACGCACGCGGCGCGCACCTCGAGCCGGCGCCCGTCGCGCAGCGCCACGTCGAGTCGGAGCGGAGCCTCGCTCGACGCGAGGTCATCGAGCTCGCGGCGCAGACTGGAGGAGCGCTCCGGCGCGGCGAGCTCGGCGATCACGTCGGCGAGGTCGCGCGCGCGCAGCCGCGCCAGCTCGCTGCCGAGCAGGCGCTCGGCCGCCGGATTCGCGTCGACGATCTCGCCGCGCGCGTTCGCGACCAGCACCCCGTCGCGCAGGCTCTCGAAGACGTCGCGGTGCGCGAGCGGCACGCCGCGCAGCAACCGGTCGCGCAGCGGTCCGGCCGCCAGCAGCAGCGCGGCCACGACGAACGAGGCCGGGAAGACGGAGTGCGCGCTCGTCGCCCCGACGAAGAAGCGCGCGCCCAGGCCGGCGAGCGGCACGACCGCCGCCAGCGCCAGCGCGACGAGACTCGCGCGGTGGACGTCGAGTCGATGGCGCAGGCGCCACGCCCACGCGAGCAGCAGGCCGCTCGCGGTGAGGAGCCACGTCACCGACAGGACCGCGAGCGCGATCAGCACGGGACCCGCGAAGTCGCGGATCGGCGCGGTGGTCGGGACGCCCTCGCGCAGCACCCAGTGGTGTCGCGAGTCCGTCAGCAGCGCCAGATAGGCCAGCGCGTAGGGCGCCGCGAGCCAGAGCGGCAGCGCGCGGACGCGCTCGAGCCAGCGCGGCCGCGCCGCGCGCACGACGAAGAGCAGCCACAGCGGCATCGCAGCGAACACGCCGACGAACGAAGTCATCAGCGCAAGCGTCTGCCAGCTCGCGTCGAAGTCGGCGGCCGACCAGGCGCCGACACCCGCGCCCCACACGCCGATCGCGGCGAGCAGGGCGAGCAGCAGCGCGTCGAGGTCCGACCGGCGAGCGCGCGCGCCGATCGCGAGCGAGAGCAGCCCCGCCGCGCAGACGGTGACGAAGGCGACGAGCGAGCCGGGATTCATCGCCCTCTGCATCGGCCGTCCGCCGGCCGCGCGTGAGCATGCGGAGGACCCATCGAACCCCCCGTCGCCGCTCCGGAATCGCGCCTCGCCCGGGCCGGCGCCCGGCGTTCAAGAAGGAGGCGTTTCCGGCCGATGCGAGAGGCCGCGGCGAGCCGCCGCGCGAGAGGTGAGCCTCGTGGTCGCAAGGTCCAGCGGCGCGACACAAGGTCCGGCCGCCGGCGGATTCGACGAGCAGCTCGAGCAGGCGCGCACGCACGAGCGCGCGAGCGACTTCGAGGCGGCGCTAGACGCCTACGGGCGCCTCGCCCGCCTCGATCCGACGCGGCGCGAGCCGCTCCAGGGCCTGCGTCGCCTGTACGCGGAACGCGGGAGCTGGGACGCCGTCCTTCAGGTGGCCGAGCTCGAGATGGGTCTGCTCGCGGATCCCGAGGAGAAGGCGCGGCTGCTGACGCAGATGGCTCGCATCTGGGAGCGCGAGCTCGGCGACTTCGATCAGGCGCAGCAGCTCCTCGCACGCGCGCGCAGCGAGCGAAGCCACAACGCGAGACCGCCCGCGGAAGCGAGCGCGCGCGAGGAGACCTCCGCGCCGACATTGGTGCAGCGCGCATGGCTGGCGTCCGCGCGTGGTGACACGCAGCGCGCCGTCGCGGCGCTGCACGACGCGCTCGCGCGCGACGCATCCGACGTCGAGGCGCTCGACATGCTGCTGACCGTGCTCGAGGGCGCCGAGCGCTACGCCGAGATGTCGGAACTGCTCGAACGCCGCGCGAGCCTCGCCACGGACGACGCCACCCGCTCGGTCGTGCTCGCGCGCCTCGGTGCGTTGCGCGAGACGCAGGAGGGCGACCTCGCGGGCGCGCGGCTCGCCTACGAGCGCGCGCTCGAGGCGGACCGCGGCAACCGCGCCGCGCGCTCTGCACTCCAACGGCTCTACCGGCGCGCGGCCGCATGGCCCGCGCTGCGAGCGCTGCTCGAGAGTGCCGCGGAGTCGGGCATGCCGGCCGACCGCGCGGCCGCGAACGCCGCGCTCGGCGCGCTGCTCGAGCAGCAACTAGACGACCCGCGCGCGGCGGAGGCCGCCTACGAGAACGCCGTGAAGCTCGCGCCCGAGGACACCGAGGCGCTCGAGGGTCTGCGGAGGCTGCGCGAGCGCGAGAGCGGCGTTCCCGCGCCGCGGGCGCCCTCGCGCCGGGCGAAGGCGATCGCGCAGCTCGAGCGCATGATGACGCCCGACGCGGACGCGCCGCGCGACGACGCTCCGGCGCACACCGCCTCGCCCCCGGCCGCACGTGCCAGCGACTCCGGCGGGCGCGTCGCCACCTTGCGCGAAGAGCTCCGTCACGCGGGTCCCGAGCGCGAGCTCGCGCTCCACGTCGCGCTCGTGGATCTGCTCGGAACCCAGGATCCCGCACAGGCGCTGGCGCACGCGCGCCGCGCCGCCGCGCTCGCGCCCCGCGATGGCACTCTGCTCGAGCGGGCGCTCGCCGCCGCGCTCGCCGCCGGCGGCGCCTACGCCGTGCTCGATCTGCTCGACGACCTGCTCGCGAGCGCGCCGGATCTCGGCGTGCGCGCGCGTCTCCTGGCGCAGCGCGGCGACACGCTCTGCGACCGGCTCGGCTGGAAGGATGAAGCCGCGCACGCCTGGCGCGAGGCGCTCGAGGCCGACCCTCGCCACGTGGGCGCGCGCGCGCGTCTCTCGTCGGGTCAGGCGTAGGCGACGAGCGCGATCTCGGAGAAGGCGCTCGGCGCGAGGCGCGCCAGCGCATAGCTGCCTCGACGCCCGAAGAGGTGGGGCTCACTCGCGTAGGGAACGCGCTCGACGCGCGAGAAGCCGCAGCGCTGCGTCAGCATGCGCGTCAGCGAGCGGAACGTGAAGTAATGGAGGTGGCCCTCGTCGTGGAGGTCGGCCGGCTGCCCGTCGTAGGTGACGAGGCCCTCGTCGCGCGAGGCCGTGGCGGGAAAGACGCCGCACATGAGCTTCGCGCGGCGCGTCCATTTCGCGATGTTCGGTGTGTCGACGAAGGCGAAGCCTCCGGGCCGCAGCCACTGGCGCACGCGCACCATCGCGCGCAGCGGATCGACGAGGTGCTCGATCAAGGCGAGCAGGATGATCGCGTCGTAGCGCGCGGCGCCTTCCTCGTTCGGCGCCTCGAGGTCCAGCCGAGCAACGCGCGCGCGCGGATCGGAGAGCGTCCGGCGCAGCGCGGCGAGCCTCGCCTCCGAGAGCTCCGTGGCGGTGTAGGTCTCGCAGCGGAGTCCCGCGGCGAGGAGGCTCTGCGCCAGGCGCCCGCTGCCCGCCGCGATCTCGAGCACGTCGCCGCCGGCGAGCCGCCGCGGCAGATCGGAGACGCAGGCCTCGAAGCGGTCGCGCGGGGCGGCGGTCGGGACGACCAGCGGCCCGGCGTCACCCTGCGCGTCGCTCGCGTACTTCGCCTCGTAGTGGCGCAGCACGGCGTCCCTCACGCCGACACCTCGCCCTTCACCCCGACCAGGAGCTGCGAGGCGCCGAAGGCGCGCACACAAGGAATCCGCTCGCACAGCCAGGCCGCGCCGCGCAGCACGGCCGATGACGCGCGCATCCAACCGGGCTGGCGGCCCGAGATGTTCTCGAAGGTCGGCCAGGCGAATCCGCGCTGGCGCACGGCGAAGCCGCTCTCGCGCAGCATGCGCGCGAGCTGCCAGGGCCAGTAGTTTCGCGCCCAGTGGCGAAAGACGACACGCGAAAGAGACAGTGGCAGCCACGCCAGGCCGGGCCAGACGTGCGAGACCGAGCGTCCGCCGCGCGTGTAGAGACCGTGCGTCTCGAACGGGAACAGGCGGTTCGGCGCGAAGACGATCAGCGCGCCGCCCGGCCGCAGCAGGCGGAAGGCCTCGCGCAGCGCGGCCGCGTCGTCGGGCACGTGCTCGAGCACCTCGTTCAGCAGCACGAAGTCGAAGCAGGCGGTGGCGAAGGGCGCGCGCGCGAGGTCGCCCTGCACGAGGCGCGCGCGCACGTCGGCCGGCGCCCTCGCCTTCGCGAGCTTCGCAGAGTCGATCTCGACGCCGTGGGCCGCCGCGCCTCGCGCGGCGAGCGCGCGCACGTAGCCGCCGCTGCCGCAGCCCGCGTCGAGCACTCGGCGCCCGGCGCGCGAGCCGGCGCAGCGCTCGATCCAGCGCAGTCGCCGCGCCAGGTTCCGCGGCGCCGCGGTATCTCCGCCGGCCGGAGCGATCGCGAGCGCGCCGCCTCTCGAAGGGGCACGCGGGCGGGGCAAGTCCTTCATCGCACGGGTTGTTCGGCGGGTCGCGCCCCGCGCTGAACCGCTTAGGACGCGAAGGCCCCGACCGGGGCGGCTTCCTCCTCCGGAATCCCGTCCCGGAACACGATCGCGCGGTGCGGCTGCGCGGGGATGCGCGGGCCGGGGGTCAGGATGCCCGCCAGGTTCAGCGGGTCGACGGCGGAGAGGCGCACGACCTCGCCGCGGCGCGGCGCGCGGCGCGTTCGCGCCAGCGCCTCGACCGCGCCCGGCAGCGCGTACTGCTCCCCCGCGAAGCCGGTGACGAAGCGGCCGCCGCGCACGAGCCCGCGCGCCTCGAGCCGCCGCAGTGCCCACAGGATCTCGCGCCACGGCAGCGCCAGGCTCTCGCGCGCGAGCACGTCGAAGAAGACCACACCCCAGCGCGCGAGCAGCTGCTCCGCGACCGCCTCGGCGAGCTCGTCGCGATCGAGTGTCGCGTCCGGCGCCGCGAGCGGCGCCCAACGACCGCCGGCGCGCGCGAGCCGCCGGCGCAGGCGCGCGCGCGCTCCCGCCGACGCGCGTGCAGCCGCGCGCCGGGCGCCGAGCAGCAGGCGCAGCGGCTCGAAGCCGTCGGCGTGGACGAGTCCGCGCGAGACCAGCTCCCAGAGCGCCGACTCGATCTGCGCGGCGGGGCGCCCCGTGGCGGCCGCGAGCTCGCCTTCGAAGAGCGCGCCGCGCGACTCGAGCGCGCGCCAGACGTCGGCCGCCGCGCCATCGGCGGGCGGCTCCGGCCGCGCCGACCCGCGCACCGCCGCGAGCAGCCAGGGCAGGTCGTCGCGGCGCGCCCACGCGATCGGCGTCACGCGCGAGGGCTGCGCGCGCCGCGCGCCCACGCGATCCGGCTCGGCCGGCTCGCGCAGGCCGAGTCGCCCCCAGCAGAGCTCGCCCGAGAGGCAGAGCGCGTCGAGCCACTCGCGCCGGTACTCGGCGACACGCGCCGGCAGCACCGCGGACTCCCAGGCGCCCGCGGCGACTTCCAGGCCCTGGAGCTGCTCCACTGCCGCGAGCACGCCGCGGCGCCCCTCGCGCCGCGACTCCGGCAGCACCTGCTGCCAGCCCAGCAGGAAGCGCAGGTAGTCCTGCGCGCTCACGGGACGCGTCTCGCTGCGCAGACGCTCGCGCGTGTAGACGTGGATGCGAGCCAGCAGCCGGCGCGCGCAGTACTCGTCGGCGCCGCCCGTGGAACGCGGGTCGAAGTGGCCCTGCAAGGCGAAGCCCTCACCCTCGAGACGCGCGAGGCCGCGCCGCACGCGCGTCTCGTCGAGGCCACTCTCCTGCGCGAGCCGTGCGGCCGTCGTCGGGCCCTGCACGTCGAGGTGACCGCGCAACAGCAGCGCGAGCGCGGCGTCCTCGTCCGACACCGTATCGTGTCGCAGCGGCTCCGGCAGCGCGAGCCGCGGAGAGGTCGATGCGTCCGGGAAGAGCGCGCGCGCCACGGCGAGGCGCTCGGCCACGAGCCACAGCGGACCCGCCGGCGCGGCCAAAGTCGCGGCGCGGCCCAGGCGCACGAGCTCGTCGAACCATTCGCGGAAGGGCTCGCACGGGCGGCAGAGCACGAGATCCTGGAGCAGGTCGTGCAGCTCGTCGGGGTCGCGCGGGTCGGGACGCGCCTCGTCGCGCACGCGCGCGATCGCCTCGGCGTCGAGCAGGCGCAGGTCGCGCGGCGCGACCGGCAACCCGCGCCGCAGGTTCACCGCGCGCGTGCGGCGCTCCTCGAGCGGCGCGTCGTCGAGGTAGGTGTAGGGCCGGCCGTTCAGGATCTCGTGCGCGAGCGGCGACGGCTCGACCGTGTCGCAGGCGTGCACGGCGACCGCGCCCGACTCGACGCCCTGCATCAGCGCGAGCAGCGCGTCCACGTCCATCGCCTCGTGCAGGCAGTCGTGGAGCGTCTGCTGCACCAGCGGGTGGTCGGGCAGCTCGATCGGACCCTGCGCGTTCTCCTGGCACTGCGCGAGCGCGGGGAAGATCGCCGCCATCAGGTCGTCGGCCTCCATGCGCTGGATCTGCGGCGGGTTCTTTCGGCCCCCGCGCATGCGCAGCACCGCGAGCGCACGGCCGAGGTTCCAGCGCCAGCGCGCGGTCCACATCGGCGCGAGCAGCACCGCCTGCGCCAACGCCTCGCGCGCGCCGCGCGACGCCCCGAGCATCGCCGTGAAGGCCTCGAGCGGCGCTCCCTGCTGCGGGCCGAGCGAGAGCGCGATCGCGTCGTCGCTGGCCGACGCCTGCAGCTCGAAGTCGAAGCTGCGGCAGATGCGCTTCCGCACCGCGAGGCCGAGCGCGCGGTTCACGCGCCCGCCGAAGGGCGCGTGGATCACGAGCTGCATGCCGCCGGTGTCGTCGAAGAAGCGCTCGACCACGATGCGCTCGCGGGTCGGCAGCGCGCCGAGCGACTCGAAGGCGGCGGCGAGATAGCGCACCACCTGCTCGGCGCCGCTCGCGTCGAGGCAGGCCTCGGCCGCGAGCCGCGCCGGCAGCGACTCCGCCTCGCCCCTCGCGATCGCCGACTCCACCTCCGCGCGGAGCATCGAGACCTCGGCCGAGAGCTCCTCGGTTCGCGCGGGCGCCTCGCCGAGCCAGAAGGGGATGTTCGGCGGCCGGCCCTCGGCGTCGCGCACGCGCACGACGCCGGTCTCGACCCGCCGGATCTGCCACGAAGTCGTGCCGAGCAGGAAGATGTCGCCGGCCATGCTCTCGATGGCCCAGTCCTCGTTGACGGTGCCGACGAAGGTGTCGTCGGGATCGGCGACCACGCGGTAGTCCGCGGTGTCGGGGATGGCGCCGCCGGAGGTGAGCGCCGCAAGCCGCGCGCCGCGGCGCGCGCGCAGCGTTCCGTTCACGCGGTCGCGGTGGAGCCAGGCGGCGCGGCGCCCGCGCCCGGTCGCGATCCCCTCCGAGAGCATCTCGACCACCGACTCGAAGCGCGCGGCGTCGAGCGAGGCGAAGGGCGCCGCGCGGCGAACGAGCGCGAGCAGGTCCCCCTCGCGCCAGGCCTCTGCGGCGCAGGCGGCGACGATCTGCTGCGCCAGGATGTCGAGCGGCTCGCGCGGCGGCAGCACGCGGTCGAGTCGTCCCGCGCGCACGGCGCGGCAGAGCGCCGCGCACTCGACGAGCTCGTCGCGCGTCGTGGGGAAGAGGCGGCCCTTCGGCGTCGCGCGGCGCGCGTGGCCCGAGCGCCCGACGCGCTGGAGCAAGGTCGCGATGCTGCGCGGCGATCCGAGCTGACACACGAGCTCGACGGGGCCGATGTCGATGCCGAGCTCGAGCGACGCCGTCGCGACGAGCACCGAGAGGTCGCCCGCGCGCAGCCGCTCCTCGACGCGCGCACGCCGCTCCTTCGAGAGGCTGCCGTGGTGCGCCGCGACCTTGCCTTCGCCGATCTTCTCGCCGAGCTGGTGCGCGACGCGCTCGGCGAGGCGTCGCGTGTTGCTGAAGACGAGCGTGGTGCGGTGCTCCGACGCGAGCTTCGAGATGCGCTCGAGGATCTCGCCCCACTGCTCCATCGAGGCGACCGCGGCGAGCTCGCTGCCCGGCACCTCGATCGCGAGGTCGAGCGCGCGCCGGTGTCCCTCGTCGACGATCGCGCAGTCCGGGCCGCCGTCGGGGAGATCGCGGTCCCGCCCGGCTCCGACCAGCAGGCGCGCCAGCGCCTCGATCGGCCGCTGCGTCGCGGAGAGGCCGATCCGCTGCGGTGGCCGCGGGCAGAGCGCCGCCAGCCGCTCGAGCGAGAGCGCGAGGTGCGAGCCGCGTTTGTCGCGCGCCACCGCGTGGATCTCGTCGACGATCACGGTGTCGACCGCGCGCAGCCGCTCGCGCGACTTCTCGGCCGTCAGCAGCAGGTAGAGCGACTCCGGCGTGGTGACGAGCAGATGCGGCGGCCGCTTCGTCAGCGCGGCGCGCTGCGCCGCCGGGGTGTCACCGCTGCGCGTCGCAACGCGGAGCTCGGGCAGCGAGTGGCCCTGCGCGGCCGCGAGCGCGCGGATCTCGGCCAGCGGCTCCGTCAGGTTCTTCGCGACGTCGACGGCGAGCGCCTTCAGCGGCGAGACGTAGACCACGCGCGTCTCGTCGGGCAGCGCGCCGTTCGTGCCCTCGCGCAGCAGGCGGTCGATGCAGACGAGGAACGCGGCGAGCGTCTTGCCCGAGCCGGTCGGCGCC
>Ga0335084_10003276_pt1 | contig 15780 bp, 18 predicted proteins | sample Lox_Sample_44_FD_206721 | JGI IMG/M metagenome (GOLD analysis project Ga0335084, IMG submission 206721) | Soil microbial communities from Loxahatchee National Wildlife Refuge, Florida, United States - Lox_Sample_4.4 | ecosystem: Environmental > Terrestrial > Soil > Wetlands | place: USA... | reverse complement strand
GGAGTTTTTTTCTCTTGCGCAGTCAAAGGCTTAGACGATCCCAGCCCCGGATAGGGGATGCCCATCAGGGAAACCCCGGGCGGCCCGGGATTTGTGCATAAGTCAAGGCTTGGAGCGACCTTTTTTCTCGCGCATCGCTCGGCTGTAAGTGCGTACTTCGTCTATCAGTACTGAAACGGAATCGACGGGTGTGCTCGGCGCGATGCCGTGTCCGAGGTTGAAGATGTGCCCGGGCGCAGCACCGAATGCATCGAGCACACTTCTCGCGGCGGCACGCACGCTCGGCACGGGAGCAAAAAGCGCGGCAGGATCCAGATTGCCTTGCAGCGCGACGCGTCCGCCGGAGAGCTTGCGCGCCACGACAGGATCGCATGTCCAATCGAGCCCGATCGCTTCGGCGCCGGACTGCATCATCGCCTCGAGCCATGGCGCGCCGCCCTTCGTGAAGAGGATCCTCGGCACACGGCCGACGCGCTCGAGCACTTTTCTGGTGTAGGCGAGCGAAAAAGTCTCGTAATCCCGGTGCGCGAGGATCCCGCCCCAGGTGTCGAAGATCATCACCACCTGGGCGCCGGCCTCGACCTGCGCGTTGAGATACGCTGCGACGGCGAGCGCATTGATCTCGAGGATGCGATGCAGCAGCTCGGGCCGGGCGTGCTGCATCGTCTTGAGGTGGCGCCAGTCGCTGCTGCCCGAGCCCTCGACCATGTAGCAGGCGAGCGTGAACGGACTGCCCGAAAATCCGATCAGCGGCACGCACCGCATCGAAGACATATTTCAATCGATTCAAATCGGGAACCGCCAGGCGGTGAATGGCCGCCTCGTCGCGCAGCGGATGCTCGAAACGCGGCCCTTCGCCCTCCAGGAAGGCAAGGCCAAGCCCCATGGCGTCGGGCACGGTGAGGATGTCCGAAAAGAGGATCGCGGCGTCGAGCGGGAAGCGCTCCAGCGGCTGCAGCGTCACCTCGGTGGCGAGGGCCGGCGCCTTGGCGAGGGCGAGGAAGCTGCCGGCGCGCGAGCGCGTCGCGTTGTATTCCGGCAGGTAGCGGCCGGCCTGGCGCATGAGCCAGACCGGCGTGTACTCGGTCGGCTGCCGGGCGAGCGCCCTGAGCAGCGTATCGTTCTTCAGAGAAGCTTTTGGATGTGCTTCCACTCGGCCTCGGTCACCGGGGTAATCGAAAGCCGGTTCCCCGGCCGCAGCGTGATCATCTTCGCCAGCGCCTTTTCTCCCTTCATTTCGGCGATCGATACCAGGCGCGTCTTTTTCAGCGCGCGCACATCGACGTTGAACCAGCGCGGCGCCTCCTTCCGCGAGGCCGGATCGTAGTACGGGCTCTTCTTCTCGAACTGCGACTTGTCGGGGTACGCTTTCGAAGCCACCTCGGCGAGGCCCGCGATGCCGGGCTCGGGGCAGCTCGAGTGGTAGAACAGCACGCCGTCGCCGACCTGCATTTCTTTGAGCATGAAGTTGCGCGCCTGGTAGTTGCGAACGCCCGTCCAGGGCGTCAGGCGGTTCGGAGCGGACAGCGCGTCGTCGATCGACCACTCGTCCGGCTCGGTCTTCATGAGCCAGTACTTCATGGGCGCGATTGTAGTGCGCGCAGGGAAGCGTTCCCCGCTAATGCCGGTGGGCTCGGCTCCCGAACCCTGGCTCTGCAGGGTGGTCGCATACCGGCCACATCAGGTTCGTCCGGCGTAGCGCGCAAGGCGCGCAGGGGACGATCGCAACAGTGACGCTAGATCCGCGACCTGAGGAAGCTATCGGTTCGGAAAATATGAGCCCTGTCGTACACGGCAGGGAACAAGGACGTTTTAGAACAACTTTTCCTGCTTTGCAATCGCCGCGTCGATCTGCGATTCAATGGCTGACAAACGCGTTTTTGCTTGCCCCATATCGAAGCCGGAACCGAGCTTCACGCTAAGCAATTCGTGCGCCACGTTGAGCGCGGCCATCACCGCGATGCGCTCGGCGCCCATCACTTTGCCGGCCTTGCGGATCTCGTTCATCTTGCCGTCGAGGTAGGCTACCGCCTGCATCAGCGCCTCGCGCTCGCGATCTTCGCAAGCGACGCGGTAGGTCCGCCCCAGCAGGCTGACTTCCACAGTCTTCGAGGCGTCGGCCATGCGGCTACGGCGTCAACCCGGCAGCCGCGACAGCAGGCCTTCGAGCCGAGCTTTGGCGCCGTCGATCTTCTCGTGCAGCTTGCGGGCGTCGGTGCGGGCCGCGGCGAGCTCGCGCCGCAGCTCCACGTTCTCGGCGCGCAGCCGTTCGCACAGCGACACGAACTGCGCCACCTTCGCCTCCAGTGAATTGAACTCCGCCTCCACGCGGCCACTATGTTGCAATTTTCAAGCAGCGTCAAGCAGTAAGGGCCGGTTCTGCATGTGTTTCATGACCTTGCGCGGACCCGCGCCAGGATCGTGCAGAGCCGCTGCGCTCCGTCCAGGAGCCGCGGGGTATGCCGCTGGATGAGATCGGCGGGAATGGCATAGAGGTGGCCGCCATTCGCCGCGGCGAGGCCCGGAAAGCGCTTCCAGGCTTGCAGCCATTCGGGCTCGGCCAGGTTCGAGCCGCTCGCCACGATCGCTTCCGGATTCGCGCGCAGGACCGCCTCGCGATCGACCTCCGGCACGAGCAACGGCAGGCCGGCGAAAACGTTCTCGCCGCCGCAGAGCTCGATCACCTTGCTGATGATGTGCGCGCCGTTGACGGTGAGGAGCGGCCGGTCCCAGATCTCGTAGAAGACGCGCACCTTGCGGCCGCCGGCGTACTGCGCGCGTAGCCCCGCGGCGCGCTGCCGGAACGCTCGGGCGGCGGCGTCGGCTTGCGCCGCGCTCCCCGCCAGCCGGCCGAGGCGCTCGAGCGTGCGCGCGATGTCGTCGAGCTCGCGCGGCTCGGAGCGAAAGACCGGCACGCCGAGCTCTGCGAGGCGGTTGACCGCGCGCAGGCTGCCGGCGTTGGGCCAGGCCACGACGAGATCGGGCTGCAGGGCGAAGACCGCCTCCAGGTCGATGCGCGCGTCGCTGCCGACGCGCGGCAGCGAGCGGGCTTCGGGCGGGTAATCGCTGAAGTCGACCGCGCCGACGACGCGGTTGCCCGCGCCGACGTCGTACAGCAGCTCGGTCAGGTGCGGCGCCAGGCTGACGATGCGCGTCGCCGGCCGCTCGAGGCGGACCTCGTTCCCGTAATCGTCCCGCACCGCGATCTGGCCCAAGGCAGCACTCGAGCATAACCATAGGAAGAAAACGAAATTGCGCACGCGGTTATCATATCGGCACGCTTCCGGGTGTTCGGGAAACAGGTGAGAAGCCTGTACTGCCCCCGCAACGGTAAGCGAGTGTGGATGCCCAACCAAGCCACTGCGCTGCGACGCGCGGGAAGGCGGGCATCAAGACTCGCGAGTCCGGAGACCGGCCCGGGAAGCGCTTGACCAACTCATCGCGTCGGGGATGACGCAAGGGAGGTTTCAAATGCTTCGCGCTGCGGCCGGCGTGCTCGCCGGCGTTTCCGTTTCGCTTCTCTCCACCCCGCCGGCATGGGCCCAGGACGACGCGGTAGTCGTCACGGCGACGCGCTTCGCCGATTCCAAGCGCAACCTGCCGGTCGGAGTCACCGTCATCAACTCCGACGACTTGCGCAAGAGCGCCACGTCGAACCTGTCCGAGATCCTCGCCCAGTACGGGCTGCTCCACATCCGCGACAACTCCGGCTCGCCGAACCAGCAGGTCGACCTGCGCGGCTTCGGCGTCACCGGCGACCAGAACACGCTGATCCTGGTCGACGGCTTGCGGCTCTCGGAGAACGAGCAGGTGCCGGCGCAGCTTTCCTCGATCCCGCTCGAATCGATCGAGCGCATCGAGATCGTGCGCGGCAGCGGCGCGGTGCTCTATGGCGGCGGCGCGGTAGGCGGCACGATCAACATCATCACCAAGCATCCCGACGCGGGCGCGCACCGCGGCTACCTGCTCGGCCGCGTGGGCGGTTACGGCACCAAGGAAGGCCGCGCGGGCATCGCCACCCAGGGCGAGAGGCTCGGTTTCGCGCTCGACGCGTCGAGCGAGGACACCGACGGCTACCGGCGCAACAACAACTTCCGCCAGAACAACCTGTCGGGCGGCGTCGAGGCGCGCGGCCCCGGCGGGCGGGCGTACCTGCGCTTCAATGCCAACGCGCAGGAACTGGCCCTTCCCGGGCAGCTGACCGAGGCGCAGATCCAGTCCGATCCGCGGCAGGCTTCCACCCCGAACAACGACAGCGAGCGCACCGGCGGCACCGTCGTGCTGGGCGGCGCGACCCACCTCGGCCGGCATGAGCTGGCCGTGGACCTCTCCGGGCGCGAGAAGCACGCGACGTCGTCCTTCGGCGCGACGACCTTTTTTCCGCCCTCGTTCATCGACACCCAGGTCGGCCTGGTCTCGCTGCAGCCGCGCGGCAAGTTCCTGTTCGACGCATTCGGCCGCACGCATGACCTGGTGCTCGGCCTCGACTGGGAGGACTGGACCTATGTCAGCCGCTTCGGCGCGAGCCCCGATACGCTCAACACGCCGTTCTCGCTGCGCCGGGGCGAGCAGGAGAACCAGTCGCTCTACGGCCAGGCCAACCTCTGGCTCGCGCAGAGCACGCGGCTGGTCCTCGGCGCGCGCACCCAGCGCAGCGAGGATCGGCTCGCGGAGGAGGTGTTCCCGATCGACGACCGGCGCGTCGTGCGCCACCTGGAAGCCTACGAGGCGGCGCTGCGCCAGGGCTTCGGCGGCGGCTGGTCGGGCTACGGCAAGTACGGCAAGAGCTTCCGCCTCGCCAACTTCGACGACAACGCCTGCTTCTTTCCGCCGTGCGCGGCGACGCTGCTCGAGCCGCAGACCTCGCTCGGCGGCGAGCTCGGCGTGGAGTACGAGCGCGCCGGCTGGCGCGCGCGTGCGGCGCTTTATCAGCAGGACCTGGAGAACGAGATCTACTTCAGCCCGCTCGCCCTCGCCAACATCAACCTGCAGCCGACGCGCAGGCGCGGCTTCGAGATCGAGGCGGCCTGGCACGCCGCCGCGGCGCTTGACCTGCGCGCTTCGCTCGCCTGGATGGAGGCGAAGTTCAAGACCGGCGTCTACGGCGGCGTCGACGTCTCGGGCAAGGACGTGCCGCAGGTGCCCGATACGATCGCGACCCTGGGCGCCGCCTGGACCTTCGCCCCGCGCAGCCGCCTGATCGCCAACGCACGCTACGTCGGCGGGCAGCGCTACGACAACGACCAGGCCAACGTCTTCCGCGAGCAGCCGGACTACACGCTGGTCGACCTCAAGCTGGAGCACACGATGCGCCAGCTTACGTTCGCGTTCGAGGTCAAGAACCTCTTCGACGTGGGCTACTACAGCTACGGTCTGTGGGACGGCGTGAACAGCTTCTTCGCCTACCCGGCGCCCGGTCGCGCCGCGTATGTGACGGTGGCCTACCGCCTGCCGTAATACACTCGCGGGATGGTGAAGGACGCCGTCCCGCTCGGGGAATGCCGTCGCGCGCTGGTGCTGAAGCTGCGGCACCACGGCGACGTGCTGCTCGCCGCGCCGGTGCCGAGCGTGCTGAAGGCGCATGCGCCGCAGCTCGAGGTCGACGCGCTGGTCTACGACGATACGGCGCCGATGCTGGAAGGCCACCCGGCGCTCTCCCGGCTGCACACGGTGGGCCGGAAATGGCGCGAGCTCGGCGCGCTCGAGCGGCTCGGCAAGGAAAGGCGCCTCTATGCCGAGCTGCGCGCGCGCGGCTACGACCTGGTGGTGCACCTCACCGAGCATCCGCGCGGCGCCTGGCTTGCTCGTTTGCTCGGCGCACGCTACGCCGTCGCGCCGAGGGTCGCCGGCCGCGGCGCGTTCTGGCGCGGCAGCTTCACGCACTTCTATCCGATCGTGCCGCGCCGGCACATGGTCGAGGTCAATCTCGACGCGCTGCGGCGCATCGGCGTCCAGCCTGCGCTCGACGAGCGCAGCGTCGTTTTCGTGCCCGGCGCGCAGGCCGAGCGGTCCGTCGACGCGCTGCTCGACGGGCAGCCCTTCATCCAGCTCCATCCCGCGTCGCGCTGGCGCTTCAAGTGCTGGAGCGCCGAGAAGAACGCGGAGCTCATCGACCGGCTTGCCGCCGAGGGCCGCCGCATAGTCGTCACCGGCGCGCCCGACGAGACGCCGTTCATCGCCGAAATCATCGGCAAAGCGAAGTCGAAGGTGCTCAACCTCGCCGGCAAGCTGACGCTCAAGCAGCTCGGCGCCGTGGCGGCGCGCGCGCAGCTCTTCGTCGGCGTCGACTCGATGCCGATGCACCTCGCCGCGGCGATGGGCGTGCCGAGCGTCGCGCTGTTCGGCCCGAGCGGCGAGAGCGAGTGGGGGCCGTGGAACACGGCCTGCCGCGTGGTCAGCAGCACGCACAGCTGCCGGCCGTGCGGCCAGGACGGCTGCGGCGGCGGCAAGGTGAGCGAGTGCCTGACCCTGCTGCCGGTCGATGCGGTGCATGCCGCGGCGCGCGAGCTGCTCGGCGAGGCGCCGGTCCGCCTCGCGCGATGAGGCTCGCCATCGTGCGCCAGCGCTACAACCCCTTCGGCGGTGCGGAGCGCATCGTCGCGCGCGCGCTGCCGGCGCTCGAGCGCGCGGGCGCGGAGGTGACCCTGATCTCGCGCTCGGCCGAAGGCTGGGGCGCGCGCCGCGTGCTGCGCGTCGACCCGTTCCACGTCGGCAACCTGTGGCGCGACTGGTCCTTCGCCCGCGCCGCGCGCCGCGCCTGGCAGCGCGAGGGCTTCGATTTCGTGCAGTCGCACGAGCGCATCCCGGGCTGCGACGTCTACCGCGCGGGAGACGGCGTGCACCGGCGCTGGCTCGAGCTGCGGCGCGCCGTGGCGGGTCCGCTCGAGCGCCTGGGCATGGCGCTCAATCCCTACCACCGCTACGTCTGCCGGGCCGAGAAGCGCATGTTCGAGCATCCGCGCCTGCGCGCGGTGATCTGCAATTCCGCGATGGTGCGCGACGAGATCGCGCGCGCCTTCCGGATCGCGCGCGAAAAGCTGCACGTGATCCACAACGGCGTCGACCTGGAGCATTTCCATCCGCGCCACCGCGCCTTGCTGCGCGGCCCCGCGCGCGCCGAGCTCGGCTGCCGGCCGCGCGATACGGTCTTCGCCTTCGTCGGCTCGGGCTTCGCGCGCAAGGGTCTTGGCGCGGCCATCGACGCGCTGGCGGCGGCGGGCGAGCCGTCCTTTCGCCTGGTCGTCGTCGGCCGCGACCGGCACCAGGCGGCGTTCGTGGAGCGCGCGCAGCGCGCGGGCGTCGCCGAGCGGGTCAGCTTCCTCGGCGGACGAGAAGACGTGCGGCCGTACTACGCCGCCGCCGATTGCCTTATCCTTCCCAGCCGCTACGACCCCTTTCCCAACACCGCGCTCGAGGCCCTCGCGATGGGCCTGCCGATCCTCGTCAGCTCGCGCTGCGGCGCGGCGGAAATCGTCGCCGCCGGCCAGAGCGGCTGGGTCTGCGAGCCCGACGACGCGGCCGGCATCGCGAAGCTCATGCGCCGCGCCGACGAGGCCATCGCCGCCCGCGACCTCAGTCCCGCCGCGCGCTCCGCGGCCGAGCGCTGCGGCCTCGATGCCATGGCGCAGAAGCTGACCGCGCTGTACGCCTCGCTATGACTTCCGACACCTCTCTCTATCTCAGGCTTCTCACCTACGTGAGGCCTTACGCGAAGATTTTCGGTGTCGCGATCATCACCATGATTCTCGGCGCCACCACCGAGCCGCTGTTTCCCGCGTTCATCAGGCCGCTGCTGGACCATGGCTTCGCGCCTGTAGGCAAGGCCACCTATCCGCCGATGCTGTTCGCTGCCGCTCTCATCGGCATCTTTCTGTTGCGTGGCATCTTCACCTTCACCTCGTCGTGGTGCATGCAGTGGGTCGCGCAAAAAGTGGTGCTCGACCTGCGCTCGGCGATGTTCGCGCGCCTGGTGCGCTTTCCGGCGAAGTTCTTCGACGACAACGCTTCGGGGCGCCTGCTTTCGCGCGTGGCTTACGACGTGAGCAACGTGTCGGACGCCGCCACCGGCATGCTCACGGTTCTGGTGCGCGACTCGATCACCGTCGCCCTTCTGATCGGGTACTTGCTGTGGGTCAGCTGGAAGCTGACGCTGATCATGCTGGTGGTCGGCCCGCCCATTGCGATCGCCGTGACGCTCATCTCGAGGCGACTGCGAGTCATGGCGCGAGAGTCCCAGCGTTCGCTGGGCGACATGGTGCACGTGCTGCAGGAGACTATCGATTGCCACAAGGTGGTCAAGATCTTCGGCGGGCAGGAGTACGAATCGCGTCGCTTCCTCCGCACGGCGCAGACCGTGCGCGGCTTCAACATGCGCTTCAGCGTAGCCGCCGGGCTGTCTGCGCCCATCACGCATACGCTCGCCGCGTTCGCCCTGGCGCTGATCATCTATCTTGCTCTGGAGGGGTCGCTTGGCGACCGTGCGACGGCCGGCGATTTCACCTCCTTCATGACCGCTGCGTTGATGTTGCTCGCGCCGCTCAAGCGACTCACCGAAATCAACGCCACCCTGCAGCGCGGCCTGGCTGCGGCGGAGAGCGTGTTCGGCTTCATCGATACGCCCGTGGAAGAAGAACGCGGCACGACGGTCCTCGGTCGCGCCCGCGGCGAGGTGCGCTTCGAGCGCGTCGCCTTCACTTACCCGACGCGCGGCGAGCCCGCGCTCGACGGCATCGACCTGGTGGTGCAGCCGGGCGAGACCGTGGCGCTGGTCGGCGGCTCGGGCGGGGGCAAGACCACGCTGGTCAACCTGCTGCCGCGCTTCTACGTGCCGCAATCGGGCCGCATCCTGCTCGACGGCCACGACCTGCAGTCGCTCACGCTCGACAGCCTGCGCGCCAACATCGCGCTCGTCAGCCAGGAGGTGGTGCTGTTCAACGACACCATCTTCGCCAACATCGCCTACGGGCGCATGGGCGGCGCGAGCGAAGCCGAGGTGATCGCCGCCGCCGAGGCCGCGCACGCCCTTTCGTTCATCCGCGAGACGCCCGACGGCCTGCGCACGCCGATCGGCGAGAACGGCCTGCGGCTCTCGGGCGGCCAGCGCCAGCGCCTGGCGATCGCGCGCGCGCTGCTGAAGAACGCGCCGTTTCTGATCCTCGACGAGGCGACTTCCGCGCTCGACTCGGAGTCGGAGCGCCAGGTGCAGGCGGCGCTCGAGACGCTGATGCGCGGCCGCACCACGCTGGTCATCGCGCACCGGCTCTCGACCATCGAGGGCGCCGACCGCATCGTGGTCCTCGAGCGCGGCCGCATCGTCGAGAGCGGCCGCCACGCCGAGCTGCTCGCCGCCGACGGCGCCTACGCGCGCCTGCATCGCATGCAATACGCTGCCGAGCGCGCGGCGGCATGATTTCACGGCGCTTCTGCCGTCCATGACTTCGCCGAAGCTGTCGATCGTTCACACCGAGGCCTCGCTCGGCTGGGGCGGGCAGGAGCTGCGCATCCTGGGCGAATCGAAGGGCCTGATGGAGCGCGGACACGAGGTGCGCCTGCTCTGCCCGCCGCAGTCGCGCATCTTCGCCGAAGCCCCCGCCTGGGGCCTGCCGGTTGTCGCCTTGCCCATCGGCGAGAAGAAGCTGCGCGGGCTCGCGGCGCTGCGCGCGTGGTTCCGCAAAAATCGCTGCGACGTGATCAGCACGCACAGCTCCACCGACTCCTGGCTGTCGGCGCTCTCGATGCTGTTGCTCGGCCGGCCCTATCCGATCGTGCGCACGCGCCACATCTCGGCGCCGATCTCGACCGATTTCCTGACGCGCTGGCTCTATACGCGGGCGACCTCGCACATCGTCACCGCCGGCGTGGCGCTGCGCAAGGAGCTGATCGAGCGCAACGGCTTCCCGGCGGCGCGCATCGACTCCGTGCCCACCGGCATCGATACCGAGCGCTTCCGGGCAGGGGACCGCAACGCCGCTCGCAAGGCCCTCGGACTGCCTACCGGACAGCCCCTAGTCGGCATCGTCGCCACGCTGCGCAGCTGGAAAGGGCATCTCTATCTGATCGAAGCGTTTGCCGGCCTGCCGAAGACGGTCCGCCTGGTCATCGTCGGCGACGGGCCCATGCGCCCGCAGCTGGAAGCGCGCGTCGACAAGCTCGGCTTGCGCGAGCGTACGCTGTTCGCGGGCAACCAGGCCGACGTCGTGCCCTGGCTTCAGGCGCTCGATATCTTTGCGCTGCCTTCCTACGCCAACGAGGGCGTGCCGCAGGCGTTGGTGCAGGCGATGCTCACGCGCCTGCCGTGCGTGACCACCAACGTCGGCAGCATCGCCGAGGTTGCGACCGACGGCCGCACCGCGCTGGTGGTGCCGCCGCGCAACGTCACCGGGCTGCGCTACGCGCTCAACCGGCTGCTCGACGACGGCATGCTGCGCGAGCAGCTCGCCGAGACGGCGCGCACGCATTGCGCGGCGAATTTCTCCCGCGAGCGCATGCTCGACCGCATGGAGGACATCTACCGGCAGGCGGCGCACCGGTAGAATTCCGTCTGCATGCTTCTCGTCACCGGCGGCGCCGGCTTCATCGGCTCGAACTTCGTCCTTTCCACCGTCGCGCAGACGGGCGAAGCGATCGTCAACCTCGACAAGCTCACCTACGCCGGCCACCTGAGGAACCTCGACGCGCTGCGCGCCGATCCGCGCCATGTCTTCGTGCGCGGCGACATCTGCGACCGGGCGCTCGTCGCCGAGCTGCTGGCGCGCCACAAGCCGCGCGCGATCGTCCACTTCGCCGCCGAGAGCCACGTCGACCGCTCGATTTCCGGGCCCGCGGCGTTCGTGCAGACGAACGTGGTCGGCACGTTCTCGCTCCTCGAAGAAAGCAGGGCGCTCTTCGAGAAGCAGAAGAACTTCAAGTTCCTGCACGTCTCCACCGACGAGGTCTACGGCTCGCTCGGTCCGGACGAGCCGGCCTTCACCGAAGAAACGCCGTTCGCTCCCAACAGCCCGTATGCCGCGTCCAAGGCTTCGTCCGACCATCTCGTGCGCGCCTACCACCATACGTACGGCCTGCCGACGCTGACGACGAACTGCTCGAACAACTACGGCCCGCACCAGTTCCCCGAGAAGCTGATCCCGCTGATGATCCGCCAGGCGCTCGCCGGCCAGCCGCTGCCGGTCTACGGCGACGGCAAGAACGTGCGCGACTGGCTCTACGTCGCCGACCACTGCGATGCCATCCGGCTGGTGCTCGACAAGGGCAGGCCGGGCGAGACCTACAACATCGGCGGCAACGCCGAGATGGCGAACATCGATCTCGTGCGGCTGCTCTGTTCGCTGATCGACCGGTCGGCCGCCGGCCGCAGGAGCGCGGACCTGATCACGTTCGTGAAGGATCGCCCCGGCCACGACCGCCGCTACGCCATGAATATCGGCAAGATCCGCCGCGAGCTCGGCTGGGCGCCGCGCGAGAGCTTCGCCTCGGGCCTCGAGAAGACGGTGCGCTGGTACCTCGCGAACATCGACACGCATTTCGCGCGACCGGAGGCGGCATGAAGGGCATCATCCTCGCCGGCGGCTCGGGCACGCGCCTCTATCCGGTCACCCAGGTCGTCTCCAAGCAGCTGCTGCCGGTGTACGACAAGCCGATGGTGTACTACCCGCTGTCGACGCTGATGCTCGCCGGCATCCGCGACATCCTGGTTGTCTCGACGCCGCAGGACACGCCGCGCTTCGAGCAGCTCCTCGGCAGCGGCAGGCAGTGGGGTTTGAGGCTTTCTTATAAAGAGCAGAAGAAACCGGAAGGAATTGCGCAAGCGTTCCTGATCGGCCGCGAGTTCATCGGCGGCGACTCGGTGGCGCTGGTGCTGGGCGACAACATCTTCTACGGCAACGAGCTCACCGAGCTCCTGCAGCGCGCCTCGGCGGCGAAGTCGGGCGCCACGGTGTTCGCCTACCCGGTGAAGGACCCCGAGCGCTACGGCGTGATCGAGTTCGACGCGAGCGGCAAGGCGGTCGGCATCGAGGAGAAGCCGAAGCGGCCGAAGTCGCGCTACGCCGTGGTCGGGCTCTACTTCTACGACAACCGCGTCGTGCGCATCGCCGAGAACCTCAAGCCCTCGCCGCGCGGCGAGCTCGAGATCACCGACGTCAACCGCGCGTACCTGGAGCGCGGCGAGCTGCAGGCGCTGCCGATGGGGCGCGGCCTCGCCTGGCTCGACACCGGCACGCACGACACGCTGCTCGAGGCGGCGCACTTCATCGAGACCATCGAGCGCCGGCAAGGCCTGAAGATCGCCTGCCCGGAGGAGATCGCCTACCGCCAGGGCTGGATCGACGCCCGCGCCCTCGAGGCGCTGGCGAAGCCGCTGGCGAACAGCGGCTACGGCGAATACCTCATGCAGGTCCTCGCCGACCGTCTGTTCAAATGAAAGTCACGCCGACGGCGATCCCGCAGGTGCTGATCCTCGAGCCGAGGGTGTTCGAGGATCCGCGCGGCTTCTTCCTCGAGAGCTACAACCGTCGCGAGTTCAGGCAGGCGACGGGGGTCGACGTCGAGTTCGTCCAGGACAACGAGTCGTTCTCGGTGCGCAACGTGCTGCGCGGGCTGCACTACCAGATCCAGCAGCCGCAGGGAAAGCTGATCAGCGTCATCGCCGGCGAGATCTTCGACGTCGCCGTCGATCTCAGGCGCAGCTCGCCCAGCTTCGGCAAATGGGTGTCGGCGCGGCTCTCCGGCGGCACCCACCGCTCGATCTGGATTCCCGCCGGGTTCGCGCACGGCTTTCTCGTGCTCTCGGAGCACGCGCTCGTCCACTACAAGGCCAGCGACTACTACGCGCCGCAGCACGAGCGCACGGTGCTCTGGAACGATCCGCAGCTCGCGATCGCCTGGCCCCTCGAGGAGACGCCGATCGTGAGCGATAAGGACGGCCGCGGCGCGCGCCTGGCGGACGCCGAAGTCTTCGCTTGAGGATTCTGCTCACCGGCCGCAACGGCCAGGTCGGCTGGGAGCTCGCACGCCTGCTGCCGGCCCTGGGGGAGGTGCGCGCCACCGACCGCACCGAGCTCGACCTCGCGAGCGCCGACTCGATCCGCCGCGCCGTGCGCGACACGAAGCCGGACGTGATCGTCAACGCCGCTGCCTACACCGCGGTCGACAAGGCGGAATCGGAGCCGGAGCTCGCGATGCGCATCAACGGCGAGGCCCCCGGCGTTCTGGCCGAGGAAGCGAAGCGCCTCGGCGCGCTGCTCGTGCACTACTCGACGGACTACGTCTTCGACGGCGAGAAGGCCGGCGCCTATGTCGAGACCGACTCGACGAATCCGCTCAGCGCCTACGGCCGCTCCAAGCTCGCCGGCGAGCAGGCGATCGCCGCGAGCGGCTGCCGGCACCTCATCTTCCGCACCTGCTGGGTCTACGGGCCGCGCGGGAAGAACTTCCTGCTTACTATCCTCAAGGCGGCGCGCGAGCGGTCCGAGCTGAAGGTGGTCGACGACCAGTTCGGCGCGCCGACCTCCAGCGCGGCGATCGCGGCGGCGACTACGCAGGCGCTCGAGAAGGGTGGCGGAGAAGGGATCTACCACCTCAGCGCGGCTGGCCGCACGAGCTGGCACGGGTTCGCGGAAGCGATCGTGCGGGCCGCGGGCCTCGCGACGCCGGTGAAGGCGATCCCGACCTCCGAGTATCCGACGCCGGCGCGGCGCCCGCGCAACTCGGTGCTCGATAATTCGAAGCTGAAGAAGGAGTTCGGCATTTCGGTGCCATCTTGGCAGGAGCTGCTAAAGGAGTGTGTCGGCGCGTCGCAGGCGCGGCGGGACATATAATCGCGGATGCACGCGGCGAAATATTTCGAGGAAGTCGCTACCATTGCAGGCACGATCGATCTGGCAAAGATCGAGGCACTGGCGAGCGAACTGGCGGCGTTGAGGTCGCGCGGCGGGCGGCTGTTTCTGCTGGGTGTCGGGGGCAGCGCGGCCAATTGCAGCCATGCCGTCAACGACTTTCGCAAGCTTTGCGGCATCGAAGCCTATGCGCCCACCGACAACGTGTCCGAGCTGACTGCCCGCACCAATGATGAGGGTTGGGACACGGTCTTTGCGGCGTGGCTGCGCACCAGCCGCGCCAACAAGAACGACGCGGTGTTCGTTTTCTCCGTAGGCGGCGGCAGTCTCGAGAAAAACGTCAGCCCGAACATCGTCGCCGGCCTGAAGGAGGCGAAGGAACGCGGTCTGAAGGTGTTCGGAGTAGTCGGCCGCGACGGGGGATACACCGCCAAGGTCGGTGATTGCGTGATCGTCATTCCGAGCGTCGATGCCAATCGCGTAACGCCGCACGCCGAGGCGTTCCAGGCGGTGGTCTGGCATTGCCTCGTATCCCACCCGGCGCTTCAGCAGATCGCCACGAAGTGGTGAAGCGCCGCGCGCTCTTCCTCGACCGCGACGGCGTGCTCAACGAGAGTCTGATGCGCGACGGCAAGCCTTATGCCCCGCGCTTGCCCGCAGAGTTCAAGCTCCTCCCCGGCGTGCCCGAGGCGCTCGCGCAGCTGCGCAAGGCCGGCTTCCTCAACGTCGTCGTCACCAACCAGCCCGACGTTGCAAACGGCAAGGCGAAGCGCGAGGACGTCGAGGCGATGCACGCGTACCTTCTGAAAAATCTCGCGATCGACGCGGTGAAAGCGTGTTTCCACACCGATCGCGAAGGCTGCACTTGCCGCAAGCCGAAGCCCGGAATGCTGCTCGAGGCGGCTGCAGAGTTCGGCATCGATCTCGCATCAAGCTATCTAGTCGGCGATCGCTGGCGCGACGTCGCCGCGGCGCAGGCTGCCGGTTGCAAGGCTTTGTTTATCGACTACAAATACGATGAGAAGCGGCCGGATCACCCCTACATTGCGGTAGAATCGCTGCCCGAAGCGGCCGGGTATATCGTCCGGGGCGACCGGTGGTTCTTGCGGGAGAAAACCCTTGAGCGATCTTAAGAAATTGAAGGTGAAGCTGTTCGCCGATGGCGCGGACCTCGCCGGCATGAAAGAAATGGCGGCGAACTCGATGATCAAGGGGTTCACCACCAATCCGAGCCTGATGCGCAAGGCAGGAATCAGCGACTACAAGGCTTTCGCGCGCGACGTTCTCGCCGCGATTCCGGACCGGCCGGTGTCGTTCGAAGTCTTCGCCGATGATTTCAATGAAATGGAAACGCAGGCGCGCGAGATCTCAGCCTGGGGCAAGAACGTCAACGTGAAGATCCCGGTCACCAACACCAGGAAGGAGTTCGCCGGCGGGCTTATCGAGCGCCTCTCGAAAGCCGGCGTGGCGGTGAACGTCACCGCGGTAATGACCCTCGACCAGGTCGAGCGCATCACCGCGCGTCTTGATTCGAAGACGCCGGCGATCATCTCGGTGTTCGCCGGCCGCATCGCCGACACGGGCGTTGACCCGATGCCGATCATGAAGCAGTCGGTCGAAGTCATGAAGGCGAAGCCGAAGGCCGAGCTCATCTGGGCGAGTCCGCGCGAGCTGCTCAACGTCTTCCAGGCCGACGCGGTCGGCTGCCATATCATCACCGCGACCAACGACATCCTGAAGAAGCTCGCTCTGGTCGGGAAGGACCTGGACCGCTACTCACTGGAGACCGTCGAAATGTTCTACAAGGACGCCAAGGCCGCCGGCTACGCCATCGCGGCGCGCGCCGCGGCATGAGCCGCAAGTTCAACCACGTTCTCGTCACCGGCGGCACGGGCTACGTCGGCAGCCTGCTGGTGCCGCAGCTGCTCGAGCAGGGCTACAAGGT
>Ga0335084_10003274_pt1 | contig 15784 bp, 14 predicted proteins | sample Lox_Sample_44_FD_206721 | JGI IMG/M metagenome (GOLD analysis project Ga0335084, IMG submission 206721) | Soil microbial communities from Loxahatchee National Wildlife Refuge, Florida, United States - Lox_Sample_4.4 | ecosystem: Environmental > Terrestrial > Soil > Wetlands | place: USA... | reverse complement strand
AAAGCCGGTGCGGATCACCCACTTAGGACGCTTGCGCTGGGTGAGGTCGTCGGCGGAGTTGATCGGATAGATGGTCGGGATGCCCTGGGACTCCACGTACGGCACCAGCGCGTAGGCGACATTCGACAGGATCACGCCCGCGAGCATATTGACCCGATCGGACTCGACCAGCTTGCGCGCCTTGGCCAGCGTGGTGGCGGGCAGGCCCTCGTTGTCCTCGAGGATGACCTCGAGCTTGCGGCCGGCCATCTGCCAGCCGCTCTCCTCCCAGTAGAGCTCGCAGCCGCTGTACATGTCCTTGCCCGCCTGCGCGATGGCTCCGGAGAGCGGCGCGAGAAAGCCGATCTTGATCGGGGCCTGAGCGGCTGCCTCCCGCGGGAAGCCAACGGATGCCAGGAGGGCGAGCGAAGCAAGGATGATCAGCCGAAGCATGGGTGTGGCCCTCCGCCAGGATGAGAACCGGCCAAGGCGGGCCGCTCGATCGGACCTTCCGATGCGGAAAGGGGCGATAACATCGCGCCGATCCTGCCAGATCGGCAGGGACCCGTCAAACCGCTCCCTCCAGCGCACGAGGGATGCCGGAGCCCGACCTCCGCCTTGCTATCCTGACGGAAATGCTCGAGCGCGCGCCCGCCGCAATAGACGTCCTCGTGGTGGCGCCCATCCCCGATTTCGATCGGGCCTCGGGATCTCTGCGCTTCTATCAGATCTTGAAGATCCTGGCCCGGCGATACCGCGTCATGCTCCTCGGATGGGCGGATCCTGGTGACGCGCGCTCGCCGCGCTACGTCGAGGCGCTCACCGATGCAGGGGTAGCCGTGCAGGTCGTGCCCCGGGCGGACGTGGTCGACGGCGTGAGCGCGGTGCTCGGGCAGGTCCGCCTCTGCGTGCTCTTCGAATTCTTCACCAGCGCCGAGTGGATGCTGGGGCGAGTCAGAGTGCTGCGGCCCGATCTTCCCGTCGTTATAGATTCGGTGGACGTGCACTTTCTTCGCGAGCTGCGGGGGGTCCCGTACGCGGCGCGGCCCCGGCTGGCGGCCCGCAAGGCCCGAAGGACGATGCGGCGGGAGCTCCGAGTCTACCGGGGCGCGGATCTCGTCCTCGCCGTGACCGACAGCGACCGCATCCAGATCCTTCGCAAGCTTCCCAAGGCCCGCGTGTTCATCGTGCCCAACATTTATCAGATCCGGGAGGACGTCCCGGGATTCGAGGAGCGCCGCCGAAATTCACTGCTCTTCGTCGGCGGGTTCGCACATCCGCCGAATGGAGACGCGATCCTCTTCTTCTGCCGCGACATCCTGCCCAGGGTGAAGCGCGCTCTCGGGCAGGTCGAAGTCACGATCGTTGGCGACAGGCCGCCGCCAGAGATCCTGAATCTGGCCGGCAACGGAGTCGTCGTCGCCGGCTGGGTGCCGGAGGTGATGCCGTACCTCGACTCCCACTGCGTTGCCATTGCACCGCTGCGATACGGCGCAGGCATGAAGGGCAAGGTAGGCCAGGCGCTCGCGGCGGGGCTCCCGGTGGTGACGACCCGCGTAGGGGCCGAAGGGATGGAGCTCGAGAACGGAAAGACCGCACTCATCGCCGATTCGCCCGCGGAGTTCGCCGAGGCAGTTGCACGGCTCTGCACTGTCCGGCGGCTCCATCGGGACTTGAGCGAGGCCGGGCGATCGCACGTGCGCGGCCGATGGGACGCGGCCGCGGTCGAAGGCCGCCTCACCGAGGCCTTCGAGAGCATGCGGGGGCTGAGCCCGGCGCCGCTACATGCAAGCGGATGGATAGCCGCTCAGGCGCGCGACGCGTATGCACGAAGCGGACTCGGCCAGAGGGTGGAGCGAGCGGCGGCCGTCACGGCCTGGTACGCGAGCCGACTGAGCCGGAAAAGGCGTTGAGTACCGGCTCGATCGTCGGCTATCGCGGCGCCCGCACGGCGGAAGCGCGGTCGGCCGGGCGCGCCCGCTCGATCACCCCGAGCATCCGGCGCTCACGGGCGGCACGCTTGAGCTGACCCCAGGTCACGCCTGCCGCGCGGACGCAGTCGAGCAGGTCGTCAAAAGCGCCGGGCCGACGGACCATGGCGCGGACGGTCGAATCCACGGCCAGCCGCGCCATGAAGCGGAAACGCCAGCGCGGGATGCCCAAGAGGCGTGGACCGATGGGCGCCTCGGCAGCCGCGAGCGCTTCGCCCTCGCCCATGTCCCACATCACCCGCCGGAAATAGGCCCGTCGCAGTCGGGCCCGCGGCACGCGGTGGAAGACGGTCAGCGCGGGATCGTAGGCGATCGCGCGGCCTGATCGAAGCATGCGCCGCACGATGTCGACGTCCTCGTCGCAGTAGCGCCGGCCGCCCACCGGCCCGAGGCCGGTGTCGAATCCGCCCAGCGCCTGGAGGGCCGAGCGCCGGAACACCATGTTCGCTCCCCATACCTGCGGATAGCTCCCGACGGGCACGGGCAGCATGGCCGGCCTGTCGAAATCCATGATGGCGAGGTAGTCGAGCAGCCTGCGATTCGCAGCCAGCCAGGATGGCGGCTCGGCTTCCCATCGAGGAAGAATGCGCCCGCCCGCTCCGTCGACACCCCGCCGGTCGAGGACGGTGGCCGCCGTCGCCACCCAGTCGGCCGCCGGAGACACGTCGTCGTCCGTGAGCGCGATCACCGCTCCGCGCGCGACCGCGATGCCGGTATTGAGCGCCCGACTCTTGCCCAGCCTCGGTTCAGACACGTAACGGAGTCGGCCCGGCGACCGCATCGCCATGGCCCGGAAGACTTCGAGGGTTCCGTCCGTGGACCCATTGTCCGCGATGAGAATCTCCCAGCCGAGACCCGCCGGTGTTTGCTGCGCGAGCAGCGCCTCGAGCGTCTCGCGAAGACGGGCGGCGCGGTTATGCGTGGCGATGAGCACGGTGGCCGCGACGGATCGCTCCGGGGCATGCGCGGCGATCATGGCTTCGGCGCCGGGAAGGCCGGCCGGGGCGCGGTCCGCTCGTAGTCTCCGAGCTCCGGCCGGCGCTGGAGATCCTGCCGGATCACGCGGCGATGAAGGGCTTCGACGAGACGGCGCGCCGCCCGATTGCCGCGCTGCCAGCCAAGAATCCTTCTCGTCTTCTCCGCCATCCATTCCGTGGCGAGCTCGCGATGACCGGTGAGCCATCGGTAGTGGTCGCCGACCCACCAATCGTCGGCGGGAAGATTCCAGCGCTCTCGGAAGCAGCGGAGGCTGATCCGGTTCCACGCGTCGCTCCAGCGGAGAAGATAGAAGGGCAGGCCCGACCAGAGGAAGGGCGGCGGCTGCTGGTTGGACACGATGGCCGACGGCTCCAGATAGACCGGATACCCTGCTTCCCGGAGCTGGAGACACAGATCCAGACTCTCGCCGCAGCTCAGATACCGCTTATCGAGCAGATCGAACTTGTCGAAGGTCTCGGTGCGGAGCAGCTTGCAGTGAAACTCCACCAGCTCGGTAGGCTCGCGGCGCAGGTGCGCCTGCACATCGCGAACCAGCCGCCGCGGGAACCTGTGCTCCTCGAAGAACGACCGCCGCCCGTTCTCCTCGAGGATATGGGCGAGCCCGCCCGCCATGTGGATGAGACCGCGCGTGGGCTCCTCGTTGCAGTACAGCGGGCCCACCGCCCACGCTTCGGTCTCGTCGGCGCACCGGACGAGGCGATCGAGCCAGCCCCGCGTGACGAGCACATCGTTGTCGACGAAGCAGACGTACTCCGTATCGACGTGGGGCAGCGCGAGGGCGCGCGCCTCCATCGGGGAGATGTAGTGCTCGCTCCGGACGAGCGTGAATCCGCGTTGCCGCGCGCGGAGCCTGAGATATCGCTGCACGGGTGCGGGGGACGCGCCATCGATGTAGACGAGCCTGTACGGCACCTCGGTATGCGCGAAGACGCTCTCGAGCGCGGCGCGCGTCCAGCGGAACTGCTCGCGTGGCGACACAACCACCGTGGTTCGGATCTCGCTCACAGCGCTCCCCAGGGCCTCACTGGCCGCGCCGCCGGTTCTCCCTTGGCGGCTTGTCAAGGCAAGCTGCACCGCGCGTGCCACCGGCCGCGCCTCGGGAAATCCGGCACTTGCAGCTTCGCCGGCCCGCGGGGCCCGCGAACTGTAAACCCCGCCGTCAGCGCGAGACCTCTTGGCCCCCTGGACCGAATCGGATAGAGTCAACGACGAGGAGGACCGCCGCCATGGCCGTCGCGACCTATACGCTCGCCCAGTACGTGGAAGATCTCCGCCGGATAGACAGCGAGACGCGGGACGAGCGCGTCCTCATGGACCGCATCCGGCCGCTCGCGCAGCGGCTGGCGCTCGATCGGAGCTGGCTCGAGCCGCGCTTCTGCGAGGGGGACGCGGAGCAGGGCTTCGGCGTGTACTTGCTCCACGAAGAGCCGGACCACCGGCTCGCCGTCTTCGTGGTGGCGTGGCTCCCCGGCGGAGGCGCCGCGCCCCACAATCACCTGACCTGGTCCGTGGTCGCGGGGGTGGAGGGAATCGAGAAGAACACCTTCTGGAAGCGGGTCGACGACGGCACGCGGCCCGGCTATGCGGAGATCCGGCGGCAGGGCGACAGGCACTTCGGCCCGGGCGACGTCCTGACCCTCGCGCCCGACGCCATCCACAGCGTGGTGAACGAGAGCGGCGCGGTCACGGTCTCGCTCCACACCTACGGCATGCATCTCAACTACACCGGCCGCTCCGAGTTCGACCCGGAGAAGAATACGGTGGGCCCGGTGAAGCGGAAGGTCCGCCGCGCCGGCTGACCGCTACTTGTCGAGCCAGGCCTCCTGGAGCCGGCAGCAGTTGTAGGTGACCTGGTTCAGGATGAGGTTCTTGACGTACGGGAAGTGCGCGAAGCGATCGACCCGCCAGCCCATGGTCGGCCGCGCGCCGTCCTCCTCGAGCTTCCGCTGGATCTGCCAGACGAGGGCGAGGCGCTTCTGGGCGTCAGTCTCCTGCGACTGCTGCTCGATGAGCCGCATGACTTCCTCGTTGCAATAGTCGCCGTAGTTCCGGGATGAGCCGCAGGCGTAGTTCTCGTAGAAGTTGGCGTCCGGATCGTCCACGCCGAGACCCGTGAGATTCGCGCCGATCTGGAACTCCCGGCGGGTGGCCAGCGGGTGCCACTGCGCGGTGTCGATCTGCTTGAGAGTGGCCTCCACGCCCACCTGCTTGAGCTCGCTGATCACGAAGGACGCGAAGTCGAGGTAGATGGCGATCGCGCGCGTGGCCATCTCGACCCTCATCGGATTGCCGGGCCCGTAGCCGGCCTCGGTGAGGAGCTTGCGGGCCCGCGCCTTGCCTTCCTCCCCCTTGCCGTAGCCGGGAAGCTGCTGGGTATCCTTCTCGAGGAGCCCCCACGCGCCCCAGGGCTTGGGTGCCATGGACGCGCCCACGAGAGCGCTGCCCGAGTGCACGGCCTTCACGTAGGCGCGACGGTCTATGGCCAGGCTGAGGGCGCGGCGAACCTTGACGTTGTCGAAAGGCGCCCGCTTCGTGTTGAGCAGCAGATTCTCGCTCACGTTCGTAGCGGTCTCGGTGAACGACATCTGCGGCACGGCGCCCCGCAGCTGCTCGGCAATCGAGACCGTGGTGTCGCCGGGATAGGCCACGTCCACCTGGCCGGTCTGGAGCGCGGCAACCCGCGTCCCCCGCTCCACGATGACGACGTAGCGCAGGCCGTCGAGGTAGGGCCGGCCCTTCACGAAGTAGTCCGGGTTCTTGATGAGCTCCACGGACTGGCCGCGCTTCCACTCCTTGAACTTGAAGGGGCCGGTGCCCACGCATCGCGAGCGGTGCTCGGCGAGCGGCACGTGCGCCGGGATCACCGGCGAATAGCCGGAGGCGAGGAGCGCGATCATCGACGGCTGCGGGCGCTTGAGCCGGAAGACCACGGTATACGGATCGGGCGCCTCGACGGCGTCGACGTTCGCATACCATTCCTTGCGCGGGTTCAGCCGGAGCCTGGCCGGCGCGTCCTTGGCCTCGCGCACGAGGTCGAAGGTGAACTTCACGTCCTTCGAGGTGAAGGGGTGGCCGTCGTGCCAGCGGACGTCCCGCCGCAGGAAGAACACGAGGTTCCGGTAGTTGTCCTGCCACGACCACCGCTCGGCGAGCTCGGGGACGATGGAGTCCATTCGGCCGATGCGCTTGAGCTGGTCGAAGATCACCAGATTGCTGTAGCAGGGCATGGACGGCCAGGTGACGGAGTTGGTGGCCGTCTCGTGAATGGCGAAGCCCTGCGGCAGGTCCTCACGCAGCACCAGGCGGAGCACCCCTCCGGGCTTACCCTCGCCGGTCGCCGGCGCCTGGGCGAACGCGGGCGCGCCCAGCGCAAGGACAGCGACGGCGATGCCGAGCAGGGGCCTCACGCGCATCTCAGACCTCCGGACCCGCGTCGAAGCGCAGCCCCATCTTGGTCTTGAAGACCTCCATCTGTCTGGCGATGGCCGGCGGCAGCCCGATGTCGTTACGGTCGTTGATGCCGCCCGTGATGATGGTGAGGAGCACGCTGTCCTTCGTGTCCACGTTGCGGAACCCGCGGTTCACGCCGGGCGGGCACGAGAACGTGTCCCATTTACCGAGCACGATCTTCTCGCCGCCGTCGTCGTTGAGTGAGAACTCGAGCTTGCCTTCCAGCACGATGAACGTCTCGAAGGTCTTCACGTGCGCGTGCAGGCACGGCCCCTGTCCCGGGGGCATGATGGAGATGAACATGGTCAGGCCGGCCGCATTGTAGATCGGCGCGTCGTTGCCGAACGCGGACTGCGTCCGCTCGAGCACCACCGGCATCAGCTTGCGGGCCAGGATGATGTCCTTGGCCGCCTGCGAGACGGTGGTGTCGTTCTTCATGAACTCCATGGGCTGCAGCTTGTCGAAGCGACCGGTGCGGGCCTCGATGTCATCGCGGGTCATGCGGATGGTCTGCACGCTGGCTCTCCTTGGGTCACGAAGTTTGGGGGTCACGCGGTTTGGGGGTCATGGGACTTGGCGGCACGCCAACATCTGCCGGCACCACTCTATCACCCGAGGGCGGCTCAAGCAGATCGACGCGCCTGCTGCAGCACCTCGGGATTCATGACATTGATGGGCTTGCCGCCGGCATGGGCCGCGATCTGATCGAAGATGGTGGCGAACATCTGCTCGAGCCCGTCGCGCTCGACATAGCCCAGGTGCGGCACACACACTGCATTGTCGAGAGCCAGCAGCGGATGCTGGGCGCCCAGAACGGGCTCGTCCTCGTAGACGTCCACCGCGGCCATGCCCGGCCGCCCGGCGCGCAGCGCCGCTTCGAGGGCCCCCGGCGCGATGAGTCCGGCTCGGCTCGTGTTCACCATGAGCGCGGTCGGCTTCATGAGGGCCAGATCGGCGGCGGTGACCATGCCGCGAGTGTCGGGCACCAGCCGCACGTGCAGCGACACCACGTCCGATTCCGCGAAGAACGCCTCCCGGCTCTTGGCCAGCGTGTGGCCGTCGGCCCGCGCTTTCTCCATCGTGGTCTGCCGCCCCCACACGACGACGTCCATGCCGAAGGCCTTGCCGTAGCCGGCCACCACCGCCCCGATCTTGCCATAGCCGTAGATGCCCAGCGTCTTGCCGCGCAGGCCGCTGCCGATGGGGAAGGCCTGCCAGCGCCCGGCTCTGAGCGCGGCCATCTCCTGCGGGATGCGGCGCACGGCGGCGATGACCAGGCCCCAGGTCAGCTCGGCCGTCGCGTAGGAGGGGCGGCCCGGCATCTGGCTCGAGGACAGGACGACCCCGCGCCGCGTGCAGGCGTCGACGTCGATGTGGGGGACCACGCCGACCTGGCTGATGAGGCGGAGCTTGTCGAGCCGGTCGAGCAGCGGAGCCCGGATCGGCGTGCGCTCGCGGAGGAGCGCCAGCGCCTCGGTGTCCTTGAGACGCTCGGCGAGAACGTCGACGTCCTTCGTGTGGTCGTTCCAGACGGTCACGTGGTGGCCCGCCACCTTCTTGAAGCAGGCCAGCGTCCGGATCGTGTCCTGGTAGTCGTCGAGGATGGTGATGTTCATGGTCTCCTGCCTGGCGTGTGGTTCAGGAGGCGGCGCCCGGCCGCGCCGCGGTGAGCGGGGGCGCCGCGGGCGCGCTGCGCCCCGCGCCGGTGACGAGGCGGAGGAAGCCCGGCGAAAGCCGCGGATCGAGCGTGTCGCGGATGCCGTCGCCGAGCAGATTGAAGGCAAGCACGGTGACGGTGATGGCGAGCCCCGGGAAGAGCACGAGCCACCACTGCGGGACCAGCCCGGTGATCGAGTCCGCGAGCATATTGCCCCACGTCGCCGTGGGCGGGGGCACGCCGACGCCGAGAAATCCGAGCGCGGCCTCGATGACGATGGCCACGCCCAGGTGGGTGGTGGCGAGCACGAGATAGGGAGCGACGCACTGGGGCAGGACGTGCAGGCGCATGATGCGCAGGGCCGAGGCTCCGCTGGCGCGCCCCGCCTCGACATAGGACATCTCCCGAACCGAAATGGCGACCGAGCGGATCACGCGCCCGCCGAAGGGGAGGCGGGTGATGGCGATGGCGATGATCACCGCGGGCAGTCCGGTGCCGATGGCCACGGAGATGGCCATGGCGAGAATCAAGTCGGGAAACGCCTGGAGGATCTCCATCACGCGCTGGCTGGCGAGATCGAAGCGGCCTCCGAGGTAGCCGCAGGCCACGCCCCACAGGGAGCCCACGGTGGTGCCCATCAAGACTGACGCGAAGGCGACGAAGAGCGAGGTACGGGCACCGTGGATCACCCGCGAGAGCGTATCGCGCCCGACCTGATCGGTCCCGAACAGCGACTGGGTGTCAGGCGGCTTGTTCATGCGGCGGAAATTGGTCTTCAGCGGGTCCTGCGGCGCGATCCAGGGCGCGGTCACCGCCATGGCGACGATGAGCAGGCCCACGATGCCGCCGACGGCGGACAGGGTATTGCGCCGGGCGAAGGCGGCGAGCTCGCTCAGGAGGGAGCGCTCCTCGGGGGCGCGGCCGGGATCAGGCATAGCGGATGCGCGGATCGAGCCACGCATAGCTCAGGTCGACCGCGAAGTTGACCACCACGAAGATGGCCGCGTAGAGCAGGACAAGATTCTGGACCACGATGATGTCGCGCTCGATGAGCGCGGTGACGAGCGAGCGGCCGAGCCCCGGAACGCCGAAGGCCTGCTCGACCGCCACCGAGCCGCCCAGCACGAAGCCCAGGAGCACGCCTGAGATCGTGATGACGGGCAGGAGGGCATTCGGCAAGGCATGGCCGAGCACCACGTGCCGCTCCTGCGCGCCCTTGGCGCGGGCGGTGCGCACGTAGTCCTCGCGGATCACCTCGAGGAGACACGAGCGCGACATCCGCGCGATATAGGCGCCCTGGGCCAGGCCGAGCACGATGGCCGGCCCGATCACGATCTGGAGGTTCTCCCACGGCGACTGCCAGAAGTGCACGATGATGATGGGCGATTTGTAGCCGAACCAGAACAAGAGCCCGAGCACGATGAGCATGCCGAGCCAGAATCCCGGGATGGCGATGAAGAGGATGGCGGCCGAGCGGGCCAGGTTGTCGGCCCAGCTATTGGGCTTGATCGCGCTCACGATGCCGACGGGGAGGCCGACGAGCCAGGACACGACAAGGGCGAGGAAACCGATCTCGGCGCTGATCGGCCCGCGATGGAGGATGAGATCGGCGACGGTATCGCCGCGAAAGAAGGACTTGCCGAGCTTCCCGGTGGCGATGTCGCGGAGCCAGTGGACGTACTGGACGGGGAGCGGATCGGACAGCCCGAGGTCGTGCATGATGCGCACGCGGTCCGCCGGCGTCATCCTCGCGTGCCCCTCCACGCCGAGAATGGCCACCAGCGGGTCGCCGGGCAGCACGCGCAGGACGACGAAGATGATGAGGGACACTCCGACGAGTGTCCCCAGGGCGAAGAGCGCCCGCCGGGCGAGATACTTGCGCATGCGTGCGGTCCGTTACATCCGCGCTCTCGCCCGGCGGGCTTCGGTGGCTCCGGCTAGCTCTGCGCCAGCCACACGTTGTCCCAGCGGCACACGTCGTAGATCCCGAAGAACGTCGACGGGTTCTGCCCCTTCACCTTGTTGTAGTAGGCATCGTAGATCTGCTCGTAGGAGATGGGGATGAGCGGCGGGTCCTGCTCCAGGATGTCCTCCGCCTTGCGCACCATGGCCTTGCGCTTCGTGTCGTCGAGCTCGCGCTCGATCTGCTTGGCGAGCGCCTGGAACTGCTCGTTGTTCCACCCGGAGTAGTTCTGCGGCCCGTTCGCGCCGTACCACGCGGAGAAGTAGTCGGAGGGGTCCATGAGGCTCGACACGATGGCGCTGATCGCGAGGTCGAAGTTGCCGGCGGCCGCCTCGTCGAACCACACCGAGGTCTGCACCGTGCGCAGATTGCATTCGATGTTGATGCCCTCCTTGAGCATGGCCTGGATGGCCACCGCCCACAGCTTGAACGTCTGAATGTCGCGGACGACGAAATCGAGGCCCTTGATGCCCTGGCCGTAACCCGCTTCCTGCATGAGCCGGCGTGCTTCCTGCACCGCGGGCTTGATGTCCGTCTGATAGCCGAGGCGCTTGACGAGCTCCTCCTTCGGCGTCGACATCTCGTGGAAGGGGTAGACGAAGCCGCCGATCTGCATGGGCGCCGTGTCCTTCACCACCTCCACCAGCGTGGGCCGGTCCATGGCGAGGTGGATGGCCCGCCGTACCCGCGGATCGGCCAGCGGCTTCCTCTTCATGTTCATCCAGAAGGCCTGGATCACACTCTGGTTGAAGGCGGCGGCGGTGACATTGGGCATCTGCTTGGCCTTGCGCCAGGAGACCGGATCCAGGAGCCGGCCATAGTCGATCTTGCCGGCCAGGAACGAGGATCCCAGCTCGGGCGAGAACGGCGGCAGGTTGTAGATCTCGAGCTTGTCCACGTACGGCAGGCCCTTGTTCCAGTAGTTGGTGTTCCGCTCCATGACCCAGACTTCCTTGTCCTGCCGCGAGACGTGCTTGAACGGTCCCGTACCGGGATAGTTCATCACCTGGCGGAGGTTGCCCTGGTTGTCATCGAGGGACTTCTTGCGGACGATGATGTTCCAGCCGCTCGCGAAAGAGCCCAGCATGAAGGCCTTCGGCCGGGCCTCAGTCAGCCTGAACTCGATCCGGTAAGGGTCCAGCACCACGATATCGCCCACGGTGGTGAAGAGCGACGATCGCGGGATGACCACGCCCTTGGGCGGCCGGACGATGCGCTCGTAGGTCGCCTTGACGTCCTCGGCGGTAAAGTCGGCTCCGTCGTGGAACTTCACCCCTTTGCGAAGGTAGAAGGTGTACTTCTTGCCGTCCGGTGAGATGTCCCACTTCCAGGCGAGATCGGGGATGATGGTCTGCCCGTTGCGTGGATCGCGCCGGATGAGGAGGTCGTACATCGGCGACTGCGGGCCGATATTGGCCACGGTCCCCGACTGGTGGACGTCGAAGTGAGCCGCCGCACTGAGAATGCCGTAGCGGAGAGTGCCGCCGCGCTTGGCCGCGGGGTCGGGACGGATGGGCGACGGTGTCTCCTGAGCCTCGGCCCGGCGGCGGAGCACCGCGGGGCTGAGCGCGGCCGCGCCGGTCACACCCGCGGCGCGGAGGAAAGTACGACGGCTCAGGTGGTCGGTGCCGGGGCCGGGTACGGGCTGGTCGGACATTGGACACCCCCTTGTGTGTTCGGCCCGCGCGTCGATGCGCGAGGTGGCGGCAACATACACGACTCCGGATGCGGAGACAAGGCGCGGCCCGCCATGCCGCGGGCGCTCTGGGAGCGCACCCACGCCCCCATCGCCACCCGCGCGGTCACACGAGCAGCATTCGTGCGGAGCCGAGACTAGAGGGTGGCCTGGATCGCGATACGCGTGCCCTCGATCATTTGATCGATTTCGGCGTGGGTGACATTGAGGGCCGGCATGAAGCGAAGGGTGTCGGGTCGCGGCGCGTTCAGCAAGAGGCCCGTGTTCTCCCAGCCTGGGTGCTTCTGGAGACTGTCTCGCGCGTACGCCGCCACGGCGGCCGCACCGTCGGAGCCCAGATCGAGGGCACGCAGGAGCCCCAGCCCGCGCTCGTGCGAGAGATTGAACTCGCGGACGAGGCCGGTGAGGCACCCGCTCAGGTACTTCCCCGCCTCGGCCACCGCCGGGAGGAAGCCCGGCGCGAGCATGGCCTCCATCACCGCGCAGCCGACAGCCGTCATCAGCGGGCTGCCATTGAACGTGCCGCCCTGCTCGCCGTGCTCGAAGACCGAGACCGCGTCCTTCGCGCAGAGGGCAGCGAGCGGCACACCGCCGCCCAGACCCTTGCCCAGCGTCATGATGTCCGGCGCCTCGTCGTCGTTCCGTGCGAAGTGTTCGTACGCGAAGAGCCTGCCCGTGCGGCCCATTCCGGTCTGAATCTCGTCGGCGATCAGCAGGCAGTGGTGCCGTTTCGTCAGCGCCCGCAGCTCACGCAGGAAATCCACGGTGGCCGGGAGCACACCCGCCTCGCCCTGAACCGGCTCGAGCATCACCGCCGCCGTCTTGTCCGTGATCCGCTCTTCGACCGACGCGATGTCGTTGAGCGTGGCCTTCGGAAAGCCTGCCACCTGCGGGGCGAACATGGTGTCCCAGCCGGGCTTGCCGCTCGCGGACATGGTGGCCAGCGTGCGCCCGTGGAAGCCGTGGTCGAAGGCGATGATCTCGAAGGCGCCGCCCTTGACGCGGCGGCCCCACTTGCGCGCGAGCTTGATGGCACCCTCATTGGCTTCGGCGCCCGAGTTGGTGAAGAAGACCCGCTGGAAGCTCGAATGCTTCGCGATGAGCCCGGCCAGCCTGAGCGAGGGCTCGTTGTAGAACGCCGGACTGGGCGTGATCAGCTTCGCCGCTTGAGCGGCCAGCGCTTCGGTCACCACCCGAGGGCAATGTCCGAGGCACGTCACCGCCCAGCCCTGCACGAAGTCGAGATAGCGCTTCCCCCGGTGGTCGGTGAGCCAGGAACCCTGGCCCTTGACGAAGACGATCTCGGGCCGTTCCGTGATGTCCATCAGGCTGCTGAAGGCGAATTCCCGCTCAGGCGCGGTAGGGATCACGGGCGACCACCTCCATCAGGCGCTCCGGTTGCCCGGCGGCGCCGAATCCGAACTGCCGGTACAGACCATGCGCATCGCGCGTGAAGAGCGTCCACCGCCGGAGGCCCTGCAGCTCCGGGTGAGACATGATGGCGGCCATCAGGCTCTTGCCGACGCCGCGGCCGCGATGCGACTCGAGGGCGAACACGTCACAGATGTACGCGAAGGTGGCGCGGTCGCTGACCACCCGGGCGAAGCCGACCTGCCGGCCCTCGTCGAAGGCTCCGAAGCACAGCGAGTGCTCCATGGACCGGGCGACGACGTCGCGGGGAACCCCCCGGGCCCAGTACGACGTGGTCAGGAAGCCGTGAATCACGTCGAGGTCGAGACGCGAGCGGTCCGTGGTGACGACGATGTTCCGTGCGCTCGTCTGGCTCACGCGCCCGCTCCCCCGGCCCGTTTCTCGAGCGACGCGGTCATGCGGCGGACCAGCGCGCGCGCGGCCTTCTCGCCCGGGGTGGCGACGAACACGGTGTCGTCGCCCGCGATGGTGCCCATCACGCCCGCGAGCTCCGCCTCGTCGATCGCGCGCGCCACCGGATGGGCGGCGGCGGGCGGCGTCTTGATCACCACCAGGGAGCCCGCCGGCTGGATGGACAACGCGAAGCCCCGCAGCGCGCGCCGGAGCTTCTCTTCGCGCAGCGCGGCCGGCGCGAGCTGCATCACCGCGGCCTGCGGCGCGAGATAGCCGCGGGGCGTCTTCGCCAGGCCCAGCTCACGGAGGTCCCGCGACAGCGTCGGCTGCGCCACTTCGATGCCTCGCTTCTTCAGGAGCTGCTGGAACTCGGCCTGGGACCGCACCGGTCCCGACCTGAGGAGGTCGACGATCGCCTCCTGTCGCCGGAGCGAACCCGGATCCCTATGTTCATTCATGATACGTAATACTTATTCACCCGGTTCTCCTTGTCAAGTCCATTCAGCGAGGGATCGGGGCAGGTGGCGAGCCAGACCAGGCCCGAGGGAGCCCCGCGGCGCGGGCGACCGAGAACGTGGCCGTTCGAGCTGAGCGGCCCGCCCGCGAAGCAACGTGGCCCAGTCCCGCGTTGCGCGCGGCGGGCGGGGGGTGCTAGCCTTGGCGGCCATGAGCCCTTCATCGTCGAGCCCGCGGCCGTCCCGCGACACGCTGTCGTTCGTCCAGCGCCGATGGGAGCAGGACGTCCTGCCGGCCCTGACCCGCTACATCGAAATCCCCGCGAAGTCGCCGGCCTTCGATCGCGAGTGGTCGGCGCACGGTCACCTCGACCGCGCGGCCGCGCTCATCGAGGACTGGAGCCGTCGCCGTCCCATCGAGGGCCTGACCGTGGAAACGGTGCGACTCCCCGGCCGCACCCCCGTGATCCTCATGGAAGTTCCGGGAACGGCGCCAGAGACCATTCTGCTCTACGGGCACTGCGACAAGCAGCCGGAGATGACGGGGTGGGCCGAGGGGCTGGGCCCGTGGATTCCCGTGCGCCGGGGCGATCGTCTCTATGGACGCGGCGCACAGGATGACGGCTACGCCGCCTTCTGCGCCCTCACCGCGATCGAAGCCGTCCAGCAGGCCGGGGCACCGCATGCCCGGCTCGTGGTGTTGATCGAGGCAAGCGAAGAGAGCGGCAGCCCCGATCTGCCCGCGTACATGGAGGCCTTCGCCTCGCGCATCGGCGAGCCCGACCTCGTGATCTGCCTCGACTCAGGATGCGGCAACTACGAGCAGCTCTGGGGCACGACCTCCCTGCGCGGCGTCATCAACGGCGTGCTCACCGTGGAAGTCCTGAGCGAGGGCGTGCACTCCGGCGCGGCCAGCGGCATCGTGCCCTCGAGCTTCCGCATCGCGCGCCAGCTCCTCTCGCGCATCGAGGACGAGCGCACCGGCGCGCTCGTGCGCGATTTCCACGTCGACGTGCCGCCGGCCCGCGCGGCGGAGGCTCGGGCGGTGGCCAAGGTGCTGACCGCCGAGGCGTCGGAGCGCTTCCCCGTCGTCGACGGCATGAGCTACGCGCAGGAGGATCCGGTGTCGCTGCTCCTGGCCAATACGTGGGAGCCCGCGCTCTCGATCACCGGCGCCGCGGGGCTGCCCACTCCGGAGGACGGCGGCAACGTGCTCCGCCCCTTCACCTCTCTCAAGCTCTCGCTTCGCATCCCGCCGACTCTCGACGCGGCGCGGGCCAACCGTCGGCTCAAGGAGATCCTCGAGGCCGACCCGCCCTATGGTGCGCGGGTACGCTATGAGAGCTCGAATCCATCGCCGGGCTGGGACGCGCCGGCCACACAGCCGTGGCTCACCGCTGCGGTGAAGGGCGCCTCGGAGCGCCACTTCGGCAAGCCCGTCATGTTCAAGGGGCTCGGCGGCTCGATTCCTTTCATGGCCATGCTGGGCGAGCGATTTCCAAAGGCGCAGTTCTTCATCACGGGAACGGGAGGGCCGGGGTCGAATGCCCATGGCCCGAACGAGTTCCTGCACGTGCCGTACGCGGAGCGCCTCACGAGCTGCGTTGCCGATGTGATCGCCGCGCACTACGCCGCTCGACGGAGCTGATCCCTCGCTGGCTGGGACTTTTCGCTGAGCGGGAGGCGGGCGGGTGTTGCCGGGGCGGGGGTGCGCTCCCCAGACCACGCTGAGTCGCAATCCGTTCCTCCACTCTGGCCCGCCACGAGATT
>Ga0335084_10003273_pt1 | contig 15784 bp, 15 predicted proteins | sample Lox_Sample_44_FD_206721 | JGI IMG/M metagenome (GOLD analysis project Ga0335084, IMG submission 206721) | Soil microbial communities from Loxahatchee National Wildlife Refuge, Florida, United States - Lox_Sample_4.4 | ecosystem: Environmental > Terrestrial > Soil > Wetlands | place: USA... | reverse complement strand
ACGGATTGCCACGCCCCTCACGAGCGCGAGCCCTGGCACGTGCGTCAGCCCGGAGCGGTGGCCCTGGCGGTCGCCCCGCACGCCGAAGGCGTGACACGCATGTGCAGCGGCTGCCACCCGGACGTGGCCGCCAGCTTCGATCTGCCCTCGCATCACCCGCTGCGCGAGGGGATGGTCGGCTGCACCGACTGCCACGATCCGCATGGAGAGCGCCAGGTCGCGCTCGGCGTGGCGACGCAGCAGTGCACCCGCTGCCACCAGGACTACGCGGGTCCCTGGATCTACGAGCACCCGCCGGTCACCGAGGACTGCGGGTACTGCCACGCGCCGCACGGGACGAGCTCGCGCGCCCTGCTCCAGACCAGCGAGCCCGGCGTCTGCATCTCCTGCCACACGGTCGCCGAGGCGGGCGCAGTCCACACGCCCTTTGCGTTCGTCACGCGCTGCTCGGACTGCCACTCGGCGGTGCATGGATCCTACGCCGACCCGCACCTGAGGAGGTGAGGCAGTGACGCCCGGCGGAAGAAGAGTCCTGCGACGCGTCGCGATGCTCGCTGTCCTGCTGGCGGTCCCGGCGCTCGCCGAGGACACCGGAAAAGGTTCGGACGCGAGCGCGCCCGAAAGCTCCGCTGCAAACGCGGGGAAGGCGGACGAGGCTCCGGCCGGCGAGAAGGCAACGGACGCGAATACGGCCGACGCCGACGAGAAAGAGGCGCTGAAGGTGCGCTGGTCACTGACGGCGGAGGGCCAGTACGACTGGATCGACAGGGATCACGACGACAACGACGACGTCACCGGGTATTTCGATCAGTACGAGTTCGTTCCGAACAAGGGAAGCGATTTTCCGTTCCAGATCGGCGTGAGCGAAGCCTCGCTCGACGTACTCGGCGCGGGGGACACGCCGCGCCTGATGTTTCGGCTGGACAGCCCCAGCTCCAACCTCGGCGTCTCGGGCTCGCAGGTCGCAGACCCCTTCTTCAACCAGCGCGCGCTGCTCCTCGGTCGCCTGCCCGGCTTCGACCTCGATCTGCGCTACCGGCGCATCCGCACCGAGGACACGCGCGTGTTCCCGAACACCGCCGGCGCCGGCCTGCTCTTCGATGACGAGAGCGGTCGTCACGAGCGCTTCGACGTGGAGCGCACCGGCTTCGACGCGGAGCTGCGCGCGCGCATGGCCGAGCTGTTCGAGTCCGAGGACTGGCTGCGCCAGATCGGAGCGCCCGAGCTGTCGCTGCGCGGCGGTTACGAGGCGCGCCAGGGCGACCGCCAGCTTCGCTTCCTGGTCGACCCCACGAACCAGTGGATCGGGCTCGCGCAGGGGCGCGACCAGGAGGTGGGCGACGTCGGCGCAGGGCTGCTGCTGGCGCCCCGTCGCCTGTTCACGCTCGACTTCGACTTCGACTACCAGCGCTTCCGCGAGAACGAGTCGCCGATCCTGCAGAGCTCCCTCGGCGCCGGCGTCCCGCCGAACAACAACACGATCGACTTCGTCCCGGATACGGATCGCTACACCGGCAGCGCGCGCTTCCGGAGCCACCTCGGGGAGCGGGCCGTGCTCGAGGGGGGATTCCAGGCCTCCCTACTCGAGCAGGCGCACGACCTCACGCCCACCGAGGACACGGCCGGGCTGCGCGACAACCACCTGTTCTACTACTCGGCGAACCTCACCGCGGACGTCTCCCTGTTCGAGCCGCTCAGCGCGAACGCCTGGTTCAAGTTCGACGAGCGCGACAACGACATCGGGCGCAACACGCCGCTGTTCCAGGACAACAACGGCAGCCAGGTCGACGAGTTCATACGCCGCTGGAGGCAGCTGCGGGGCGGCCTCGAGGCGGTGTACCGCATCGACGCGGGCAACCGCGTGGCGCTCGGCGGGCGCTTCGATTCCATCCACCGGGACCGGGACTTCGCGCAGCCGGACTGTCCGGCGACGTGCTTCCCGGCGATCCTGCCGGTGAACGCCCTCGTCCACGAGGACACCGAGTCTTACACGATCTATGCGCGCTCCGCGCTGCGCCTGCTGCGCCGCATCGGCGTGCAGGGAGAGCTCGGCTACCGCCTCTCACCGGATCGCGCCTACGTGACGGATCTCGACCACTACGTCTACGGCAAGCTCCGCGCGTCCTACACACTCCCGGTCGAGCGCTCCGTCGTGCTCTCGCTGTTCGCCCAGGGCGGCTCCGGAGACAACCGCAACCAGGTGATGGTCAGCGGCGGCGGCATCGGCACGCCTCCGACCGGACCCGACCTGCGGCGGCACTTCGATCGCCTCGACTGGCTCGTGGGGATCACGGGGAACGCCTCGCCCTGGGATCCCGTCGGCCTGTTCGCCTCCTTCTTCGTGTCGCAGGATGCGCAGGACTACGAGCTCGCGCTCTCGAGCCTGCAGCGTTACGTGCAGCCATTTGCGCCCGTGACCTTCAGCAACGCGGGGAACACGGACTACGAGAACGAGTTGTTCAGCGTCGTGCTCGGCAGCCACGTCCAGATCGACAAGCAGACGGATGCGACGCTGTCGGGCTCCTACACGCGAGCCTACACGCACTACAGCCCGGGCGACTCGGCGCAGCTCGCGCTGGTGAATCAGTACTCGAAGATCGATTCCGACATCTACGGCGCCGAGGTCGAGCTCGGGCGCTGGCTCTCCGAAGGGCTGCGCGTGCTGGCGGGCTATCGCTTCGAGTACTACCGCGACGGAACGAACCTGCACGAGAGCGTGCAGAGCGCGGTCGTGCCCTTCGACCTGAGCGGGCCGCGGCACACGGTGACTCTCGGCATCACGCTCACCAGCGCGCTGCTCGAGAAGAAGTGAGGGCCGGCAGGTCCGGCGGGGAGACACAGATGAGTGATTCCGGCGACGGGCCTCGCGGCATCCCTCCGACTCCCGAGCGCAGCGCGGCTCCCCACCCGATCTACAACTGGATGAGCGGAATCGGCGCTGCTCTGGTGGCGGTGGGTTTCACCGGCGCTGTGTTCCTGACGCTGATCGACGTCATCCTCGGCCGGGGCTCCGGCTACACGGGGCTCGCTCTGCTGCCCCCGGTCGGCCTGATGGGCATCGGGATGCTGCTGGTGTTGGGGGGCTGGCTGCGCGAGCGCAGGCGCCAGGCACACGGCCGGCGGTCGAGCTTCTACGAGACCTGGGTGGTGGATCCCTGGGGCGTCGTGCGCGGCCGCGGCCTGTGGTTCGTGCCGCTGGTGGTGGCGGCGGGCACGTTCGTCCTGTTCGGCGCCGGTGTCGGCACCGTGGGTCTGTTCGAGGTCAGCGAATCGAACACCTTCTGCACCGCGGCCTGCCATGCGGTGATGGGACCGGAGGGCACGGCCTACAGCTACACGGCACACTCGCGCATCGCCTGCGTCGAGTGCCACGTGGGTGCTGGCCCGGAGGGCTTCCTGTCGGCGAAGCTCGGCGGGATGCGGCAGCTATACGCGGTGGCGTCCGACACCGTCAGCCGCCCGATCCCGACGCCGGTCCACGGGGTGAACATGCGCACGCGCTGCGAGGGCTGTCACCTTCCCGAGCGGGACGTCGGCTACGTGGGTCGGGTGCACGCGTACTTCCTCTCGGGCGAGGACGTCAAGAGCGACCGCATGGTGATGATGGTGAACGTCGGCCGCGGGCCCAGAGGCCTGCTGCCCGGCCAAGGCGTGCACAACAAGCACATCGCCGAAAAGGTGGAGTTCATCGCGCGCGACCCGCAGCGCCAGCAGATTGCCTGGGTGCGCGTCACCGACCAAAAGGGGAACACGCGCGAGTACCAGGCCCAGTCGAAGCCACTGAGCGACGCGGAGCGGGGGTCGCTCCCGGTGCGCACGATGGAGTGCGTCGACTGCCACAGCCGGCCGGCGCATCGCTTCCTGAGCGCGGCCGAATCGGTGGATCGCGCGCTCGAGGGCGGCCTGCTGCCACGCGACCTTCCTTACATCAAGGAGGTCGCCGTTCGCGCGCTCGACGGTGCCTACGAGTCGACCCCCGCCGCGCTCGAGGGCATCGACCGACACGTTCGCGAGTCCTACGAGAAGGAGCACCCGGAGCTATTGAAGCAGCGCGCCGAGGCGGTGGAAGCGAGCATCGCGATGCTGCGCAAGATCTACCAGCGCACAACCTTTCCCGAGATGAAGGCCGACTGGCGCGCGCATCCCGACAACAGCGGCCACCTGAACTCGCCGGGCTGCTTCCGCTGCCACAACGACGGGATGGTGGACTCGGGAGGAAGATCGATCGTGACGGACTGCACGGCCTGCCACGCGGTCGTGGCCCAGACGACGACGTCCGCCGCCCTGACGACGGCCGACTTCGAGAAGGGCGAGCCGTTCGTCCACCCCGCGGACGGCAGCGCTTTCGACCAATTCATGCTCTGCTCCGATTGCCACACGGGCGGCAAGGAGCTCTACCAGTAGGCCGCGCGACAGGAATACGCCCTGCCGGCCATGGGTCCAATGGTTTCGAGGTCGTTCGCAGTGTCACCACAAAAAACGGGCAAGCGTGCCCACGAAAAGGAGAGATCCATGATGAAGCTGATGAAGACAGTCGCCTCGGGCGCCCTGGTTCTCGGGATGACGGCTTCGACGGCGTTCGCCGACAGCAGCGCGGACTTCAAGGAGAAGTGCGCCATGTGCCATGGAGAGAATGGCGCGGGCAAGGGGAAGGTCCCGGCGCTCAGCGGGGCCGCGGTGCAGCAGAAGTCGGATGCCGACCTCAAGACCGCGATCGAAAAGGGCGTGAAGACCGACAAGGGAATGATGCCCGGATACGCCGGCAAGCTGGCGGCGGAGCAGATCGATGGTCTCGTAAAGTACATACGCAGTCTGAAGTAGTGTGCGTCGACGCGCGTGGGTCGACGGACCGACCGGGGACGAGAAGCTCAGGTGGTCGCGCCGCCAGAGGTCCGATCCTCCGCCGAGCGACGCGGCGTAAGGCCTGCACCGAGGGGTCACAGAAGGTGCGTCTATTGCTCGTGTATGCCGTTCTCCTGTTCGCCTGGCCCGCGCTGGCTACGGATGGCGTCTGGGAACCCGCCACACTCCGTCCAGGTGACACCGCGCAATTCACGTTCAAGGCACTGGTCGACGAGTCGACGCACGCGCTCGACGCGCGGGCGTGTGGAACGGTGACACTGAGGTTCGAGCAGGACACGACCGGAGGCGGCGGGACCGGAGGCGCGGCCACCGTGCTCGGCGTGTCGATGCTGGTGCCGACGCACAGCCAGATCAGCAGCGGCACGACGCTTGCGACGCTCGGAGCGACCACGGCGGGGAGCCCGTTCACGGTCCGACCGGGGTTTCTCTACGTGCACCTGACGGCCGAGCCCTCGGGTATCTCGAGAATCACGGCATACTGTGCGGCGAACGCGAGCAAGTGACGGGACGCATCGAGTGGATTCGGCGGATCAGGGCGAGTAGGGATAGCCGCTGGCGAGCGCCTGCTCGAGCGCGGCGTCGTAGCCGTAGATGTCGTCGAAGAACGAAATCGTGCCGTCGTGACGCGCGATGGCGGTCGTGTAGAAGATCACGACCGGCACGGGCGGGGCGACGCGCACCGGTGTCTCGCTCGTCCGGCCCATGGCGGCCGCGATCCGTTCGGGCGTCCACTCCGGGGCGTCGCGCAGGACCCACGTCGCCAGCGCCGCGGGCTCCGCGACGCGCACGCAGCCGTGGCTGAAGTCGCGGCGGCTCTTCTCGAACGCCTGCCGCGACGGCGTGTCGTGCAGGTACACGCTGTGCGAGTTCGGGAACAGAAACTTGACGCGTCCGAGCGCGTTCCGCAGCCCCGGCCGCTGGCGGAGCTGCGCCGCGCCCGCGGCCAGGCGCTCCACGCTCGCGGCGTTCGCCGGCAGCACGCCCTGCGCGCCTACGATCTCCATGTCCTCCGCCTCGAGGTAGCCGAGGCCCTGCCGCAGCTTCGGCAGGATCTCCTTCACGGTGATGTCGCGCGGCACGTTCCAGTACGGCGCGAAGACGACGGTCTGGAGCGCGCCCGTGAAGACGGGCGTCTGCGTGCGGAGCGCGCGGCCGACCACGACGCGCATCTCGAGCGCGGGCGCGCTCGCGGGATCGACCTCGTCGAAAGCGAAGAGCTCGAACGCGGGGATGTCCACGAAGACGACGCGCCCGTGCGCGAGCGACGGGATCCAGCGCAGCCTCTCGAGCGCGAGCTGGATCTGGCGGACCCGCCGCGCGGCCGGCACGCGGAGGGCGCGGGCGGTCTCCGCGCCGATCACGCCGTCCGGTGTCAAGCCATGGCGGGCCTGGAAATGCTTCACCCCCTCGACGAGGTCGCCCTCGTAGACCGGGGGTGCGTCCTCCACCGGGGCGCGGACGTCGCCCAGCGCCGCGAGCCAGCGCGCGAGGGCAGGCGCCCCGTCGTACGCGTCACCCGGCCGGAGGGGCGGCTTCACGTCGACGGGGATCGCGCTCGGATCGTTCGATAGCCGCTGGTAGCGCGCGAGCTGCTCGACCAGCAGACGGTTCTGTGAGAAGGCCGGGGGCGCGTTCGCGACCGTCTCGGCGATGCGATCGTCGCGCACCGCCGCGGTGACGAGCTCCGCGAGATCGTACTTCTTGGGGTCGATGTCGAGGCCGAACTCGAGGTTCTTCGGGTTCACCTTCCCGATGTGGAGGTCGGAGACGAGGCGCACGAAGTCGACCGTGAGCCCGGTGTCGAACCGTGCGAGATCGTCGGGACTGGCCGGAGCGCCCGACGCGAGCGCGCGCTGGCGCTCGGCGAGCCACGCGGCGTCGTAGTCGCGAGGGTCGAGGCCCTGTGCGCCCGCGGCCCCGAGGGCGTCGATCGCCGCGTCCGCCTGCTTCGTGGTCGTGCCGCCCTCGAGCCACAGCGGCGCGAACGAGCGCGGCCCGTAGATGCCGAGGACGATGTGCTGGTAGTCGGGGAAGCGCGGCCAGCGCAGCTCCGGGTTGTGGGACTCGCGGACGATCGCCTCGATGCTCGCCGCGGCCGGATCGGACTGCGCGCGCGCCGCGCCCGCCGCACCGCAGGCCACGAGTGCGACGGCGGCTCCCACGAGCCGGCGCCTGCTCCAACGTCTCCGCTCCACTCCGTCTCGACCTCCCCGCTGGCGCGCGGGGCGGGAGTGTCGTGCGCTGTGCGCGCGCGTCAACGGGCGCGCGGTCGACAGCGCGCCTTAACGGGTACGGTAGGGGACGCGCGGCGCCCGGGCCGCGCGGCCGGGGGCGAAGGAAGAAGAGATCGCCTCCGCGGCTCCCGCATCCTCGGGATGGGAGATCGGTGAGGCGCGCGCGCACCGGAGGCCCGAGGCACCGAGGATGGCCGCGGTGGCTTCGGTGGGTGGATGGCCGCAAGGATCCGCATGCGTCCCCCGCAGTCTGGTGTCGCACGAGAGGGAGGCGCGGCGGCGGTTCATGGGAAAAGCCCGCGCATGGCGGGACTCGGCGCAGACGCGTGCGCGTGCCGTACTGCGGACTCGAACTGTTCGAGGATTCTGGCGCGCGTCGCGCTGTCGACGACGACCGACGCCGGACGCCCACGGAGCTTCGCCGCCGCGGAGTCCTCGCCGCGCATGACAACTCCGTACGTCGTTCGGGAACCGTGCTCGCCCGCTGGCTCGATGGGTTCTTGCGCGCCGAGCGGAGCCGCGAGCGCATGCTCGAGCCGCTCCACCAGGGAGGGTGACACCGACACGTCCCATGCCACGTGCCCGAACGGATAGCGCCGATGCGTGGCCCTTCCGGGATCGTCATGCACGACGGCATCACAGAGCCAGCAGAACGCAAGGCCACACTCCTCGCAGTGGCGGCGGGCCAGGTGCTTGGCATCGAGGCTGCAGCGCATCGACGCGAGCGGCAGATGCTTGTAGAAGGCCGCCACGGTTTCCTCGTATCCTGTCTGCGCACGCACCTTCCCGCCGAGGGCGACGGAGCACGCGCTCGACCTCCGGTTTCATCTTTTCGTCGACGCGCTGGATCCCCCGCCGATGCCGCTCGCCGTCCGGCCGGCACCATCGCCCACGCAGTGGCACCCCGTGCTCGCGCCGCGCTCTGCCGACGCCGCGAGATGGCACGCAGGCTGCAACACCGCCGTTGAGACCCGGAGGTATTGACTATGCAACCCGTGCCCCCCGTTTCGCTTCGCACCCGCCTCCGCGCGTGCCGCAGCTTCCTGCTCACACCGGGCTCGCATCCCGAGCGCTTCGCTGCCGCCCGGGCGGGCGACGCGATCATCGTGGACCTCGAGTCCACCGTCGCCGTCGCCGACAAGGGACGAGCCCAGCACGCCGCGCTCGAGTTCTTCCGGGAGAAGCCGGAAGTGGACTTCGTGCGCATCCTCCGCATCAACAGCCCGCACTCGGTCGAAGGGCTTCGCGACCTGCTCGTGCTCCACGAAGCCGAAGGGCGCCCCGACGCGATCATCATTCCGAAGTGTCAGTCCGCGGACGAGATCCGGATCGTGGCCGACATCCTCGATGGCACACGCTCCGCGATCGGCGTCCTCCCGATGGTCGAGCTGGCGCGGGCGGTCTTCGTCGCCCATTTCATGGCCGACGCGCACGAGCGGGTCTGCGGGCTCTTCCTCGGCGGCGGTGATCTGGCCGCCGACCTCGGTGCCGAAGGCTCCTGGGAGAACCTGCTGTTCGCGCGCTCCCGCCTCGTCGCGGCTGCGGCCACGACCGGCATCGCAGCCATCGACGTGCCCTACTTCAAGCCCGACGATGCCGGCTTCAAGCAGGAAGCCAGCGCGAGCCGCAGGCTGGGCATGACGGGCAAGGCGGCTCTCCACGCCGAACAGCTCCCCGAGATCAATGCGATCTTTTCGCCCTCGGCGGACACCGTGGCGCACGCGCGCTCGGTGCTGGCTGCCTGCGCCGCAGCCGGCACGGGTACGCCCGTGCTGAACGGCCATGTCGTCGAGCCGGCCATGGTCCGCGAGGCCGAGCGCGTGGTCGCGATCGCAGACCGGCTGCGCAACCACTGAAGGCGTTCGTGTGCTGAACACGATTGCCACGACGCTCGTTCCCGTCGCCTTCGTCATGTTCCTCGGCTACTGGGCGGGGTACCGCGAAATCTTCGGGGCCACCGACCGGACGCAGCTGACGAAGCTCGTTCTCACCTGGCTCCTGCCCCCGCTGCTCATCGCGGGGATGCTGAAGACGCCGCGCGCGGACCTGATGGACTACAGGATTCCGCTGCTCTTCGTCGTCGGGCTCCTGCTTCCCTACCTCGTCGTGCTGCTCGGATGCCGGTACGTGCTGAAGTGGGACCTCAGCACGTCGACGTTGAGGACGGACCTCCTCATCTTCCCGGACATGGTCTTCATGGGCGTCCCCATCCTCGGCCAGCTGTTCGGTCCTTCGAGTCTCTACCCAATTCTCATCGCGAATCTGGTCCCGGTTCTCTTCATCCTTCCTATCACTAACGTCTTGCTGAAGCTCGATTCGGAGAAGGGCGCGAGTGCTGGGGCTCGTGCTGCCGTCGAGACGATCGTGAAGGCGGTGACCGAGCCCCGTGTGTGGTTGCCCTTCATCGGCATCGCGCTCGTGCTCCTCGATGTCGCGGTGCCGAAGTTAATCATCTCGTCGCTCGATCTGATCGGTGGTGCGACGACCGCCATCTCACTCTTCGTCTCGGGACTCATCATCGCCCAGGAAAAGGTGCGACTGACGAAAGCCGTCGCATTCGACACCGTCATCAAGAATCTGGTGTGTCCCGCAGTCATGCTCGGCATCGTCCTCATGTTGGAGATCAAAGGCGCCGTCGCGAAAGAGGCTGTCCTGCTCGTGGGCCTGCCATCCGCAGTCATCACGACCATGTACGCCGAAGAACGCGGCAAGCTCCAGGCCGAGTCCTCGACCACGGTGCTCGGCACCCGCGTGTTCTCGTTCGTTTCCATCCCGATCCTGATCTGGGCCTCGAATCTTCTGATCCCCGCGTGAGAGCGCTTACGCCCATGGACACCACAGACCACTTCTACACCGTGCAACCGAAGGACGCGCCTCCCGAGCTTCAGGAGATCGGGAAGCTGCTCGCTGCCAGCGATCTGGATCTCGATTCCCAGATCGAGGTGTTCGTGGTGTGCCGGCGGCAGGGGCGCCTCGTCGCCTGCGCGGGCCTGGATCACTCCACGATCAAGTGCGTTGCCGTCGCCGAAGACGCGCGCGGCGAGTCGCTCAGCCTCAGGCTCGGCGGCGAGGTCGTCAACCTCGCGGCGGCAAGAGGTCAGTTCCACCTCTTCCTCTACACCGCGCCCCGCAACCTGCCTTTCTTCCGCGGTTGGGGGTTCTATCCGGTGGTCGAAGTTCCACAGCGGGTCGTCGTGATGGAGAACAGTCCCGTCGCGATCGAGAGATATTGCGACTCCCTGCGCGCGCAGCGCCGGCCCGGGACGAGAGTCGGCGGCATCGTGCTCAACGCCAATCCCTTCACCCTCGGCCATCGCTATCTGGTCGAGCATGCCGCTCGCGCGTGCGACTGGCTCCACGTGTTCGTCGTGAAAGAAGACGCCTCGTCGTTCTCCTACGCGGATCGCTTCGCGCTGGTCGCGGCGGGTGTGCAGGGGATCGACAACCTGACCTTGCATCCCGGCTCCGATTACATCATCTCCCGCGCCACCTTCCCCGCCTATTTCCTGAAGGACCAGGCGCTCGTCGAGCGGAGCTGGGCCGCGATCGATCTGCTCCTGTTTCGCGAATACATCGCCCCCGCGCTGGGCATCACCCATCGCTACGTGGGGACCGAGCCCTTCGATCGCGTCACCAACAGCTACAACACGCAGATGAAGCAGTGGCTCGAGGACGCGGCGTCTGTGGCGCCGCCGATCGGCGTCGTCGAGACCCCCCGTGCTTCCGTCGGCGGCGTGCCCATCTCCGCGACCGAAGTGAGACGGCTCCTCGCGCAGCGCGATTTCGGAAGGATCGCAGCGCTCGTCCCCGCGACGACGTTGCAGTTCCTCGAGAAGAGATTCCCGGCAGCAGCGAGCGCCACGTCAATCGGGAGAGCAAACGGCATGAAGGTCATCAAGGAAGCCGTCGCAGGTACCCTGGAATCCAGCGATCTGCTGGTCAAGGTGGCCCCTGGCGCCAACGGGACTCGCGACATCGCGATCCGGAGCGAGGTGATCAAGCAGTTCGGCAAGCAGATCCGGCGCGTCGTCACCGACACGCTGGACGCGCTGTCGATCACCGAGGCGGCGATCGCGATCGAAGACAAGGGTGCTCTGGATTGCGTGATCCGAGCACGCGTGCAGGCGGCGTTGCTGCGCGCCTGTGCTCCGGAAGACCTCGATTGGGAGAAACTGTCATGAAGCTGCGTCGAAGCATGCTCTTCGTCCCCGGCGACAACGCGGCGATGTTGAGCACTTCATTCGTCTTCAAACCGGACTCCGTCATGTTCGACCTGGAGGACGCGGTCTCGCCGCGCGAGAAGGATTCCGCCCGCCTGCTCGTGTATCAGGCGCTGCGACACCCGGCCTATCGCGCGATCGAGACCGTCGTGCGTATCAACGAGCTGAATACGGAGTTCGGGATCAAGGATCTGGAAGCTGCAGTCCGAGGGGGCGCCCACATCGTGCGTCTGCCCAAGACCGAGACCGCCGAGGATATCCGTCAGCTCGAGGCGCACGTGGCGCGGATCGAAAAAGCGTGCGGTCGCCTGGCCGGCGACACGAAGCTGATGGCCGCGATCGAGTCCGCATCCGGCGTGGTGAACGCCGTGGCGATCGCGACCGCTTCCCCGCGGATGATTGCGATCGCCCTGGCCGGATTCGATTACCTGGTCGACATGCACACGAAGCGCAGCGACGGATCGGAGCCCGAGCTGTTCTACGCGCGGGCCGCCGTGCTGCACGCCGCACGTGCGGCGCACATCGATGCCTTCGACGTCGCGTACGGGAACGTGAACGACGACGAGGGTTTCCTTCGGGAGGTCAGGATCGCGAAGGAGCTCGGGTTCGACGGCAAGTCGTTGATCCACCCGAAGCAGATTCCTCTGCTGCACGCGGCCTACGCGCCGACGCCGGACGAGGTGAATCATGCGAAGCGTGTGCTCGCGGCTGCGGACGAGGCGCATCGCAATGGACTCGGAGTCGTGTCGCTCGACGGCAAGATGATCGATCCGCCGGTGATCGACGAGGCGGAAATGACTTTGCAGATCGCCGAGGCCTCCTGACAGGGACCACGGTCGAAACAAAGGAAGCTGGTCATGAACACGAACGAGACCCTCGTACGACTGAAGACGCAGGATCCCGCGCTCGGCCCGCTGCGGCCGTTCGCTGGAGCGAACGCGTCGACGCCCTATCTCGAGAGCCAGGACACCAAGCTGCACCGCAAGCTCTGTGGATCGCTCGAGGAGGCTATCCGGCGCTCGGGGCTCGAGAATGGAATGACCATCTCCTTCCATCACGCCTTCCGCGAGGGCGACAAGGTGGTCAACCAGGTCGTCGATACCCTGGCGCGTCTCGGCTTCAAGAACCTGACGCTCGCCTCGAGCTCGCTGCTGAACTGTCACGATCCGCTCGTCGAGCACATTCGGAGCGGGGTCGTCGCGCAGATCTATACGTCCGGCCTGCGTGGCAAGCTCGCGGAAGCGGTCTCGAACGGCCTGATGAAGCGACCCGTCCAGATTCACTCGCACGGAGGCCGGGTTCACCTGCTCCAGACGGGGGAGCTGAAAATCGACGTCGCCTTCCTCGGCGTCTCCTGTTGTGACGAGTTCGGCAACGCGAACGGCTCGCACGGCAAGCTCAGCTGCGGCTCGCTCGGCTATGCGAAAGTCGATGCCCAGTACGCCCGCCGGGTCGTGCTGCTGACCGAAGAGCTCGTGGACTTCCCGAATCACCCGGTCAGCATCTCGCAGGACCGCGTCGATTGGATCGTCAAGCTGGATCAGGTGGGCGACCCCACCTTGATCAGCGTCGGCGCGGCGCGCGTGACCAGCAATCCGCGAGAGCTGCTGATCGCGCGGCGCGCCGCGGACGTCATCGAGCACGCCGGCTATTTCGAGAGCGGCTTCTCCATGCAGACGGGCTCGGGCGCGTCGTCCACGGCCGCCACCCGGTTCCTCGAGGAGCGCATGACGCGCAAGGGCATCAAGGCGAGCTTCGCCCTGGGCGGCATCACTGGCAGCATCGCCGATCTGCACAAGAAGGGGCTGATCGAGGCGATCGTCGACGTGCAGTCGTTCGATCGCGACGCAGCGGAATCGCTGCGCACTTCGAGCGCCCACCTCGAGATCTCGGCCAACGAGTATGCGAATCCCACTTCGAGGGGCGCTTGCGTCGATCGGGTGAACGTCGTGATCGAGAGCGCGCTGGAGATCGACCTCGACTTCAACGTCAACGTGATCACCGGCTCCGACGGCGTCATGCGCGGCGCATCGGGCGGACATAGCGACGTGGCGGCAGCGGCCGACCTGACCATCATCGTGGCGCCGTTGGTGCGGAGCCGCATCCCGACGGTCGTGCGCCGCGTGACGACCTTGCTGACGCCCGGGGAATCGGTCGACGTGCTGGTGACCGACCACGGCATCGCCGTGAACCCGGCACGGCCGGAAATCGAGAAGCGGATGCGGGACGCCCGGCTGCCCGTCATGACGATCAAGGAGCTGTACGAGAAGGCGGTCGCCCTGACCGGCGAGCCGGAGCCCCTCGAGTTCACGGATCGCATCGTCGGGATCATCCGCTATCGCGACGGCAGTGTGATCGACGTCGTGCGGCAGGTGAAGAACTGATCATGCGTGCGCTCGTCGCGATCGTCGGTGGCCCCCCCGTCGGCATCGAGCAGATGCTGGATGCCAGAGAGGAGCGGGTCGCTCGACAGGGCACTGCGCTGGCGCGCTTCGGCAGGCCCCTGGTGTCGATGACCCTCGTGATGCCGGGCCCGCTGAAGGATGGCTGGTTGCAACGGAGCGTGCTGGAGCTGGCACTCGGCGAGCTGGAGACGACAGCGAGCGACAGGCGCTGGCCCGTCCTGTCGCGCGAAGTCTCGTGGCAGCAGACCGGCCCGGAAGCGCTCTATGTCATCGACGGGGAGCCAGAGATCTTGAAGGCGGCCACCATCGAGCTGGAAGATCGGCACCCGCTGGGAAGGCTCTGGGACCTCGACGTGATCGCGCCCGGTCCTCGCATGCTGTCGCGCAAGCAGCTCGGGCATCCAGAGCGGCGTTGCCTGGTGTGCGACCAGCCCGCACGGGAATGCGCCCGCTCGCGCCGCCACCCCCTCGAGCGTGTGCTCGATGCGATAGCGAGGATCGCCAGTGATTTCGGTCTGCACGCCGACGCTTGACATCGCGCTCTCCGATCTGCTCTCCGGACTCCATCCGGCGAGCACGGCGAGCCTCGTCGCCGCATATGCCGACCAGGCGCTGCGGACGGAGCTGCTGCTGACGCCGAAGCCCGGGCTGGTGGATCTCCGCAATTGCGGCGCCCACCGGGACATGAACGTGCAGACGTTCCTGGCGAGCGCGCGCGCCATCGAACCCTGGTGGCCGCGCTTCGTGGAGAGGGGCTACGAGTGCGCCAGTGTTGCTGCGCGCGACTTCCTGCCGCTCGCACGTCCCCAGGGCGTGGAGTGCGAGGGAGCGATGCTCCGGGCGACGGGCGGAGTCAACACGCACAAGGGCGCGATCTTCTCCCTCGGTCTGCTCTGTTCTGCCGCGGGCCGTCTCCTGGCCAGCGGAGTCACGCTGAGTCGAGAGCGCATCTGCTCCGAAGTGGCGGAGATCTGCGTCGACCTCGTCGATCGGGAGCTCGACGGCATCCGAGCTGCGCAGTCGGCGGGTGAGCACATCTTCACGGCGCATGGCCTGACGGGCGCCCGAGGCGAAGCCGCCTCCGGTTATGCGCTGGTGCGCAGCGTGGCGCTGCCCGTCTACGACCGCATGCGGCGACGCGGAGTCGCGGAGGACGTCGCGCTCTTGCAGGTGCTCCTGCATCTGCTCGCGACGAACGGTGACACCAATCTGGTATCGCGTGGCGGCCTCGGCGGCCTCGAATTCGTCCGCGCGTACGCCAACAAGCTCCTGGCAGAAGGAGGCGCGCTGGCGCGGGGCGCCCTGAAGAAGATGGAGGCGTTCGATGACGAGCTGATCGCGCGCCATCTCAGTCCCGGCGGCAGTGCGGATCTGCTCGGGGTCACGTGGTTCCTGGCCCGGTTCCCGGCGCTGGACGAAGGCATGGAGGCACGATGAAACCGCAGCGAGCCGGACGCACGGTCGGGCACCACACGCTCTATCAGGTCTCGAGCGCCACCGCCCTAGTCCAGGGGGTCTACCAAGGCGCGGTACGACCGCCCGGAGCCGCGAACTCGACCTTCCTGTTCCAGATCCAGCTAGTGCGCCCGAAGTGAGGATCGCCACGTGGCTGACGCCGCGAGTGTACTGATCTCGTGCCTCGAAGCGGAAGGGGTGGAGTTCATCTTCGGCATTCCGGGCGAGGAGAACATCCGCCTCGTCGATGCGGCGGTGGGCTCCAGGATCCGCTTCGTTCTCACGCGGCACGAACAGGGCGGTGCCTTCATGGCGGACGTCTACGGCCGCCTCACCGGCAAGGCCGGCGTCTGCACGGCGACGCTCGGGCCCGGCGCCATCAATCTCGCCCTCGGCGTGGCCGACGCCCAGACGGATTCGTCACCACTCGTGGCCATCACGGCGCAGGTGGGACTCGACCGGATCTACAAGGAGTCGCACCAGAGTGTGGATCTCGTCTCGATGTACGAGCCGCTGACGAAGTGGGCCGACACCGTTCTGACGCCGGCGGCGATCCCCGAGATGGTCCGCAATGCGTTCGACGTCGCGCAGGCCGAGCGCCCTGGCG
>Ga0335084_10003272_pt1 | contig 15785 bp, 13 predicted proteins | sample Lox_Sample_44_FD_206721 | JGI IMG/M metagenome (GOLD analysis project Ga0335084, IMG submission 206721) | Soil microbial communities from Loxahatchee National Wildlife Refuge, Florida, United States - Lox_Sample_4.4 | ecosystem: Environmental > Terrestrial > Soil > Wetlands | place: USA... | reverse complement strand
GAGAGCACGGCGGGTCCACTGCCCGTGATGGCGCACTCCACGGGCCCGGACGTCGTGGCCACGATGCGGGGGACGGCGTCGAGCGCCGCGGGGACCGGCACCGCCCCCGGCGCGAGTCGAGCCGATTCCAGGGCTGCGCGCATGTACGCCTCCGTGAGCGCGGCATCGTGGCGCAGGTCGCGCCCGCTGTCCCGCGACAACTCGTCGCGGCGGGAGAGCCCGTGACCTCTCGGGGAATCTCTCGCGGTGGCGCCCGGCCCCCCGTTTCTCTCCCCGGGGCGACCGCGGGCCGCTCGTCAGGCGACCTTGCTCCGCCGGGACGAGCGGACGACCCGGTTCCGGCCGCCGCCCTTCGCCTGGTAGAGCGCCTCGTCCGCGTCGCGGAGCAGCGCGTCGAGGTCGCCGCCGCCCTGCGCGGAGCCGATGGAGATGGTGAGCGGGATCGCCGTGCCCTCGAAATCCACCGGCGTCGACGCGACCCGCGCCCGCAGGGCGTCGAGGTGACGCTGGGCCGCCTCGCCGGAGCGGCGGGTGAGGAGCACGAACTCCTCGCCGCCGATGCGGGCGGCGAGGTCGCCGTCCTGGCAGAGGTCGCGAAGCTGCTGGGCCACGTGCCGGAGGGCGCGATCGCCGGCGGCATGGCCGTGGGTGTCGTTCACCTTCTTGAAGTCGTCGAGGTCGATCATCGCGATCGACAGCGGCCAGCCGTCCACGGCGGCCGCCTCCAGCTCCTTCGCGCCGCGGTCGAAGAACCAGCGCCGGTTCCAGAGGCCGGTGAGCGAGTCGCGCCAGGTGAGGTTGCGGATCTCGGCGATGTGCTCGATGAGCTCCACGTTCTGCTGCACGCGGCAGAAGAACTCCTCGTTGATGAAGGGCTTCGTGATGAAGTCGTTGGCGCCCTTCTTGAGGAAGCGGGCCGAGAGCGTGCTGCCGCCGGAGGAGACCCCGATGATGGCGAGCGAGTCCTTGTTGTGCTCGCGCCGGATGCGGGAGATGAGCTCGCAGCCATCCATGCCGGGCATGTAGAAGTCGGTGATGACGAGCTTGATGCCCGGATGGGCGGCCAGCAGCTCGAGCGCCCGCGGGCCGTTCTCGGCGGCGTGGACGACGTAGTTCTGGAGGCGGAGCAGGCTGGCGAGGTGGCGGCGCTGGGAGAGCGAGTCGTCCACCACCAGCACCTCGATGGTGGCGTTCCGCAGGAACCGCCCCACGAGGCCAACCACGTAGGCGAGGTCGCCCACCGAGTCCTTCACCACGTAGTCGATGACCGACCGCTCGAGAACGTGGGCGCGCAGCTCGTCGCTGTAGTCGCCCGAGAAGACCACCGCCGGCACGTGATGGGCCCGGACCGCGTCTATCACCTCGAGGTCGCCGGCGTCGGGCAGCGTGAGGTCGAGGAGCGCGATCGCGTAGTCGTTCCGCGGGTCGGCCAGCAGCTGCTCGGTCTCCCGGAGCGTCGCGGCCACCTCGGTGTCGACGCCGAGCTCGGTGGAGAGTCGGTGGCTGATGGCCCGGGAGAGCGCGCGGCTGTCCTCGACGACGAGCACCTTCGGCATGGAGACTCCCGGGCGCCCGGGGTCGTCCCGGGTCGTGTGGGGGATCGCAAGACTCGTACCTTCGGTGTCACGCAGCGCCGCCCGGGAAGGCCAGCCGCTGCGAGCCCTTGCGCCGCCGTGCGGCGGCGGCGCGGCGCCGCGCGGGGGAGCGCCGGGACCCGGCGGGTGCGGGGGCCATCAGGGGGTCGACCCCGTGCTACGCTCCGCCCGTACTCGAGGAGGCTCCGCGATGGCCGAACCGGGAACGATCGATCGCCCGAGCTACGGGATGGTGGGTGGTGGGCCGGGCGCCTTCATCGGCGACGTCCACCGGAAGGCGATCGCGCTCGACGGCTCGGCGCGGCTCCTCGCCGGCTGCTTCTCGCGCCACCACGAGGGCACGCTCGAGACCGGGCGCTCCCTGGGCCTCGATCCGCAACGCCTCTACCGGACCTTCGAGGAGATGGCCGCGGCCGAGGCCGCCCGCGACGACGGCATCGACTTCGTGGTGATCGTGACGCCGAACGCGTCGCACCATCCCGCCGCGAAGGCATTCCTCTCTCGCGGCATCCACGTGGTCTGCGACAAGCCCCTCACGCTCGAGATCTCCGAGGCCGAGGAGCTGGCGGCCCTGGCCCGGCGGAACGACCTCCTCTTCTGCACGACCTACACGTACACGGGTTATCCCGCGGTGAAACACGCGCGGGCGATGGTGGCCGCCGGTGAGCTGGGGGAGATCCGGTTCGTGAACGCCGAGTACGCGCAGGAGTGGCTCGCCACGCCGCTCGAGCGCGACGGGAAGCACAAGCAGGCGGCCTGGAGAGGTGACCCCGCGCAGACCGGGATCGTGAACGCGGTCGGCGACATCGGCACCCACGTCGAGAACCTCGTCCGCACCGTGACCGGCCTCCGCATCGGCTACCTCTCGGCCCGGCTCGACACGCTCGTCCCCGGTCGGCGCCTCGACGACAACGCCACCGTCCTCGTCGACTACGAGGGCGGGGCGCGCGGGGTCTACTGGGTGTCGCAGGTCGCCATCGGGCGGGACAACGCCCTGCGCCTCCGCGTCTTCGGCTCGAAGGGATCGCTGGAGTGGTCGCAGGAGGATCCCGATCACCTGCAGGTGTCGATGCTGGGCAGGCCCTCCGAGCGGCTCTCCAGGGGCCGCGATCCTTTCCATCCCGGCGCCCAGCGCCACTCCCGGATCCCGGCCGGCCACCCCGAGGGATACTTCGAGGCCTTCGCCAACGTCTACCGCGCGTTCACCGCGGCGCTGCGGAAGAAGCTGGCCGGGAAGGCGCTCGCCGGGGAGGACCTCGACTTCCCCGGCATCGAGGACGGCATCTCCGGGGTGCGTTTCATCCACCGCTGCGTCGAGAGCTCGAGCCGCGGCTCCGCGCGCGTGTCGTTCTGAGGCATCGAGGCGGCGAGAAGAGAGGCTTTCATGGCGCGACCGGTGACGCTCTTCACGGGACAGTGGGCCGACCTGCCCTTCCAGACGCTCTGCCAGAAGGCGAGGGCGCTCGGCTACGACGGTCTCGAGATCGCCTGCCAGGGCGAGCAGATGGACGCCCGGCGCGCGGCGACCGAGCCGAGGTACGTGGAGGAGAAGAAGGCGATCCTCCGCGAGCACCGCCTGGAGGTCCATACCATCGGCGCCCACCTCGCCGGCCAGTGCGTGGGCGACCGTTGGGACCCGCGGCTCGATCCGTTCGCGCCGCCGGAGGCCCGCGGCAACCCGGAGAAGCTCCGCGCCTGGGCCGTCCAGGAGATGAAGCACGCCGCCCGCGCCGCGAAGGCGATGGGCGCCCGGGTGGTGACGGGCTTCATGGGCTCGCCGGCGTGGCACGCGTGGTACGCCTGGCCCCCGACCTCCGAGAAGCAGATCGAGGACGCGTACCAGGAGATCCTGCGGCTCTGGACGCCCATCCTCGACGAGTTCGACGCGTGCGGCGTGCGCTTCGCGCTCGAGGTCCACCCGACCGAGATCGCCTTCGACTTCTACACCGCGCAGCGGCTGCTCGAGGTCTTCGGCCGGCGACCGGCGCTGGGGTTCAACTTCGACCCGAGCCACCTGCAGTGGCAGGGCATGAAGCCGCACCTCTTCATCCGGGAGTTCGCCGACCGCGTCTACCACGTGCACATGAAGGACTGCGCGGTCCGGCTCGACGGCCGGTCGGGCATCCTGGGCTCGCACCTGCCGTTCGGGGACCCCCGCCGCGGCTGGGACTTCCGCTCGCTCGGGCACGGCGACGTGGACTTCGACGAGATCATCCGCGCGCTGAACGCGGCGGGCTATCGCGGTCCGCTCTCGGTGGAGTGGGAGGACTCGGGCATGGACCGCGAGGCGGGCGCCCGGGAGGCGCTGGAGTTCGTGCGGCGGGTGGACTTCCCGCCCTCGGCCATCGCGTTCGACGCCGCGATGAAGAAGTGACGGCCGGGCCGCCGGGAGGGCCGGTCGCCCTCCCGGCACGAGCCCGCGCTCCTAGAACACCGCCTCGGGAACGTAGTAGCTCTTCGCGTTCTCGTGGGTGATCAGCTCGCTCCCCAGGATGATCCGGATGGGGAGCTTCTTCTGGTAGAAGCCCTCGAAGACGCGCTGACGGAGGCCGACCACCGCGAGCGACACCGCCGTTGCGGTGACGTCCGGCGGGTAGGTGGCGTTGGCGCGGACGAGCGGGTCGCCGTCCATGATGCGCTTCACGATCTCCTTCTTCGCGGCGCCGCCGAACATGATCTTCACGTCCTTGCGGCCGGACTCCTTGTAGGCCTGGAGAGCGCCCTCGAGCATGTCGTCATCGGCGGTGTAGACCGCGTCGATCGCCTTGTACTTGGCGAGGTAGTTCTCCATCACCGCGAGGGCCTTCTCCTTGTTCCAGTAGCCCGGCTGCGAGTCGAGCACCTTGATGCCGGGGTACTTCGCGGCGACGTCCTTCGCCACCTTGGTGCGCAGGTCGCTGATCACGCTGGGCACGCCCTCGATGAGGACGACGTTGCCCTTGTAGTTGAGCTGCTTCGCGATCCACTCCATCGCCTGACGCGCGTACGACTCGTCGTCGTTGGAGAGGTAGACGTCGTAGACCGGCTTCGTCACGCCGCGGTCCATCACCACCACGTAGACGCCCTTCTGGTAGGCCTTCTCCGTCACCGGGGTGAGCGGGGCGGACTCGAACGGGAAGATGACCAGCCCGTTCACGCCCTGGACGAGCATGTCCTCGATGTCCGCCACCTGCTTCGTGACGTCGCCCGAGGTCTTGAAGACGAACTCCACGTTGGGGTCCTTCTTCTTCCAGTCGTCCATCGCCCGCTTGGCCCACCAGTTGGCCCCGCCCATCCACCCGTGGTCGGCGGTGGGCATGGTCACGCCTATCTTCAGCTTCTTCGTCGCCGCGTCCTGCGCCGAGGCGGCGCTTCCGAACGCCGCGAGCACCGTGATCGCAACCGCCAACAGGACCTTCCGCATGTTCGCCTCCTCCGTGGTCACTGCCTCTGCCGCTGGATGAACACCGCTCCGATGATCACGAGACCCTTCACCGTCCCCTGCAGGTAGGGCGAGATCCCCACCATGTTGAGCATGTTGTTGATGACGCCGAGGGTGATCGCGCCGATCACCGTCCCCCAGATGGTCCCCCGCCCGCCCGTCATCGCCGTCCCGCCGATGATCACCGCGGCGATGGCGTCCAGCTCGTAGTTGATGCCGAGGGTGGACGAGCCCACCGAGTTGAACCGCATGGCGATGAGGGCGGCGGACACGCCCACCAGGAGCCCGGTGAGCGTATACGCCGCGAGACGGGTGGCGTCCACGTCGATGGCGGAGTATCGGGCCACGCGGGCGTTCGAGCCGACCGCGCGGGTGTAGCGGCCGTAGCGCGTGCGCCGGAAGACGAAGGAGAGGGCCGCGGCGAGGGCGACGAGCACGATCGCAGGGACCGGGACGCCCATCGGCGCGGCCGAGCCCAGCTCGCCGAAGAGCGAGGAGTCCGAGCGGAACTCGCCCGCGTTCGCCATGTAGAGCGAGAGCGAGCGGAAGATGGCCATCGTGCCCAGGGTCACGATGAACGGCGCGATGCGTCCCTTCGTGACGAGGAGGCCGTTCACGAGGCCGCAGGCGAGCCCGGCCACCACCGCGCAGCCCACCGCCACCGTCACCGCCGCGCTCTCCGGCCATCCCGCGCCCACGGCCGCGTCGAGCGCGAGCACCGCGAGCGAGCCCACCAGCGCCGCCATCGAGCCGACCGAGAGGTCGATGCCGCCCGAGACGATGATGTAGGTCATGCCCAGGGCGATGATCCCCGTGTACGAGACCTGCCTCACGATGTTGAGCAGGTTCTGCCACTGCAGGAAGAAAGGGCTCAGCAGCGCCGAGGCGACCGAGAGGACGAGCAGGGCGACGAGCGCCGCGTGGCGCTCCCATTCGAGCCGCCGGAGGGCCGCGATCGTGCCGTTCATGCGATCGCACCCGCCGTCTGGAGCCCGGTGGCCAGGTACATGATCTCCCGCTCTCCGATCGCATCGCCCTGGAGCTCGCCGGCGACGGTCCCCTCGCGCATGACCAGCACCCGGTCGCACATGCCGATGATCTCCTCCAGCTCGCTCGAGACGAGCACGATGGCCGCGCCCCGGACCGCGAGGTCGGCGAGGAAGCGGTAGATCTCCTGCTTCGCCGCCACGTCCACGCCACGGGTCGGCTCGTCGACGATGACGACCCGGGGGGCGGGGTCGAGGGTCTTGGCGAGCGACACCTTCTGCTGGTTGCCGCCGGAGAGCGACTCGAGGGGCGCGTCGAGGTCCGGCGCCTTGATGCCGAACCGCTCGCGCCAGGTGCGGGCCTTCTCGCCCTCCTTCCCGCGATCCACCACGGCGCCGAGCCGGCAGTAGTCGCGCAGGGACACGAGCGTGACGTTCTCGGCGATGGGGAAGCCGGGCAGGATGCCCGTGCCGGCGCGGTCCTCCGAGAGGTAGCCGAGCCCGCGCCGCACCGCCTCGCGGGCGTTCCTCGACGGCGCGTCCTCGCCGCCCACGAGGACCGTCCCGGTGGCGGGCCGGAGGCCCATGATCGCCTCGGCCAGCTCGGTGCGTCCCGCGCCCACGAGGCCCGCGAAGCCGACGATCTCGCCGGCACGGGCGGTGAAGGACACGTCGTGGAACGCACCGGGGGAGGAGAGGCCCCGCACCTCCAGCACCACCGCGCCCGGCTCGCCGCGGCCCGGCGGGAAGATCTCCCGGAGCTCGCGGCCGACCATGGCGCGCGCCATCTCGGGCGGCGAGAGGTCGGCGATGGCCGACTCGCGCACGAGCTCGCCGTCCTTGAGGACGATCACCCGGTCGCAGATCGCCTTCACCTCGGCGAGCTTGTGCGAGACGTAGACGACGCTCATGCCGCGCTCCCGGAGCGCGCGCATGACCGCGAAGAGGCGATCGATCTCGCGCCGGGTGAGCATGGTGGTCGGCTCGTCCAGGATGAGGAGGCTCGCCTCGAAGGCGAGGGCCTTGCACACCTCCACGAGCTGCTTCTGAGCGGCGCTCAGGCGGTCGATGCGCTCGTCCGGCGTCACGTTCGCGCCGAGCTCGGCGAGCAGCGCCGCGGTGCGGGCGCGCATCCCGGTGCGGTCGAGCGTGCGCCTCCGGGTGAGGACCTCCGCGCCGAGGAAGACGTTCTCCTCGACGGAGAGGTCGGCCGCGAGGTTGAACTCCTGCGGCACGATGCTCACGCCCGCGTGCCGGGCGTCGGCCGGGGAGGCGAACGCGACGGGTCGGCCGTCGAGCTCGAGCGTGCCGGACGTCGGGCGGTGGATGCCGGCCAGGATCTTCACGAGGGTGGACTTCCCGGCGCCGTTCTCTCCGATGACGCCGAGGATCTCGCCCCGGCGCATCTCCACGTCGACGTCGCGGAGGACGGCGTGCCCGGCGAACTCCTTCCGCAGGGCGCGCGCTCGTACGAGTGGTGTGACCATCGGAAGCTGTTGATTACAACCGCGCCGTCCGGGTGTAAAAGTGCCGGGCGGGTGCCGGGCGATTTGCACCGGGCACCCCGAGGGCGTGCGCGGGGGGCGCGCGCGGGCGCTTCCGTCCGCGTCGCCGGCGAGGGAGCGACGCCATGACACTCTTCGTCGTCTCGGTCGGACTGGTGGCCGTGCTGGTGCTGGCGTGGCGTGCGCCCGGCTCGACCGCGCCGATCGTCGACGACCGGGGGAAACCGGTGCCGGGGAGCATCGCCGTCCTCGAGAAGGTGATTCTGGGCGGCGTGGAGCAGAGCCTGCTCATCCGCGGCGTGAGCGTGGCCAACCCCGTTCTCCTCTTCCTGCACGGCGGGCCAGGCACCTCCGAGATGGGACTCCTGCGGGTGCACAACGTGGCGGCCCTGGAGCGGCGTTTCACGGTCGTCGTGTGGGACCAGCGCGGGGCGGGGATGTCGTTCGCGGGGCGCCTGCCGGAGAGCGGCATGACCGTCGAGCAGCTCGTCTCGGACGCCGTCGAGCTCTCGCGGCTCCTCTGCCGCCGTTTCGAGAAGGAGCGGATCTACCTGGCCGGACACTCCTGGGGCAGCGCGCTCGGGATACTGACCGTGAAGGGCCATCCGGAGCTCTTCCATGCGTTCGTGGGCATCGGCCAGGTGGTGAACATGCTGGAGGGCGAGCGCATCTCCTGGGACTGGACGCTCGCCCAGGCGGAGAGGGCCGGGGACGCGAAGTCCGTCGCGAAGCTGCGGCGCATCGGCAGGCCGCCCTACGACGGCGACCTCCGCAGCAAGGTGGTGACCCAGCGGACGATCCTGGCGCGCTACGGCGGCGAGGTCCACGGGAACCCGCGAGGCGGGCTCCTCGTCACGCTGAGGTGCCTGCTCGCCACGCGCGAGTACGGCTGGCGCGACCGGGTGAACTTCTTCCGGGGGATCTTCGAGTCGATGCGCCTCCTCTGGCCGCAGATCCTCGGGATCGACCTCGAGCGGCAGGCGCCCGAGCTCGCGGTCCCGGTCTGGTTCCTCGAGGGACGGCACGACCGCGAGGTGCCCTCCGAGCTGGCGGAGCGGTACTGCGAGGCGCTGATCGCTCCCCGCAAGGAGCTCGTCTGGTTCGAGAGCTCCGCGCACTTCGTCAACACCGAGGAGGCCGGCGCGTTCAACGCCTTCTTCGTCGACCGGCTCCTCGAGGAGACCCGGCGTGCCGCCTGAGGAGCGACGCGAAGCCACTCGGGACCGCTTCGGGGCGGTGCGCAACGTCGCGATCGTCGCGCTCGCGTACGCCGGGGCGGCCGAGGTGGTTCGCCTCGTGGCGACGCTGCCGAGTGGCATCGCCCCCATCTATCCGTCCGCAGGCATCGGGCTCGCCGCGGTGCTCCTCCTCGGCCGGCAGGGGCTCGCCGGGATCTGGCTCGGCTCGGTCGCCGCCAACCTCGTCATCCAGATGCAGACCGTGGGGGCCGCGTCCTTTGCCCTGCGGGATCTGGCGATCACCTCCCTCATCGGCGCGGGCGCCGCGCTCGGTGCGTGGCTGGGGGCCCGTCTGGTCCGCCTCATCGCCGGCGGCGACGCGGGCGCCAGCGCGTCGCCGCTCGAGAGCGCGAGAGGCCTGGCCGCGCTGCTCGCCGTCGCGGCGCCGACGGCCGGCGCGGTGAGCGGCACGGTCGGCGTCCTCGCGCTCCTCGCGGCCGGGCTCGTGCCGAGGGAGGTCGTGCCCTACGCCTGGCTCACCTGGCTCCTCGGCGACGCGTTCGGCGTGGTGGTGGCGGCGCCCCTGGTGCTCGCCTGGCGCGGGCTCGCGCGCCGGATGCCGCGTCGGCGGGAGCTCGTCGAGGGGCTGGCGCTCGCCGCCGTCACGCTCCTCCTCTGCCACGCCGTCTTCCTGCGCGGCCTTCCCCTGGAGTACGGAGTCATGCCCGTGCTCGTCTGGGCGGCCTACCGCTTCGGCATGCGCGGCACGTCGGCCGTCGCCGCGTCGGTCGCCATCCTCGCGACGGTGGGGACGACCCTCGGGGCGAGCCCCTTCGTGCGTGGGACCACGAACGCGTCGCTGCTCGCGCTCCACGCGTACCTCGGCGTCACCGTGGGGTTCGCCCTGCTCATGGCCGCGATCCTCGCCGATCGCAGGCGCGCAGAGGCGGAGCAGGACCGGCTGGAGACCCAGCTCGTCCATTCGCAGAAGATGGAGGCCATCGGCCGGCTGGCCGGCGGTGTGGCGCACGACTTCAACAACCTGCTCACGGTGATCATCAGCAACGCCGACCTCGCCCTGGAGGAGCGCGAGCTCAAGCCGGCGCTGCAGAAGGAGCTCGAGGGCATCCGCCAGGCCGGCGAGAGCGCCAGCCACCTCACCCGCCAGCTGCTGGCCTTCAGCCGGAAGCAGGTCCTCCAGCCGAGGGTGCTCGACCTGAACGCGCTCGTGGCCCGGGTCGAGCGGATGCTGCGCCGGATCATCGGCGAGGACGTCGAGCTCGTTGTGCACCGCGGAGCCGACCTCTGGAGCATCCGCGCGGACCCGGGCCAGATGGAGCAGGTCTTGCTCAACCTCGCGGTGAACTCCCGGGACGCCATGCCGCAGGGTGGCACGCTCGTCATCGAGACGGGCAACGTCGTGCTCGACGAGGAGTACGCGCGGCGCCACCCGGAGGCTCGCGCCGGGGACCACGTGCTCCTCGCCGTGACGGACACCGGCCACGGCATGGACGCTGCCACGCTGAGCAGGATCTTCGAGCCGTTCTTCACCACCAAGGGCCAGCACGGCACCGGCCTCGGGCTCTCGACCGTCCACGGCATCGTCCGCCAGAGCGGCGGTCACGTCTGGCCGCACAGCGAGCCCGGGCGCGGGACGACGTTCAAGGTCTACCTGCCGCGCGCCGGGGACCAGGGCGCCGTGGAAGACGAGCCCAGGGTAGCCGTGCCGGAGAGGTCGCGCGGCGAGACCGTGCTCGTGGTCGAGGACGCGGGCGGCGTCCGCGACCTCGTCGTGCGCGTGCTGGAGCAGAGGGGCCACGCCGTGCTGCAGGCGGGGAACGGCGAGCAGGCGCTGACGATCGCCGCTCAGGCGGGGGAGATCGTGCTCCTCGTCACCGACGTGGTGCTGCCGGGCATGAGCGGTCGCGACCTCGCCGCGAGCCTGGCGAGATCCCGGCCCTCGCTCGGCGTCCTCTACATGTCGGGCTACACCGAGAACGGGATCGTCCATCGGGGCGTGCTCGACCCGGGCATCGATTTCGTCGCGAAGCCGTTCACCGTCGACCAGCTCGTCCGTAAGGTCGAGGAGATCCTCGGGCGTCGCAGGGTATGAACGTTCCGGTCGCGCGGTCCGGTTGCGCCAACGCGCCGCGCCCGCGGGCGTCCCCCGCCCGGTATACGTCGCGGGAAACGCGAGGAGGCCAGGATGCCCGTGCTCGTCAATGCCCGGAACGGGATGAACATCGTCGGCCAGGGCGCCCGCATCATGCTCTCCGCCGCGCCGGCTCTGGCGGCCGCCGTCTGGGCGCACCTCCGCGTGCCCGAGCTCGTGCGGATTCCGCTTCCCTCGAGCGTCCTCCTGCCGCTCGGGATCGTGCTCCTCGTCCCGGGCGTCGCGCTGTGGCTGACCGCGGTCGTCCAGCTCCTCGCGGGCTTCCCGCAGGGGAGGCTCGTCACCACGGGTGCATACGGGGTCTGCCGGAACCCCATCTACTCGAGCGTGGGTCTCCTCGTGCTCCCCGGTCTCTCGTTCCTCGCCGGGACGTGGGTCTACCTCGCGGTGGGAGCGGCGCTGTGCCTCGGGGTCCGGCTCTTCATCCCGGTCGAGGAGCGCGACCTCCTGCGGGTGTTCGGCGAGGACTACCGGCGATACACGGAGCGCGTGCACCGGATCGTCCCGTTCGGCCGGCCGGCCAGGGGGATCGCATGAGCGCGACCTCGCGGCGGTGCGGGTCCAGTCCCGCGGCGGTGGCCGCCCTCGCGCTGGCGGTCGTCGCGACGGGGGCCTGCGGCTCGTCCGGCCCGGGCGTCACGCCCGGCGAGATCACCCAGCTCGCTCCGCCGCTCGCGGGGTGGGAGGACGTCCTGAGCGAGTATCACGTTCAGTCGCCGGTGCTGGGCATCGCATCGCGGAACGTGAAGGTGCTGCTGCCGCCCGGCTACCTGGAAGCGGCGAACGCGGACCGAAGGTACCCGGTGCTGTACATGAACGACGGCCAGAACTGCCTGGACCACGATCCGTTCGGGCACGGCGGCTGGCAGGTCCACACCGTCTCCCGCGATCTCGTGGAGCGCGGCCTCATGGCGCCCGCCATCATCGTGCTCGTCGACAACTCCTCCTCGCGCGAGCAGGAGTACGTGCCCGGCGCGGGCACCTCTTCCGGCGCCAACGCCGACGGCTACCTCGACTTCGTCGAGTACGTCGTGCGCTGGGTGGACGGGCGGTACCGGACGATCGCCGACCCGTCCGCGCGCGCCATCGGCGGGTCCTCCTTCGGCGGGCTCGCGTCGCTCTACGCGGGGTGGACCCGGCCGGGCGTGTTCGGGATCGTGATGGCGATGTCGCCTTCGCTCTGGCGAGCGAGCATCGGGGCCGACGAGCTCGTGAAGTTGCCCGTCCGCATCTACGTGGACAGCGGCACGGTGGACGGGAGCGGAGGCGACGACGGCTGCGCCGCGACCACCGCGCTCGCGGAGCTGCTGGTCGAGAGGGGCTGGACGCTCCACGTCGACCTCGAGCACGCGGTGGGCCAGGGGCACGGTCACAGCGAGGAGTTCTGGCGCGCGCGCCTGCGGCCCTCGACGGCCGACGACCTGCCCGGCGTCTGGCCCGGCGCCTTGCCGTTCCTGTTCCCTCCGGAGTAGCCCGCCGCACCGCGCTCAGCGCTCGTCCAGGGTGACGCCGGCGGGCGGCTGATCGACGAGGCCGAGGAGGAGCCACTCCAGCGCGGCCGCCTCGTACTCGCCGACCCGCGGCGGGACGGGCTCGCTCGTGTGGCGCCGCACGTGCCCGAGGAAGGCGGGCATGATGCCCGGGTTGTCGCGCATGACGCGCGCGCCCCAGGCGAGGACCGCGAGGTACCTGCCGAGCTCGGTGCCGTTCAGGGGATCGGCCGCGATGGTGCGCGGGAGCCGGCCGGCGAGCGCGGCCCGCCTGCGGTCGACCTGCTCGGCGAGCCAGGAGTGCCCGAACACCCAGTTCCAGACGAGCTCGCGATCCGCGATGACGAACAGCCGAGGGTTCCAGAAGTGGAGGAACTTCGTGAGCGCGACGAGCGAGGGTCCGTCGCCGGTCCGCTTGATGACGCCGACCGTGCCCATCGCCTTCCAGACGGCCGCCAGGTGACGAGGCCGCGCGTCCGCGAGATCGGAGAGCCGGAGGCGGCGGAGCGACGGAGGCAGGCCTCGGAGGATCCGCTCGACGCGCGTGGCGGGAGCCGGGTTCCACGTGCGGCTGCGGAACACCTGCCAGCGCGAGCGGAGCTCCCCGTAGAGCCGCTCGAACGCCGGGCGGGAGCCGTTCTCGAACGCCTCGTGAGCGTCGGCCCAGCACGCGGCGTAGCTCCCGACGACCCGGTCGCCGCCGTAGCGCGTCCCGTGCTTCTCGAAGGCGGCTTTCACGGCGGCGCGGGAGAGGTGCATGGACATGCTCGGGTCGGCGTGTGGTGCCACCTACTGCCAGGCGATTCTACCCGTGGGGCCCCCCAAGACGGGCGAGGAGGCGCTTCACGATCCGCGACAAAGAGGCAACGTCGTCCACACACGAAAGAGATAGCGTCTCTCCGCGGAGGACGGGCATGGCACACCGGATCTGTCCGTGGTGGATCGGCTGGCTCCTCGCGAGCCCGATCCGGAAGCTCGTCCATGACCCGGCGCGCATCCTCGCACCCTGGGTGCGGGAGGGGATGACGGTCCTCGAGCCCGGCCCGGGCATGGGCTTCTTCACCCTGGAGCTGGCGCGGCGGGTCGGCCCTGGCGGTCTCGTCGTGGCGGTGGACGTCCAGCCGGAGATGCTGGCGGGCCTCCGGCGCCGCGCGGACCGCGCCGGCCTCGGGAAGCGGGTCGATGCGCGCCTCGCCAAGGCGACGTCGCTCGGGATCGAAGACCTCGCGGGGAAGGTGGACCTCGTGCTCGCCTTCGCGATGGTCCACGAGCTCCCGGATGCGGAGGCCTTCTTCGGCGAGGCGAGGCGCGCGCTCGCCCCCGGCGGAAGGATCCTGGTCGCCGAGCCGGCGGGTCACGTGGATGCGTCGGAATTCGAGGTGACGCTGGCCGCGGCCGCGCGGGCCGGGCTCCGTGCCGAGCCCGGGCCGGAGATCCACCGGAGCCGCACGGCCGTCCTGGGGTGAAGGGTCCAGCGCCTGTTTCCCGGACAGACTGGGGTCCAGCGTCCAGGAGCGGGCAACTCCCGCCGCAGCGTCCGCCGATCGCCGAGGCGAGGCGCGCGCAGGAGGTGCTCGGGAAGGGAGGCGTGACCGGCAAGATCGTGCTGGTGCGCGGGGGGCCGACCCTGCAGCCCGCGCTGGCATGAAGCGGGTGACCGCGGCGGACGGCGCCGTCCGCGCGGCGCCTCGGGCGAATGCTTGCCGGCCACCTCGCAGCGTGGAAGGGTGGTCGGGACCAAGGATGCCCATCGACCTCGAGTCACTCTCCTTCACCGAGCTGATCCGGCTGCAGACGCAGGTGGGTGAGGTGCTGAAGCGCCGCTTCACCCGAGGGCTCTGCCTCTGCTTCACCGACCTCGTCGGCTCCACCTCGTACTTCGCCCGCTTCGGTGACGCCGCCGGCCGGGGCCTCCAGCAGCGCCACGTCGACCTGCTCCGCTCGGCCCTCCCGGCTGGACAGGGCCGCATCGTCGACACCGCGGGCGACGGCGCCTTTGTGGTCTTCCCGGGCGTGGAGGAAGCGGTCACCGCGCTCGTCGGCTTCGAGCTGAAGGTGACCGAGCAGAACAGCACCTACGCGCGCGAGCATCAGCTGCTCGTCCGCGCCGGCCTGAACTTCGGTCCGGTGCTCACCGACGGCGAGGCGGTCACCGGCGACGCGGTCAACCTGGCGGCGCGGGTCTGCGCGAGCGCGGAGCCGGGCGAGATCCGGCTCACCGAGTCGGCCTTCCGCGAGCTCTCCCCCCAGCGCCGCGTCCTCTGCCGGGGGCTCGGGCAGGTGACCATGAAGGGCGTGCCCGCCCCCCTGTCGCTCGTGTCCCTCGGCTGGCGCGACGTGGACCGGTTCCCGGCCCGCTTCCGGGTGGTGCAGACGGGCGAGGAGCTTCCCGTCCCGCCGCTGGACGTCATCACGTTCGGCCGGCTCCGCGATCAGGGCGGCGTGCCGGCCAACGACGTGGTGATCGCGCTCCCCGACCCGGAGAAGGGCCTGCGTGTCAGCCGGTGGCACTTCGAGCTGCGCCGGCGCTCCGAGGGATTCCTGCTGCGCAGCGTCACCGACCGGCAAACCGAGGTGGACGGAGTCGCCGTGCAGAAGGGCCAGGACGTCCCGCTCCGCCCCGACTCGAGGGTGGTCCTGTCGGGTGTGGTGACGATCGAGTTCCTCCCGGAGAAGGCGAATCCCGTCCCCGACGCGCCCGCCACCACCGCGGAGCGGCTCTGAGCCTCCGTCGCTCGTCCTGACGGCGCACGGGTCGCGGCTCGCCACGCTGCACGCTGCGTCACTTCCGGTTAGGACAGCGCGTCAGCCAGCCTCGCGAGCAACCCGCACCCGCACCACGCTCCGGCCGATGCGCCGGGAGGGGAATGGACACCATGCAGCTCAGCCCGGGCACGCACCTCGGTCCGTACGAGATCCTCTCTGCGCTCGGCGCCGGCGGCATGGGCGAGGTCTACAAGGCGCGGGATGGACGGCTCGAGCGCGACGTCGCGGTGAAGATCCTGCGGCCCGACGACTCGGCGTCCGAGGAGATGCAGAAGCGCTTCGAGCACGAGGCCAAGGCGATCTCCCACCTCTCGCATCCGAACATCTGCGCCCTCTACGACGTCGGCACGCACGAGGGGACCGCCTACCTCGTCCTCGAGTACCTCGAGGGCGAGACGCTCGCGAGCCGCCTGGTCAAGGGCCCGCTCGAGCTCGAGCAGCTCCTGCCCATCGGGATCCAGATCGCGGACGCGCTCGACCGTGCGCATCGCCAGGGCATCGTCCACCGGGACCTGAAGCCCGGGAACGTCATGCTCACCAAGGGTGGCGTGAAGCTGCTGGACTTCGGTCTCGCGAAGGCGCTTCCCCCGCCCGCCCCGCAGTCCGGCGTCACGTCGCTGTCGACCCTGTCGAAGCCCCAGAGCGTGACCCGGGAAGGGACGATCCTGGGG
>Ga0335084_10003271_pt1 | contig 15791 bp, 16 predicted proteins | sample Lox_Sample_44_FD_206721 | JGI IMG/M metagenome (GOLD analysis project Ga0335084, IMG submission 206721) | Soil microbial communities from Loxahatchee National Wildlife Refuge, Florida, United States - Lox_Sample_4.4 | ecosystem: Environmental > Terrestrial > Soil > Wetlands | place: USA... | reverse complement strand
GCTCTCCATTCAACCACTCGTCAGGCGCCTGTAGTCCGCAACAGCTCTATCCGGCCTCGCCTTATTCTCGTACACTTGATCAGTGGGTGATCCACGGCGATCGAACATGCCGACCGGGGGGCACCGGGTCGTGGCGCAGGGGGGAACGCGATGGAGAGCATGCCTACCTTTTTGTTGCGCCCGCTCCCCGCCGCGCTAGAGCCCCTGGCGATACTCGCGCTGGACCTCCGCTGGACGTGGAGCCATGCGGGGGATGCGGTGTGGCGACGGGTGAATCCAGACATCTGGGACCGCACGCAGAATCCCTGGGTGACTCTCCAAGAGAGTTCCCAGCGGCGCCTCGACCACGTGGCACAGGACCCCGTCTTCCAGGAGGAGCTGCAGCGCCTCCAGGCCGCGCACCAGCGATACCTCGATGATCCCGCCTGGTATGGACAAGTCCATGGCGCGGAGGGACCTCATAGGATTGCGTACTTCAGCATGGAATTCGGGCTCGGAGAGTCGCTCCCGTTGTACGCAGGCGGTCTCGGGGTCCTTGCCGGTGACTATCTCAAGACTGCGAGCGACCTGGGCGTGCCTGTGGTCGGGGTGGGGCTCCTCTACCAGGAGGGTTACTCCCGCCAGGTGCTGGACACAGCGGGCCATCCGCAGGATCTATTTCCCTACAACGATCCCACTAGCCTCCCGCTGGTGCCTGCGCTGGATTCCACTGGAGGCTGGCTCCGCGTCCGCCTGGATCTCCCGGGACGGGCTCTCCTGCTCCGGGTGTGGCAGGCGCGCGTGGGCCGGGTGCCCCTGTATCTCCTGGATAGCAACGATCCGCTGAATAGTCCAGCCGATCGGGGCATCACCAGCAAACTGTACGGGGGCGGGCTGGAACTGCGCTTGCTCCAGGAGATGGTCCTGGGGGTCGGCGGCTGGCGGCTGCTTGAGACTCTCGGACTCGGTGTGGAGGTGTGTCACCTCAACGAAGGTCATGCGGCCTTTGCAGTGTTGGAGCGGGCACGAACCTTCCGGGAGCGGTATAGCATTCCGTTCTGGGAGGCCCTGTGGGCCACACGGGCAGGCAACGTGTTCACCACGCACACGCCGGTGGCCGCCGGCTTCGACACCTTCGACCTCGGTCTGATCGAGAAGTATTCCCTTTACTCGCGCGATTACCTGGCGCGGCTCGGGATTACCCTGGCCGAATTATTGGCGCTCGGACGCAAGGACCCGCGGGATCCTGATGAACCGTTCAACATGGCCTACCTCGCTTTGCGTGGCTCCGGCACCGTCAACGGCGTGAGCCGCTTGCACGGGGCCGTCAGCCGGCACCTCTTCCGCGAACTCTACCCACGCTGGCCGGAGCGGGAAGTGCCCGTGGGACATATTACCAACGGGGTGCACGTACCCTCCTGGGAGTCGGCCTGTGCCGACGACCTCGGGACACGCGCCGTCGGCAAAGACCGCTGGCGGGGGACGCTGGAGACGCTGTCCGAGGCGATTCAAGCCTGTTCCGACGAAGAGCTGTGGACCTGTCGCGCCGCCGGACGCCAGGCGCTGATTCAGTATGCGCGCGAACGGCTGATCCGACAACTCGGCCAGCGCGGCACGGCGCCGGAGATTGTGGCGCAGGCCGCGCAAGTCCTGGATCCAAACGTCCTCATCCTGGGCTTCGCTCGACGGTTTGCCGCCTACAAGCGCCCGACCCTGCTGCTCCACGACCCGGCACGGCTGGTGCGTTTGCTCACGACGCGCGAGCGGCCGGTGCAACTCGTCGTGGCTGGCAAACCTCATCCGGCGGACGAAGAGGGGAAGCGTTTGGTGGAAGCCTGGGCGGCGTTTGTCCAGCAGCCAACCGTACGCCACAGGGCGGTGTTCCTGGAGGACTACGATATGGCCCTCGCCCAGGAACTCGTGCAGGGGGTGGACGTGTGGCTCAACACCCCCCGCCGGCCTTGGGAAGCCTGCGGCACCAGCGGGATGAAAGTGCTGGCCAACGGCGGACTCAACTGCTCGGCGCTGGACGGCTGGTGGGCCGAGGCATACACGCCCGACGTGGGCTGGGCGCTGGGAGATGGCCAGGAGCATGTTGAAGCGGATTGGGACGCGCGAGAAGCAGAGGACCTGTACCGCCTGCTGGAACAAGAGATCATCCCCGAATTCTACACGCGTGATGCGCAGGGGATCCCGCGAGCCTGGGTGGCGCGCATGCGGGCAAGCATGGCGCAGCTCGCGCCGCGGTTTAGCAGTAGCCGCATGATGCGCGAGTACGTAGAGCGCCTCTATCTCCCAGCGGCCGCAGCCTTCCATCGTCGCAGCGCTCAGGGTGCCCAACTGGCCCAGGAACTCCGGGCCTGGCAGAGGCGGGTGGCGAGCAATTGGAGCGACATCCGGTTTGGGAATCTAGAGGTGCGGCGTGACGGCAGCCGCTTGTCCTTTAGCGTGCAGGTGTACCTTGGGGAGGTGGACCCACAGTGGATCCAGGTAGAGTTATATGCGGAGCTAGCGGAGGATGGTGCGCCTAACCGCCAGGCGATGGATCGGGGGGAGGAGATCCCTGGCGCCATCAACGGCTACGTCTACCAGGGGACTGTGTCCACCGCCCGCCCTCCCAATCATTTCACGCCACGCGTCATCCCTTCCCATTCCGCGGCGGGCGTGCCATTGGAGGAGCACCACATTCTGTGGTATCGATAGCCTTCGGCCTGGTGCCCGAGGTGCGAGGTTGCCTGGGGACCGTCGAGGCCGGGGTGGATGAGGCGCCGTGGAGACTCTCCAAGGATTCGTCGAGCACTTCACTTACCTTGGCATTTTCGCCGTGCTCTTGCTCGGCAGCTTGGGCGTGCCCATCCCAGAGGAGATGCCCATCATCGCGGCCGCCGTCCTGAGCCATGAGGGTGTCGTCCGGTGGTGGCTGGCGCTCCCCGCCTGCCTCGTGGGCGTGCTGTCCGGCGATATGGTGCTCTACTGGGTCGGCCGGCACTGGGGTGAGCACGTGTTCAACTGGCGCGTGGTGCGGCTGGTCCTGACGCCGACACGGGAGCAGTGGTTGACGGCGGCATATCGCCGGCATGCTCTGAAAACGGTTGTCACCGCACGGCACGTCATGGGACTCCGCGCCGCGGCGTTTCTGACGGCGGGCATGGCACGCGTGCCGTTCTGGAAATTCGTCGTGGCCGACGCGGGCACCGCCGCGCTCAGCGTCCCGCTTGGGTTCGGGCTGGCCTACTTTTTCACCGATCAGATCGAAGCCATCGTCGCCGACGTGCACCGAGTCGAGCGCTGGCTCGCGCTCGCGGGCCTTGTGGTGCTGATGGTGGTGCTGGTCGCCGGCGTGCGGCGGTGGAAACGGCGTCTCGGGCTGGAACGACTTGAGGGGGAACAGAGTGCGAGGCATGCGCCCCACCCGTGAAACCCGCCTCCAGAAGCCAAAGCTCCGGCGCCCTGTTGAGCACCGCTCCCCTCCGACCCGTCGGAGGCCCTCCGATATCTCGGACGTTTCCCGCCCCTGCCTCGACTGAGACCCCACCGCAGCCTCCCATGCAACTATCCGATTAAACTGGGCTGAGACCTCTTCAGCCCAATCGAAACGTCGGGTGGATCTGTTGTTGCATAACGTCCCAGTGGGACGCGTCTGGCCGGCCCAGTTTCCCGAGTGGGGAGGGGGCAGGAGCCCGGGTGGCTTCGGAAAGAGAGCGATCATGGACTTCGAGACTATGTGCTACACACACCAGCGCTACACGATCACGACGTTCCAGGACGAAGGTGAATGGTGGGCCAGAGCCCGCGTGACCGAAAAGCAGGCCGGGGGCGATCGCCCGGTCTTGGGCGGTCCCTGGAAAAATAGACTGGCGGCGAAAAGCGCGGCGGAAGCGTTCTGCGGTAACCGGCAGGCGTAATGCGACGGTCGTGGTGGCACCGCTGGTTCGAGGGCCGCGTCGCGGGCGATGCGGATGCCCTGCAAGGGATCCTGACCCGGATCCATCGGCAGGAGTCGGCGCTTGCGTGCCATCTGGCCGACCGGGCGCGAGCGGTGCGCTTCGCCCCCCACCGGCATAGCCTCGAGGGGCTGGCGGAGCGGGAGCGCCAGAATGCCTACGTGTTGGCGCGCGAGATCACAAACGGGGCCACCCCGATGGGTGCCGCCTCCCCCGCGCGTCGCCCCGGGGCTCTGACGGCCACGAAGCTCATCCAGGACTTAGTCGAGGTCGAAGAACTGTACGCGCTCTGCCGGCAAGCACGCTGGCTGACGCCGAACACGACTCTCCGCGACACGCTGGAGGGGATGGCTGCGGAGAAGGATCGTAGCTCGCGGACCATCCGCGGTATTCTTGGCACGATGGACAGTTATGTGACGGACCGTCCGTCATGATCAGCTCAGAGTAGCAAAGTCGCCTTTGGCCGTTGAAAGACCCGGCTGTTGGCGTCCGCCAATCCTTCTAACCGCTGCCGAAAGGAGTGCCACGCAATGAGAAAACTCAAGCCACTGCAGGACCGGATCCTCGTCAAGCGTCTGGAAGAGAAAGAGACCAAGAAGGGCGGCATCATCATCCCGGACACGGCCAAAGAGAAGCCACAGGAGGCCGAGGTCATCGCCGTGGGGCCGGGGAAGGTGACCGACGACGGGAAGCGGCAACCGATGGCCGTGAAGGTGGGGGACAAGATCCTCTTCGGGAAATACTCGGGCAGCGAGGTGAAGTTGGGCGACGAGGAATATCTGATCATGCGCGAGGAGGACGTCCTCGGCATCCTGCAGTAGTATCGCGAGAGCCACCAGGCAATCCGAGCGGATCAACGCAGCCAATTGCAACACGAGAGGAGAACACATGCCAGCCAAACAACTGCTGTTCGATGAGGAAGCTCGACGGGCCATCCTCCGCGGCGTAGACAAACTGGCCAACGCCGTAAAGGTGACGCTGGGCCCCCGGGGCCGGAACGTGGTCTTGGACAAGAAGTGGGGCGCGCCCACCATCACCAAAGACGGCGTGACCGTGGCGAAGGAGATCGAGCTGGAGAATTCCTACGAGAACATGGGTGCCCAGATGGTGAAGGAGGTGGCGTCCAAGACCTCGGATGTCGCCGGAGACGGCACCACCACGGCCACCGTGCTCGCCCAGGCCATCGTCCGGGAAGGCATGAAGAACGTCACCGCCGGGAGTAACCCCATGGCCCTGAAGCGGGGCATCGACAAGGCGGTCGAGGCGGTTGTCGCAGAAATCAAGAAGATCTCCAAGCCCACCAAGGGGAAGAAAGAGATCGCCCAGGTGGCCACCATCTCCGCCAACAACGACAAGACCATCGGCGACCTGATCGCCGACGCCATGGAGAAGGTGGGCAAGGACGGCGTCATCACCGTGGAAGAGGCCAAGGGGATGGAGACCACCTTGGACGTGGTCGAGGGCATGCGGTTCGACCGCGGGTATATCTCCCCCTACTTTGTGACCGATCCTGGTCGGATGGAGGCGGTCATCGAGGACGCCTACATCTTGCTGCATGAGAAGAAGATCAGCAGTCTGAAAGACCTCTTGCCCCTCTTGGAGCAAGTGGCCAAGCTGGGCCGGCCACTCCTCATCATCGCAGAGGAAGTCGACGGGGAAGCCCTGGCCACTCTGGTGGTCAACAAGCTGCGGGGGACGCTCAATACCTGCGCCGTCAAGGCCCCGGGCTTCGGCGATCGCCGCAAGGAGATGCTGCAGGATCTCGCCATCTTGACGGGCGGGACGGTCCTCTCGGAGGAGCTCGGCATCAAGCTGGAGAACATCAAACTGGAAGATCTGGGGAGCGCGAAGAAGGTCCTGGTGGACAAGGACAACACCACAATCATCGAAGGTGCGGGGAAGGACAAGGAGATCGAGGGCCGGATCAAGCAGATCCGCACCCAGGTCGAAGAGACCACCTCGGACTACGACCGGGAGAAGCTCCAGGAGCGTCTGGCGAAGCTCGCCGGTGGCGTGGCCGTGATCAAGGTGGGGGCCCCCACCGAAGTGGCCATGAAGGAGAAGAAGGCGCGGGTCGAGGACGCGCTGAACGCCACCCGGGCGGCCGTGGAAGAGGGCATCGTGCCCGGCGGCGGTGTGGTGCTCCTCCGGGCGCTTCCGGCCCTTGAGGGCGTCAAGGCCCGCGGCGAGGAGAAGATCGGGGTGGACATCGTCCGCCGTGCCCTGGAAGAGCCCATCCGGCAGATCGCCGAGAACGCGGGCGCAGAGGGGTCCATCGTCGTCCAAACCGTGAAGGAGGGCAAGGGGGACTTCGGCTTCAACGCGGAGACCGAAACCTACGAGGACCTGCTGGCGGCCGGAATCCTCGACCCCACCAAGGTCACCCGGGTCGCGTTGCAGCATGCCGCCAGCATCGCCGGGCTCATGGTGACCACCGTCTGTCTAATCGCCGAGCTGCCGGAGAAGGAGAAGGCGCCGGCCATGCCACCCGGCGGGGGTGATATGGGAGGGATGGGCGGCATGGGGGGTATGTACTAAGCGTCGCAGGAGGTCGCCCTTCGTGTTCGGTGTGGCGTTCCCGGAGTGCCTCCGCACCCCGGGGACGCCTTTTCAACGCACGCATGTGGGAGGACTGCGGCGGCTTCGTGGTGAATCCGACTCGCGCCACGCTGGCGAGGCCACACGGGTCGAACGGTCTCCACGATGTGTGGTTCCGCCCTCGAGGCACTCGAGAAGAACGAGGTCGACAATGGCTATGGTCATTTCCACCCTGCGAATTGTCACGGCGGCCAAGTCTCGGGCCGAGGTTATCCGGACGCTTGCCGCCCAGATGGGTCCAATGCGCGTGCAACCGGGCTGCCTCAGGTGTGATCTTTACCGGGATGTCGAGGAGCCGGGGGCGATCACGCTAGTGGAGGAGTGGGACTCCCAGACCGATCTGGACCTCCGCTTACGCTCCGAGGAATACCGCGCCGTTCTGGCGGCGATCGAGCTGGCGCAAGAGCAACCCGTGATTCACTTTGACACCGTCATACGACGTGCAGGCTTGGAGATCGTCGCGTCGGCCCGAGGGTAGTCTCGCATGGCGCCGTCAGCCTGCCGGGGCGAGGGTTGGGGTCTGGTCGTGAGGCACCGTCCGGTCTTGGCCGCGCGGATCGGCCCGAGAGCGCCTTGGTACACCCAGAAAAGGAGAGTCGCCCCATGAGGCTGCGTGGTTTCCTCTGGATTATCATCGTCGCTGGTTTCGGCCTCTTGAGCATCGGTGGACAGATTCTGGCTTTCTATATCGATTGGCTCTGGTTCCGCGAGATGCAGTTCACGTCGGTCTTCCTCACCATCTTCCGGACGCAGGTCCTCCTCGGAGCGGTCACGGCCGTCGCTTTCTTCCTGATCCTCTACGCGAACGTGGTTCTGGCACGCCGCTTCGCTCCCCGCGACGCCCTCGTGGCGGTCGACGACGGCCTCGGTCTGCCCAGCCCGGAGATCCTGGAGCCCTACCTGCGTCGGCTGACCTTGCCCGTGAGTGCGCTCCTGGCTCTCTTTGTCGGCTGGATGGGGGCGGGTCGATGGGAATTGGTCCTCAAGGCCTTACATGCCACGCCGTTTGGCGTCCGGGACCCGCTCTTCGACCGGGATGTGGCCTTCTACGTATTTCAGCTCCCGCTCTGGAACTCTCTTTATGGTTGGCTGATGGGCGTCCTGGTCTTCTCGAGCCTGGCCGTTGTCGTCGTCTACGTCTGCACCCGGGCGATCCATGTCTCCCCTGCGGGCTTCGTGGTCTCCCCACGAGCACGTGGCCACCTCCTGGTGCTCGCCGCCCTCCTGCTCCTGTTGAAGGCGACCGGGTATCGGCTAGCCATGTTCGACCTTCTCTTCTCCCAACGTGGCGTGGCCTTCGGGGCCGGGTATACCGATGTCAACGCCCAGCTTCCCATCTTGAAGGCGTTGATGGTCTTGGCTGGCGTCATTGCCGTTCTCTGCGTGGTCACGATCCGCCTCCGGACCTGGCGTCCCCTCGCGGGAGGCGTCGTCGCCTTGGTGGCCGTGGCATTCCTGGGCGGAATCGCGTACCCCGGGGTGATCCAGCGATACCAGGTTTCGCCAAACGAGATCGTCAAAGAGAAGCCGTACATCGACTTCAACATCCGCTACACCCGCCTGGCCTACGGCCTGGACAATATCGAGGAGCGAGAGTTCCCGGCGGACCAGGCGCTGACCCAGCAGGACCTGAAGAAGAACGACGCGACCATCAAGAACATCCGCCTGTGGGACACCCGACCGTTGCTGGCCACGTACAGTCAGCTCCAAGAGATCCGGACCTACTACAAGTTCACGGACATCGATATTGATCGGTATACCATCAATGGAGAATACCGGCAGGTGACCCTCTCGGCCCGGGAGCTTTCCTCGAAAGATCTGCCCAGCCGGATCTGGATCAACGAACGGCTGACCTATACGCACGGCTACGGCGCCGTGGTGAGCCCGGTGAACCGAGTGACGGGCGAGGGCCTCCCCGAGTTCTGGGTCAAGGACATTCCTCCCGCAGCCTCCAGCGATCTCCGGATCTCGCGCCCCGAGCTTTACTTCAGCGAACTGGCCAACGATTACGTCTTCGCGAGAACCCGGGCCAAGGAATTCGACTACCCGGCGGGGGACCAGAACGTCTACACCACGTACGCGGGGACGGGCGGGATTCCGGTGGCGTCTTTCTGGCGGAAGATACTGTTCGCAGCGCACCTGGGGGACACTAAGCTCCTCCTCTCGAACGATGTGACCTCGGACAGCCGTGTGCTGATCTATCGGAACATCCGAGAGCGCGCCCAGCGGATCGCCCCGTTCTTCCGGTACGACGCCGATCCCTACCTGGTGATCTCGGCCGCGGGGCGCCTCGTCTGGCTGCTGGATGGTTACACGGTCTCGGAGTGGTTTCCCTACTCGGCCCCGACGCCCGGGCTCGGCAACTACGTGCGTAACGCCGTGAAGGTGACCGTGGACGCCTACGACGGGACGGCGCATTTCTACATCGCGGATCCGGCGGATCCCCTGATCCGCACGATCGCTCAAATCTTTCCCGGGCTGCTCCAGCCACTCGCCGCCATGCCCGCCGATCTCCGTGCCCACCTCCGTTACCCGGAGGGGCTGTTCCGGATCCAGGCGGGAATGTTCGCCGTGTACCACATGCGCGATACCCAGGTCTTCTACAACAAGGAAGACCTCTGGAACCTGCCGGCGCGCTCTGTCGGGGGACAAGAGCAGGCCATGGAGCCCTACTATCTCATTCTGCGCCTGCCCGGGGAGCCGCAGGAGGAGTTCGTCCTGCTCATCCCGTTCACGCCCAGCAAGAAGGACAACCTGGCGGCGTGGCTGGCCGCGCGAAGCGATCCGCCCAACTACGGGAAGCTCATCAGCTACACCTTCCCCAAGCAAAAGCTGGTCTACGGTCCCCGGCAGCTTGAAGCTCGGATCGACCAGGACGCGTCCATCTCCCAGCAGCTCTCGCTCTGGAATCAGCGGGGCTCTCAAGTGATTCGGGGCAATCTCCTGGTCATCCCCATCGAGCGTTCCCTGATGTATGTAGAGCCCCTCTACATCGCCGCCGAGAAGGGCCAACTCCCGGAGCTCAAGCGTGTGATCGTCGGATTCGGAGAGCGGATTGCCATGGAGGAGACGCTGGAGGGCGCAATGGCGCGGGTGTTTGGTGGGGCGCCACCTCGCGTGGCGACAGCCGGAGCGCCGACCCCCGCGGCGGGCGCCGATGCCTCGGTGAAGACCCTGCTGGATTCCGCTGCCGCCGCCTACGCGCGTGCGAGCGAAGAGCTGCGCCGCCTGGGTGAGCTGTTGCAGCAACTCCGCGGAGCGGGCACGCGCTAGGAACGGGCGCCCGAGATGGGTGGTGGGCGTGAAAGACGGGCATCGGGGCTAAGGCCGGGCCCCGTGGGTACCAACATTGACGCGCACCGTATCGTACGCCTCGTCATGGATTGCCGAATCGTGAGGACCACAGGTCCAAATAATGGGCCGCATTACAAGGAGTACGAGAGTGAATGTCCAGCAGCGCAGCGAGGAACGAAGAAACGATCGATCTGGCCCGACTGCAACAGTCCCGCCTTCCAAGTCCATGTGGAAACGGATCGTGGCCCGCTATGAGACGCCTTCCCTGGGCCGCAGCGTGTGGCAGGCGGCGAGCACGATCGTCTCTTATGGGGCCCTGTGGTATTTGATGCATCGAAGCGCGGCGATCTCCTACTGGATGACGCTGGCGCTGGCGATCCTTGGGGCGGGGTTTCTGGTGCGCATCTTTATCATCTTCCACGACTGCGGCCACGGCTCGTTTTTCACGTCACGGAAGGCCAATGACGTTCTGGGGGCGATCACCGGGCTTCTGATCTTCACCCCCTACTACCGGTGGCGGCACGAGCATGCCATCCACCATGCGACGTCTGGCGACCTCGACCGGCGAGGCACGGGCGATGTCTGGACCCTGACGGCCCAGGAATACCTCGCGTCGTCTCGCTGGAAGCGTTTTGGCTATCGGCTCGCGCGAAACCCAGTGGTGCTATTCGGCATCGCCCCGCTTTTCCTTTTTGTGGTGTTGCCGCGGTTCCCTCGAAGGAAGGCAGACCGGCGGGAACGGAACAGCGTGATCTGGACGGATCTGGGCATCCTCGGGATGGCGGCCGCCCTCATCGCGCTTCTGGGGATCAAGGAATACCTGCTGATCCAAATATCGATGATGGGCATGGCGGGTACGGTCGGCGTGTGGCTGTTCTACGTGCAGCATCAGTTCGAGGGCGTTTACTGGGCGCGACGCGACGAATGGGACTACGTGACCGCGGCGTTGCAGGGCAGCTCGTATTACCGGTTGCCCAAGGTGCTGCAGTGGTTTACCGGGAACATCGGGTTCCATCACATCCACCACCTGAGCCCTGGCATTCCGAACTACAACCTGGAGAAGTGCCACAAGGCAGATCCTCTGCTTCGGGGCGTCGCGCACATTACGCTGCTCGGAAGCTTCAAGTCGTTCAGCTACCGCCTGTGGGACGAGCAACGACAGACGATGGTCGGATTCGGTGACCTGAGATCCCTGCGTCGCGGGTGACCAACAGGCAGCGGCGCGTTCGGCAAACATCGTCTCCGTTCTCGCCGTGCCCTCCCACGCATCATTCGAGAGTATCCAGCGGCATCAACATGTCGAGGGCCCGCGGAGCGCCAGGCGTCTCCTGTGTGTTCGGGCACAAGGGGAGCTTGGCCGTTTCCGATTGCGGAACGGTTGCAATCCACGAGGACTGTTGGGCTCTTCCCACGATCCCGAACGGGGGACGAGGTCATGAGAGGATCATGCGAAGATTCCGCTGTTGGTAAAGTCTTCCTCGCGGATGGCTGGCATACGATTCGTCCAGGTTCCTTCCGGTGTGGCTCTTTCACGGTCAAGGGCACCGAGGACCAACTCTCTTTGGAGCTGGCCGATGCGGTGTGGTGGGAGGAGGAGGGCGACGATTTCGTGGTCGTGCCGCGATCCTCGGTCCTGGCGCTGAAGAGAAGGGCAGGCGAGTCGAGGGTGGAGTCGTAGTCGGGGTGACGGGTTCGGGGCCCTCTCCGGAGGTCGCGCTGGCCTGGCCGCGGACTCCTCTCGCGATCGGCAGATCGTGACCATTCATGAAACCTGACCTACGTTCTCGGCGCCATGCCGTGAGAGGAGGCCTCCATAGTGAAGGTGGGCAGCACGGGCCTACATAGGGCCTTGCTCCATGGGTGGACGCGGTTTCGGGGCAACAGCGTGACGCAAGCGTACGCTGTCGACGATCCACCGCTGCGTGCGGAGCTGTTCAGCAGCGAGCAGATGGAGCAGCACGGCAAAACTCTGGCGAGTGCCCATGCCTTGGCCCGGGGGCGCGCTCGCGACCGGCTCCTGCCGCGGCTATCCGAGAACGAGGGGATCCTGATTGGCGTCTGTAATCTGCTGACGGCGGCGGTCACGGCGAACCGCCGGATTGCGCCAGCCGGGGAGTGGCTTCTCGACAACTTCTACCTGATTGAAGAGCAGATCCGAACGGCCAGGCGGCACTTCCCCCCAGGGTACAGCCAAGAGCTCCCCCGCCTGCTGCGTGGCCCATCCGCTGGGCTTCTTCCTGTACGACGTGCTCACTCGCTTCGCCGATGTGGCATTGCGGCGTGGCGATGTCGCTTGTGCCGAGCGCTGCAAGAGCGAAGCGGCCCAGCTTAAAGGAAAGATTGAGCTACATGGGTGGGATGGCGGGTGGTACCGCCGCGCCTACTTCGACGACGGTGCGCCGCTCGGGTCGGCGAGCAATACGGAATGCCAGATCGACTCGATTGCGCAGAGCTGGTCCGTTCTCTCCGGGGCCGGCGATGCGGAGCGCTCGCGCCTAGCCATGGAAGCGGTCGACCAGCGGCTCGTCCGGCGGAGCGACGCGCTGATCCAACTCTTGGATCCGCCGTTCAACACATCAGCGATGAATCCGGGTTATATCCGCGGGTACGTTCCCGGGGTGCGAGAGAACGGCGGCCAGTACACCCATGGGGCGATCTGGGCAGCCATGGCGTTCGCGGCATTGGGCGACAATCGGCGAGCCTGGGAGTTGATGGCTCTGCTCAACCCCGTGCAGCATGCGAGTTCTCCGAAGGGGATCGCCATATACAAAGTCGAGCCGTACGTCGTGGCGGCCGACATTCATGCACTCTCACCACACACCGGCCGCGGTGGATGGACGTGGTACACGGGCTCGGCCGGCTGGATGTACCGCCTGATTGTGGAATCACTTCTGGGGTTGAGGCTGGAAGCAGGCACGCTGCGGTTCGAGCCATGCCTTCCGGCAGAATGGAAGGGCTTTACGGTACACTACCGGTATCGGGAAACGGTCTACCACATCGCCGTCCTGCAAACGATGCCCGGAAATAGCGAGATGAGCGTGACGGCGGACGGGGTCCAACAGCAGGGGCGAGGCGATTCTACTTGTCGATGATCGTCAGGAACACTCGGTTGTGGTACCAGTTCTCACTGCAGGCAATGAAGGCAAGCCTTAGACCGGGCCTGTCCAAGACGCCGCCGTTCCACAGGGAAAGGTTATGGGTCAACACCCCTGTGGGCCAGGCCCCTGCGCACCGGCCATGGCACACCGCCGCCAGGCGATCGGTTAGGTGGAGTGAAGCAGGACGCTCACCGTGGCCGCTTCGACAATCCCTTTCGCCCGATGCCCGTCATTACGAAGCCACAGCCTTGCTCCGCCGATGGTCGTCCGCATCATTTGCGAGTGGAGTAGGCTTCGGCATACCCCAACGTATGCCGCCGCAGCGTCCAGATATCATGCTCTTCGGTCTTGACGTGCGTCAGGAGACGCTTCCCTTTCTCGGAGGTACGAGACGTGCTGAAGTGTTGCAGGGCGCGACGGACCTGCGTCTCGTCGGTGAGCCCAAGCTTCTGGGCCCAGGCTGTCACCGTTCCACTGAACGGGAGCAGCGCGTCAATCCGCGCGTGGATGCTTCCTGCCGGTTGCTTCTTCATCCTGTCCTCCCTTCCGTCCGGATCTGCGTGGCCCCCGAACCTTGAGGCCCCGCCATCCGGCCAGAAACCGTTGCTGTACCGAGGCGTATCCTGCCTTACGCGACGGATTCCCGGATCTGGGCGAGCCGTGCGTGGATCGTCTCGGCCGCCAGGGCACCTGGTGCCACCGGTCGGCGTTCCGCGGCCCGCTTCCCGGCCCGCTCCTGCGCCAACTTTCTTTCGATCAGTGTCTTGCGATGGACGTGAGGATAGAGGAAATGCACGGCGATGGTCTTCGGTGGCCGCACGCCATACGGGAGCGCTGGGACACCAAAGCCTCCATCGTCCCGCCGCACAAACGACATGTACTGGGGGTCGTGGAGCGTCAGGGTGTCCCCCCGTCCGGGCAGGCAGTGGTTCGTGTGTGTCCGGATGGTCTCCCACGCCGCGAGGTAGACGTCCCATCGTTCGGCCTTGTCGAGCATTGAGAGGATACTGCGGTAGAGCAGGATTTGGTTCGCCTGATACCCCCGCTCCCCGAGTCGGACACGGTGCTGCTGGGTGGCCTGCAGCAAGCGCAATCCGGCCTCCAAGCCGTCGTCATAGGCGTGGGTCGCGTCGATCTCGCGCCAGAGGGCCTTCCATGTCGCGTCGCTCATCGTGATCTCGAATGTTTCCCAGTCAAGCGGTTCGGCGACGGGACGGGACAGAAGCCGGTTGAGCCAGTCCTGGATAGTCATGGAGTCCTCTTGCCTCGCGCCGATTGACCCGGGAGCCGAGCGAAGCGATCTCCCGTATCATCGGCAAGAAAAGGGGGAGCCGAGAAATGCTGGGTGGAAGCGACTCCGCCCACTATCGTCATCAGATATTGCACACAGGCTGGAACTCCATGATCAATTCTCGTCGTCGCGCGGCGCGCTCGGCGTCGGGCACGAGTTCATACATGAAATGCGTGGGATGGTGCCCGGCAAGACGGGAATTCGCCCCGGAGAACTGGAGCGACAGGCCGCCCCGCAGGCTACCCGACTCTCCCACGTAGAGCCACCGACCCAGCGAGAGCACCACGTAGACGCCGGAACCTGTGGGGGTGTGACGAACAATCGACGCCATTTCGTAGATACACGCTCCCGACCCGTTCCACGGCATGCAACCCTCTCTGCGGATCCACCGAGTCAATGAGTGTCGGCCAAGAGAGCGCCTATCCCGCCTTCCCGCTGTCGCAGAAGGCCTCTGCGGCGGTCTTGGCCCCCAGCTTATCCTTCCAGGGGCCGCCCAGCACCGGCCGGTCGCCCCCGACATCCTTCTCCGCCACGCGGGCCTGGGCCCACCACACGCCCTCGTGGCGGAGTGTCGTGATCGTGAAGCGCCGATACGGGTAGCTCGTTCGCTCCTCGTCCATGGTCACTCTCTTCCCCACACCCACCGGAGTATTGATGCCACTCCCCTACAACTCCAGAAGATCAAGCAAGCGCCGGTGGTCGCCAGGGCGTCGTTCGGCTAGCCGCTGGGGTGGGCAACCTTCATGTTTGCCGCCCGCGGTCCCTTGGTACCCTTCTCCACGTCGAACTCGACCGCCTGACCTTCCGTTAAGGCATCGAAGCCCTCTCCCTGGAGGGCGGACCGGTGAAAGAAGAGCTCGGCACCGTCCTGTCCCAGAATGAACCCGAACCCTCGCTCCCGCACCAGCCTCTTGATTGTCCCTGTTGCCATGGTTTCCGCTCCCGTCCGGACTCTGTCCGGCATCTGTTGCGTTGCTGTCACACCCACCCACCGCAACTCCTGCGTGCCGGTTTCACATCCGACACTCCAGGCCGTCCTTTCAGGACATCGTCACGCCTGCAGGCAGCCCGCGCAGGCGATCCCGCTCGACCAGGTCGATCACCTTCCTTCTCCGCCGCGTTGTAGGTCACTATCAGATGTCGCCGCGCGCAGTATCGCCCGTGTCGGCGGTCTTCGTCGCGCTGGGCGGTCGTTGGTGGGTTTCCTGGTGTGGACTGCTGCGGCAGTCGTTCCGTCCCCTTCCTGTCCGATCAAGATGGCCGCGAGCATTTCGATTGCCCGCGTATCGAGCGCTCGGTCATCAATGATGATCTCGGTGTTGCCATTGGCGAGTTGTCGGACCCGTTCCGCGGTCTGCGGAGAGCACACCAGGACCTCGACCTGGCGTATCAGAGAGCCAAGGCTTGACCCTTCGGCGGGACAGGCACCCACCAGCGCGATGTTCGGGAGGCCGGCGCTGACGATTGAGTGTTCCAGGTTGTGCGCGGTTTCGGAGTCCGCCCCGACCACGCCCACGCGAGTCCCCGGCCGTAGCTGCGCCAGGCGGCGGAGGGTCTCGAGATGTGCCTTGGCGAGAAGCGGGATGA
>Ga0335084_10003270_pt1 | contig 15792 bp, 12 predicted proteins | sample Lox_Sample_44_FD_206721 | JGI IMG/M metagenome (GOLD analysis project Ga0335084, IMG submission 206721) | Soil microbial communities from Loxahatchee National Wildlife Refuge, Florida, United States - Lox_Sample_4.4 | ecosystem: Environmental > Terrestrial > Soil > Wetlands | place: USA... | reverse complement strand
AAATAACGGAAACGAGGATATCGTCGCGGAAACGGGAGGCGCAACGATGGGAGACGGCCACGCGCTGCGCCTGTTCGCAAATCCCGGACACGGAAACGATTGGATCACGGTGAAGTTGGTAGGTGTGAAGACAAACCGGGCAGCGGTTGGGGCGCACATCAAAGTGACCGTGGAGAACGCCGGGAGCGGAACGCGGTCGATCTACAGAACGGTGGGAAGCGGCGGGTCGTTTGGATCATCTCCACTGCAGCAGCACATTGGACTGGGTCCTGCAGCGAAGATCCTCAACCTGGAAGTGGACTGGCCAACGAGCGGAACAAAACAGGTGTTCCAAAACGTGGACAAGAACCAGTTTCTGGAAATCAGGGAATTCGCAGAGAACTACACGAGGCTGGAGCGAAAAGCGTTTCACCTGGCGGGTGTGACAAAGGGGCAGGCTGCTGCGGCAGGCCCGACCGCGCCTCGCCAAGCGAAGAAGCCGTGACGGAGAAACACAGTTCGGGGAGCCCGCCATGAAACCTCACTTTGCCTTAACGATCTTGCTCTTGGTTGCGGCGTATGCGAATCCCGCGGCCGAGAGGCATGCCGCACGGGGGTTAGTGATCAAAGTGAATGAGACGGAGCGATCGATCTTGATCTCGTGTGAAGAGATCCCCGCGTACATGAGCGCGATGGTGATGCTCTTTGAGGTACACAATGCCAGCGAATTGAAGGGACTGACTCCCGGGACAATTGTCGAGTTCACCGTAGTGGCGGCCGGCTCATCGGCGTATCTCGAAGGGATTCACGTCCGTCGATATGAGAGCGCCGAGACCGACCCGCTGACGGCGCAGCGGCTTAAGCTGATAACGCAGCTGAGCGAACCAAATCCGACGGCTGCGCTGAAACCAGGCGATGCGGCACCGAACTTCACGCTCGTAGATCAAACAGGGAAGAGCGTTACGCTGTCAGACTTCCGCGGCAAGGTAGTTCTGATCACTTTCACCTACACGCACTGTGCGTTGCCCAACTTCTGTTTTCGGATTGCGAATCATTTCCGGCAGGTGCAGGCCCACTTTGCAGATCGATTGGGGCGAGATCTGGTATTGATGACGATTACGTTTGACCCTACGCATGACACGCCGGAGGTGATGGCAAAGTACGGAGAAACATGGCACGCGAACCCGCAGAGCTGGCATCTGTTGACGGGAGAGGCAGCGTCGGTCGCGGCGGTAGGCAAGAGCTATGGAATCAGCTTCTGGGCCGACGAGGGGCTGATGAACCATTCATTGCATACGTTTGTAGTCGACCGGTCGGGAGAGTTGGTGGCGGACCTGGAAGGAAATGAATACACGGACCACGCAGCTGGAGGATCTGGTGCAATCGAACCTGGGCGACCGCGCAGAAATCAAGCGCGCGGCGGCCGCACGATAACGTGGCGAAGGAAAGAGCCTGCGGTGAAGATCGACGCGGCGGCGGGACAAGTGCGAAAGTTCACTGAGAGAGTCACCACGGTTCTTCTCGTGGACGATCACGCCGTGGTGCGGCGAGGATTCCGGCGTGTACTGGAAGATGAACCAGGAATCGTCGTGGTGGGAGAAGCAGGGGACGGTGACGCGGCCATCGAGATGAGCAGCCGGTTGAAACCGACGGTGGTCCTTATGGATTGCTCTTTGCCGGGTACAAGCGGCCTGGCAGCGGCAAAGCAAATTGTGAAACTGCGGCCGGAAACCGCGGTTCTCATGTGCAGCATGCACTCCGAGGAACTGTGGGTGAAGAGAGCCATGGAGGCCGGAGCGCGCGGGTATGTTTTCAAATCAGCGACAGACTTGGATTTGCCGGCGGCCATCAAACATGTGGCGGCAGGCCACACCTTGTTCAGTTCGCAGGCTGCACTGAATCAGGGAGGGGCCCGGAAATTCCGACTGAGCCTTCGCGAGACGGAAGTCCTGCGACTGATCGTAAACGGGAAAACGAGCAAGGAGATTGCGGCCCAGCTGAAATTAAGCCAGCATACCGTGGAAGTGCACCGGGCCAATATCATGAAATCGCTGGGCATTCACAAGACCGCGGAACTAGTGGCCTACGCGGTGCGAAATGGGCTGGCGTAGGGTTCGCGGCACTCGATAGTCTCCTTTTCCGCGCACACGCAACCCCCAAGCCGCATCCAATTATTCTCAGTGCAATCAGGCCCGCTTCGGTAAGCTGGAGAGACCATCCCATGGCCTGAGACATGCCCGCACCCCTCTCCGGGCGACAGACCCATTCATCCCAAGGAGTTGCTGAATGAAACCGGAAAGGGACAAAAATTCGACGAAAGCACTTTCCCTGCGAGGCATTTCCCTTCTCTTTCTGATTCTTCTCGCGCTGAGCACGGCGAGTTCGCTGCACGGCGACGGACACACGTTTGACCTCGTAGGCCCTCGAATTGCGCTGACAGTGACACGAAACGGCACGACGCTTCCGATTTCCAATGTGACCGACCTGCTGCCGGGAGATCAGTTATGGATTCACCCCGACTTTCCCGGCGACCAGTCGATTCATTACCTGCTGATTGTGGCCTTTCTTCAGGGACCGACAAACCCGCCGCCCGAGAGCTGGTTCACGCGTACTGAGACGTGGACGAAGAAAGCCAGGCAACATGGGACCTACGTGACTGTGCCGGAAGGGGCGGAGCAGACGATCCTGTTTCTGGCACCAGAAACGGGAGGGGACTTCGGCACACTGCGCTCGACAGTGCGGAGCAAGCCCGGGGTGTTCGTACGGGCGGCACAGGATCTGGAGCAAGCAAGCCTGGACCGGACGCGGCTGGAGAAATATCTAGCGGAGATTACAGCAACCTCAATCGCGGAGCCCAGCGCTTTGAAAAAGAACTCAACGCTCCTGGCGCAAACGTTACGGCTGCGGATCAACGAGGATTGCTTCAGCCGCCCGGTAGAGCAGCAGTCCGCGTGCCTGACGCAAGGCAGCGACCAAATGGTGCTGGATGATTCGCATGACCAGTCGCTGGTGGCAACGTTAACGTCGGGGCCGTCGTCGGACCTGGTCACCGCACTGGGAGCGAGCCCGATTGTGCATGGAGGAAGCTTCAGCCCGTATGTCGGCGCGGTGGTGGATGCAGTCCGGTTGATGGGGACGCTGCACACCGCAACGTATCAGTACATTCCAGCATTGGCGTTGCCGGAAAAGGGACACCTGAACCTGAGGCTGAACGCCCCTCCTTCGTTTCGAAATCCGAAGTCGGTGCTGGTGATCGGCTTGCCGTCCATCGGGGCGTCACCGGCACCGGTGTTGCATCCGGTGGACCCGAAACAGGCGTTGTGCCTGGAGGAATCGCCGCTGGTACTGCCGGTAGAGGGTGCGCCGCTCATGTTCTCGACTGAGATGGGGCACAGCCTCACGGTCCGCTTGGAAAGCGAGACGAGCGCGCCGGTGGAGCTCCCGATCACACCGAACGCGGTGCGCGGAGGGTTCGTGGTGGACACGCGAAAGCTGCGCGGGATGAATGTGGATTCGAAGCTTACGGCAACGATTCACGGGTACTGGGGATTTTCGGCTTTCGAAGGGGCGTCGTTTTCCGTGCGGAGCGCAAAGAGCGCGAGTTGGAAGGTGCCGCCGACGGAATCCGGAGCGGTGGTGGCTGGAAGAGCGTCGACCGTGCACATTGAGGGCGAGTGCGCGCCGTGCGTCCAAAAGGTCGCACTGCTGGACGAAACTGGAAGAGACCTGAAGGCCACGTGGAAAGTGCAGCAGCCAGACAAAGTGGAAATCGAGTTGCCGTTAAAAGAGACACCGGCAGGCAGATTGAAGCTGGCGGTGACGCAGTACGGACAAACAAAGGCTGACGTCGTGGAGTTGCGAGTGTATTCGGACGCAGTCAGGCTGGAGCGGTTTGTGGTGTTCGCCGGGGATATGCGGGGCGTGCTGACCGGAACACATCTGGAAGAAGTGAATGGGCTGGAGTTGAACGGGGTGAAGTTTACTCCGGTCGAAAGCGAAGATCCGAAGAAGACCGGCTCGCTGGAACTTGCAGCGCAAGATTTTGCGACCGCGTCGGCACTGAAGCCTGCAAAGAGCGCGCAAGCCAAGGTGACGCTGAAAGACGGAAGGAATGTGGAAATTGCTGCGACAATCGAGGAGCCGCGGCCAAAGGTGGAACTGGCCAGCAAAAATCTGCAGCCTGGCTCTTCGCCAGTGCGGTTCGTGAGACCGGATACGTTACCTCAAGACGCGCGATTGTCATTTTTCCTCAAGGCGCAAATACCGGCGGAATTCCGGCGAACAGAGAAGATTGAAGTGGCGACGGTGGACGGCGGGTTTTCGACGATGCTGAGCCAAGCGGAGGGGTCGCTGGTGCAGCAGGATGCCAGCAGCGTGCTGGCGATATTCGACCCGCTGAAGACGTTCGGACCGGCCGCGTATGGGGCCGTGCAATTCCGCGCGGTTGAGGAGAATGGGGCGAAAGGAGATTGGCAGCCGCTGGCCATGCTAGTGAGAGTGCCGATGCTGAAGGAGGTGCGCTGCCCGGATTCTCAAGAGGAGCATTGTTCGCTGAGAGGAACCAACCTCTTCCTGCTGGATTCGGTGGCATCCGATTCAGGATTTAGGGCCGCTGTAAGCGTACCGGCCGGCTACGTAGGTGATTCTTTGCCTGTGCCTCGGCCCTATGGGACACGGCTCTACGTCAAACTGCGGGACGATCCAGGCACATTGGGGACGGTGTCGCTGCCGGTTTTGCCGGACGCGCGCTGAAGTCGGCTACGGTGGGAAGCATGGCAACGCGATTCATACAAGAAAACGTCGACCCGGCGGTAAACGGATATCTGCACACGCCTGACAACGCAAATGGCGATGGCATCGTGTTGGCACACGGCGCGGGATCGAATTGCACAGCAAGGTTGCTTGTCGAGATGTCTGAATCGCTGGAAGCACTGGGATTCACGGTCCTGCGGATCGACCTTCCGTTTCGCGTGGCGCGAGCGTCGGGCCCTCCACGGCCTGGAGATGCGGAGCGGGACAGGCGTGGAATTCGCGAGGCAGCGCAGGCGCTGCAGGGAATGACCCGCAGACGAGTGTATGTTGGCGGTCACTCGTATGGCGGGCGGCAAGCTTCGATGCTGCTGGCCGAAGACGCCGGAGCAGCGGATGGATTGCTGCTCTTGTCGTACCCGCTGCACCCGCCGAAGAAGCCTGACCAGCTGCGCACCAAGCATTTTGCCCAACTGACGCGACCGATGTTTTTTGCCCATGGAACGCGCGATCCGTTCGGATCAATCGCCGAGATGAAGGAAGCGCTGAAGTTGATTGCCGCGCGCCACGCAGTCCTTCCCATCGACGGGGCGGGCCATGAATTGATACCCAGGAAGGCCGGAAGCGCGATAACTACGCAGATCGCGCAGGCTTTCCTGGCGTTTGTCCGTGCTTCTTAGAGCTACTCGCGCCCGGGAAAAAAGCTGCGGGCACCGGGGTGCAGTAGACTTAGTTCACCGAAAAACCGTGGAGTAGCATCATTGAGGAAAGGCACGGAATGACGCCAGGGCAAGCGGAATTGCTGCAGGAACTTCAAAATGAGGCACAGGCAGCGGCGAGTGCTGATGCGCTGATGGATCGTATAGCGAAACGGCTCCACGAGAAAATGACACGATACAATTGGGTGGGATTCTATCTTGTTGATCCCGCAGACGCGAAATATCTGGTCGTGGGGGCTTTTGCGGGCAGCTTCACACCGAACCAAAGGTTCCCAATGCATGTGGGGCTGTGCGGTGCGGCGGCGACGAGCGGGAAAGTTATAGTAGTGCAAGACGTGACGACGGACCCACGTTACCTGGCGGGATCATCGATGGTGAAGTCGGAGATTGTCGTTCCCATTTTTGTCGGCGGCAACCTGGCCGCGGAATTGGATATTGAAAGCTATTTCGCGGGAACGTTCACGGTCGAAGAGCAAACGTTCGTCGAAGCGTGCGCGCAGGTCCTGCAGGCCTATCTCAGCAAATCGAACTGACTAAACGGCAATGCCCATGGAATGGAGAAGTTGACGGTCCTCGGAGGACAGGCAATCCTCAAACGACAGTTGCCTGGCGCGAAACTTGCTGGCGATGCGCAGATAGGTGATCTGGCTCTTGTCGCCGGCCTGGAGGCGCTGCAAAGCGCGTTTGCGGACCTCATCCAGCTGACGTTGGATCTCATCACCGTACATACGGCCCCCGCTCTCTAGCGAATATTTACTATAAATGAATTATAAGCGATACGTAATCCGTAGTTTCAGGTATGGGAACCCGAAAATCAGTGACCGAACTCACAGGGCGCGTATCGCGGATTGGCTCGGGGAGCCCGCCATAAACGATTGAATTTCCACAGAATCCAGCAATCAGTTGCAAGTTGGGAAACGAAACCGAGAGTCATTCGCTCAGGGAAAGACTTTTGACTTATAAAGGAATACGAACATCCAAGGGAGCGGCCCAGCTCAATAGGAACGGAAAGTGACCCCAGACAAGAAGAAAAGACTACGTGTAGGCGTGCTGTTCGGAGGCCGCTCGGGCGAACACGAGGTGTCGTTGGTGTCGGCAGCGTCGGTCATCCGGGGGATGGACCCGGACAAATACGAGCCCGTGCCAATCGGAATTACGAAAGACGGACACTGGCTGGTAGGCGAGGGCGCTGTGAAGATGCTGCCGGACGTGCTGAAGGGCGGACGGCGGGTGATGCTGGCGGCGGATCCGACCGAGGCAGCGCTCGTACCGCTGGACCGGGGGGCAGGAGCCCAGCGATTGGACGTGATTTTCCCAGTGATGCACGGGACGTTTGGCGAAGATGGAACGATCCAAGGGATGTTGGATCTGGCCGGGCTGCCGTTCGTCGGAGCAGGCGTGCTCGGGTCTGCCATTGGGATGGATAAGGACGTGGCGAAACGGCTGTGCCACGACGCGGGGATTCCGGTAGTGCCGTGGGTGACGGTGCACCGGTGGCGGTGGGAGAAAGAGCCGCATTTGGTGAAAGAGGAGATCCAGAAGGCGTTTCCGTATCCGCTATTCGTGAAGCCGGCGACGCTGGGGTCGTCTGTGGGGATGACGAAGGTGCACGATGCGGATGAATTGGCACCGGCTTTGGACCTGGCGTGCGAATTCGGGATGAAGATTCTCGTGGAGAAGGCGGTGCAAGCCCGGGAGATTGAGGTTTCGGTTCTGGGAAACAACGAGCCCAAGGCCTCGGTGCCCGGCGAGATCGTTCCGCACCGGGAATTTTACGACTACACGGCAAAGTATCTGGAGGAAGGCACGCAATTGGTGATTCCCGCGGAACTGAAGCCGTCACAAGTGACAAAGATCCAGGAACTGGCTGTGAAGGCGTTCCAGGCACTGGAACTGAGTGGAATGGCGCGCGTGGATTTCTTTCTGGAGAAGAAAGGAAGCAAGTTGTACTTGAATGAGGTGAATACGATACCCGGGTTCACATCGATTAGCATGTATCCGAAGCTGTGGGAGGCCAGCGGAATCTCGTTTCGAGATTTGATCGACAAGCTGATCGAGTTGGCCTTCGAACTGCACCGCGAGAAGGCGAGAACGAAGTATGCGATCGAATTGCCCGAGGGATCAGGCGGAGCCCTGACGAACTAGGGATGCAGCCTGAGGCGCTGACCGAAAGCGACCGGAAACATTTTCCGGGCGGCGGGCGTCCAAGAAGTGGGAGGGTTTGCCCGGGCGAATTTCTCCTGATAGAGTTTTTCTGTCGGTCGGGAACTGAGTACCGGCAACTGCACGCGATTCGGAAGGCACGATGACACTACTCGATCCTGCGCCGGTAACAACGAACAAATCCCGAGTATGGTCAATCACGGGCGTGGCGCTCGTGATGGCGCTGGCTGTTTCGCTGTGGTTTGCTTTCCGCTATTACCCGGAGAAAAAAACGGCGGGACAGTTCTTCGACGCGCTGGTAGCAGGCGACACCAACAAGGCGTATGCATTGTGGAAGCCGACGCAGAGCTACCGGATGGAAGACTTCCTGGCGGACTGGGGCCCGACGGGATATTACGGCCCGGTGAAAAGCTACAAGATCATGCGGGCACATGCTCCGAAGAAAAGCGATTCAGTGGAAGTGAATGTGGCGGTCAGCCCGTTCACGCCGATGCCGGACGAGTCGGATGGCGAGAAAAACCGGAAGACGAAAGTGGTGACGGTCTGGATCTCTCCCGACGATAAAAGCTTCAGTTTCCCGCCGTAAGACAGACAGTCATATCATCGCCAATCACGCAATGACCGGGACTCTTCGCACTATGCGCTCAGGGCCACGGCGAATTCTGCGTCGGCTCCTACGGGCGGACGTCGTCGAGGGCACCGGAGAGTTCGGCGGCGGTAAGCGTGGCGGTGCCGAGTTTGCCTACCACGACGCCCGCGGCCGTGTTCGCAAGGAAAGCCGCGTCGGGCAGCGATGCACCCGCGGCTAATGCTAGTGAAAGAACACTGAGGACAGTGTCTCCGGCCCCCGTCACATCGAAAACCTGCCGCCCCGTGGCGCCCTGTTCCACACCAGGCTGGCCGATGCGGTTCGCATAGGTGATTTCCGAATTCGTAGCCGGGATATGCAGGTGCTGCTGTGACGATTCGTCAAAAAGAGTCATTCCCTGGTCGCCAAGCGTAATTACGACGGCGCTGCAGCCAAAGTAGGACAGCAAGGACTTGGCCGCATCTTCGATGGATTCGTCCGTGGAGAGAGGACGGCCCAGATAGGCCGCCGCTTCGCTTCGATTGCAAACAACAACTTGTGCGCCGTTATAGCGGAGGTGCGTGGAAGTATTCGGCTTGACAAAGACAGGCACCTTGAACTGATCGCAGGCATGGAGAACCCGTTGGGTCAGCGCGTCGGACAGAACACCCTTGGCATAGTCGGAAAGCAAGAGCGCCTTCTGAGACGGAAGAGCGCGACGCATCGAGCGGAATAGCTTCTCTTCCGCGTCGGCCGAGAGAGGGTCGCGGCGTTCGTGGTCGATGCGAACAATCTGCTGATGGCGGGCAATGACGCGGGTTTTCAACGTGGTCACGCGGCGAGGATCGGAAAACACACCTGAGTCGTCGATGCCGACCTTATGGAGACACCTGCGGAATTCAGCTCCAGGTCCGTCGTCGACGGGACGTTTTGAGGCGCCCTTCACTCCACCCAGAACGCCGAAAACCCGCACTTTCGCCCCAAGAGCAGCCAAATTAGCCGCGACGTTGCCAGCTCCGCCAAGCCAATCCGACTGAGAGTTCGAGTCGATTGAGACGACCGGCACAGCGGCTTCCGGAGAGAGCCGGGTGGCGGTACCTGCAAGATAGCGATCAAGCATTAAGTCGCCAAGAACAGCAACGGGAAGCCTGCGAAAACGGAGTAAAAGACGATGCAGTCTGTGAACATCGACGCGATGGCGGGTGGGCATAGGGGAGGGTCAATCGGAAACGATTTTGGCTTCATCTACAAGCATCACAGGAATGTCGTCGCGAACGGGATAAACCCGCTTGCAGACCTCGCATTTGAGGCCAGAACCGTCGGGCAGCAAGCGGACGGGTCTCTTGCACACTGAACAGGCCAGCATGTCCAGAAGCTGTTGCGGAACAGGCATGAGCATCTCCGAGACTAAAAAAGAACTCTACCAGAGGGGGAACCGGGGGGCTAGCCGCCCAGGGGCCCCCGAGATTGCGGCGTGCAAAAGAAGGCACGAGCCGCGGCGCCGCTTCTGGAAGGTCACGGCAAATCGGGGGAGAATTTCAGATGGCAAACGGACCTGACGGGAAAGGTGTAACCCCATGAGAAAGCTAGCAGTATTCGCGTTCATGATCATCGCCAGCGCGGCCATACAGGCGGTAGAGGCGCAGACGGCGGCGGAATTACGCGAACTGGCAAAAGAGCGGGACGCGAAGCACGACGAACTGGTAAGCATTGAGAAGGAAATGGCGCGGGCCATCCAATGGAACAACGGAACGATCTTCCGCAGGATTTACGGAGACGATTTCGTCGGGGTGTTGCCGACGGGGCAGACGATGGACAAAACGGGATGGATCAACGCAATTGAGACCTCAGGAGTGAAATATACGTCGTTCGTGGCGTCGGATATTCAGGTGCGGATGTTCCAGGAAACTGCGGTGGTGACATGCCTGTGGAGTTCGCGGGGCACTCAAGGAACAAAGTCGTTCACGCGGCAATGGCGGGTAATTCACGTCTACGTATACGGCCAAAGGGGCTGGAAGACGGTGGCGAGCCAGGAAACACTGTTACCGGGCTGATTGGCAGGGGTGGGCAGTGCCGGGTTGCAAAGAGAAGTTTGGTTGCGCACGGCGGCAAACTCACAGAGAATGAGCGGCTGAGGTGATGATGAGAACACGACTGGTGTGGGTGTGTTTGTGCGCGATGTTGTTGGCGGGCGAGATTTGGGGGCAAAACGCGAACGGGGGGCAGGAGCCCATACTGCCATATACACCGAGCCTCGATTTGGCGTCGATGGACAAAACCGCGGATCCTTGTGTGAATTTCTATCAGTACACGTGCGGCGGCTGGAAGAAAAACAACCCCATTCCGTCGGACCAGACGTCGTGGTCGGTTTACGGGAAGCTATATCAGGACAACCTCCAGTTCCTGAGGGGGATCCTGGAGCAAGCGTCCGTGGACAATCCTAATCGAAGCGACGTCGAGAGGAAGATCGGCGATTTCTATGCCGCTTGTATGGACGAGGCAGCAGTGGAAAAACAGGGTCTGGCGCCCGTGCGCGGCTATCTGGACGCTGTCAGCAAGCTCAAAACGCAGAAAGACCTGGCGCCGCTGGTCGCGGAACTGCAGTTGGTCTATGGGAAAGCGATGCTGTTCGCAGGCGGCTCGACCCAGGATCCCGACAATGCGGAGGTAATCATTGCGGAACTCGACCAGGGCGGCCTGGGGCTGCCGGACCGCGATTACTACACGAAGGATGACGCGAAGTCGAAGGAGACGCAAGAGAAGTACGTCCAACACATTCAGAAGATATTCGAACTGATGGGAGAGGACGCGGCCGCCGCTAAGAAAGACGCCGGAACGGTAATGCAGCTCGAGACTGCGCTGGCAAAAGCATCAATGACGAGGGTCGACCGTCGAGACCCGTACAAGCTGAAACACAAGATGGGCATAGCGGAACTGGAAAAGCTGTTGCCAAACTTCGACTGGAAGGGGTACTACGCGGTTGCGCCATATCCGAGTTTCACGGTCCTAAATGTGGACACACCGGATTTCTTCAGAGAAGTGGGTGCCCGGCTGAAGAACGAACCCGTCGAGAACTGGAAAACGTACCTCCGCTATCACGTCGTGGACGCGGCGGCACCATACCTATCCTCCGGGTTCGTCAACGAACAATTCGAGTTCTACCGGAAGTACCTGCGCGGCGCCAAAGAGCAACAACCGCGTTGGAAACGGTGCGTGAGCTTCACCGACCGGGGGCTGGGCGAAGCTATGGGACAGGTCTACGTAGCCAAGGTGTTTTCACCGCAGCTCAAGGCCAGCACAGTGGACATGGTGAAGCGGATCGAAGATGCCATGGTGATCCGCATCAATGGCCTGGACTGGATGAGCTCGGAAACCAAGGAGCAGGCTCTGAAGAAGCTGCACGGAATCCGCAACAAGATCGGGTATCCAGACAAATGGAGAGACTACAGCGGCGTGATCGTGAAGCGCAACGACTTCGAGGGCAATGTGGCGCGGGCGAGCGCGTTTGACCGGCGGCGGGAAATCAACAAGATCGGGAAGCCGTTGGACCGGGGAGAATGGGACATGAGCCCGCCAACAGTGAATGCATACTACAACCCGCAGATGAACGACATCAACTTCCCCGCAGGAGTGCTGCAACCGCCGCTATTCGACGCCAAGATGGACGCGGCACCGAACTACGGAAACACGGGCGGGACGATCGGGCACGAACTAACGCATGGATTCGATGACGAAGGGAGCCAGTTCGACGCCGATGGCAACCTGAAAAATTGGTGGACGAAAGACGACCGGGAGAAGTTCGAATCGCGCACGAAGTGCATCGAAGACCAGTATGCCGGTTATGTGATCGTGGACGATATTCACATCAACAGCAAACTGACGCTGGGTGAAGATGTGGCGGACCTCGGAGGAGAAATCCTGGCGTACCTGGCGTGGCAGGACGCGACGAAGGGACAGGATCTGCAGCCGCGGGATGGACTGACGCCGGAGCAACGATTCTTCATCGGGTTCGCGCAGTGGGCCTGTGAGAACAGCACGCCGGAAGAACGGCGCGTGCGAGCGGCGACGGATCCCCATTCACCGGGCGAATACCGGATCAACGGAGTCGTCGTGAACATACCGGAGTTCGCCAAGGCGTTCGGCTGCAAGGCGGCGCAGCCCATGGTGAATCCGCCGGCAAAGATCTGCAAGGTCTGGTAAGGCGCATCCGAAACCGGGTCGCACTGATCCTCAGGCCGACAGGACCGGCGCGAGCGGGATGCACGCTTCAATGCAAGTGCCGCCGCCAACCCTCGAATGAACGAACAGTTCTCCGCCGAGACTGTGCAGCCGCTCCTGCATACTGAGGAGGCCGAGGCCTTGCTGAGGTTCGCTTGTGGCGGGATCAAAACCTGAGCCGTGATCGGAAACACGAAGTCGGAGCGATCCGGAGTTTTCGTCGAGCTGCACGAGGGCACGGCGGGTGCCGCTGTGTTTCTGCACGTTGCGGATGGCCTCCTGGGCAACACGGAAGAGACACAGGGCCGCATCTTGAGGGGGCTTGTGCAAGAGGCTGTCGTGAAAGAACTCAATTTCCATGCCGTTGCGTGCCGCGAAATCCTTGCAGAAATTGGAGAGGGCGGGGACGAGCCCAAGAAGTTCGACCTGCGAGGGGTGCAGCCTGCGGGAAACGTTGTGAACGTCAGAGGTGATCTCGCTGGCAGCCTTAACGAGGGATTCGAGCTGCTGGGTCAGCGATGAGCGAAGCTTCATAGAGGCCTGTTTGAGCTGCTCGAGGTCGATAGAGAGAAGGGCAAGGCGCTGCCCGGTGTCGTCGTGGAGGTCGCGGGCGATGCGAGCGCGTTCCTCTTCCTGCGCGCGGGCCAGGCGATTGCGCAGCGCCATGAGCTTTTCCTCGGACTTCTTCCGCTCGGTAATGTCCTGGTAGATCACGAAAGAGGCGACGAATTTCGTGCCGGAATAGACGCGCACCCCGTGGAGTTCGACGTCGAGAAGCGTTCCGTCTTTGCGAACGCGCTGCGTACGCGCGTGAGCCATGCCACCATGTTGGACTGAATTGGAGAGGCTCACGGCTTCTTGGCGAGCGTGAGGAGCGATGAAATCGTCCAGATCCTGGCCCTCGATTTCTGACTGGGTGTACTGGAACATCCGCTCGAAGGCGGGATTACAGAAAAGCACGCGGCGGTATTCGTCTTTCACAACGATACCGAGGGGAGTGTTGGAGATGAGGGACTCAAGATAAAGAGTGCGCTCCTGCAGCTCGATCTCCGCCTGTTTGGCCGCGGTGATATCGAAAGCGGAAGCGAAAATGGCGGGCCTGCCGTTGTATTCGGTAACGGAAGCGGAGAAATCGATCCAGCGTTTTTCGCCGCTCCTGGTGAGAATGGCGAACTGATAGCGGGAGGGCACGTCCTCGCCGCGAAGGCGAGCCGCGGCACGCGACTGATTCGCTTCACGAAAATCGGGATGAACCAATTGCCAGGGATCGACGGAGAGGATCTCTTCTTGAGAATAACCGCTGAGCCGGATGAATTCCTTGTTGAAGTAGACGAAGCGGCCGTCCTGCAACACCCAGATGGCGGCGCTGACGTTGTCGGCCACCAGCCGAAACTTGGTCTCGCTTTCGCGGACAGCCCGTTCCATCTGCAGGCGCTCGGTGATGTCCTCGCCGGCGGCCAAAGCGCAAGGCTCACCTTGCACATTGATGACCTCGACGGAATAGACGGCGTTGGCGATGCGACCGTCCTTGGCGCGGAGGCGGACTTGCCGGCCGACGACTTTTCGGCGCGCCAGAGAGTCAGCCATGATACTGGCAAAGTCCTTTTCGTCGGCCCACAGCCCAATCTCGAGCACTGTCTTGCCGAGGACTTCCTCCCGGGTGTAGCCACTCTGGCGTTCGAAGCTGGCGTTGACGTCGATGAAGCGTCCATCGCGAAGCGAAGTGATGGTCATGGCCATGGGGCTGGAACGGAAGGCGGTGGCGAATTTGGCTTCGGAGCGGCGGAGAGCCTGCTCGGCGCGGAATTTTTCCGTGACATCACGAGCCATGCCGCGAATGACGGGGGCGGGGACGCCTTCCGTGCGAAGGGTTGAAACGTAGTCCCAAACGCGTTCCTCGCCAGACTTGGTGGCAACAACCATCTGCCCGGAGGCGTGGCCATCCCTGCAGACACGCGCGACGAAATCCGCATAGAGGTGACGATAGCGAGGGGCCAGCAGGTCACCCATTTTCATTTGCAGGACTTCGCTCACGGTGTAGCCGAGGCGCTTGCAGGGGGCTTCATTGATGGAGAGAATCCGGCCATCGAGTTCGTGAGTGCCGATGAGATCCTCGCTGTGTTCGACCAGGTCGCGATATCGATCCTCACTCTCGCGCAATTCCTGCGCGGCCCGTTTGTGTTCTGTGAGATCGACAAAACTGACGAGGTAGAGGTCGTTGACGAGCGCGAGATGAAACTCGATATCGCGGAAGGTGCCATCCTTGCAACGGACTCTGGCCTCCATCGAGAGCTTGCCGGACTCTCCCCGTACAGCGCGCTCGACCAGGGCGCTCCATCGCGATTCGACGAGAGCCCGATACTCGGGATCCGGATAGGCAAGGGGCCACCAAACGGTGACGTCGTGGGCCTCTTCGGCTGTATAGCCGAAGAGCGCGATGAAGCGTTCGTTAAGGAGGACGTGTTCCTGGACCGGCCCGCGGGAGACCACCATCGCGAGCGGCGAGTTCAACACGATCTGCCGGCTGAAGGCTTCGCTACGGCGCAGTTCGACTTCAGCCTGATAGCGGCTCGCGATTTCGGTCTGCAGGGAGGCGTTATCAACGGCAAGACCTTGCCGTTGGCGTTCGCTATGTTCGAGCGCGGACGCGGTCTGCTGGAAGCGCTCCACCAAGAGGAGGATCATGCCGAGACAAATGCCGCACGTGTCGACGAGGTCGAGGAAAAGCAGGAGGCTCGTCTGGCCAGCAAATACGGAGTTCGTGAACCAGGCGAGCGACGGGGGGAAGGCGAACCGGAAATGGTCGAAAAGCAATTTGCAGAAACTAAGAAAGTAAATGGAATGGTCAAACGCGTAGGCCAGGCAAAACACGGCTGTGATTCCGGCGCCGTAAGAACGAAGCTGGCGGAACTGGCGCCAGAAAACCACAAAGCAGAAGATGAGCGCCACGCTCATACTGAGCGACCGCGGAACGTTGCGCAGCGCGAAACTGACGATGGGCGTTGCGCGGAAAACATAACCCAGCAAGAGACAAGCCGCGGCAATGGCAAACACGAGGGCAAAGCCTGTCCAGAGGAAGCGGCGAGACAGACGCGACGGAGAACGCCAACTCAATCCGCCGCACACAAGCAAAAAGGGCTGAAGAAATCCGAAGAAAAGCAGCGACGCGATCATGGTGATCTTGGCGGGCGTCCAAGAAGCGCCAAGGCGCAAGGAAGCGCTGGCAGAAGCAAGGAATACGGCGCAAGCCGTCCAGGCCCAAGCCCACCAACGGAAGAACTCAAAACGAGGCAAGCGGGAGTGGAGCGCCCATAAGAGTGCAACCAGAAAGAAGGTCAGCAACAACTGGAAGTTGACCGCGAGATAGAGGGTGTCAGAAACAGTGAACATCGGGCG
>Ga0335084_10003265_pt1 | contig 15799 bp, 8 predicted proteins | sample Lox_Sample_44_FD_206721 | JGI IMG/M metagenome (GOLD analysis project Ga0335084, IMG submission 206721) | Soil microbial communities from Loxahatchee National Wildlife Refuge, Florida, United States - Lox_Sample_4.4 | ecosystem: Environmental > Terrestrial > Soil > Wetlands | place: USA: Florida... | reverse complement strand
CAGGCGGAGGCCGAGCGCGCCGCGGCCGCGGCCGCGGAGGAGGCGGGGCAGCTCCGCGGCCGGATCGAGGAGGCGGAGGCGCGCGCCCAGGCGGTGGCCGGCGAGCTGGCCGACGCGAACGGCCGCATCGAGTCGCTGGAGGGCGACCTGAAGCACGCCGGCGCGGTGCGCGCCGAGCTGGAGCAGGCGCTCGACGCCGCGCGCCGCGAGGCCAAGGCGTACGACGAGAAGGCCGTCGCCGCCGAGCAGGCCTATCACGCCAGGACCGCGGAGCATCAGGCGGCCGAGCGGCGCATCGGCGAGCTGGGGACGGCGCTCGAGCAGGGGAAGGCCTCGGTGGAGGGAACGCGGGGCGAGCTGGCGCGCGTCGAGTCGGGGCGCGCCGACGCGGAGCGCCGCGCGGCGCAGACCGCGGCGGAGCGCGACCAGCTCGGGCGCGAGCTGGAGCAGGCGCACCGGCAGGGGGAGGCCGACCGCGACCGGATCGCGCGGCTGGAGTCCGAGGTGGTGCGGCTGGCACGGCTAGAGCCGGTGGCGGAGGAGGCGGTGCGGCTCCGCAAGGAGCTGGCGACCTTGAAGGAGCTGGTGCAGCAGCGCGGGGGCGCCGCGGAGGCCGCCGCGCGGGCGGCGCAGACCGCCGCCTCGGACAAGGCGCGGCTGGAGGAGCAGCTCGCCGTCGAGACCGGGCGGCTCTCCGCCACCTCGGCGCGGCTCGAGGCGGAGGCCGCGGCGCAGCGCCGCCGCATCGCAGATCTGGAGGCCGAGCGCGCGCAGCGCAACGCGCAGCTCGAGCAGCTCCAGGGCGAGGTCGAGGAGCGGCGGCGCGCCCTCGCCGCCTCGCAGGCGGAGGCCGAGAAGCGCCAGCAGGCCGAGGTGGCGCGGCTCAAGGCGGCCATGGTGGACCTGGAGAAGCACCTCGAGTCCCGCGCCCGCTCGGAGCTGCAGCTCAAGAAGCGGCTGCAGGAGCTGGAGCGGGCCGCGGCGGCGCGCCCGGCCGGCGCCGCCGATCCCGCCGAGATGGGCCGCCTCAAGCAGCGCATCGCGCAGCTCGAGGAGGAGATCGGCGACCTGCGCGGCGAGAACGACTTCCTGAACGGCGAGGTCGCCCGCTACACCCAGAAGAACAAGGAGCTGGCGGCGCAGCTCGGTCCCAAGCGTGGCTAGCTGGCCGGGGACGGCGGCCCCTCGCCGGGCACGGCCGCGGCGCCCGCCGCTCCGGCGGCGCGGCGGCGGCCCGGCGACAGCAGGTACGCGCCCACGCCGAACGCGGCGATGGCGGCGACCCAGGGGAGCAGCCAGGCGGAGCCGCTGAAGCCGCGCCAGAGCATCCACGCCGAGGCGGCCACGTACACCCCGGCCGCCGCCAGCGCCGCCGCCGCGGGGCGCGGGCGCCCCCGCGGAGCGAGCGCGACGCGGAAGAGCCCCAGCGCGGTGAGCGCGGAGAAGAGGATCAGGATCGCGCTCACGTTGGCGAGGATGTCGCGCAGCGACTGCGTGAAGACGATGACGACCGAGAGCGCGCCCTGGAGCACGATGGCGCCGACCGGCGGGCGGCCCTCGCGCGCGTCGAGCGCGCGCGGCAGGAAGCCGTCCCGCGCCATCGCCGCGTAGACGCGGGGGCCCACGAAGATCATGGCGCTCATGGCGGAGAGGAACACCGCCACGGTGAAGACGGACATCACCCGGGCCGTGCCCGGCCCGATGAGCTGGCGCATCACCGCGTGCGCCAGGGTGACCTGCTCCTGCTCCGGGTTCCCGTAGGCGGTCACGATCCCGGCCTGCTCCGGCGTGAGGTTCGCGACGAAGATCCAGTTCACGGCGAAGTAGAGGAGCGCGACCAGCGCGCAGCCGAGCAGCATGGCGCGCGGGACGGTGCGCTCCGGGACGTGGAACTCCTCCGCGGCGTAGACCACCGCGTTCCAGCCGCTGTAGGCGAACATCACGAAGAGCAGGTTGAAGACGAAGGCGGAGAGCGGGAACCCGCTCCCGGCCGAGGGCGGGTGCCAGGCGGGCCAGGCGCCGCTCCCGAGCGCGAGGCCCACCGCCACGAACCCGGCCAGCAGGATCGCCTTGATCACCACCAGCGCGTTCTGCGTGCGCGCCGAGGTCTCGAGCCCGGCGACGTGGAGGGCGGTGAGCGCCGCCACCAGCCCCGCCGCGGCGAGCTGCACTGCACGAACCGTGAAGTGGTGACCGGCCAGCGAGACGGTCCACTGCGCGGCGAGCCCCGGGAAGACGGTGCGCGCGAACTCGCCGGCGGCGAGCGCGTCGGCCGCCACGGGGGCCGAGAAGCCGACCAGGAGCGAGGCCCAGCCGGAGAGGTAGCCGACCGCGGGGTGGAGGAGCTCGGAGAGGTAGCGGTACTCGCCGCCCGAGCGAGGCACCAGCGCGGCGACGGCCGAGTAGGCCTTCGCGCCGGCCATCGCCAGCACGGCGCCCACCACCCACGCGAGCAGGATGGGGCCCGGCCCCATGGCCTGCGCCATGAACCCCGCCGAGAGGAACACGCCCGCGCCGATCATGTTCGCGGCCACGAGCCCGACGCCGGGCCAGAGGCCCAGCAGGTTCCGCGTTTTCGCGTTCATCGGCCTTCATGGTACATGAGATCCATGCGCTTTCCCCGACCGTTCCCGGGCGCGCTCGCGCTCGTTCTGGCCTTGCCTTCCGCGGCGCTGCCGCGCCAGGCGCCCGCCGGTTCGGCCGCTTCGCCCACGGCTGGCCCGGCGCCCGTCGCCTCGCCCGCCGCCCTGGCGGTGCCCGCCGCGCCCGCGGTGACCGAGGCCCCCGCGGACTTCAGCGCCGACGCCAGGCTGCTCTTCGACGTGGTCACCTGCCCGGACGGCGCGGCGCTGCCTCCGAAGCTCGACGCCGGGACCTGGCGGGCCTACTGCAAGCGCCAGAAGAAGGCGATGGCGAAGTACCGGGACGAGTACCTCCCCAAGGCGAGCGCCTTCCTGGCGAAGCTCCGGCCAGCCGACCTGCCCACCACCGTGGTCTATCCGTTCGGCGGCGGCGACCTCCTCTCGGCGCTCACCACCTACCCGGACGCGCGCGACGTCACCACGCTGTCGCTGGAGCACGCCGGCGATCCCCGGCGCCTGGGGAACATCGCCGACGCGGCGGCGCTGGAGGAGAGCCTCGAGACCATCCGCTCCACCTCGAGCGGCCTCCTCTACGCCAACGACTCGAAGACGGAGAACCTCATGAAGGGGCAGCGGGGCGAGATCCCCGGCCAGCTCGCCTTCTTCATGATCGGCCTGGCGGTGCACGGCTACGAGCCGGTGTCGCTGCGCTTCTTCCGGATCGAGAGGGACGGCAGCCTCCACTACCTCACCGCCTCCGAGATCCGCGAGGCCGACGAGAAGGGGACGGCCCGGCTCCTGCGCGGGCAGTGGACGGCGCCCGACTTCTCGCCGGCGTTCTCCAACTCCGAGATCGTGTTCGTGAGGAAGGGGGCGGACCCGGCCGCCGCCGCGCGCGTCCACCGGCACATCGCGGCGGACCTCTCCGACCCCGCGGTCGCGAAGCACCCGGGCGTGCTGCGCTTCCTCCAGTCGAAGGGACGCGTCGCGGCCATGACCAAGGCGGCGAGCTACCTCCTGTGGCGGGATGACTTCTCCAGGGTTCGCGATTACCTCATCGCCCAGATGGACTTCATGATCTCCGACAGCACCGGGATCCCTCCTCAGTACCTTGCGAAGACGGGGCTCGTGCAGGAGACCTACGGCCGGTTCGAGAAGTCCTTCCTCGAGGCGAGCGAGGCCCACAACCAGGCGTTCGTGGAGCTCTGGTCGTCGCAGCCGCGGCGGAAGATGCCCATCCGCTACGGCTACATCGACGGGTCGGCGGACAACAACGTCCACCTGCTCGTCACGAGGAAGGCGCCGGTGAAGATGTAGCCGATGGCGCCACTCGCCCGGGCCGCGCTCGCGCTCCTCGCCGTGCTCGCAACCGGTGCGTGCCGCGGCCCGCGGGGCCGCGCCGACCGGGGAGCGCTGGCGGACGGCGCGCCCGGGGTCACCGCCCCGCCGGTCCTTCCTGCGCCGGACCAGACCCCGGCCGCAGGCCAGCAGGCGCCCTCCCAGGCCGGGCCGACCTGGGCGCTCCCCGACCGCACGCAGGCACCGTGGTCGCAGACCCAGGCGGCGCCGCTCGGGGTGGGCGAACGGGTGGCGTCGCACGAGGCCGGCGGTGCGCACCTGCGCCTCGGGACGACCGCGGGCGTGGTCCACCTCTGGACGCCGCCCGGCTACGCGCCGCGCACCGCGGGGATCGCCCTCTACCTCCACGGCTACTACACCAACGTCGACCAGGCCTGGGTGGACCACCGGCTCGCGCAGCAGTTCCGGTCGAGCGGCCGGAACGCGCTCTTCGTCGTGCCGGAGTCGCCGTCCTGGAACGGCGAGGACGTGTGGTGGCCGGACCTCGACGCGCTGCTCGCGGAGGTCGCGCGGGTTTCCGGCCTGACGCTCCCGCGCGGCGGCCTGGTGGTGATGGGGCACTCGGGCGCCTTCCGCACCATCCTTCCGTGGCTCGCGACGGACCGCATCGACGAGGTCGTGCTGCTCGACGGGCTGTACCGGGGCGAGGACCAGCTCCAGGCGTGGCTGGCGGCCGCCCCGCCGGACCGACCGCGCCGCCTCCTCCTCGTCGGATGGGAGACGGCGCCGCGGACGGAGAGCTGGCTCACCTCGGTCCCGGACGCCGTCCAGCGCGACCGGATCCCGGCCCGCGCGCCGGGACCTCGTGAGCCGGACCACTCGGCGTCGATCGTCTACCTGCGGTCGCAGCACGATCACATGCAGATCGTCACCAACGGCCGGGTGATGCCCTTGATGCTCCAGCTCACGCGGCTCAGGGGGACTTGAGGCCGGCGTCGCGGTCGCGGTCGCGGTCGCGGTCGCGGTCGCGGTCGCGGTCGCGGTCGAAAGATGACGTCTCGCCACCGCCGCGCTATCTCTGCGGCGATGGCGCGGCCGTTCGGCGTCTACGTCCACTTCCCCTACTGCACGCACCGGTGTCCCTACTGCGACTTCGCGGTCTCGACCGCGAGGCCCCCGGCGGCCGGCCGGTTCGCGCGCGCCCTCCTCGCCGAGCTCCGGCTCCGGGCCGGCGCCTTCGACGGGCTCGAGCCGGTGAGCCTCTACCTCGGCGGCGGAACGCCGTCGCTGTGGGACCCGGCGGAGGTGGCGGAGGTGATCGCGGCCGTCCGCAGGAGGTTCGGGCTCGCCGCGGGCGCCGAGGTCACCATCGAGGCGAACCCCGAGTCGACCGACCGGGCACGGCTGTCGGCCTGGCGCGCCGCCGGCGTGAACCGGATCTCGGTCGGCGCCCAGTCCTTCGACCGCGGCGTGCTGGCGAAGCTCGGCCGCCTCCACACGCCCGAGGCGGCCGAGCGGGCGATCCGCGACGCGGCCGAGGTCATGGGGAACGTCAGCGTGGACCTCATCTACGCGGCGCGCCGGTCGACGGTCGAGACGGCGCGGGACGACGCCACCCGCGCCGCGGCGGCGGGCGCGGCCCACGTCTCCGCCTACGCGCTCACGCTCGATCGCGACGTGCTCGCCGAGGAGGTCCCGCTGGCCCGCCTGGCGCGCCAGGGGCGCCTGCCGCTGCCGGGCCCCGACGAGACGGTCGCCCAGTCCGCCGCGATCCGGTCGGCGCTCCGGCGCGCCGGGCTGCTCCGCTACGAGATCTCCAACTACGCGCGCCCGGGGCACGAGTCGGTCCACAACCGCCTCTACTGGGACGGCGAGAGCTACCTGGGGCTCGGCCCGGGGGCGTTCGGCTGCCGGCGTGGCGACGCGGGCGCGGGCACCGTCCGCTACGGCAACGTCCGCGACGCCGACGCGTGGATGGCGGCCGTCGAGGCAGACCGGCTCGCGGCCGCCGACGAGGAGCGGCTCGCGGCCGCCCAGGAGCGGAACGAGCGGCTCATGCTGGCGCTCCGGACGCGGCGCGGCTGCCCCCTGGGCGACCTGTTGCCCGCGCAGGCGCGCGAGGCGGAGACGCTGGTGCGCCGCAGGCTCGCCGTGCGCCGCGCGGGCAGGCTCGTCCTGACGAGCCGAGGCATGGAGCTGCACAGCGCCGTGTCGGAACGGCTCTTCGAGCGGTAGGACCCGGCGGTCCCTCCGGTGGCCGGTGCACCCGCCGCGGCGTGGCTCGGGTAGGATCGGCCCGTGCGCCTCCTCAGGGTGATCCTCCTCGGCCTGGCAGCCGGCGCCGGCGCCTTCCTGGCCTGGAGGGCGCTCGCCGCGCGCGCCCCCGCGCTCCCCGATCCCCCCGCCGTGGCGATGAAGGTCCGCGAGGCTGCGCGCCTCGAGACGCTCGACGTCACGCTCTACAAGAAGGTGACCTTCGCCCCCGAGCCGGGGCCCGCCGGCTCGTTCTGGGGGGACGTCGCCGGGTGGGCCCGGTACACGTTCCGCACGCCGCGCGGCAAGGCGATCGTCTTCGCCGACGCGCACCTGGGCGTGGATCTCGCGAAGCTCGATGCCGGCTCGATCCGGGTCACGGGGCGCGAGGTCGATCTGGTGCTTCCCCCGGTCGAGGTGAGCGTCGAGCTGCGCCCGGGCGAGACCGAGATCATCGGCTCCAACCTCGACAGCGCCGAGACGGCGAAGCTCTTCGAGCTGGCCCGCGAGGCCTTCCGCCGCGAGGTCGCGGCCGATCCGTCCCTCAACGCCAAGGCGCGACGTTCGGCGGAGCGCGCCGTGGAGGCGCTCCTGCTGCGCACGGGGTTCGGCGCGGTCCGGTTCGTGGACCGCCTGCCGGGAGTCCCCGCGGGGTGAAGGCGGGGGAGGGCCTCCGGAGAAAAACCGAAGGCGGCCGCCCGGGGAAGCGGCCGCCTTCGCACGACTGCCTCTCCGCGAGGAGAGGATGCGCCCGTCAGGCGGGCCCTCGAACCGTCACCAGGAACCGCGGCCGCGGCGCGTGGGGGGATACGCGCGCGCGGACGCGGGAGGAGGGATGGCGACGGGCTCGAAGCGAGCAGCGGGAGGGGGGAAGACCGCTCGACCGAGCCGGTAGAACCACTCCACGATGATGACGACGAAGCGCACGAACCCCACGTGTGCAGCCTGCGTGCCGCTTCGGGCGCGGCCTCTCCGCCGTACCCGCCCGTCTTGCCAGCGTTTTCCCTGCGTTTTCCCTCCCGGGGCATCGGGTCGAAGCCGACCCCGGGGTCCGCTCAGCGACCGACCACGATCGGGCGCGCCTGGATCTGGTCGATGGCGGCGACGAATGCCGCGAACTCGGGGTAGCGCTCCGGGGGGATGCGCATCCGGGGGATGTCGAGCTCCTCGTCGCGGACGAGCGCGCCGCCCTCGACGCGTTCGCGGCGGAGGTAGCGGCCGAACGGGCCGGAGACCTCGCGCGCCTCCTCCGCGTGCACCGCGAACCCGGCGGGCGGCACGAACCGGATCCGCTGGTGCGCCCGCTCCGCTGCGGGCACGAGCAGCGGCAGGCTCCGCGCCGCGAGGTGGACGTAGCGTCCTCCGAGGCGGGCGGCGCCGAGGGACGCATCCACGATCAGCGTCCCGTCGCCAGCGGCTCGCGCCAGCGCCGGCACGCTCCCGCGGAACCTCATGGTGAGGGGCGCTTCGGGGTCGTCCTCGCCCTCGAACGCAAACGACTCGAGGGTGAGCCCGCGGAAGTTGCGCGCCAGCAGGCCCTCGACGACCTGCCGGCGCCGGGTGGCGTCGATGCGTTCGAGGGCCCCCTTGACCGCCCCGCCGGCGGCTCCCAGGTGGCGGTCCGAGCCCGAGATGGTCGCGCTGCCGTCGGCGGCGAGCGCGACTTCCAGCTCCTCCTCGCTGCCGTCCGGCGCGGGCGACGCAGGCGCGGTCCGGACCACCTCGGCCGGCTCGCCCGCCGCCGGCAGCACCAGGGCCTCGCAGTCGAGCAGCGTCGACACCAGCGCACCGAAGGGCGCCACGCGGATGGAGGGGTCGAGCCAGATCACGCCCGGCGGCGCGTCGATCCGCAGCAGCGGCGCGCTGAAGAGCGCGGCGGACGGGAAGCGCCAGGCGCTCGGGTCCGCCGAGAACGGCCGCGCCAGGGCGACGCGCGACCGGACGCCCAGCTCGGAGAGGACAGCCTGGAGCAGGAGGAGGCGGCTGCCCCGCAAACGGGAGAGCACCTCGCTCGCATCGTCGGCGAGGCCGGCGCCGCCGCCCAGGATGGTCCGCGACACGCGTGCCCACGCGGCACGCGCCAGCGCCTCGGGCCCCGCTCCCGGTCCCGCAGCGGCGCGAATCTCCGCCGCGAAGGCGCGGATCTCCTCGGTCGGACGGGTCCGGCCGGCGAGCGCGTCGCCCCAGGCGAGCTGCATGGCCTCGCGGCCGCCGCCGACGCCCGCGTGGACGAAGGGGAGGAACTCGGTGAACCCCGGCGCGCCCGGCTCGGGGACCAGCGCGGGCACGCGGCTGCGCTCCATCCGAAACGCCACCCGGTCGCCTTCCACGCGCAGCTCGGGTGGGGCCACGGCGTGCCCGTCCACCTCCAGCCCGAGCCCGGCCGGTGCCAGGACCGCGTAGGTGGACCGGAAGAGCGGGGTCCCGGCGGCGCGGAAGAAGAACGGGTCGGCGACGAAGTCGCCCCTCGCGCCGTGACCGCCCTCCCCCACGCCGCGGAGGTACTCCAGCTCCACGTAGTCGCCCGGCTCGAGCGCGGCGATCGAGATGCTCCCCTTGCCGCCTCCGGTCCCCTCGGGCTCGATCGGGCGCCCGTCCGGCTTCACGGTGCGTACCGCGACGACCTGCGCGCCGGCGGGGACGGAGACCTCTCCGTGCTGCTCCACTCCGGCCTGGTCCATCACCTGGAAGATCTGGTGGACCCGCTCGGTGGCGGTGCCCCCCGGGTAGAGGGCGATCGCCATCGCGTCGAGCACCATCGCGCTCGAGGTGTCCACCCTGGGCCGGTCGGCCTCCCAGGCGCGGATGGCGGCGCGGCCGTCCACGGCCTCGGAGGCGAGGACCTCGGCACCGTCCTCCACCGCCAGCGCGCGCCGCAGCGCCAGGTCCGAGCCGTCGAGCGCCAGGGCCCGCTCCCGCGCGGCGCGCGCACCCTTCGCGTCACCGAGCAGCTCGCGCGCGTCGGCGAGGCGCGTCGCGATGCGCGGGCTCTGGGGCCAGACGGCGGCGATCCGCTCCAGCTCCGCGGCCGCCCCGCGCGCGTCCCCCGCTGCGACCAGCGCGCCGGCTCGCGCCAGCGCCGGCTCGACGGCCGCCGGCCTCGCCCGTCCCACGGGCGCGAGGGCCTCCAGGGCGCCGGCCGCGTCGCCGCGCGCCACCAGGTGCTGGGCGAGCCGCTCGCGTCCGCCCGGGCACGCGGCCCGCGCCCGTGCGATCTCGTCGGCGCGCTTCACCGCGTCGCGCCGCCGGGCGAACTCCTCCTGGAGCGCGAGCACCTCGCAGCCTCCGCCCGCCACGGCCGCCTCGCCGGCGAGCGCCTCGGCGCGCTCCAGGAGGCCCCGCGCCTGCGCCACGCGCGACCTGGCCGCGAGCGCCGCCGGCCGGCGCGACGCCGCCTCGGGGAGGGAGGCGAGCAGCTCCTCGGCGTCGTCGGCACGCTGGCTCTCGCGCAGGATGTCGGCGAGCTCGATGCGGGCCTCGGCGTCGCCCGGGTCGAGCTCCACCGCGCGGCGCAGCTCCGCCTCCGCGCGGGAGCGCGCGATCTGGTCGTCGAGGGTGGGGTCGCCCCGCAGGGCGTCGCCCCGCGCGCCGTGGAGCGCCGCCGAGCCCGGCACGGCGGTGATGCCCTCGGCGAGGAGCGCCTTGGCCGCCTCTCGATCGACCGGGAGCGCGCTCCTCCCGGCGAGGAGGCGCGAGACCGCGAGCCCACCTTCCTCCAGCGCCGCGGCGAGCTCGCGTGCCGTCGCGATCGGCTCCGGGACGGCGCCGGCGACGGTGGCCGGCAGCGGGCCGGGCGTGGTCGGGCGGAACGAGGCGTCCGACGCGGCGCCGTCGGCGCGGGCGAAGGAGAGGCGGAACCCGCTCCGTCCCCCGGCGCGCGCCAGCTTGACGAGCAGGCGGTGCGCCCCGGCGGAGAGAGCGAGCGGGACGTGCTCGAGCGTGGCGCGGTGGGCGACCCAGGCGCGGCGCTCCGCGACGGGGCGCCCGTCCACGAACACGCGGACGGAGGCGGTCGCGCCCACCGCCACGAGGTAGCGCCCGCCCCGGGCGAACGTCGCCTCCGCGGCGAGGTAGTAGACGTCCCGCCCCGGCGGCTCGCCGTCGAGCCAGGCGGTCCCGTCCGGCGCCGGGAGCGTCCGCGACACGGCCTCGGTGAGCGGAGCCCCCGGAACGCGCGCCGGCAGCTCGCCGGTCTCCGGCGCGAACGGCCAGTCGAAGTCGAGCGCGTGCCATGGGCTGAAGGGCCCGGCCAGGGTCCAGACCGGCACGGCGCCGTTCTCGGCCTCGAGGGCGACGGCGCGGTCGAGATCGCCGAGCGCCTCCGCGGCGGCGGAGCACGCCACCCGCGCCCGGTACGCGGCGATGCCACCGAGCCTGCCGGAGGTCAGCAGCGGCGCCAGCCCGGCCCCGATCTCGCGCGCCCGCTCCGGAGCCACGTCGGCCAGCTCCGCGAGCCGCCGCAGCGCAACCAGCGCGAGGGCGTGATCCGGGGCGCCCGTCACCAGGGCCAGCCACTGCGCCGTCTCGTCTGCGTCGTCCAGCCCCCGCCGCGCCAGGAGGGCCGCCCCGGCCCGGGCCCACGGATCGCGCGCGTCGCGGGCCAGCGCCGACTGGAGGCGCAGGCCGGCCGAGGCCGCGTCGCTCCGGACGACGAGGAGCTCCAGCGCCTCGCGGGAGGCGGCGGACGCGCCGGCGGCGCCGAGCCCCGGGGCGACGGCGCGCCCGGGAGCGCAGGCCGCGAGCGCCCCGGCCGCGATCGCCAGCGCGGCGCCTCGCCAGCGGGCGGCGATCATCGCGCGGTCTCCTGCGCGCGCGGCGCGATCCGCACCTTGCGGCCGAAGGCGCGGTCGAGGGACGCCACGAACTCCCGGAAGGCGGCGTAGTCCCTGGTCGAGACGCGCGCCGACTTGAAGGTCACGTGCCCCTCGGCCACCAGCGCCGGGCCCTCGGCCCGGTAGCGCACCTCGTAGCCGCCGAAGGGCGTGTCGGCGACGGCGGCCTCGGGCACCTCTACCGCTGCCCAGCCCTCCGGGAGCGTGTAGCGGTAGGTGAAGCGGTTCTGGACCGGGTCGCCGAGGATCAGGTCGAAGCGCCGGGAACCGAGCGACGCGTACGACTCGGTGTATCCGCTGGCCTCGCCGAAGGGCGTGAACACCAGCCCTCCGTCGTAGTGCCGGGCGTAGCGCGGGACCGCCATCTCGAACTTCATCGCCACGTCGTCCTCGATGCGCCCCAGGTCGGACATGCCCAGGGTGCGCACCTCGAGCCCGGGGAAGGTGCGGTTGAACGCCTGCTCCAGGACCGCGCGCCGGTCGTTCTCGGTCTGGTACGCGCGGCGGTACCCTGGCGCGGACGTGCCGGCGATCCGCGAGGCGCCCTTCACCTCGGCGCTGCCGTCGGCGGCGAGGGCGATCTGGAACTCGCTCGCGACCAGGTTGTCCGCGGGGGTGGCCTCCGGGACGTAGCCGAAGCGGGCCGGCGCGTCGGGGTTCACCACCAGCACCGTCGCGCCGCGGTCCTCGCCCGGGAGGTCGCGCGATCCGGAATACGCCGCGGTGCCGTCGAGCCACAGGTCGAACCGCGGCACGTAGAGGATGGCGTGGTTGAAGACCGCGAGCGAGGCAGGCGCCTCCGGCATCCGCCCCAGGCGGCGCATGCGCAGGAGCACGATGCGCGAGTCGATCCCGAGCGACTCGAGCAGCGCGTGCATGAGGCTCGCCTTGTCCTTGCAGTCCCCGAAGCGCCGGGAGAGCACCTGGTCGACGCGGTAGGGCTTGAACCCGTGGATCCCGAACTCGAGGCCGACGTAGCGCGTCTGCGAGACGACGAAGTCGTAGACCGCCTTGACCAGCGCGAGCGCGGTCTCGTCGGACAGGGCGCCGCGCCCCGCCGACCCCGCGCCGTTCCCGCCGTTGCGGCCGGCCTTGCCGCCCCGGGCGGCGGCCCGCGCCTCCAGCACCGGGGCGGCGATCCGGTTGGCGGTCGCGCGGACCTCCTCGCTGGGGCGGAGCTGGTCCCGGACCAGCCCCCAGTAGAACCGGCCCACCTGCTCCCAGTCCCCGTAGGTCGAGACGTGGACGTACCGCGCGACCTCGCTCCACCCCGGCATGGCCGGCTCCGCGTCGATCCGCGGGAGGTCCTTCGCGCTCCAGCGGTGCTCGACGACGCCTCCGGGCAACGCGCGCGCGGCATGGGCCACGCCCGGCGGCGCGTTGGCGTGGATGGGCCGCTCCTGCGGGACGAGGAGCACGTAGTCGACGCGCAGCTTCCGCTCGCCGCCGTCGAGGAAGGTCACGTCCCCGAAGTAGTCGGAGAGGAGGTTCTCGCCGGCGACGTCGTCCACGCGCCAGGCCAGCTCCAGGACGTCGCCGGGCTCGAGGGACGGGAACCGGAGCGTCCGCGCGCGGGTGTCGTAGTAGAGCCGGTACCAGGGCTCGCTCGCGCTCTGCTCGCTCTCGTCGTAGGTCTCGGTGGAGCCGCCGTCCCTGCCGAGGACGCGGGCGCGCTGGATCTTGATCTCCTGCCGGTCCGGCACGTAGCCGATGGTCCGCTGCCGGAACTCGTCCGCTCCGCGCCGCGTGCCGATCTTCACCACCACCTGCTCGAAGGTGGAGGAGAGGCCCGAGGGGAAGACCTTCGTCACCTTCACCTCGGAGAGCACCAGCGCGTCCTCGTCGGGGGCGAGCCCGGGCGCGGCGGCGGCCAGGGCGCGGCCGTCGGCGAGATACGGCCGCTCGAACCGCTCGCGCTCCGGCTCGAGGGACCGGACGATCTCCTTGAGCTGCGGGTTCTGCGGGCGGAGCTCCAGCGCCTTCTGGAGATCGGCGAGCGCCTCGCGCGCCCGCCCCGCCGCCAGCCGCGTGCGGCCACGCCGCTCCCAGCCGTCGGCCTCGTCGGGCGCGATGCGGAGCGCGGCGGCGTAGGCTTCCTCCGCCTCGTCCGCACGCCCGTTGGCCGCGAGCACGTCCCCGAGCTGCAGCCGCAGGGCCACGTCGGACGGGTCGAGCCGGAGCGACTCGCGCTCGACGGCGACGAAGCCCTCCACGTCGCCGCGCTCGAGCAGCAGCCGCGCCAGCGTCCCGCGCGCCTGCGGGTCGTCGAACCGGAGGGCGACGAGCTTCCGCAGGAGCAGCGCCGCCTGGTCCAGGCGCGCGAGGCGCCGCGCCATGCGCGCGGCCTCCTCCACCGCCGCGGGCGAGGTCGGGAAGCGCTCGGCCGCGTCCTCCGCGGCACGCGCGGCGCGGGCCTGCATCCCGGCGCGATCCCAGGCGCGGGCCAGCAGCGCCGGCGGCTCGGCCCAGCCGGGCGCCAGCGCGGCGGCGCGCGACGCGAGGCGGACCGCCTCGACGGCGCGCCCCTGATCCAGCTCCTCCCGCGCCAGCGCCAGGACCACGCGCGGCTCCCCGGGGGAAACCGCGGCCGCCGCGTCGAGGTGGACGCGGCGCCGGCCGTGCTCCTCCTCCTCGGCCACCGCGCGCAGCCGTGCCTCGACCCAGTCCGGCGCCAGCTCGACGGCGCGTCGAACCTCGACCAGCGGCCGGTGCTCGCGGACGTCCGCCGAGAGCCGCTCCCCGAGCGCGGCGGCGAGGTCCAGGCGGGCCTGCGCCTCGGCGCGCCGAGCGGCCGCGCCGCGATCGCGCGCCAGCGCACTGGCGCGCGCCTCCAGCTTCGCGACGGCGCCCTCGATCCTCGCGGGCGCCTCGCCGGGCGGCGGCGCCGGCGGGAGCGGCGACCCCTCCTGCGGCGTCGGGGTCCGCGGCTCGCCCCGCTCGTCGGCGAGGCGCAGGTAGAAGCCCATGCGGCCGTCCTGGTGGCAGAGCTTCACCAGGATGCGGTTCGAGCCCTTGCGCAGGCTGACGGCCGCCCCCGTCTGGTCGAGCCGGGCGGGATGGTGCGCGGGGTCGGCGACGGCCTGGACGCCGTTCACCCAGACCTTCGCCGCGCCGCTTCCCCCGAACCAGAGCTGGACGCGCTCGTCCCGGGGGACGTCGAGCACCGCCAGGGCGTAGGCAGCCACCTCCCGCGCGGGGCGCAGCGCCGCACCGAGGTGCACGAACCCGTCGACGACGGCCTCCGTCGGCAGCTCGCGCCAGGCGACCTCGCGGACCTTCCCCGGCACGGCCGCCGACAGGTCGATCCCCTTCTCCGGCGGGTAGGGCTGGTCGTAGCCGCGCTTCCCCTCGTCGTCGAACGGACCGAGCACGCGCCAGACCGTCACGAACCCGAGCCGGCGAAGCGACGCCGCGGCCCTGGTCAGATTGCCGCGCGCGCGTTCGATCCCGGCGAGCCGTAGCCTGGCGAGCGCCCGCGTCTCGGGGAGCGCCTCCCGATCGTCCGCCGCGCGCGCGTACACGGGCGCGAGCCGCGACAGGTCGGGGAGGTCGTCCTCGAGCGCGTGCAGCTCGGCGAGCGCGACGATGGCCCGCGGCGAGCGCCGATCCCGGTCCAGCTCCGCCGTGAGCCTCGCCAGCCGCTCGGACACCGGATCGCGCGCCGCGGGCGGCGCGTCGGCGGCCGCGCGGGCTGGGATGGCGAGCGCCAGCGCGAGGACGGCGACGAGGGGGGCGGGCATCCTGGCGAGTGTAACCGCCGCCCGCGCGGGATCATCCCGGATTCGCGCGCGCCCTGCTCCTCGCGGCGTTCGAGAACGTTCGCGAACGGTCAATTCCTCCGCGACGCCCATCCGCTGCGCCGGATCGACCCCCGATTCCGCTGCACCGTGCCGGGCACGGTCCTGGCCCAGGCTCACGGCGGCGAGGCTCTACTCTTCTCCCGCCCCGCCGCCCGATCCCGCCCCCGACGTTCGCGAGCTCGCGAAGGCGGGCGTGACCGCCTCGGGCTCGGGGCGGAGCCATCTCTGGAGCAGCCCGAGCGCGGTGGCAGGGTCGTCGGCGAAGGTGAGCAGATCGAGGTCCTCGCGGCCGATCATGCCGTGACGGACGAGCGCCTCGAAGTCGATGATCTCGTTCCAGTAGGCCGAGCCGTAGAGCAGGACCGGGGTCCGGCGCTCCAGCTTCCCGGTCTGCTGCAGGGTCAGGATCTCGGCGAGCTCGTCCAGGGTGCCGAACCCGCCCGGAAAGACCACCAGGGCGCGGGCCAGGTGCGCGAACCACAGCTTGCGCATGAAGAAGTAGCGGAACTCGAAGCAGAGCTCCCGCGTGATGAAGGGATTGGGCCGCTGCTCGCGGGGCAATCCGATGTTGAGGCCGATGGTCCTCCCCCCGGCCTCGGACGCGCCGCGGTTGGCGGCCTCCATGATGCCGCCCCCTCCGCCGGAGCAGACGATGTAGCGGTGGGCGCCCGACGGGAGCTGCTTCGACCACGCGGTGACGAGGCGCGCGAGCGCGCGAGCCTCCTCGTAGTAGTGGCCGAGCGGCCCCTCGGGAGAGAGCCTCGCGGAGCCGAAGAACACGATCGTGTCGTGGATCCGTTCCCGGCGGAACGTCTCGAGCGGAGCGAGGTACTCCGCCAGGATGCGCAAGGGGCGCGCCGCGTCGCTCTCCAGGAACGCCGCGTCGTCGTACGAGAGCGAGGCGTGGGGTCTCGAGGTGGATGTCATGTGCCCTCCCGGGCCCGGGCGAAGTCGATGTAGCCGTGCTCGACGTCGGTGTGGACGAGCTCCACGCGGAGCCGGTCGCCGACGTCGAGGCGCTCGAAGCCGTGCA
>Ga0335084_10003264_pt1 | contig 15799 bp, 15 predicted proteins | sample Lox_Sample_44_FD_206721 | JGI IMG/M metagenome (GOLD analysis project Ga0335084, IMG submission 206721) | Soil microbial communities from Loxahatchee National Wildlife Refuge, Florida, United States - Lox_Sample_4.4 | ecosystem: Environmental > Terrestrial > Soil > Wetlands | place: USA... | reverse complement strand
ATGAGGAAGCCGATGGCGTTGCCGTGCGCGCCGCAGCCAAAGCAGTGGTAGAACTGCTTGACGGGGCTGACGCTGAACGAGGGCGTCTTCTCGTTGTGGAACGGGCACAGCCCCTGGAAGTTGGCGCCGGCCTTCTTCAGCCGCACGTAGCGCGACACCACCTCGACGACGTCGACGCGGTTGAGGAGGTCCTGCTTGAAAGACTCGGGAATCACGGCGCAGGCTGCGCCGCCAGATTATCCAACTAGCTTTGCCTTGACCAGACCCGAAAGCTTGCCCATGTCCGTGCGCCCCGCGAGCCGGGTCTTGAGCAAGCCCATGACTTTTCCCATGTCTTTCATGCCGGCCGCCCCGGATTCCCTGATCGCGGCCGCGACGGCTTCCACCACTTCCGCCTCGGAAAGCTGCTGCGGCAGGTAGGCCTGCAGCACGGCGATTTCCGCCTTTTCGGCGTCGGCCAGGTCCTGCCGCGCCGCCTTCTCGTACTGCGCGATGGATTCGCGCCGCTGCTTGATCATCTTCTCGATGATCGACAGCACGTCCGCGTCGGCAAGCTCGACGCGCTCATCGACTTCCTTCTGCTTCATCGCGGCAAGCAGCAGGCGCACGGTGCCCAAGCGCGCCGTTTCCTTGGCGCGCATGGCGGCCTTCATGTCTTCAGTTATTTTTTCTTTCAAATTCATAAAAGCAAAACGCCCCGGCAAGGCCGAGGCGTCGAGTGTATTCGGAGGCGACCCCTAGTACATCTTTTTCGGCAGCAGCTGGCTGCGCAGGCGCTTGTGATGGCGCTTCACCGCGGCGGCGAGCTTGCGCTTTCTTTCCGTGGTGGGCTTCTCGTAGTACTCGCGAGCGCGCAGCTCGGTCAGAAGGCCGGTCTTCTCAACGGTGCGCTTGAAGCGGCGCATGGCCACTTCGAAGGGCTCGTTTTCCTTGATGCGTACGGTCGGCATGCAATCCCCGAATTCGGAAAGGGCCGCATTCTATCAGAAGTCCCGGAATCGACGGAAGATTCGGGCACAATCGGCCGATGCTGATCCTCGGCATCGAGACCTCCTGCGACGAGACCGGCCTGGCTCTCTATGACACCCCGGGGGGGCTGCTCGCCCACGCGGTGCACTCGCAGGTCGCCATGCACGAGGCCTACGGCGGCGTGGTCCCCGAACTCGCCTCGCGCGACCACCTGCGCCGCCTGGTGCCGCTCAGCAGGCAGGTCTTCGCGCGCGCCGGGCGCCGGCTCGAGGACCTTTCCGCCGTCGCGTACACGGAGGGGCCCGGCCTCGCCGGCGCGCTGCTCGCGGGCGCGGCCTACGCCCGCGGCATGGCGCTCGCGCTCGGCGTGCCGGCGGTCGGGATCCACCATCTCGAGGGCCATCTGCTCTCGCCGCTGCTGTCGGCCCGCGCGCCGGCTTTCCCCTTCGTTGCCCTGCTGGTGTCGGGCGGCCACACGCAGCTGATGCGCGTGCACGAGGTCGGCCGCTACGAGCTGCTTGGCGAGACGCAGGACGACGCGGCGGGCGAGGCTTTCGACAAGACCGCGAAGCTGCTGGGTCTGGGCTATCCCGGCGGTCCCGCGCTCTCGAAGCTCGCCGAAGAGGGCGATGCCGGTCAATTCCGCCTCCCCCGCCCGATGATCGGCAGCGGAGATCTGGAATTCAGCTTTTCCGGCCTGAAGACCGCCGTCCTGACCTCGCTGCGAAAGATCGAATTGGATGAAAAGAGCAGGAAGAACCTGGCCCGCAGCTTCGTCGATGCCGTCGTCGACGTGCTCGTAGCCAAGTGCGCACTGGCGATGGAGCGGTCCGGCCTCACGCAGCTGGTCGTCGCGGGCGGCGTCGGCGCGAACAGGCAATTGCGCGCGGCGCTCGACGCGAAAGGGCGCGCGTCGGGGTTCGACGTGTACTACCCGGAGCCCGAACTGTGCACCGACAACGGCGCGATGATCGCCTTCGCCGCTGCACTACGCATGGCAGCCGGCAAACCTGCCGAGGCAAATGCGTCCTTCAGCGTCCGTCCACGGTGGGACCTGGCTTCGATCAGCTAGCCTTCTCGCGTTTCCTTCGGGCCGCATAGGCCTCCAGGTTCGTAGCGGCCATCTCCAGCACGGGCGTGACGATGCCGTGCCTGCGCGCCCGCGCGAGCAGCGCGCCGAGAATGTGCTCGCCCTCGGCCGGGCCTCCCGATTCCACGTCGCGCAGCATCGAGGCGGAAAAAGTCGACCCCTTCTGCGTCAGCAGGCCACGGTAGTTGGCCATCGTCCCTTCCGGCGTCGCGCAGCCTTCGGCCTTCGCCACCGAGGCGTTTTCCGCGAGCAGCGCGAGCGTCAGTTTCTCGCCCGCGCCCGTGGCGACGATATCGCCCACGGGCGCGCGCATGAGGCAGGTGATGCCGGCGAGCGTCGCGAGCAGCACCCACTTGTCCCACATGGCCTGCTCGACGTTGTCGAGCTGCTTCCAGTCGAACTTGACGCCTGCGAGAGCCGCCGACAGCGCGTCGCAGACCGGCTTCTGCGACGCGACGCGCGGCCCGAAGACGATGCGCTGGAATTCGTTCAGGTGCTGGATCTCGCCATCCGGCGCGAGCGTGGACGCAATGTAGGCGACGCCGCCCAGTACGCGCTCGCGGCCGAAGCGTGCATCGAGCGCATCCATGTGCGACAGGCCGTTCAGCATCGGCAGCACGTGGCCGCGCTTGTTGCCGGCCATGGCGGGCGCGATTGCGTCGATCGCGCTCGCAAGGTCGTAGGCCTTCGCGGTGAACAGGATCACGTCGTAGTCCGGCTTCACCTGCGACTCTACGATGCAATTGGGCTCGAGCTTCACATCACCGAACCGGCTCTTGATGCGCAGCCCGCCCTTCGCGAGCATCCCGGCGCGCTTGGCGCGCACCAGGAACGTCACGTCCGCGCCTGCCTCGGCCATGCGGCCGCCGAAGTAGCCGCCCACCGCGCCCGCGCCCAGCACCAGGATCTTCATGCTTTCCTTTCTCCAAGGCGCGGCTCGACGCCGCGCGCGATTCTGAGAATATTGTCGCGGTGGCGCCAGATAACTAACAGCGCGATCGCCGCCACCACGTACGAGACGGGCGCGAAGCGGAAAAGAAACACCGACCAGAACACGGCGAAAACCGCCGATACGATGGACGCCAGCGACACCATGCGGAAAAAGGCGACGATGATGCCGAAGGTGGCCAGCGTGCCCAGCCCGAGCAGCCAATGGACCGCCAGCAGGACGCCCGCGGCGGTCGCCACGCCCTTGCCGCCGCGAAAGCCGTGGAAGGCCGGATACAGGTGCCCGAGCAGCGCCATCGCGCCCGCGATCGGCGCATCGTAACCGCCGGAAGGGCTCTCGCCGGTGTAGAGCGCGGCAAGGGCGACCGCGAGCGCGCCTTTGCCAGCATCGCCGATGAGCGTCAGCGCCGCGGCCAGCCTGTTGCCCGAACGCAGCACGTTGGTCGCGCCCGGGTTCTTCGAGCCGTAGCTGCGCGGGTCGGGGAGGCCCATCAGCTTGCTGACGAACACGGCGAACGAAATCGAGCCGAGCGCGTAGGCAGCAAGCGCGATAGCGGCCGTTTCAATCAGTCCCGTCTGCATAGGCCCCGGATTCTATAATCTTGCGGCATGGACTCGATCCTGGTTCGCGACCTGCGCGTCGAAGTGCTGATCGGCATCCACAAGCGCGAGCGCTACGTGGCGCAGACCGTCTCGATCGACCTGGACATCGGCATCCCGGGCACGGCCGTGTTCAGGAGCGACAAGGTCGCCGATACCGTCGACTACGAGCAGGTCGCGCTCAGGATCAAGGCACTCGCCGCGAGCGGCCACTTCAAGCTGGTCGAGACCTTCGCCGACCGCATCGCGAAGCTCATCACCGACGACTTCAAGGCGCCCTGGGTGCGCGTCAGCGCCGCGAAGATCGGCATCCTGCCCAACGCCAAGTTCGTAGGCGTATCGATCGAGCGGGGAAAACGCTAGCGCTCGCGCGCGGCTTCGTGCCAGGCCTTCTGCACGGGCGAGAGCACGTACTCGAGGATCGAGCGAGTGCCGAGGTGTATCTCTCCCGCAACCTGCATCCCTGAGCCAAGCGCGTAGCGCTCCTGGTCGGCGACCAGCTCCTGGCTGCTCAGGTCGACGAGCGCGCGGAATGCGAGCGGCCCCATCGGCCGGTCGCGTCCGCTCAGGGCATCGGAGCGCGTGTTGGGCGATGGCGCCTCGGTGGCATCGGCGCTCACCTGGCGGACCTTTCCCTCGATCATGCCGTACTTCTGGAACTGGAAGGCGACCAGCTTCAGCTTGACGTCCTGCCCGGGGCGGATGAAGCCCACGTCCTGGTTCGACACCCACACCTCGGCGAGCAGCTTGTCGTTCTCCGGCACCAGCGTCATGAGGATCGTTCCGGGCGAGGTGACCGTGCCGACGGTATGCGTCGCGAGATCCTTCACGACGCCCGGCTGCGGCGCGCGCAATTCCAGCAGACCGAAGCGGTGCTCGTTCTTGGCGAGCTCCTGCTGCGCGCGCTCTGCCTGCGCAGCCGCCTCGACGCGCTCGGTCTGCAGCTGACGCCGGTAGTCGGCGGTGATTTGCGCGATACGGCGCTCCGACTGCTCGATGAGCGCCTGGTTCGACCGGATGACGGATTCCTGCGCACGCAGCTCGCCCTCCTTCTCGATGCGCTCGCGCTGCTTGTCGGTGTACATGATGCGGCCCGCGAAGCCGTCCTTCACCAGCCTCTCGTACGCGCTCTCCTGCTCCTGGTAGTGCGGCAGCACCTGCTCGAGCTTGGTTCGGGTTGCCTGCGCCGCGGCGAAGTCGTACCGGGCCTTCTCGAGCACGCTGCGCTCCTGCGCGAGCGCGCTCTCGTATGCACTGACGTTGGCGCGGTACTGGCTTTCGACCTGTACGAAAAGCTCCGCGGGGTCGTCCTTTGCCCGCACGAGCGGCGTGCCGTTCATCTGCGCGTCTATCCTGCGCAGCGCGATGCGCTTGTTGTCGTACTCGGCCTGCATCGATTTCACGTCGGCGGCGGTGAGCGCGGGATCCATGCGGATCAGCACCTGGCCTTCCTTCACCAGCTCGCCCTCCGCCACGAGGATCTCCTTGACGATGCCCTGCTCGGCCGGCTGGACGATCTTGAGATAGGTCGAGGGCACCAGCTTGCCGTCGGCAACCGCGACGATGTCGAGCCGGCCGAACAGCGTCCACAGCACGATGCCGCCGAGCAGGCCGAGCAGCAGCCGCAGCATCCAGCCCGCGAGCGGCGCGGGCGGGCGTTCCTGGATGCGCAGCAGCGGCGGCGCAAAATCCGTCGGGTCAACGGGGTTCATGCCGCCCGGCACGCGCTCGCCCATCAGGATTTTTCCTCTTCGACCACGCGCATCTGCGTGACCTTTTCCGCCGCGAGCGTGAAGATCTCGTCCACGGCCAGGCCTTTCGGCAGCTGGTGTGCGATGAAGAGGATCGTCGCCGCGCCCTTCAGCCTGTTCACTGTCTGGGCGAAGCGCTCGGCAGTGTGCGCGTCGAGCGCGCTCGTGGCTTCGTCGAAGATGAGGATCTTCGGCCGCTTGAGCACGGCACGGGCGATGGCAAGGCGCTGCTTTTGGCCGCCGGACAGGCCGACGCCGTGCTCGCCGATGAAGGTGTTGTAGCCGTTAGGCAGCTTTTCGATGACGTCGTGAATTTCGGCGACCTTTGCGGCCTGGACCACGTCGCCGAAGCCCGCATTCGGATTGGCAGCGGTCAGGTTCTCGTAGATGGTGCCGGAGAAGAGCACAGTTTCCTGAGGCACGACGCCGAAGCACGCGCGCAACTCGTTCGCCGCGAGCTGGCGCTGGTCGCGGCCGTCGATGAGCACTTGGCCTTCTTCGGGCACGTAAAAGCCGAGCAGAATCTTCGCCAGCGTGCTCTTGCCGGATCCCGAGGGTCCGGTCAGGACGGTAATCTTGCCCGGCCGCAGCGTCATGCCCAGGTCCCGATAGAGATAAGGATGTTCTCTGGAGTAGCGGAAGCCGAGATCCTTGATCTGGATTTCGCCCCTGCCTTCGCCGGTACGCGAGGGCGTCAGCGCGAGCGGTTCGGCGGGCGCATCCATGACGTCCCCCAGCCGGGCGACCGCGATGCTTGCCTGCTGGAACTCCTGCCACAGGCCCGCCAGGCGCAGCATCGGCTGCGACATGCGGCTCGCGAACATCTGGAACGCGACCAGCATGCCGATGGTGAAGCCGTCGTTGTTCATCACGAGCAGCGCCCCGACGCAGAGGATCGCGAGCGTCATGGTCTGCTCGATCGCGTTGGCGACGGCGTTGTAGGTGTTGGAGACCTGCCGGGTGGCGAAGCCCGCGGCGAGATACTGCGCCAGCATTTCGTCATAGCGGCTTTCGAGGCGCGGCTCCATCTGCAGCGACTTCACCGTCTCGATGCCGGCCACGTACTCGGTAAGAAAGGCCTGGTTGCGGGCCCCAAGCAGGAATTGCTGATTGATGCGCGCGCGCAGCAGCGGGGTCACCGCAAACGAGAGCGCCGCCACCAGCCCGAGCAGCGCGAGCGCGATGAGCGTCAGCTGCCAGCTGTAGGCGAACATGACCGCGACGAAAATGAGCAGGAAGGGAAGGTCGAGGATCAGCGATATGGCGGCGCCGGCCATGAACTCGCGGATCGTCTCGACCGCGCGCACGCGCGCGATCAGCACGCCGGTGGGCCGCCGCTCGAAGTACGGCATATGCAGGCGCAGCAAGTGCCGCAGCACCTGGCTGCCGAGCACCGCGTCCACCCGGTTGCCCGTGTGCAGGACGAAGTACTGGCGCAGCCAGCTCATGCCGGAGTTGAAAAGCATGAACATCACGAGGCCGGCGGCGATCGCGATCAGCGTGCTGCTCGTCTGGTGGACGACCACCTTGTCGATGATCACCTGCGTGAACAGAGGCGTGGTGAGGCCGATGAGCTGGATGAACAGGGAGGCCAGCAGTACGTCGCGCCAGATGCGCTTGTGGCGCAGCAGCTCCTCGGCGAACCAGCGAAAGCCGAAGCGCGCTGCCGCGGGCGCGCCATCTTCTTCCGCCGCGCGCGCCGACTCGTGGCGCAGGAAGATGACCGAGGGCTCGAAGCTCGCGGCGATCTCGCCGACCGGCAGCGTTTCCGGCGTCTGCGAACCGGCGACGAAATAGAGCTGCCGTTCATCGTCGCCTCTGACGAGGATCGCGGGCTTGGCGGAGTCGCCCTTCAGGAAGCCGACGCAGGGAAAACTCGGCTTGGCGATTGTGCCCACGCCCGTCCTGAATCCGAGCGAGCGGGCCGCCTCGAGGAAATCCCGGGCGGTATGCGGCGCAGGAAAGCGCTGCAGGATCAACTGCGCGTCGAACGGCAGCCGGTTCAACTGGCACAGGCTGCCGAGCAGCCAGACGAAATCTCCCCCCGATATCGCGTACGCCAGCACTTCGTCCCCCTTGGCTACGGATTCTTGATCTACCCACGCGCAATGGGTATCCCCCAAACGTTCTAGAACTATCGCTCACCGATTTCCATTCACGGCGGCGAACCCGGAAACGCCGCGAACTTCTCGCGAAATCGCGAGCGCCCGTGCTAATCTTCCGGCTACGAATCGCACGACGATTTGCTTGGATTTCCGGGAGGGGAAAAATGCAAAAACGTTCCGGCACTACGCAACAGAAGCAGCCGTCTTCGGGCGGCAAGACGACGGTCGTCTGGTCCGACAGGAAGGCGGCGGCATTGCGCAAGGCGCTCAAGCGGCAGACCGCGGGCTACTGCAACTGCGACTGCAACTGCGGCAAATAGATCCCGGGAACGCTCGGCGAGCCTAGCGTTCCTCCGATGTCCGGCGGGCGCGCTGGCCCGCCTTGCGGCAATGAGCATCGATCTCCAGGAACAGTTGGGCCGTTTCAGCGACCTGATCTTCTGTCCGCTGGACCTGCCGCCGCCGCCCAGGGTGGGGCGCGACGCGCTCGTGCGCTGGGTACAGGAAGCGCGCGAGCAGTCGATCACCAATGAAGAACGCCTGTCGCGGAGCGCTAATGCCGCCAGCTATCCGTGGAGCTCGGCCTATGCGGCCTATCATGGCGAGTGGCGCTGCGGATTCGACGCGCAGTTTCCGGAAATTCCCTCCTATCTCGACCTTTTCCCGACAGACGCCTGGATCTGCGTCAACGTACTGATCCAGGAGCCGCAGACCGACGTCTGGCTTCACACCGACCCGGACCCGGTGCTCGGCTGGCGCGTGTATCTCGGGCACGGCGGCGCGCGGGTCTTCTTCTGCCCGACGATCGAGCGCCGGCGCTCGCGGCTGTCGACTTGGACCGCCGAAGGCCGGCGCGACTGGTCGAAGTTCGTGCGCACGGACCAGAAGCTGTACGCGAGGCTGCCGGCCGACGCCTGCGCCTGGGCGCTCACCTCCCTGCGTGCCGCGCACGGCGTGGAAACCCATCGCGGCGCGATGGGCGAGCGCACGACGCTGCTGATCGTCCCCGACCCGGAGCGCATCGACATGGCCGCGTACCTCGACCTGCTCGAGCGCAGCGTGAGGAAATACGAAGAATATGCCATCTGGTATCCGCGCAAGGCGGCTTGAGGCGGCGGACGTGGACGCGATGGGCGCCGTATTCCGCTCCAGGACCAAACTGATGCTGCGGCCCAAAAACGCGCGCCAGCGCGCGCTGCCGGAGCGCTTTCGCGCAATGCTTGCGAGGGGCTGCGAAGCGCACGGCGCGTTCCGCGACGGCGAACTCCAGGCGTTCTGCATCTTCTCCCCCTGGACGGACCAGCCCACCTCGACGCTGGTCCTGATGCAGAGCCGGCCCGTGCCCGGGCCGGTCGACCTGGCCAGGAGCGGCCTCGCAGCGTGTCTCGATTCCGCGCTCGCCTCGCTCGAGGAGCGCGGCTACACGCATACCGTATTCAGGCGCAGCACCGACGCGAAATGGCGGCCGAAGCGCATCCTTCACAACGCCGGACGGCTCGGCGAATACCGCTTTGCCGTCGCCGAGACGATCGCGGCGGGCGGCGTCTCGAAATGGGAGCGCATCAACCGGTCCGTGCTCGACGGCAAGGCAGTGGACCACGACACCGCGATCGTGATCGGCGGCAGGCCGGAGACGCGATGAAGGCCCTGTTCTTCCGCTACCGCCATCGCGTCGAGTGCGTGATTTTCTGGCTTTCGCACCTGGCGGCGGCCGCGGGACTCGCCGCGCTCTGGAGCTGGCCCTGGCTGCTGGCGGCCATCCTCTGGACCTACGTGCTCACGGCGGTCGGCCAGGAGGCCGGCGCGCACCGGTACTTCTCGCACCGCTCGTACGAGGCGAGCCGGCCGGTGGTCGCGCTGCTCGCCTTCCTGTCCTCGATCGTGTTTTTCGGCGGACCGGTCAACTGGGCGATGAGCCACATCATGCACCACCGCCAGCCGGACACCGAGCTCGATCCGACCTCGCCCAAGTTCCTGCCGGCATGGTGGATCTACTCGAACCTGTGGAAGTGGCACCATCGACCGATCGACATGGCGAATCTTGCGGTGGCGCGGCGCTGGTGGCGCGACACGCGCGATCCGGTCATCGGCTTCTTCTACCGGTACTATTTCCAGATCGCGGTCGCCTGGTGGCTCGCATGCCTGGCGGTGTCCGTGGAAACGTTCCTGTACATCGCGCTCATCCCGTCGCTGCTGACCCAGTACCTCATGAATTCGGTGAGCTATCTGGGGCATTCCTCGGGATCGCGGCCGTTCGACACCAAGGACGAGTCGCGCAACAGCCTCGTCCTGAATATGCTTTGCCCCGGCCTCGGCTACCACAACAACCACCACCACGATCCGCGCGCGCCGAAGTGCGGCCCGGTGGATCTTTCCTGGTGGTTCATCGCGCTGGTGGCGAAACCCTCGCGTCCCGTTCGCTAGCCTGCGCGCAGTGCAGGGTGCAGCGCACCGCTGCGAACGATGTCGAACGGATGCACGCGGCCGTAGAACTCGTTCGGCTCCCAGGCATCGGCCTCGCAGTCGTAGCGGAACCAGGGCGAGAAGCCGAGCACGAGATGGACCCGGTCCACCGCGCAGAGCGCGTTGCGGTATACCCGGTGAGGACGATGCGTGTCGAAGGTGTAGGCCCGGCCCGGCGCGAGGTGGTGGTCCGACATCGTCGTCGAGCCCGCATCCGGCTTGTCGCGCTCGTGCTCGATCTGCAGCCGGAAGCTGCGGTGCGACCGGAGCGGAATATTGACGCGCAAATTCTCGAATACCGACTCGTCGCGGTGCCAGCCGTCGGTAAACCGGAACTCGCCGCCCTGCACGCCGCGCAGTACAGACAGGCGCGAACGCACCAGCGACAGCGCGCACTGCGAAAGAAACTCGCCCAGGGCCCCGATTCGGGCGGCGGGGGTCGGAACGCGGAATCCGTAGGTGTCGAAATACGTGTTCTTCAGTTTCGCGAAGCGCTGCACCGAGCCGTAGTAGAACTCCGATTTCGGGTTGACCGAGGTGCCGAGCGTAGCCTGGTGCACGTCGTTCACGCCGGGATCTTCGAGATCCGGATTGTGCGTGAGCGAGATCGAAACGTAGGAGCTGCTCGTCGCTCGGCCCTCCGCGGAAAGCCAGCCGTGCAGTCCGTGCCGCTCGATCGCCAGTTGCGCGGCGGCCCGCAGGCCTTCCAGCAGCGCCTCGGGCAGCTTCAGGCGGATGAGCCCCCGGACCGGCTTCGCCGGCGCGACGCGCGCGCAAGCGCGCAGAAAATCCGTGCGCGCCACCATCGACTGGAAAAGCGGCTTTTCCTCGGGCAGCTCGCGCACGAGGAAGCGCGTGGCCGGCGTTGCGCCCGCAAGCGAATCGCCCAGAGGCGCTCTCATGCCACCGCTCCGGACACTGCCTTGATCGGGATGGACCGCCTCACCCTGGGCCGCCGGATGTCGCCCTCGATCTTCTCCAGCTCCAGGCCGGTGAGATGCTTGATGACGGCGGCGAGGATCGCGGTGTTGTAGCGGTACTCGTTCTCGCAGGATTGCGCGAACAGATCGCCTTCCAGGTACATGCACGAGCCCTTGCACAGCTGCAGCACCGGGCAGTGGTTGCAGCATTCGCGGTGGCTCCAGTGCCAGGCGGTATCCAGGCGCACGTCGGCCAGGTTCGCCACCGAGCCGATGCCGTGCCGGCCCTTGGCGCCCGTGTTCTGGCAAGTCATGACCTGCCCGGAGAGATCCACCGCCAGCTGGTCGGCGCGATCCATCCCGCATTTCTGGCCGAGCGCCGCGGACGGCCGGCGCTGGTAGAGAGACTCTACGAAATCGCCCGCCTTGACGAAGATTTCCGCGTAGGCCTTTTCGTCGCCCCAGTCGAAGGCGTCGACGATGCTCCGGTGCAGGTTCCTGTAGGCGCGCTCGTCGAAACGTCCGGAGCCCTTGAGCGTGTCCGAATCGTAGACTGATACCACCCCTTCGGTATGCAGCACGACGGCCGGATCGCCGACCGTGCGCTCGAACCATTCGCGCGTTTCGCGCACGTCGCAATTCGCGGCGGAAAGCACGACGTTGAATGACATCTTCCCTACCGGACCGCGACGCCGCCACAATTCGCGCAGCCAGCGCGCGCGCTCCGGATCCTCGAACGGGTCGGGCCCGCGCAGGCGCTGGCCCGGGCCGTCGTGCGACACCGCGACCATGATGTCGTGCCGTTCGATGAACTCGATGATCTCGCCGTCGATCAGGCTGCCGTTCGAGATGATGAGGAATCTCGCCTCCGGAAAGCGCTCGCGCAACGCCGGCACCAGGCGCTTCAGCTTGGCCAGGTACAGGAACGGCTCGCCTCCCCAGAACTCGATCTCGTCCGGCTTGCCGGTGAGCCAGCCGTCCAGGCTTTCGAGGAATGCGTCGGCGTCGGCGGTGCGCGTCACGGTTGCCAGTTCGATTTCGTTCGACTGGCTGCAGTAGCTGCAGCTGTAGTTGCAGCGCAGTCCGAGCTGAATCTTGAGTGTCTTGGGCGCCGAGGACTTGCGGCCCGGGTTGGTCGGCGAGACGCGCGGCGGCATTGCGAACCGGCGCCGTCGCGCCTTGGGCGTCACCGGCGAGCCATCCTCGTAAAGGAGCTCGCTGGTATGCGGGTCGTAGCGGAACCGCACCGCGGCTCCGGCGTCGTCGCGGCAAACCAGGGTATAGCTCATTGCGAGCGCGCCGTCGTCATCGGGAAGCTTGACTCACCAGCGCACCTGCACTGCGATCGGACTGCGGAATACCGACAACTTGTGCCATTGAACGGTGTCCCCCTCCATGCGCAGTCCCGGAAAGCGCTCGCTCAGCGTCTGAAACACGATTTGCGCCTGAAGGCGCGCCAGCATCAAACCCAGGCAGTGGTTGAGCCCGCCGCCGCCGAACGCGAGGTGCCGATTGTCGATGCGTTCGATATCGAATTGATCCGGGTTCCGGAACCGTGCCGGGTCCCGATTCGCCGCGCTGAGAGACAGAAGGATATGGTCGCCCGCCGAGATCTGCTTGCCGCCGATCACCGTGTCCTCCAGCACCCAGCGCCCGCTCATCGCGACGGAAGAGTCGTAGCGCAGGCATTCTTCCACCGCGCCGGGCAGCAGTGCGGCATTAAAAGCCAGACGGCGCCATTGATCGGGATGAGCCAGCAGCGCGATCAGACCGTTGCCGATCAAGTCGCGCGTCGTCCGATGACCGGCCGAAGACAGGAATACGATGTTCGCGGCGATCTCCTCTTCCGCAAGACCGTCGACGCCCCCTCCGGCAAGCATCATCGCGCCGATCAGGTCGTCCTGCGCGGGCATCCGGCGCCGCTCGCGCAGCAGATCCTGCGCGTAGGCCATGGCCGCAGCGGCTGCGGCGTAGGCGCGAGCGCGTGCCGGCGCGCTCGCGATTTCAAAAAGAACGGCGGTGTCTTCGGTCCAGGCCGACAACCGTTCGCGATCCGCCTGCGGCACGCCGAGCAGCTCGCCAATGACAAACGATGGCAATGGATCCGCCAACGATCCCATGACTTCCATGCGCCGATCCTCCGCGGCTTCGGCAAGCCGGGATTCGACGATCGCTTGGATTCGCTGACGCAGCGCCTTGATACGCGGCGCGCCGAATGCACACGACAGCAAGGAACGCAGCCGCTCGTGCCTGGGTGGCGGGAGATTCTGCATTCTGCGGGAGACGTACTCGAAGGCGGCGACATTTCCGACCTTGGCGCGCAGCCGGCCCGGGGCCGTGGCGCTGGTGTAGCGGCGCGAATCCCGCAGCACGGCGGCGACGTCGTCGTAGCGCGTCAGAAACCAGAATCCATGCGGGCTGCGATGCACCGGATCTTCCGCCCGCAAGCGGTGAAGCAGCGGAAAAGGATCTGCCTGGAATTCAGCCGACCATAGGTCGAACGCGACCGCCGTTCCGGCCGGCTCCGCGGCGCGAATGTTCCTCGCCGCCGCTGCCTGCGCGGTCATTGGTTCAGCCTTGCCGCACCCTGCTGCAGCTGGTCCCAGGGGCGGATGGTCTGCGTCTGCTGGTCGAACGTCGAGGCATTCAGCACATCCACCGCCTTGTCGAAGCCCATCGTGGCCAGCGTACCGTTCTTGCCGAGGTAGTAGGCGAGATCTCCACCGAGGGCCGCGGTATCGCTGCCGCCGAGATGGAACTGCGTCAGGGCGCTGGACAGCGTCCACTCGGTGAGCGCCGGGTTCGCCGCGCGCGCCTGATCGAAGGCCGTGGCGAGACCGTTGAAATCGAAGCGCTCGATCTTCTTGTTGAGCGTGGCGTCGCTTGAGCCCGGGTTGTAGTCGGCCGTCGGCTCGATGATCACCTGCAGCGTCGATACGGGCTTGGAGTTGGCCGCGCCCGCGTACCAGTTCTTGAGCGCGACGCTCTCGTTCTGCCCGGTATCGAGCACGAGGTCGTTGCCGACCTTGCGGAACTTGAGGTCCGCGTAGCGAATGCCGCCGCCGAGGCTCAGGATGTTGTCCTGCGCGGAGCCGGCCGAATCGACCGCATCCTGTCCGTCGCCGCGATTGAATGCCACGATGTCCGCCCCGTCGCCGGTGTGGATGGTGTCGTTGCCCGCGCCGCCTGCGAAGAACTCGCGGCCGCTGCCGCCGCTCAGGACGTCGTTGCCCACGCCGCCGTTCTGGTAACCGGCCTCCGAGCCCGCCGAGTCTGTCAAGGCGTCGTCGCCGGCACCGCCCTCGAGCGCGTCAACGCCGGTCGCGCCTGTCAGCGTGTTGTTCCCGGAATTGCCGCTCAGGTAGTTGTTCAGCTCGTTGCCCGTGCCGTTGATGTTCCCGGTACCCGTGAGCACGAGGTTCTCTACCCCGTAAGTCAGCGCATGGGTCACGTTCGAGAACACCGTATCGATGCCGTCGCCCGAGCTCACCACCGTCCGGCTCACCTCCGCCTGCACCACGTTCTGCTGCCACTGCGGCACCTGCACCCAGTTCGACACCCAGTACGGCACCTGCACCCAGTTCGACACCCAGTAGCTCCCGCCCTCCCCGTTCGACTGCCAGTACCCCTGGTCCTGCGCCTGGTAGGCCGTGTAGCCCTGGTCCTGCCACACCATCGTGTAGCCGCCGTGGTCCTCGCTCTGGTAGCTCGAGCTCGTGCCCCCGGAGTACACCGGCGCTGCTCCGGAGTTTGGCTGCTGCGTGCTCGTGCCCGTGGTCGCCTGTACCCAGTTCGACACCCAGGTCGAGCCCGACCAGTACCCCTGGTTCTGCCACTGGTAGCTCGTCGTCGTGGTCACCGCCTCCATCACCACGTCTGCGGCGTTGTCCACCACATAGCTGTCGTTGCCCGCACCGCCCCACAGCGAATCCGCCCCCGCCCCGCCATCGAGCGTGTCCGCGCCGGCCTGGCCCGAGAGCAGGTTGTTGCCCGCATTGCCCGTGATGACGTTGTTCAGGCCGTTGCCCGTGCCGTTGATGTTCCCCGCGCCCGTGAGCGTCAGGTTCTCCAGGTTCGCCCCCAGCGTGAAGCTCGCATCCGAGTACACCAGGTCCGTGCCCTCGTTCGCGTTCTCCGTCACCGTGTCCCCGCTGCTCACGTAGTAGGTGTCGTCGCCCGCACCACCAGCCAGAGCGTTCGCCCCGGCGTTTCCAACCATTACGTTGTTCAGCGCGTTGCCCGTGCCGTTGATGCTCGCCGTGCCAGTCAGCGTCAGGTTCTCCACATTGGCGCCCAGCGCGAACGTGACCGAGCTCTGCACGCTGTCGGTGCCCTCGTTCGCGTTCTCCGTCACCGTGTCCCCGGCGTTGTCCACCACATACACGTCGTTGCCCGCACCGCCGGCCATCTGATCGGCCCCCGCACCGCCATCGATCAGGTTGTTGCCCGCATTGCCGGTGATGACGTTGTTCGCCGCGTTGCCATAGGCGTTGTTGTCACCCGTGCCCGTGAGCGTCAGGTTCTCCACCCCGTAGGTCAGCGCATAGCTCACCGAGGCGCTCACCGAATCGTTGCCGTCTCCGGCCGCCACCGTCGTCGAGCTCACCTGCGCCTGCACCGGGTTCGGCGCCCAGTACTCCACCTGCACCCAGTTCGAGACCCAGTACGACCCGCCCTCGCCATCCGACTGCCAATGGCCGTGATCCTCCGACTGCAGGTACCAGTTACCGTGATCCTCCGTCGCGTAGGTCGAGGTCGTGCCGCCCGCGTACACCGGCGCCACGCCCGCCGCAGGCTGCAGCGTGCTCGTGCCCGTGCTCACCTGCACCCAGTTCGACACGTGCTGCGAGCCGTTCCAGTAGTACTGGTTCTGCCACTGGTAGCTCGTCGTCGTGGTCACCGCCTCGGTCACCACGTCCCCCGAGTTGTCCACCACGTAGCTGTCGTTGCCCG
>Ga0335084_10003262_pt1 | contig 15806 bp, 19 predicted proteins | sample Lox_Sample_44_FD_206721 | JGI IMG/M metagenome (GOLD analysis project Ga0335084, IMG submission 206721) | Soil microbial communities from Loxahatchee National Wildlife Refuge, Florida, United States - Lox_Sample_4.4 | ecosystem: Environmental > Terrestrial > Soil > Wetlands | place: USA... | reverse complement strand
CTACACCTTCGTCTTCATCTTCGACACGCACTCGGTCCACCAGGCGCTCAATCCGAAGCTTTCGTTCGATCCGGTGAAGGACTTCGCGCCGGTGATGATCGTCGGCACCGCGCCGATGGCGATCACCACCGGCATGATGAAGCCCTACAAGACCTTCCAGGACGTGATCGCCGCGGCCAAGGCGAAGCCCGACACCATCACCATGGGCAACGTCGGCAACGGCTCGCTCGCGCATCTCGCGACCATCGTTCTCAACCAGGCGGCGGGCGTGAAGATCGTGCCGGTGCCCTACAAGGGCGGCGGGCCGCTGTCGCTCGACCTGATCGGCGGCCAGGTCGAGCTGGCGATGGCCTCGACCGCGGCGCAGGCGCAGCACGTCAGGGCCGGAAAGATGCGCGCGCTCGCGCTCACCGGCGACCAGCGCTCCGCCACGATGCCCGACGTGCCGACGCTCGCCGAGCTCGGCATCCCCTGGCAGGGCGCCTATGCGTTCTGGGGCATCCTCGCGCCCGCCGGGACGCCCCGGCCGATCATCGATAAATTGGTCTTTGAATTGCAGAAGACCATCAAGCTTCCGGACGTGCACAAGACGCTCACCGAGACGCTCGGCATGGACGTGCTCGCGCTCAGCCCCGAGGCGAGCGGCAAGTTCCTCGCCGACGCGATCGCGCGCTGGGGCAAGGTGGTGAGGGACAACGGCATCACGAACCAATGAAGGTCGCCGTCCTCGACGATTACCAGAAGGTCGCGCGCCAGTACGCCGACTGGAATTCGCTCAAGGGCGCGCAGGTCACCTTCTTCGACAAGCCCTTCGCCTCCACCGCGGAGGCGGCGAAGAAGCTGAAGCCGTTCGACGCGGTGTGCCTGATGCGCGAGCGCACCGCGTTTCCGCGCGCGCTGATCGAGAAGCTGCCGAGCCTCAAGTTCGTCAGCCTCACCGGCGCGCGCTCGCCGAGCCTCGACACGCAGGCGCTGAAGGAGCGCGGCATCCCGGTCAGCCACACGCGCTCGGCGGGCGGCGGCACGTCCACTGTCGAGCTGACCTGGGGCCTCATCATCTCGGCGACGCGCGGCCTCGCCAAGGGCGAGCGCAACATGCGCGACGGCAAATGGCACGAGCAGCTCGGCCCCGGCTTCTCGCTCGCCGGCAAGCGCCTCGGCGTGCTCGGCCTCGGCAACATCGGCGCGCGCGTCGCGGCGATCGGCAAGGCGTTCGGCATGGACGTGGTGGCGTGGAGCGCCAATCTCACCGACGAAAAAGCGCAGGCCGCCGGCGTGCGCCGCGTGTCCCGGGAAGAATTGTTCGCGCAGTCGGACGTGGTGACGATCCACCTGGTCCTCGGCGAGCGCACACGCGGGTTGGTGACCGCGGCGGATCTCGGTCGCATGAAAGCGGGCGCCGTGCTGGTCAACACCTCGCGCGGCCCGATCGTGGTCGAGAAGGACCTGCTGAAGACGCTGAAGAAGGGCAAGATCCACGCCGCGCTCGACGTGTACGACCAGGAGCCGCTGCCGGCGAAGCATCCGCTGCGCAAGCTCGCCAACGTCACGCTCTCGCCGCACCTCGGCTATGTGCACGACGACAACTACCGTCTGTTCTACGGCGACTCGATGGAGAACGTCGCCGCGTGGATGGCCGGCAAGCCGGTGCGGGTGATCAACCCCTGAGCATGCGGATCGCCGCGGACATCGCGGTCGGGCTGGTGGCGCTGCTGCACGTCTATTTCCTCGTGCTCGAGATGTTCCTCTGGGACACGCCGTACGGCCGGCGCGTGTTCGGCCTCACGCCCGAGTTCTCGGCGGCGTCGAAGTCGCTCGCCGCGAACCAGGGGCTATACAACGGCTTCCTGGTAGCCGGGCTCTTGTGGGGCGTCGGTTCTGATCTCGCCGGGAATGCAGGAGCGTTCTCGATCAAGTTGTTCTTCCTCTCCTGCGTGATCGTCGCCGGCGTGTTCGGCGGCTTCACCGCGAGCCGCAAGATCCTCCTCGTGCAGGCGCTGCCGGGCGCGATCGCCCTGCTGCTGGTGTGCCTGTCGTGAGCCCGGCGGAGAAAATTGCCCGCTTCCGCGCCCTGCACCACGGGCCGAAGGCGTTCGTCATCGCGAACCCCTGGGACGCCGGCTCGGCGCGCGTGCTCGCCGGCCTCGGCTTCGAAGCGCTCGCGACCTCGAGCGGCGCCCAGGCAGGCGTGCTCGGCCGCAAGGACGGCGCGGTGACGCGCGAGGAGGCGCTCGCGCACGCGCGCGCCATCGTCGAGGCGGTCGACATTCCGGTCTCCGCCGACCTCGAGAAGTGCTTCGCCGACGCGCCGCGCGAGGCCGCCGAGACGATCCGCCTCGCCGCGGCGATCGGCCTCGCCGGCGGCTCGATCGAGGACACGCGGGGACACAGGCCGGAAGACACCTACGACTTCTCCCTCGCCGTCGAGCGCGTCGCCGCCGCGGCCGAGACGGCGAAGAAATCCGGCTTCGTGCTCACCGCGCGCACGGAAAACTTCCTGCGCGGCCGCACCGAGCTCGACGAAACGATCGAGCGATTGCAGGCTTTCGAGAAGGCCGGCGCGGACGTGCTGATGGCGCCGGGCGTGCCCGACCTGCAGTCGGTCAAGCTCATCTGCGAGTCGCTCTCGAAGCCCTTCAACTTCATGGCCGGCATCAGGGGCAAGTCGTTCAGCGTCGCCGAGCTCGAAGCGGCCGGCGTGCGGCGGGTCAGCCTCGCGACTTCGCTCTGGCGCGCCGCGCTCTCGGGTCTGGTCGAGGCGGCGCGCGAAGTGAAGGAGAAGGGAACCTTCGGCTACCTCGAGCGCTCGCTCGCCACGCCCGAGGTGGCCAGGTTCATGCGCTGAGCGGCGGCTCGCTCATCAAGGAGATCTGCTCGCGCAGCTCGAGGATGCGGTCCTGCCAGTAGCGCTGCGTGTTGAACCACGGGAACGCGGCGGGAAACGCCGGGTCGTCCCAGCGCCGCGCGATCCACGCCGAGTAGTGGATCAGGCGCAGCGTGCGCAGCGCTTCGACGAGGTGCAGCTCGCGCCGATCGAGCTCCATGAAGTCCTCGTAGCCGATCAGGACGTCGGCGAGCTGGCGCGTCATCGAGGCGCGGTCGCCGGAGAGCAGCATCCACAGGTCCTGGATCGCCGGCCCCATGCGCGCGTCGTCGAGGTCGACGAAGTGCGGCCCTGCGTCGGTCCAGAGGATGTTGCCCGGATGGCAGTCGCCGTGCAGGCGGAGGGTCCTCGTCTCGCCGGCTCTGGCGAAGCACGCGTCCACGGAGGAGAGCGCCTGCGCGGTCACCGCCTGCCACGCTTCCAGGAGGTCCGCCGGCACGCATTTGTGCTCCAGCAACCACGCGCGGGCTTCGTGCCCGAAGCTCTGCGCCGTCAAGGTTTCGCGATGCCGGAAGGGCGCGCTCGCGCCCACGGCATGAATCCGCGCGATGAAGCGCCCGATCCATTCGAGCGTCTTCGGGTTGTCGAGATCGGGCGTGCGTCCGCCGCGGCGCGGATAGACGGCGAAGCGGAAGTCGGCATGCCGGGCGGAATGCGTCGGCGCGACGACGGGAATCTCGCGCTCCGCCAGCTCGCGCGCGAAAGCGTGCTCCTCGTCGATCTGCTCGTCGCTCCAGCGCCCGGGCCGGTAGAACTTCGCGACCACGACGGCGCTTTGTCCATCCGTTTCCTCGAGCCAGATCTGGTAGACGCGGTTCTCGTAGCTGTTCAGCCCGAGCATCCGTCCGTCCGGCCGCAAGCCGACGGACGCGACGGCGTCGAGCACCAGATCCGGCGTGAGACGGGAATAGGGATGCGCCTCCACGGCTACAATTGTCCCCCATGGACGCCATCGTCCAGATCAGCGACCTGCGCTTCTCCTACGCCGACCTCGAGGTGCTGCGCGGCCTCACGCTGCAGATCGAGCGCCACAGGGTCACCGCCATCCTCGGCGCGAGCGGCGGCGGCAAGTCGACGCTGCTGAAGCTGATCGGCGGCCAGCTGCGGCCCGAGGCCGGCTCGGTGCTGGTCGAGGGCCGCGACGTGCACCGGCTCAGCACCGACGAGCTGTACAAGATGCGCCTGGGCATGGGCATGATGTTCCAGACCAGCGGCCTGTTCAGCGACCTGAGCGTCTACGAGAACGTCGCCTTCCCGATCCGCGAGAACTTCGAGGTTCCCGAGGAGCTGGTCCGCCGCCTGGTGCTGATGAAGCTGCACGCGGTCGGGCTGCGCGGCGCGCACGCGATGATGCCGAACGACCTGTCCGGCGGCATGACGCGCCGCGTCGCGCTGGCGCGCGCCATCGCCACCGATCCGAAGCTGATGATGTACGACGAGCCCTTCGCCGGCCTCGACCCGATCTCGCTCAACCAGGTCGGCGGCCTGATCCGCACGCTCAACCAGGCGCTCGGCCTGACCTCGATCGTGGTGACCTACGACGTGCAGGAGGCGCTGAAGGTGGCCGACACGATCTACGTCATCAACGACGGCGTGGTGCTGGGCAAGGGCTCGCCGCAGGAAGTGACCGCCTCCGACAACCCGTACATGAAGCAGTTCCTGAACGCTCTGCCCGACGGGCCGGTGCGCTTCCACTTCCCCGGCCCGCCGCTCGAGCAGGACCTGCGCCTGGCGCAGGCCCCGAGCGCGGCTAGGCCGGCGAATCCTTCGGCAGGAACCTGAGCGCCACGCCGTTGTTGCAGTAGCGCAGTCCGGTCGGCGCCGGGCCGTCGTCGAAGACGTGGCCGTGGTGGCCGCCGCAGCGGATGCAGTGGTACTCGGTGCGCGGGTAGAGGAGGAAGAAATCCTTCTTCGTCTCGAACACGCCCGGGATGGTGGTGAAGAAGCTCGGCCAGCCGGTGCCCGAGTCGAATTTCATCTCGGAAGTGAACAGCGGCAGCCCGCAGCCGGCGCAGGCGAACACGCCGGCGCGATGCTCGTCGTTGAGCGGGCTCGAGCCGGCGCGCTCGGTGCCTTCCTCGCGCATCACGTTGAAGGAGAGCCCGGGCAGCTTCTTGCGCCACTCTTCCTTCGACAGCTTCACGGGCTCGCTCGGCGAGGGCACCGCGGCGCCCGCCGGCAGGAACGACTTCCAGTTCTTCTGCAGTTCTTCCACGCTCTTCACCTTGCCGGGAGAAGCGGCGCGGGCTGGCTGCGCAACCCGCGCGACAAACGGGACCGCCGCGAGAGCCTTGAGCAGGGAACGCCGCTTCATCCTCGTCTCCTATGTGGGTGTCGGACTCCCCGTTGGTCGCGCGGGGAGTCCGGACCTGACAATACTACAGCGGCAGGTCGATGCGGAACGAGAAGGTCGGCGCCGGCGGCGCGACGGGAACCGGCCGGTACACCACTCGCGGCGGCGCATAGTAGGGCGCGACGACCACGGGGCGCGCGGGGTAATCGCGCACGACGTGCGGCCGGTGCTCGCGCCAGCCGTAGGCCGGCGCCCAGTGCGGCGGATTGGCGAGGACCGGCGCCGAAGCGGCGAGGCCGAGGGCGGTGAGGATGAGTTTTTTCGTCAGCATGAGTCGCCTCCTGTTGAATGCGTGCGCTCATTTCACGCGCGAGGGAGCGCGAAGTGAACCGACGAAGTGCAACAGGTGTAACCGCGTGTTAATTTGCGGCCGGGGAGGAGGACTTATGTCGCGCGCTTCACTGCTTCTTCACATTCTTCTGCTCTCGTCGGCCGCGCTCGCGCAGGACTATCCGACGAAACCGATCACGATGGTGGTCCCGTTCCCGCCCGGCGGCGTCGCCGAGCTGGTCGGCCGGCCGCTCGCCGCGTCGATGCAGCCGATCCTCAAGCAGCCGGTCGTGCTGGTGAACCGGCCGGGCGCCGGCGGCGCGGTCGGCATGGCGTCAGTCGCGAAAGGCGCCGCGGACGGCCACACGATTCTGATGGGCCTCTCGTCGATCTCGATCTTCCCGGTGTCGGACCGCATCAACGGCAAGCCGCCGGCCTACGAGCTCGCCGACTTCGCGCCGATCGCGCTCGTCACCGCGGATCCGACGATCCTCGTCGTGCGCGCCGACGGTCCGTACCAGAGCGTGAAGGACCTGGTCGAGGCGGCGAAAGCCAATCCCGGCAAGATCAACTACTCGTCCTCGGGCGTGTACGGCACGCTGCACGTCGCGATGGAGATCTTCGCCAACTCCGCGGGCATCAAGCTGTTCCACGTGCCCTACCAGGGCGGCGGGCCGGCGGTCACCGCGCTGCTCGGCGGGCAGGTGCAGGCCTCCGCGCAGGGCCCGGCGACCGTGGTGTCGCAGATCAGGGGCGGCCGGTTCCGCGCGCTCGCGGGCTGGGGCACCGAGCGGCTGCAGCTCCTGCCCGACATTCCGACTTTCAAGGAGCTCGGCTACGACGCCGAGTTCTACATCTGGACGGGCGTGTTCGTCCCCGCCGCCACGCCGCCTGCGGCGGTGAGCAAGCTGAGAGCGGCCGTGAAGCAGGCCGCGGCTTCGCCCGAGTTCAAGTCGGCGATGGACAAGGTGCAGACGCCGATCGCGTACCTCGACGCGCCCGAGTTCCAGAAGTACTGGGAGCGCGACGCGGCGCGCCTCAAGGTGGCGCTGGAGAAGATCGGCCGGATCGAGGAGAAGTAGAAGCTACTTCTTCCGCTTCTTCAGCTTCTCGAGCAGCGCGCGCGGCCGCCGGTATTGCAGCATCGCGCCGAGCCGGCGCTCGAAGGGATCGCGGCGCGTGACGGCGCGCTCGCCGCGCGGCCCGAGCAGGCGGAAGTGGCGCAGGTCGTCGAGCGCGTCGGAAACCTGCCAGGCGTTCTTGCGGCGGTCCTTCAGCTTCTCTCCCGTCACCCACATGCCCGGGTCGAGCCGGCGCAGGTCGTAGGGCAGCGAATACTCGCGCAGCGTCTTGTGGTGGGCGCGGTTGTTGTATTCGTGGAAGTACGACATCGTCAGCTCGCGCAGCGAGCGGTAGACGGCGTCGCGGCCGCGCAGGCCGATGCCGTTGGTCTTCGACAGCGCGCCCCAGCGCCCGCCGCGGCGGAAGAGGGTGACGACGTGGTCGTAGTCGCGCTCGGCGCGCATGTCGAGCAGCAGCGGCGGCTCGCCGTGGATCCACAGCGCGCACGCGGCGAGCATCGCCCCCTCGATGCAGTGCGCGCTGCGCGTGCGCAGCACCTCGCGCACCGGCCGGCAGCATTCGCCTTCCAGCTCGAAGTTCTGCCGCAGGCGGTGCAGGTACGCCTGAATCTTGCTGGGGGTCGACAGGCGCGCGAGCGTCGCGTATTCGGCGGGGGAGAGACCGAGGTCCTTGGCGCGGGCAAAGCGTCGGCGCGGCATGGCCGGAAGTATAAGAGCGCGGGCCTTGACATATACTAAACCACATGGTTAAGTATCGGCCATGGTCAAAGTCGCCGACAGCGCCCTCGACGCCGTGTTCGCGGCGCTCGCCGACCCGACGCGCCGCGGCATCCTCGATCGCCTCAGCCACGGCGGCGACCTGGCGGTGTCCGAGCTCGCCGCGCCGCACGACATGTCGCTGCCGGGCTTCCTCAAGCACCTGCGGGTGCTGGAGGACGCCGGCCTGATCGAGCGCTCGAAGGAAGGGCGGGTGGTGAGCTGCGAGCTTTCCGCCGCGCCGATGAAGGCCGCCGCGAACTGGATGTCGCATTACGAGCGATTCTGGACCGAGAAGCTCGACGCCCTCGGCCGCTACCTGTACCAGCAAGAGGAGCTGCAGACATGGAACAAGCCCGCGTCAAGGACAAGCCCTCACTCCGCCTCGAGCGCTTCTACCCCGTCGCGCCGGAGAAAGTCTGGCGGGCGTGGACCGACCCGCAAGCACTGAAGGGCTGGTTCGGGCCGGGCGGCCCGGAGCAGGTGGCGGTGACCGAGCTCGACGTGCGCGTCGGCGGCCGCTACCGCATCGTCTTCGGCGGGCGCGACGGAACCGAGCACGAGGTGCAGGGGGTCTACCGGGAGATCGTCCCCAAGCGCAGGCTGGTCTTCACCTGGACCTGGCCGCGCACCACGCCGGATCGCGAATCGGTCGTCACCATCGAGTTCAACGCGGTGCCGCGCGGTACCGCGGTCGTGTTCACGCACGCGCAACATTTCGATGAGACCGTGCGCGATAACCATCGGCGCGGCTGGAGCGAGGCCTTCGTCAAGCTCGAGCGCATGCTGCTCGCCGAGCGGCCGAAGCTCACGCTGAAGCGCAGCTACCCGGTCGCGCCCGAGAAGGTGTACCGCGCGTGGACCGATCCCGCGGCGCTGCGCCAGTGGTGGAGCCAGGGCGACTCGCCCGGCTGGGTGGCCGAGCTCGACGTGCGCGTCGGCGGCAGCCTGCGCATCGTGCTGCGCGACCCGGAGGGCATCGATCACGAGATCCGCGGCGTCTACAAGGAAGTGGAGCCGGGCCGCAAGCTCGTCTTCACCTGGAATCTGCACGACGCGCCGCCCGAGGCCGCGTCGACGGTCAGCGTGCTGCTCAACGCGACGAGCGGCGGCACCGAGCTCGAGTTCACGCTCGACCCGGTGTTCGATCCGCGCGCGGCCGACGGCTGGCGCGGGGCCTTCCAGCGACTGGGCGAATTTTTTCAGACGGAGACAAGCCATGGCCTACGTTGACGGATTCGTGACCCCGGTGCCGAAGAAGAAGCTGGCGGCCTACCGGCGCATGTCGAAGCGCATGGGGCGCATCGTGCGCGAGCACGGCGCGCTCGAATTCCGCGAGTGCGTCGCCGACGACGTGAAGTGGGGCAAGCGCACGTCCTTCCCGCGCAGCGTCAAGCAGCGCGCGGGCGAGACGGTGTGCTTCTCCTACATCGTGTTCAAGTCGCGCGCGCACCGCGACCAGGTGAACGCGCGCGTGATGAAAGACAAGCGCGTGCAGCCGCTGATGGACCCGAAGAGCTGGGCCTTCGACGGCAAGCGCATGATCTACGGCGGCTTCAAGGTGATGGTGGACGTGTGAGCGCGGTGCAGCCCTTCGTCACCACGCGCGTCTACGACGCGCCGCGCGGCTTCCAGACCCGGCAGAACAGCCTCGACCTGCGTCCCGGCGGCCTCTACCACTATTGCCTGCGCATGCCCGACGGCACGCTCGACGCGCTGGTCGACTACCTCGGGAAAGGCAACTAGCGGCATGGTGGAGAGCGGCAAGCGCTGGTGGGCCTTGTACGTGCTTTGCGCGGGCGAGCTGATGATCGTGCTCGATACGACCGTGGTGAACGTCGCGCTGCCGTCGATCCGCGAGAGCCTCGGCTTCAGCGAGGCCTCGCTCGTGTGGGTGGTGAACGCGTACATGCTCACCTACGGCGGCTTCCTGCTGCTCGGCGGCAGGCTCGGCGACTATTTCGGCCACCGCCGCATGTTCCTGTACGGCATCGCGCTCTTCACCGCCGCGTCGCTGGTGTGCGGCCTCGCCGGGTCGCGCGAGCTGCTGGTCGCGGCGCGCGCGGTGCAGGGCGTGGGCGGCGCGGCGGTGTCGGCGATCGCGCTCTCGCTCATCATCGATCTCTTCACCGAGGAAGGCGAGCGGGCGAAGGCGATGGGCGTCTACAGCTTCGTCTGCGCGGCCGGCGGCGGGCTGGGCGTGCTCGCGAGCGGCGTGCTGACCAGCGCGCTCAGCTGGCACTGGGTGTTCCTCGTCAACCTGCCGCTCGGCGTCGCCGTCTATGGGCTGTGCCGGATGCTGATCGCGGAGCGGGCCGGCGCGGCGCGCGGCCGGCTCGACTACGCCGGCGCGCTGCTGGTGACTGCGGCTTCCACCATCGCCGTGTACGGCATCCTCGACGGCAATCCCTGGCTGCTCGGCGCCGCCGCAGCGCTCGGCGCGCTGTTCCTCTTCCTCCAGTCGCGCCTCGCCGCGCCGCTCATGCCGCTGCGCTTCCTGCGCCTGCGCAGCCTGATGAGCGCCAATGTCGTCGGCGCGCTGTGGGCGGCGTCCATGTTCGCCTGGTTCTTCATCTCCGCGCTCTCCATGCAGCAGGCGCTCGGCTACAGCGCGCTGCAGATCGGGCTCGCCTTCCTGCCTTCCAACCTGATCATGGCGGCGTTCTCGCTCGGCCTGTCGGCGAAGATCGTGCTGCGCTTCGGCAACCGGCTGCCGCTCGCGGCCGGGCTCGGCCTGGCGGCCGCCGGCCTCGCGCTGTTCGCCGCCGCGCCCGCGGGGCAGGCGAGCTTTCTCTTCCACATCCTGCCGTGCATGGTCCTGCTCGGCGCCGGCTGCGGCATGGCGCTCAACCCGATCCTGCTCGTCGCCATGAGCGAGGTCGCGCCGAGCGACTCGGGCCTCGCCTCCGGCATCGTCAACACCGCGTTCATGATGGGCGGCTCGCTCGGCCTGGCGGCGCTCGCGACGCTGACCGAGAGCGCGGGCTTCCGCGCCGCATTCATCCTCGCCACGCTCATCGCCGCGGTCGCGGCGGTCCTCAGCGCGGCGCTCCTGCGCAACGACACTCCCAACGAAAGGAAGCAATCATGGGTCTCCCCGTCGTCCACTTCGAAATGATGTCGAAGGACCCGGCCGGCATTGCGGCTTTCTACGCCAAGGTGTTCGGCTGGAAGGTGCGCCACTACCCGCAGGTGAACTACCGGGTGTTCGAGACCGGCAACAAGAGCGGCATCGGCGGCGGAATCGTGCAGCCCGACCGCGAAGGACCGTGGCCGGGCAACCAGATCGTCTATGTCGCGGTCGACGACCTCGGCAAGTTCAACCGCAAGATCGAGCAGGCGGGCGGCAAGATCCACGTCGCCGAGCAGGAAGTGCCGGGCATGGGGTGGCTGTCGCTCTTCACCGATCCCGAAGGCCGCCTGAACGGACTGTGGAAGCCGATGATGCCGGCGAAGAAGGCGCGCAAGCCCGCGAAGCGCGCGGCGAAAAAGAAATGAGCGCCGTCAATCCCCGTTACGGCTGGGTGATGGTGGCGCTCGGCGCCGTCATGACCTGCATCGCGATCGGCGCCATGTTCTCGCTCGCCGTGTTCCTGCAGCCGATCACCGCGTCGACCGGCTGGTCGCACACCGCGGTGTCGGCCGCCATGACGCTCAACTTCCTCGCCATGGGCGCGGCGGGCTTCGGCTGGGGCGCGCTGAGCGACCGCATCGGGCCGCGGCCGGTAGTGCTGAGCGGCGCGATCCTGCTCGGCCTGGGCCTCTTTCTTGCCAGCCGCGCGCAGACGCCGCTCGAGTTCCAGCTCGCGTTCGGCCTGCTCGTCGGCGTCTCGGTCGGCAGCTTCTTCTCGCCGATGATCGCCGCGGTGATGGGCTGGATGACCACGCACCGCGGCCTCGCGGTGTCGCTCGTGTCGGTCGGCGTCGGCGTCGCGCCGATGACCATGTCGCCCTTCGCCGCGTGGCTCGTCACGCAGATGGACTGGCGCGCGGCGCAGGCCGTCATCGCCGTGCTGGTGTGGGCGACGCTCGTCCCGGTGGCGCTGTTCGTGCGCCGGCCGCCGCCGCCGCCGCCGGCCGGAGGCGGCACGAACCCTGCGGCGGGAGAGGGAATGTCGCTCGCCAGCGCCTTCCGCTCGACGCCGTTCATCGTGCTCGCGCTCACTTTCTTCGCCTGCTGCGCGGCGCACGCCGGGCCGATCTTCCACACCGTCACCTACGCGCAGACCTGCGGCCTCGCGCCGCTCGCCGCGGTGACGATCTACAGCGTGGAAGGCCTGGCGGGGCTCGGCGGCCGGCTCGGCCTCGGCCTCGCGGCGGACCGCTTCGGCGTGAAGCGCGTGCTGATCTCCGGCCTGCTCATCCAGGCGCTCGCCGCCTTCGCCTTCATCAGCGCCTCGCGCCTCGGCGAGTTCTACGCGGTGGCGGCGACATTCGGCTTCGCCTACGGTGGCGTGATGCCCCTCTACGCGGTCCTCGCGCGCGAGTATTTCGGCCAGCGCATCCTCGGCGCGGTGTTCGGCGCCGCCGCGATGGTTTCGAGCCTCGGCATGGCGGCCGGGCCGGCGATCGGCGGCTGGATCTTCGACAGCTTCGGCCGCTACACCTGGATGTACGTCTACTCGGGCGCGATCGGCCTCGGCGCCGTCGCCATCGCCTTCGCTTTTCCTCCATTCCCCTCGCAGTCCGTTTCGCTCAAGCTGAAGGAGGTTGCACCATGAGCAAGATTCCGCAAGGCATGCATTCCGTCACTCCGCATCTCGTCTGCGCCGGCGCGGCGAAGGCGCTCGCCTTCTACCAGAAGGCGTTCGGCGCGACCGAGCTCGGCCGCATGCCCGGGCCCGACGGTCGCCTGGTGCACGCCGCGATGAAGATCGGCGACTCGACGGTGATGCTTGCCGACGAGATGCCCGAGTGGAGCTCGCTCGGCCCGAAGGCGCCGGTCGCCGAGCAGTTCTGGGGCGACCGCTACGGCAGGCTGGAGGACCCGTTCGGCCACCACTGGTCGGTCGGCACGCACGTGCGCGACGTGTCGCCCGAGGAGATGAAGCGGGCGATGGCGCAGATGAGCGCGCAGAAATGAATCCCGCGCCCGGCTTCAAGAAGTATCCCCGGCATCGCGTCACGACCCATCCATCAGCCTCGCGCGTGCAGGTGAAATACCAGGGCGAGCTCATCGCCGACACGCGCGAAGCGGTCGAGCTGCACGAGTCGATGTCGAGCGACCACGTGCTCGCGCCGGTCGTGTATTACATCCCGCGCAAGGACGTGAAGATGGAGCGGCTGGCGAAGACCGCGCACCGCACGCATTGCCCCTTCAAGGGCGATGCGTCGTACTTCTCGGTGGTGAACGGCGCCGAGAACGCGGTGTGGAGCTACGAAGCGCCTTACGACGAGATGGAAGCGATCCGCGAGCGGCTCGCCTTCTATCCCGACAAGTTCGAGATCAGGTCGTCTTGAGCTTCTTCTTCCGCGGCGCCGCGTCGAGCAGCTCCTCGGCGAGGGCGCACAGGCGCGCGCCCGGCCCGGCGCGGCCGACGCTCTGCAGGCTGACGCGCGCGCCCTCCACGAGCAGGAACATCTCGTCGGCGAGCCGCTCCGGATGCAGGTAGCCCGCCGCGCGCGACAGCTTGACCAAGCGCTCGCGGACGCGCTGCTTGTGCGCCTCGATGATGCGCCGCGCGGGATGGCCGCGCTCGGGCAGCTCGATCGCCGCGTTGGCGAGCGCGCAGCCGCGCCCGCTGTACTCGTCGGCGAACTGCGAGACGCGGCGCAGCAGGTAGCGCAGCTGCCGCTCCGGGTCGCCCGGATGGTGCTGCGCGGCCTCGTCCCACATCGCCTCGCCCTCGGCGGCGAGCCCCTGCAGGTACGCCGCCACCAGCTCGTCCTTGGAGGAGAAGTGGCGGTAGAGCGTCATCTTGTTGGTGCCGGCGGCGGCGGCGATCGCGTCGACGCCGACGGCGCGGATGCCGTCGCGGTAGAACAGCTCGCGCGCCGCCTGCAGGATTCTTTCCCGCGGCGGCGGTATGGGCTTCGGGCGCTTCGCAGCTGACATGCTTGACAACCAATGTTACCGATCGGTACCATCAATGGTACTACTCGGTAACGTGTAAAAGCAAGACCGGAGTAATCCCATGCGCAGCCGACCGTTCGTCCTCCTGCTCGCCGCTTTCGTCGCGGCCTGCAGTCCCTCCAACGGCTCCGAGAAGAAGGGCGGCGGCCATCCCGGCATGGGCATGCCGCCGCCGGAAGTGACGGTGATCGCGGCGCAGCCGCAGCCGCTGCCGCAGACCTACGAGTACGTCGGCCAGACCGCGGGCTCGCGCGAGGCGGAAGTGCGCGCGCGCGTCGGCGGCATCCTGCTCAAGCGCAACTTCGAGGAAGGCAAGCCGGTGCAGAAGGGCCAGTCGCTCTACGCCATCGACCGCGCGCCCTACGAGGCGGCGCTCGCGCGCGCGCAGGCCGACGTCGGCGCCGCCGAAGCGCGCCTGCAGCAGGCGAAGCGCAACGCCGCGCGGCTGAAGCCGCTCTACGCCGAGAAGGCGGTCAGCCAGAAGGACTACGACGACGCGGTGTCGGCCGAGCAGATCGGCAACGCCGACCTGAAGGCGGCGCGCGCGCGCCTCACCGAGGCGAGGCTCAACCTCGACTACACCAGGGTCGAGGCGCCGGTGTCCGGCATCGCCAGCCGCTCGCTGCAGTCGGAGGGCACCTTCATCGCCGGGCCGCAGGTGCTGCTCACCACCGTCGTGCAGGTCGACCCGATCTGGGTCAACTTCGGCATCCCCGACAACGAGCAGGCCGACCTGCAGCGCGAGGCGGCCGCCGGCCGGCTCGAGCTGCCGAAGGACGGCTTCGAGGTGCAGCTGCGCCGCGCCGACGGCAACCTGTACCCGCGCACCGGCCGGCTGAATTTCTCCGACGTGCGGGTGTCGGCGAGCACCGGCACGCGCGAGGCGCGCGCCGAGCTGCCCAATCCCGACGGCGCGCTGCGTCCGGGCGAGTTCGTGCGCGTGATCCTCAACGGCGCGGTGCGGCCGAACGCGATCACGGTGCCGCAGCGCGCGGTGCTCGAGGGGCCGCAAGGCAAGTTCGTCTACGTCGTGGACGACAAGGGCACGGCGCAGCCGCGCCCGGTGAAGGCGGGCGAGTGGGCCGGCAAGGACCAGTGGATCATCAGCGAGGGCGTCAGGCCCGGCGACCGCGTGATCGTCGACGGCGTGATGCGCCTCGGGCCGGGCGCGCCCGTGCGCATCGCCGAGAAGAAGGACGAGCAGAAAAAACCCGCCCCCGCAGCCAAGAAGTAGTCAGGACGCCATGTTCTCGAGATTTTTCATCGACCGGCCGATCTTTGCGGCCGTGCTGTCCATCTTCATCGTCCTCGCCGGCCTCGCCGCGATGCGCACGCTGCCGATCGCGCAGTACCCGGAGATCGCGCCGCCGGTGGTCACGGTGCAGGCGGTCTACCCGGGGGCGTCGGCCGAGGTGATCGAGCAGACCGTCGCCGCGCCGATCGAGAACGCGATCACCGGCGTGGAGAAGATGATCTACATGAGCTCGACCTCGGGCTCGAACGGCATCGTGCAGATCCAGGTCACCTTCGACATCGGCACCAACGCCGACCAGGCGACCGTCGACGTCAACAACCGCGTCAAGCAAGCCGAGGCGCGCCTGCCCGAGGAGGTGCGCCGCCAGGGCGTGACGGTGGTGAAGGGCTCCTCGGCCTTCCTGCAGGTGCTCGCCTTCTATTCGCCGGAGGGCCGCTACGACAACCTCGCCATCAGCAACTTCGTCACGCTCAACGTCCTCGACGAGCTGAAGCGCGTTCCCGGCACCACCAACGTGCAGATCTTCGGCGCGAAGGACTACGCGATGCGCATCTGGGTGAAGCCCGACCGCCTCACGCAGCTGCGCCTGACGCCGAACGATCTGATCCGCGCGCTGAACGAGCAGAACGCGCAGTTCGCCGCCGGCAAGATCGGCCAGTCGCCGAGCGGAGCGGCGCAGGAGCTCGTCTACACCATCACCACCAAGGGCCGGCTGGCGGACGTGAGCGAATTCGAGAACATCATCATCCGCGCCAACGCCGACGGCTCGACGCTGCGCCTGAAGGACGTGGCGCGCGTCGAGCTCGCCTCGAAGGACTACGAGTTCGTCGGCCGCATCAACGGCAGGGAAGCGACCCTGGTGGGCGTGTTCCTGCTGCCGGGCGCGAACGCCCTGCAGGTCGCCGACGACGTCGTCAAGACGGTGAACGCGATCCAGCCGCGCTTCCCGGCCGGCATGACCTACTCGGTGCCCTACGACACGACGCGCTTCGTCAAGGTGTCGATCCGCGAGGTGGTGTACACGCTGCTCGAGGCGATGTGCCTGGTCGTGCTGGTGGTGTACCTGTTCCTGCAGAACTGGCGCGCCACGCTGATCCCGATCGCCGCGGTGCCGGTGTCGCTGATCGGCACCT
>Ga0335084_10003261_pt1 | contig 15807 bp, 12 predicted proteins | sample Lox_Sample_44_FD_206721 | JGI IMG/M metagenome (GOLD analysis project Ga0335084, IMG submission 206721) | Soil microbial communities from Loxahatchee National Wildlife Refuge, Florida, United States - Lox_Sample_4.4 | ecosystem: Environmental > Terrestrial > Soil > Wetlands | place: USA... | reverse complement strand
CGCGAGCTGGTCGCGCTCTTTGGTCCGCTCCTCGTAATAAGCCTTGCCGACGTAGCTGCGTAGCAGTGAGTTCATCGGATCCAACGAGACGGCGATCTCGATCTGCTCGCGCCCAGCCTTCAAATCTCCCTTGCGGATGATCGCGAGTCCCAGACCCAACCTCGGGAGTGGAGCGCTGGAGTCGAGCTGGATCGCCGTTTCAAAGTCCGCGTGCGCTTTCTTGATGTCGATTTCAGCCAGATGGACGAAACCGAGGATCGTATGCGCGCGGCTGTCGTTAGGATTTGCGTTCACGGCGGCCTGTGCTGCGCGCTCGGCCGAGCGGATTTTTCCCAGCGACATGAGCAGCTCTGCCACGCGTGCCTGCGCAAGCGAGCTGCGCGGTGTGAGCTCGGCGGCGCGCTCGGTGCTGTTAAGCGCGTCTTCCAGCTTGAAACTGGCTTGCTGGGCGTAGGACAGCGCGATCCAGGCGCGAGGGTTGACCGGGTTGAGTTGGGTGGCGTGCTGCGCCAGCGCAAGCGCTTTTTGCTTCTCGTTCTTGACCACGCTGATGACCGAGCCCAGCGCATCGGCGTTACTGTCGTCGCGAACCAGTTTGAGCGACGCGTCGATGTCGGCTTCCGCCTCGTTGACCTGTCCCACGCGCAGCCGCTGCTCGGCGCGCACCATCAGGCAGCGGCCTCGCTCGTCTGGCGCGGATTGCTCGCACCGCTGATCGGGACCGACGCCGGGTCCGGGTTCGCTGAGCGGCGGGTAGTACAGCGCCCACTGCACGGCATCGATGGGCTTGACCAGCACCTTCACCGCCAGTGGCTCGCCTCCTCCGGCGGTCAAGCTCTCGCCGTCCTTTACAGTGACGGCCTTGCTTGCCGCGGTGAGCAGCTCCTGCGCAGACACGCGCCCCTCGAAGACGGCCACCTCAGCGCTCTCACAGCGCATGGCGACGAGGAACTCGGTGCCTTCGACCGAAGCGTTGACGAACGGCGTGAGGACGCGAAAGCGCCGCGGGAAGCGCGTGATGAAGTAGCCGGCGCCGCACGGGTTCGGCGCGGTCAGCATCGGGTTTCGCAGCCCCGTGTCGAGCGTGAACTCGACGATGGTCTCGTCAGCGGTTTGCCGGACCGTGACGATCGAGTTCTGGTCCAGGCGCACGATCGTCTCGGGGCCGATCAGCAGTGCCGCCCGGCTTCCCGTGTCGGTGTGCAGCAGGTCGCCCTGGCACAGCGCGGAGTCGAGCTTGCGGACGTATGACCACTGGGTTTGCCCCGCGCGCTGGATCTGGAGCGTGCCCTGGATCGAGACGATTCGCGCTACGGGCGCGCAGCTCCCCGGTTCGCCGGCCGCATGCGCCTCGGCGCACCACGCGCAGGGCAGCATGGCCAAGACAACAGGCACGATGGTCCAGCGTGAGACGCCTCCCCCTGCTACCACCGCTTGGTACCTCTCTCGGGTCGTGCTCAGCGGCGACAGCTGTCTTCTTCGACAGCGCGACATCCCTACAGGTAACGATAGACCCTCGAATAGCCCTTGACAATAGTCCGGCCGGATCCGGCCATGTCTTCGGCATGCACCCGATCCAAGCCACGGCACGTGGCTGGCGCGTGAGCGGCGCCGCGTATCAAGGCTGCCGCTCGATGAGGCGCAGGAAGTAGGCACTGGGGCCATCTCCCGGAAAGTTTCGCGTAAGCAACTGAAATCCAGCGCGAGCCCGTTCCAGTTCGCCGGCATCCAAGGCTGCCTTGGCCTGCGCGAAGCGGCTGCAGAGCTCTAACTGGTCGGGGCGCGCGTCCTCGGCTCGCGCGATCAGTTCCAGGATACGGGTCTGCGTTCTGCGACCGCGCAGCGGGAACTGGCCGAGATCGCGCACCAGGAACCGCTGCAGGCCCTCCATCATCGGCGCGGTGACCAGCAACCGCGTTCCAAGCTCCTTGCTGAGCTGCTCCACGCGGCTCGCGGTGTTCACCGTGTCACCCACGGCGCGGTATTCATAGTGCGTTTGGGCGCCGACCGGTCCAAGCAGGACTGGGCCGTAACTGACACCGATCCGCGTCGGCAGCGGCGTATCCGGATGGGTGGCGTTGAAGCGCTCCACAGCCGCCTGCAGGTCCAGGCAGGCATGACAGACGCGTTCGCGCACGGCAGAGTCGCCGTCGCGGTCGGTCCAGATGGCAAGGATGCTGTCGCCCTTGAGATCGGACACGAACCCCCCGCGGTTCGCAACGGGCTTGAAGATAGCCTCGAAGTACTCGCTCAGGAGCTCGCCCACCTGCGCCGGTCCCAGGGTTGTGCTCAGCGTGGTGAAGCCCTCGACGTCGGTCATCACACAGGCGGCGTTGGTCATCTCCTTGACCAAGCCCAGCCGGCTCGCATTGCGCGCGAGGACGTCCACCACATCCGAGGGGACGAATTGGTTCAGGATCTGGCGCAGCGCGGCGCGGTCCCGCCTGTACTCCACGAGCTTTCGCGCCGACGCGTAGGCGTACCCCAGCGGCGTGGCCAGGGCGAGCGGGATGAACACGGGAAGCCAGAGGGCGGTACGCGAGAACACCAGCACTGCCGTGCCCAGATATGCCGCCGCGCCGACCACGATGGCCAGGGTGCCGGCGACACCGGTCGTCGCATAGCAGACCAGAGCGGCCAACGACCCGGCGGCAAGTGCAAGGAGAAAGTGCACCCATCCGGGCACGGGCCTGAGCCCGGAGTCGTCGAGCAGGTTCGCGAATGCCGTGGCGACCAGTTCCACACCGCTCGTCTTTGCGACCCCGCTGCCATACACGGTAGGAAATTTCTCCAGCATTTCCCACGCCGCGTTGTCGGCGTAGCCCACGAAGACCGCTTTCCCGTGCAGTCCGAGCGGATCCGGGTTGTCGCGGGTCGGCCGTGAGGACAACACTTCAGCGATGTGAATCGTCCGGATGGTGCGGGGCGGCCCGTACAAGTTCAAGTAGTGCCGGCTGTCGCGCGTGTACAACGCGAGCAGCGCCTGCAGCTTGCGCGTTTGAGTGTCGGACAGCCCGCCGCCGGCCCCGGCGAGGAGCACGTCGGCCTCCCTCGTCGCTTGTGGGAGGGTGAGGAATATGCTACGAAGATGCAGCATATGCACCTCTAGCCGCCCATCGCGAGTGAGCGTTTCGGTGTCGCGCGGGAGAAGCGCTGCGTCCTGCGGCGCGATGCGCTCCAGCACGGACAGAAGTGCAGGGTAGGCGTCTACTGTATAGGCCTGCAGCGCGAGCGCGGGCAGGCTAGGCGTGACCCAACCGGCGTCTTTGAAAGTCCAGAACTGATCGAACCGGCCCGCCGCGCCCTCCGGCAGCGGCATTGGTGCCAGGCCCAACGCAGCGCTGGCGATGTCCCGGCTGAGCTCAACGGGCCCGTCTTCTATCGGTATGCCGTTGGCAGCGCGGCGAACCTTGACCGCCTGCGTGAGGACCACGTTGCCCAAGACCCGGATCGCGCGTCCGAGCGCACGGTCCTCGGTCCGGCCCAGGTCCTCCCGCGGCCGGAAGGTGACATCGACCGCGACCACCGCGGGTCTGGCGGCCGCCAGCCGGCGCATGAGCTCGACGTGATGGCAGCGGCTCCAGCGCTCCGGCACGTCGCCGAGGGTGTGATGTGTGGGCGGCGTTGCGTCGACGCGCAGGTCAACGCACGGATTGTCTCCCGACGCCTCGCGCGGAACGGAGATCCGGTCGCCGGTGTCCCGTGGCATGGCCACGAGGACGACCTCGGGCGGGGGGCGGACCGCGCCGCGAAGCTGGAACAGCGCCCACAGGCCGAACTGCTCCTCGAGCGCCTCGCCCGCAGGCAAAACGCTTAGCGTCCCCATGCATAGACCGAGCACCGACGCGCCGACCAGCGGGCCCGGCCACATCCGATGCCCCGTTGCCGGCGATCGCCGTTGCGCGAGGGCTGTCAGCATGATCGGCCACTCGGTGAGCGGCGTGGGCCGGCCGCATCAAACGTCGGGTCGGCGGCGGTCGGCCATGAGCCGGGTAGCGATGAGCGTGACGATAAAGAAGGCGAATTGCGGGTTGACGAAATAGATCCGCCGTACCTGCTCGCTGCTCAGCGTAAACAGATCCACCTCGGTCTCGCAACGCGCCGACGAGGTGCGCTTGTGCTCCGGGGCGAAAATGCCGATCTCGCCGAACACCTCACCCGGCCCGATCGTCACGCCGAGCTCCGGCAGCGCGACCCTGCCGCGCTGAACATAGAACAGCTCGTTCCCGGGCTCCCCGAGACGGAAGATCCATTGGCCTTGCCGCATCCGCCGGTGCGTCATCTCGGGCTGCAGCCAGCTCAGGTTCAATCTGCCGCGCTCCGCCTCCTCGATCTGCGCCTGCTGGATGTCGGTCATGCGAACGGCACACAGCGCGGCCCCGGCGCGGTTCTGCACGTTGAGCTTCCGGAAGATCGTGTGCAGGTGCGTCTTGACCGTGGGCTCCTTCATGTCGAGCCGCTTCGCGATCTCCAGGTTGGTGCAGCCGCGCGCGACCTCGATCAGCACTTGCTTCTCGCGCGCCGTCAGCCCCGATACGTCCTGCGGCTCCACGGCGCCGCCGGGCGCATGCGCGGGCGGACGGCCCCGCTTGGCTGCGCGCGCTCGCTCGCCTTGCGGGCGGTAGCCTTCGCCGCCGATGACCAGGCGCAGGACGCCTTCGATCAAAGGTTCGGCATAGGTCTTGGGAAGGTAGCCCACGGCACCGGCTTCCAGCGCCCGGTCGATGAAGCCGTTTTCCAGCGAGCTCGACAGCGCCACGATCGGTAAGCGGCCTGGACGAGCAGCCAGCTCTCGGATCAGGGCTTCGCCCTCCTCGGTGAAGGCATCGAGATCGATCAGTGCTAGCGATGCTTTCTCGGCCCGCCCCAGCGCGCCCCTCGTCGTCTGAGCCGCATGCGTGATGCGGCAGTCGGGGTCGATGCGATGCAACACCTCGGCGACGGTCGTGCTGAAGGGCGACGGCGGCGACACGAGCAGGACCTGCATCGTTGCTCCATCCGAATGGAATGGAGCGTCATGTTGCAGGGTTTCTGGCGACTTGTCATCCAGCGCCACCCATGCGTCGGCGCCGAGCACCGGCGCGTCGAAGGTCTGGGCCGCCGGCGGTTTGCGGCTGGGGCGGTGCAGGAAAGAAGTCAGGGCGGGATGGAGCTCGCGCTCCTCCCGCCCGTCGAGGTCCGACTTCGCGCAATTCACTTGGAAGCTCCTTGCCCGGTCGGATCGGCGTCAGCGTGCGCCGGACTCCTGCCCGATCTTCACCGCCCCGTTGCCTGCCCGGGCGATGTCGACCCCGACCGGCCCGCCAGCGCGGCCGTACCAGCCGCTGAAGTCGGTGTTGGTCTGCAGATGCAGGCTGGTCGCGTGCTTGGCGTCAAACACCGCTTGCGCGCCGACCGGGCCTCCGGCCTGGCCGTACCAGCCGTTGAACTCCTCGCCGCTCGCGCGGGACGGAGTCGCCGTCCGTGCCACATATTCGATTTGATCGGCCCCGACCCGTCCGCCGGCATTGCCGTAGATCACGCCGTCGGCATAGGCGGGAGCGCCCATCGCCGCATACCCCAGCAGACCCGCGATCACGGCGTTCAAGACGAACACCTTGGTCACTCGTGCGTTCATGACTTTCTCCTTGGATTGGGTTGCCCCACTGCGTATCGCCATCGCCGCGGACTACCGGGGAGCTTTCGGTTGCCCAGGCGGTGGTCCTCGACTCGCCAGCCCATGCGCCGACTGCGTGCGCGTCGAGGATGCCGTCCCCTGCGATACATGTGCGCAGATTACGCAGTGGGGGGCACGGGGAATATCGAGAGGAAGTTGTAGGTGCGCAGCCTTGGCCGTGTGCAGACGGCTCCGCGGCCCGATCAGGGCCGCGCGCTGGCCGGTGGATCGAGCGACCGCCGCCGCGAAGGGCGCGCTCGCAGGTGCGCCGCGTGCCTGAGCTCTGCGAGCGCCGTCGGCTAGGCCCTCGTCTCGCTAGCTCGCAATAGCGCGCTCGCCACTCATTCAGGACGAGCGCGATCCGCGAGGAGGCGCTGCGCGATCAGTTGCAGCACATGATAGGCAAAGCGCGGGTTCTCCAGATACAGGCGTTTGGCTTGGTCCGCCGTGATCCGGAACAGCCGCGTCTCGGCCTCGCAGACCGCGGTGCAGGTCCGCACGTGCTCGGGGGCGAAGATCCCGATCTCGCCCAGCAGCTCGCCATCGCCCATCACTTTGCCGATCTCGCGCAGCGCGACGCGGCCCTGCTGGATGTAGTACAGGGTGTGTCCGAGGTCGCCCTTGTGAAACAACACCTCGCCTGCGTGCCGGACCTCGTGGGTCATGTGCGGCAGCAGCCAGTCCAGCAGCGAGACGCCGGTCTCCGCGCGCTCGAGCTGCAGGTCGCGGATGGCGTCCAGGCGTTCCGCGAGCTTCACGGCCTGCGTCCGGTTCTGCACGCCCAGCTTCTCGTAGGCCTTGTTGAGATGGATCTTGACCGTGCCTTCCTGGATTCCCAGGCGCCTGGCGATACCCAGGTTGGGCAGCCCCTCGCACAGCAGGGTCAGCACCTTCATCTCGCTGCGCGTGAGGCCGTAGGGATTGGCGGCGCTGGGCCGATGTGAGCTGAGCTCCGTCTCGTCTGCGCCGGGCTCGGCGTCGGGTGCCGTCGCTCCTGCGGGCCGCGGACGCGAGCCGGCATCGTCCAACAGTTGTCGGATGACGCCCAACGCCTCCCACTTGCTGGCCGACTTGCTCAGATACACCTTGACACCGCCGAGTTGCTCCGTGGTCCTGCGGGCGTCTTGCAGCGAATTTGCCACCAGGACTACGGGTACGTCGAACTCCGACAACAGCTCCTGCACGGTCTGCGCAGGCTTCTGTCCCACCGCATCCATGTCGACGACGATCAAGTCCGGTGCGCCGCATCGGCCGAACACGTTGTCCGGCGCACATGGACGCACTTGGATCTCCTCTCCCAGGTCGCCGAGCAGCTGCGCAAACCCATCCGCGAACAGGCCTGGGTTGCAGACCAGCAGCAGATCGATCCCTCTGCCCGCCTCCCAGAACCGGGGCGCGCCATGGTCGACTCCGGTCCCTGTCGCCTGCCGGCCGAGTGCGGGGACGGTCGGCTTGTGCGCTGAGGCAGCGGGGCGCGGCACGGACGGGGGTCGGCGCAAGAGGGGCTCCCAAGTGTTTGCGGGCATCGCTGGATGGCTCATGGCGTTGTCCTTATCGTTCAGGAAGAAAGTGGGCGGACCGGAGCGTTTCGCGCTCCAGACCGCCCCAAGGGGAGGAGACTGAACTCGGTACGCGTAGACGGCATTTGAGTCTCCGACGAGGCGCGACACCGGTTGGATCCATCCGGGAACTCTGATCGAACGCTCGGCTTTTTAGGCCGTGGAGCTCAGGGTCCTCGTCCGGTCCGTGGGGCGCCTTCACGAGACATAGGCTAGTCTGGTTCGTTGCGGCGCGGCATTGGCCGGAAGGCATAAAAATGGGCTGCGGGCTGATACGAAAGGCGCAGCCAGAAGGCTAACTTCGGGGTCGCGAGCAAGGTGGAGCGCAGGAAGATCGCTCGCGGGCAGCGTTCCTCAACAGCGAATCGCAGTCGCCCGTCGGAGCTTCGGTGGGTCCGTCCTGCACGTCCGCGCGATCTGCCGGACGATTGTGGCTGCGCCGCTGGACTTACGCGGCTTGTCGCCGGATAGCTACTTCGCGTCGTGCTTGACGGCTTCTTTTGTCTTCGCAGCGCTCGCTTCCATCGCGTTGCCGAGATCCTTGACCGCTTTGACGCTGCCGTGCCCGATCTGCGTGCCGGCGTCCTTGAACGCATGTCCCGCTTGGCCTACCGCGCTCTTGGCGTCATGGCCGATCTGCTTGCCGGCTCGCTTGAAGAAGTTGTCCTGCTGGGCCGGTTCGTCCTTGTGCTCGCCCTCGGCGCAGACCGTGAGCGAAGCCAACATCATCATTACCGCCAGGGAAGATCTCATCGGTTTGCCAGGGCTCCTTTGCAGGCGAAAGACACGCGACCAGCGGAAGAATTATGCGCCAACCATCGCTGGGCCTGTCGCACGCCGCGTGCAACCTGCGTGCCTGCTAGCGACCTCCCGCGTCCCCTGAAAGGTCGGGGCGACAGTCGTTCCAACGCGACGTCGCGATCCCAGGTGGTGGCGGAATCGCCGGTATCGTCGCTGTCTGTCATGATCGCAATGCGGTTCCCCCGCGCCCGCCCGTGTTCAATGATCGCACTGGCGCGCATTTGAGATCGGCCCGTCGCTGCCGCCCACGCCGGAGCAATTCCAGCCCGCCGCGCAAGCGGCGGGTTCGAGCTCATCCGCGCGGTAGATGTCACGCATCAGATGTACGCCTCCGCCCGGCGCATCAGCCCAAGGGCTCGCGGTAGATCGCAAGAATCGCCCCGATCATCAGCATGGCGCCTACGGCGACGAGCCCGGAGAACCGCGCTTCCATCGCATTTCCGGTCTTGGTGAGACGCAGCTCGAGCCAGCGTCCGGTGGCCATAACGATCGCGAGCAACCCCATAGCCAGGTGCGTCGACTGGATCAGATACTGGCTCTTGATCTCGAACGCGGTGTGCGCATGGGTGACCAACAGCACCCCGCCGAAGGCGCACAGGACCGGGAACACGGCCTGCAACCGCTCGGAAGCCTGTTTCCCGGCCCGCGCGCTGGTCTCCAACGCGCCCAACGCGAAGGCGAGCAGGGTGGCGATCCGATGCTGGAGCACCTCGCCGTCTCCGAAGGTGCTGCGCCAGAATCCGACCGGACCGAGGGGCCAGGCTTCCGCGTCGCTGCGGAAGAACAGGAACACGCTCAACGCGACAAAGCCCAGCGGCCAGTACCTGGCCCAGGCGAACCCGGGGCGGTAGGAGAGCAGCGCCAGCACGCTCATGCCGATCAGGAATATGCCGGAGACATTGTGGTTGTAGTCCGACCACTGCGAACCGGCGGCCGACGGAATCCTGCCGACCAGCGCGACGCTGGCCGCCTGGCCAGCGAGCAACGCCTCGTGCGTCGGCGAGCTGAGCGCAGGCAGCCGCGGCGTGAACATCTCGAGCAGTTCGGACACGCTTGCGGTCAGGCCCGGGATATCGATTGCGGGCGGCTGCGAGGAGACGGTCGCGGCCAGGAACAGGATTCCGACCAACAGGAATGTTTCGGCCTCGACATGGCAGGGCACGCCGGTCACCACGGCGCGCGCGTTGCGGTCGTGCAGCCAGTCGCGGCCGGCCCGGAAGTTGAGATAGGCGAAGCCCAGCGTTACGCCCAGCAGGAATACCTTGGCGGCCACCAGGCTGCCGTAGCCCGTCCCGACGAGCCCGTCCAGCGACCCGACGTACTGCCACGCCAGCACCATGCCCGTGGCGAGCAGAGCCGCTACCGAGGCCATCCCCAGCGCGGAGAAACGTGTGACCCCGAGCGGCCAAAATTCCCGCGCGCGATCGTCGGTCCGCCCGATGTGCCACAACCACAACAGCTGCACCACCCCACCGACCCATACCGCCGCCGCGAGCTGGTGAGCGACGGTGAGGGCCATCAACGTCCCGCGGTGCTCGAGTCGGCCTACTCCATGCACCAACCATGCGCCGGCGATCAGCAACATCGCCGTCAGCCCGATCGCAGCCACCCACCTGGGTCGGCTCGTCGGACGCTCGTGCCACCCCCGGGTGGACCATAGGATCGCCGCAGCCACCCCGATCCGGATCGCGCCGGCCTGGAATTGGACCGTGCCGGCGTATACCGTCAGCGGGAGCTCGCCCAGCGCGGAGGCCAGGACGGCTGCTTTGGTGAGGATCTTCAGCGCTTGCGTTACCGCCAGCGCCAGCGCACCCGCACGCAGGACTCGCATGCAGCCGTGCCAGGCGGTCGCGGGCGCGGCGCTATCGGGGCGCCAGACGCGTAGCACAAGCGCGCCCCAGAACAGGCTTCCTACCAGGATGGAAAGGCTTACAAGTTCCAGCCCGCCCATCAGATCGTCCAGGAAGTTGGCCAGGCCCTGGACGTACATCACGCTGCTCCGTTCATTCCTCGACGCGGAAGCGCAGCAGGTCTTCGGTCAAGTGGCCGTCCGCAGCGAACACTCGATATCTCAGTGCGTATTCGCCCAGGGTGAGAGCCGGAACCTCCACGAGGAGCTCGCCCCGTTTCTTTCCGGCCCGGACGGTGAGCGGACGCTGGACATCGCCCTTGCTGACGAGGAACACGCGTGACAGCCCGACCTCGATGCTGCTGTTGAACTGGACGACGACCTGAGTCGCCGCACCGGCTCGTATGGGTTGCGTTTGCAGCGAAGAGCCAATGACCACTGCATGCGCCACGGCTGCGCCCGCCGCCAGCGTCAGGGCGGCGGCCAGAGCGAGCGCCGCAGTTCGCCTTGCTGCGCGGCGCGAGAGGGAGGCTGGAACTGCCGTGCCTACGCGCGGATGCGTGGATCGCATGGAGTTGTCGGGATGCGGCTCGAGCGTGCGCCCTCAGGCCGGTAAGAAGAGGTCTGATGCGGCACGGGCATGGATCAGCGACAGCGTTGCCGTCGCGGCGCGGAAACCGCGGGCGAGGCGCGTAAGCGCCCCGACGTCGGCCGGGTGCAGCAGCAGTCCCCTGCAGAACCCCGCTGCGCGCGGACATCCGAACTCGTCGAGCGTCGCGACCAGCCAGCCGGGCAGCCGCATGTCGCAGCCATCCGCGATCGCGCGCACAGCGAGGAAGGGAACGCATGCCAGCTCCGCGAGCCGCGCGAGCGTAGCGCTCTCCATGTCCGCCGCCGTCGCGCCGCGCTCGCGCGCCAGGTCAAGCTTCTGCCCGGGTGCGCCCAAGATCGCCGGTGTTTCCGCGAGCGGGCCGATATGCGTAGTGAGCTCGGCGCCCAGCCGCCGCCGTACCCGCTCGTGCCAATCGCCGCTGACCCTGATCCGCCGGCCGTCGCTCCCGATCACTTCTTCAGGCAGCACTGCGCTGCCGGGGTGCAGCGCGGGGTCCAATGCGGAGGCGCTGCCCCAGCTCAGTAGCGCCGATGCGCCTGCCTCGAGCAGCATCCGCCCGGAATCGAGCGTGCGCGCCGGTCCCATGCCCGAGACAGCCAACAAGGCTCCGCCCGCGACGGCCGTCACGGCTCCGGTTCGCACACGACGCCGGACCAGGCTGCACGCTTCCGCGCGCAGCGCCACCGCGATCCCCACTCGCGTCATAGCCTGGTTGCAACGACATTGCGGTAACGCGCGAGCGCCCAGAGCGGAAAGTATTTGTCGTAGCCGTGGTACTTCAAGTAGAAGACCCGCGGGAAACCGGGAGCCGTGAACCAGTCGTCATCCCACAACCCGTCCAGCCGCTGGGTGTTCAGGAGGTACTCGGCACCCCGGCGCACTTCGGAGGAGCCGCCCTCGTCCGCAGCCAGCAGTCCGAGCATGGCCCACGCAGTCTGGAACGCAGTGCTCGCGCGGCCTTTCCCCGCGGTGTCCGGCTTGAGATAGCTGTCGTTGTCCTCGCCCCACCCACCGTCCGCCCGCTGAGCGCTCTTGAGCCAGTCTGCGGCGCGCCGAACAATGGGCTCGGAGGCCGGGACTCCGACGTGCTGGAGCGCCACCAGTACAGACCACGTGCCGTAGATATAGTTGGTGCCCCAGCGCCCGAACCAGCCTCCGAACGGCTCCTGCTCGCGACGCAGGTAACGCAGGCAGGCCTCGAGAGGGGGGTGGTACGCCGCTTCGCGGCGCGCCGCATCCGCCAGAATGATCGCGCAACGCGCGCTCACGTCGGCAGTCGGCGGATCGAGCAAGGCGCCATGGTCGGCGAACGGGATCTCGTTCAGATAGCGCCGGGTGTTGTCGACGTCGAAGGCGCCGAACCCGCCGTTGCGGGATTGCATACCGAGGATCCAATCCACGGCGCGCCGCACCGATTCGGAGTATCGCGCCTCGCTGGCCCCGTTCATTGCCCATACCACGGCGCTGGTATCGTCGACGTCCGGGTAGTAGGCGTTCTCGAACTGAAACGGCCAGCCGCCGCCCGCCAGCCGCGGGCGCGATTCACGCCAGTCTCCGGGATCGTCCAGCAACTGCCGGGCGCGGAGCCAGTCCAGTGCGCGGCGCACCTGCGCATCGGCGCCGCCGACCTCTTGCAGCGCGAGGCATGCGAGCGCAGTGTCCCAGACCGGGGGAACACAGGGCTGGCAGTATGCGGCGCGCTCGCCCACCACCAGCAACTGCCGCAGCGCCTCGCGCGCGGCGACGCGAGAGGGGTGGTCGGGGGGGTAGCCGAGGCAGTCCATTGCTTCGTACGCGTTGACCATCGCCGGGAAGATCGCTCCGAGCCCTCCAGTCCCGTTGCGGCGCTGGACGATCCAGTCCTCCGCGCGTTTGATCGCGTGTCGCCGCACCGGGCCGGGGATGAAGGGCTCCAGCCGGCGCCCGATGCGGTCGAGCCCGAGCAATACGCGGTTCAACCCCGAGCGCACCGGGAAATACTGCGGCTCCTGCTCAGGGGGTGTGGCGAAGAGCTCGCCCACGCCGACGCGCTTCGGGTTCCTGGCGCGTGCCTTGAGGCTGCACAGGATCAGCAGGGGCACCATCACCGTACGCGACCAGTAAGAGATCTTGCTCAGGTGGAACGGGAACCAGCGCGGCAGGAGCAGGATCTCCACCGGGCTGAACGGCACCGCCCGCCATGGCACCTGGCCGAACAGGGCCAGCGTGATGCGCGTGAACACGTTCACGCGCGCAGCGCCGCCACGAGCGAGAATCGCTTCACGCGCGCGCTGCATGTGCGCTGCATGGGGACTGTCACCCGCGAGCTTGAGCGCATAGTAGACCTTGACCGAGCAGCTCAGATCGCATCCACCGCCGAAGTACAGCGGCCACCCGCCGTCGGACTGTTGCCGCTCGCGCAGGTACACGGCGATCTTCGCCTGCAGCTGCTCGTCGACCTCGTCCATGTAATGCATCATGAGCAGGTATTCGGCCGGGATGGTGCAGTCCGCCTCCAGCTCGAAGCACCAATAGCCGTCCGCGTGCTGCTTGGCCAGCAAGGCCTCCCTCGCCCGTGCGACAGCCCGGTCGAGCCGATCGCGGTGCTCGGCGGCGGCAGTGATGTGTTTGCGTTCGGTGTTGCCTAGGAGCATCGCCGTCAACGGATCGAGGAGTGCGCGGGCGGAAGTCCGAGCGCGGCGAGCCGGAACATGAGCTTCACGGCGAGGTCGGAGCCGGCGGCGAGGCGGCTCGCGATGACGACGGCTTTGACGCTGCGGCGCGAGATCTTGACTTCGTCGCCGCTCACAAAGTCCGGATGCCGGACGATCTTGCGCAGCGTGAGCAGCGCCATGCCCAAGCCCCAGAGGCAGAAGTTGCGGATGCCGGTCTCGCGGGCGGGGATGAGCAACGTGTAGCGCAGCGCATTCTCGAGATGTCCGTGAGCGATGGCGATCAGCTGCCGCAGACCGCGACCGAAGCTCTCGGTGTATGCACCGGCGTTCAGATTGCTGAGATCGAAGCCCGCACGCGCGAACACGTCGCGCGGCAGCCAGCACGCGCCGCGGTTCAGGTCCTCCCAGATATCCTTCAAGATATTGGTCATCTGCAGCCCCTGCCCGAACGACACGGCGAGCGGCATCAGCAGGTTGAAGTTCCTGGCCGCCGCGGGAGAGTGGTCGCAGAACAGGCGCGTGAGCATCTCGCCGACCACCCCGGCTACATAGTAGCAATACCGGTCCAGCGCAGCGAGATCGTCGAGCCCGCGCCCGTGCCGATCCTCCTGGAACCGGACCATGCCTTGGCCCATGACGCGAACGCAGGTGCATAGCGCTTCCTGCTGCGGCCGCGTGAATCGGTGCGTGATGCTGATGACGCGCGCGCTTTCCCGGACGAGCTCGTGCGCTGGCGGGATCGTGTGGCCGGAAAGACGGGGAGCGAGCTCCGCGCTGAAACGCTCGGCGGACGCGTTGCCCGCCAATGCCGCGACGAACTGCGCGCACAGAGACCGTTTCAGCTCGGCGCTCAACGCCGGTTCATCCTCGATCGTGTCGACGATCCGGCACAGCAGATACGCGTTGGTGACCACGCGCGCCAGGTCCTGCGGCAGCTGCGGTATGGTCAGCGCGAAGGTGCGTGACACACCCGCGAGCATGCGCGCCTGGAACTCGTCGTCGGGTAGCTCGACTGTGGGTCTCTCCGCGGCACCAGCGGGGTTCAGGGTCGTGTGTGCCAGCACTTTGGAATTCAATCCGTCAACGCGGCGCGGCGTATGTCTATACAGTCAAACCTGCGGCGATCATCGCACGCGCCAATCTTTCGCGATACTTACGCTCGATGCGTGCATCGATCATTATGCTCGCTGTGAGTGCGCCCGCATATGTTACGCTATGTGAACGCACTCAATGCGGAGAGTTTGGTTCCGAGTCATCACGCATTCGGCACGAGCTCGATGCGCGGCGGCTGTGTGCCCCTTCCCAATTCATCGGACTATCGGCGTGCGCGACCCGGCAGCTGCTGAAGGCAAGATTGGAATGCAGGTCCTGTTGGCGAGTCCGCGAGGATTCTGCGCGGGAGTGGTGCGCGCGATCGAGATCGTCGAGCTCGCGTTGGACATCCACGGCCCCCCGATCTATGTGCTGCACGAGATCGTGCACAATCAACGGGTGGTCAGGGATCTTCAGGCGCGAGGAGCTGTATTCGTGCAGGCGCTGGACGAGATACCCCGCGGCGCGGTCAGCATCTTCAGTGCACACGGGGTGCCTGCTTCGATCGCCGAGCAGGCCAAGCGCAAAGCACTGAACGTCATCGACGCGACGTGTCCGCTGGTGACCAAGGTGCACCTCGAGGTCGCCCGTCACGCGCGCGCCGGCCGAGAAGTGGTCCTGGTCGGGCACGCCGGTCACCCGGAAGTCATCGGAACGCTGGGGCGGTATGATCGAAGCGCGGGCGGAGAGGTATACCTGGTCGAGACCCTCGATGATGTTTGGAAGCTCCGGGTCCGCAACCCGCGGGAGATTGCCGTCGTGACGCAGACGACTCTGTCGGTGGACGACACGCGCCGGATCATCGCAGCGCTGCGCGAACGCTTTCCTACGCTCCTGGAGCCGCGTCAGGCCGACATCTGCTACGCGACGCAGAACCGGCAGAACGCCGTGCGGCGCCTCGCCGGCCGCGTCGACCTGCTGCTGGTCGTGGGAGCGCATAACAGCTCGAACTCGAACCGCTTGCGCGAGGTCGGAAAGCAGACCGGGTTCCCCGCATATCTGGTCCAGGACGCCGAGGAGGTGGACGAAGCCTGGCTGCAGCCGGGCATGCGGGTCGGGATCACGGCGGGTGCATCGACCCCGGAGGTGCTGGTGGAAGAGGTGCTGTCCAAGCTCGCGCGCTTCGGTGTGGCGGGCATTTCGCAGGTCGAGGGCGAGGTCGAGACCACGACCTTCCGGCTACCCCCGGCGCTCGGGCGGACAGCGCCGGCCCCGGCGGAGCCGAGATCCTCGGGAACCCGAGCGACACCGGTATGAGCATTCCGCTGCGCCAGCAATTGAAAGTCGGACTCTACGTGCTGAAGCAGAAGCTGCTCGGCGTCGAGCGCTACCCGCTGGTGCTGATGCTGGAGCCCTTGTTTCGCTGCAACCTGGCGTGCGCGGGGTGCGGGAAGATCGACTATCCGGAGGAAGTGCTCAACCGGCGGCTGAGCGTCGAGGACTGCCTCGCCGCGGTGGACGAGTGCGGCGCGCCCATCGTCTCGATTCCCGGCGGGGAGCCGCTGCTGCACAAGGAGATGCCGCAGATCGTCGAGCAGATCGTCCGGCGCAAGAAGTTCGTCTATCTGTGCACGAACGCCCTG
>Ga0335084_10003260_pt1 | contig 15808 bp, 13 predicted proteins | sample Lox_Sample_44_FD_206721 | JGI IMG/M metagenome (GOLD analysis project Ga0335084, IMG submission 206721) | Soil microbial communities from Loxahatchee National Wildlife Refuge, Florida, United States - Lox_Sample_4.4 | ecosystem: Environmental > Terrestrial > Soil > Wetlands | place: USA... | reverse complement strand
GAGGTACTCCTCGACGAAGCGCCGCCGGCGTGCGGTCAACTCAAACGGACGTACGGACGAAGTCTCTGCTCTTGAGCCACTGCCGGGAGGTGGCACGCTGGTCTTGGCCGTCCCCGGCTCCAGTTGTCCCGCCTCTGCTGCGTCCACATTCCAACTCCTTGCCTCCGGCTTGCGGTGAAACGCAGGCTTCACTGGAGACGCTCGTCGAGGGTCAGGCGTCTCTCCACACGAGAGAGTCTGACGTCCGTCCCCTGGACCCGCCGCCGCAGACTCGCTCACCGACCCAGGCATGCGTACGATCCTTCCGGTAGTCCCCTGAGCGCCACGATCGCATCCTCGTCGCGCTCCCGAGCCCAGAGAAGCGAACGATGAGCAGCCTTCCGCCGGCACACCGATGTCGCGCGACCTTCAGTCTTGGCGTCGAAGATGGCCTCCTTCGATTGTGGCCGCTGACCACGATTCATGGCCGTCCACGCCGATTCCAGCCTGCTTGCTGAAGAGATTTCCCCTTGCTTATCGCTGAACCCTCGGGGTTCGATTCCCCTCCTCGGCACTCCCGACGTCGCTCCCACCAATTTTGGCTGGCGCGTTCATGCCTGTCACGGCGCCCGGCGACGATCGCCGCGCCGCTCCCGCCGCTCCGGAGCGATGTCGGCGAGTCAGCACTGGCTGCCGGGCCCGCGAAAGGGGTCGCCGACATGGCGCGCCGAACGACGCGCCGCGCGTGAGACATTGCTCGCGTGCGCGACGCGCCTGATACCTTCGTCGCATTGACACCCGGCGCAGAACCCGTGGTAGCGTCCGTTTCGTTTTCCGGCGCTCTCGGGCGCCAGACCACGGGGGAAACGGCTTCAACACATGAAGGGGCTCGCCACAGTCCGCGCGACCGTCGGGCTCACCCTGTTACTGGCCGCGACCTCGGCCGTCGCCCAGAACCCGCCCCTCGACCGGAATCTCGGCGCGTTCCACATCTTCGGGTCGCGCTCGGTCAACCTGAAGAACTACACGCTGCTCGGCGCCTGCAACATCGGCGTCGATTGCGCCAAGCCGTCGAGCAACAGCGATTGCGGCGTACTCTCCCAGGAAGACGCCTTCTACGCCGACAACTCGCAGATCGCCGGCGACAACGCGAAGTTCACGAAGGCCGGTGCGAGCGTGTGGCAGCTCTTCTCGAACGAGATCGACTCGCCCCAGAACGTCACCGTGCGCCTCGGCACCGATGTGCTGACGCCGCTCCCGATCATCGGCGATCGCGACGGCGACGGCGTACCGAGCTGTCGCACCGTCGGCGGCACGTGCGCGACGGATCCCGGCGATCTCGCCACCGCGTGCGCGTTCCCCACACCGTTCCCCGCGTGCGATCCGTCGAAGCCGATCACGGTGCTCGGCAACGCCGACTGCACGGGCGCCACGGACGCGGTGCCGGGCAACGGCCGCTGCGACCTCGGCCCCGGCACGTACGGCGACCTCGTCGTGCAGAACCAGGGCAAGGTCACGTTCGCCGGCGGTGCCTACGTCTTCTGCAAGGTCGACGTCGGCAAGAGCACGAACACGATCACGAACGACCCGACCACGATCTACACGTCGGGCGACTTCCTGGTGAACAACGACTCGAGCCTCGGCCAGCAATGCGGCGACTTCACCGTGCTCGCCAACGGGCCCGGGGCCATCGGCTTCGGGCGCAACTCGGCGATCACGGGGTTCTTCTGCGCGCCGCAGCGCGTGCTGATGCTCGGGCACGACAACGACCTCACCGGGCAGTTCTACGCGGACGAGGTGAACGCGGACTCGAACAACCGCGGGCGCTGCTGCGCACCGGCCGACGACTGCGCGTGCATCGATTCCTTCTCGCCCGTGGTCGCCTCGGTCGGCACCGACGTCACGCTACGCGGCGGCTGCTCGCTCGCCGGTGTGACCGAGGTGCGCATCTGCGGGATCGTCGCGCCCATCACGGCGAAGACCGCGACCGAGGTCCACGTCACGGTCCCGGCGGGCGCGACCGGTGCCTGCGCCGTCCAGGTGAAGAGCGTGTCGGGGACCTTCCACCCGACCGCGACGTTGGCGGTGAACTGAGATGCGAATGGCTCTGCGCGCCTGCATCGTGGTCGTGCTCGCCGCGCTCGTCGGCGCGTCGGCGGCCGACGCGCAGCCGCTCCGGCGTACACTGTCCTCGTACTTCCTGCTCGCCCAGCGCAAGGCGTCGGTGAAGAACCTGTCGCTCGACAGCCCGTGCAACGTCGGCGTCAACTGCGCGTCTCCGGGCAAGAACTCGAGCTGCGGCGTGATGGCGCTCGGCGCCGTGACCTTCGTCGAGGGAAGCCAGGCGGCGTCGGACCTGATGTTCTTCCGGAAGCCCGGTGCCGTCGCCGCGCAAGTCTTCCGCAACGGTGGCGGCGCGCTCGACAACGTGACCTTGCCGGCGCCACCGCAACCCTTCACGCCGCCCATCATCCCCGGGACCTGCGATGCGCAGTGTCAGCCGAACACGGCGGCGCTCGAGACGGCATGTGGCTTCCCGGATCCGTTCCCGGACTGCGACGCGGCGAAGCCCGTGCTCGCCCAGCCGGGCGCCGACTGCGCGCCCGACGCGACGCCCGGAAACGGCGCCTGCGATCTGCCGCCGGGCACCTACGGCTACATCGTGGTCCAGAACGCAGCCAAGCTGAACCTCACCTCCGGAACCTACGTGTCGTGCGGTGTGCGCATCGGCCGCAACGTCGTCGTGACGGCGCACGATTCGACGGTGCTGGTGTCGGGCGGTGGCTTCTTCAAGGCCAACAACGGCGCGACGGTCGCGGAAGCGTGCGGCGATCTGCGGGTGCTCCTGAAGGGCAAAGGCAGCGTCAGCTTCGGACGGCATGCGAGCATCGCGGCCGACATCTGCGCGCCCGCGTCGAGCCTGAAGCTCGGCCACGCGAACCAGCTCACCGGACACTTCGTCGGCGACACCGTGAGCGCCGACTCGAACAACCACGGGCGGTGCTGCGGCGGCGCGTGTGCGTGCTTCAACGACGTCACGCCCCGGCTGGCGCACGTCGGGGACGCGATCACGCTGGTCGCCGGCTGCGACCTCTCCAACGTGAGCGCGGTACGCGTGTGTGGTCAGCCGGCGACGATCGTCGGTCAGACGACGAGCGAGCTCATGTTCACGGTACCCACGGGCGCCTCGGGCGCGTGCCGGGTCGAGATCGACAGCGCGAGCGGGACGTTCGAGGGGTCGATTCTCCTGTCCATCAATTAGCGACACCATTTTTTCCGTTGTTGACGGGGGTCATATGGGCGGCGTAGGCGGGGGTATGCGAAAGGCGGGCTGGCGGGCCTTCATGACGGTGCTGCTCGCTTTCGGGGCGAGCGCGACGGCGTCGGCGGCACTGCTGCCTTGCCAGAGCCCGTCCGCGGATCCCTGCACGATCGCCGCCACGTCCACCATCGCGGCGGGCGTCTACGACATCCGCCCGCGCTCCCTGGTGGTGCAGAACCGCACGATCACGATCACCGGCGCGGGCGAGTTCAAGGTGCTCGCGAACAACGTCACGCTGCAGCCGGGCGCGCGCTTCGTCACTCCCGGCACCGACGGCAACCTCACGGTCAACTTCGACGCCACCGGCACGATCGACCTCCAGGCGCAGGGCAACACGCGCTCCCGCATCGACGTCAGCGGCAACTTCGGCGGGGGTGGCATCGTCCTGCACGCGGTCGGCAACGTCACCTCCAACGGCTCGCTCGTGGCGAATGCGACCAACCTGCTCGGCTTCGGCGGCCCGGTCACGATCACCAGCACCACGGGCAACGTTAGCATCGGCGGCGACCCGAGCGAGGGCATCAAGTCGTTCGGGAACGCGCAAGGAGGCGGCGGCTCGATCTCGATCGAGGCGACCCTCGGCTCGATCTCGATCTCGACGAACCTCGTGCCCAAGGGCGGCGACTGCGGGAGCTGCGAGGTGGACCTCACCGCGGGCACCGACATCACGACCACGGCGCAGGGCGTCCTCGATCTGCAGGCGTCGGGCGCCGGGGACGGCGGGTTCGTCAGCCTCACCGCGGGCCGCGACATCGCGCTCACCGGCAACATCCTCGCCAACGGCTCCGGCGACGACGAGGACGGCGGCAGCGGGGGCGACCTCCTGTTCAGCGCGAACCGCAACATCACGATCGGCGGGCGTGTGGAGCTGAACGGCGCATCGCCCGACGGCAGCAGCGGCACGCTCGACGTCGATGCCGGCGGCTTCATCACGCAGAGCGGTCCCCTGTTCGGTCACGCGATCGGCTTCGGGCAGGGCGACGAGATGTCCTACAGCGCGGTTGGCAACGTCACGCTCTCGAACGAGATCGACCTCAACGCCGACAACTTCGGGGGCGACATCACGGTGTTCTCGAACGCCCTCGTGACCGTCAGCGGCAACCTGCACTCGATCGTGCCGGTCGATCCCGTGAACCACCCCGACGCGCTGGGCGGAACGATCGAGATCGAAGCGTGCCAGATCAACGTCACGTCGGCGGGCCGGCTCACCTGCCAGGGGCCCGGCGGCGATCCGGCGGGCAGCAACCTGCTGGAGGCGAGCACCGGTCTGACGGTCGCAGGGCACCTCACCGCCACGGGCGCGAACGACCTCAGCTGGCGGACGACGGCCCCGGTGCTGACGGGGTCGGTCATCACGCCGCCCGCGGCGACGGTCCAGGATCCGCAACTGCAGTGCTGCGGCGTCTCGTGTCCGACCACGACGACGACCACCACCACGACGACGACCAGTACGACGACGTCCCCGGTGCCCACGACGACCTCGACGTCCTCGACCAGCACGAGCCGCCCGACGACCACGAGCACGTCGACCACCACCTCGACGAGCACGACGTCCACGTCCACGTCGACGACCACCTCGACATCGACGTCGACGACCACGAGCACGTCGACGAGCACGAGCCGCCCGACGACCACGAGCACGTCGACCACCACGTCGACGTCGACCACCACCACGACCATCGTGCTCGGATGTACGGCCGCCCCACTTCCCGGTTGCATCGGCTCCGCCAAGGGATCGCTGCTCGTGAACGAGAAGGCCCTCGGCAAGGAGAAGCTGAAGATCACGATCAATCAGATCCTCTCGACCGTGACGCCGCCGCAGTTCGGCAACCCGGTGAGCGGCATCACCACGTACGCGGTGTGCCTCTACGACCAGTCGAACGCCCTCGTCGCCACCATGCGCGTGAACCGCCCCGGAGCCATCTGCGGCACCAAGCCGTGCTGGAAGGCGATCCTCGGCAAGGGCATCAAGTACAGCGACAAGCTGGCGGGGGCCGACGGGATTCAGCAGATCGTCGCGCAGGGGGGCGACGTCCGGAAGGGCAAGATCATCATCAAGGGAAAGAACGACGCGACGAAGGGCCAGCACGCGCTGCCGACGGGTGTCGCCGTCCCCTTGACGGGCGATCGCAGCGCCACGGCCCAGCTCGTGAGCAGCAACGCGTCGTGCTTCTCGGCCGCCATCGTCACGGTCACCGAGGCCGACGGCAAGGTCTTCAAGGGGAAGACGCCATAGCCGCCGCGACGCCGGGAGTGGCCTTCGAGGCCGGCGCAGGGTAGATTCGCTTCTCGATGCGAGGACCCGGCGGCACGAAACGGCAGAAGGAGCGGGCACGGCTCGAAAAGCGCGCCGAGAAGGAGCGCAAGAAGGCCGAGCGCCGCGCGCTCGAGAAGGAGCGCCCGCCCGTCGCGCCGGGCGAGGATCCGGACATCGCCGGCATCGTCCCCGGTCCTCAGCCCCGTCCGTGGGACGACGACGAGGACGCCGGCGCCGAAGAGACGGCCGACGACGAGGACGAGGCGGGCTGAGTTCTGATGCCGCGCTACCGGAGCGTCGGAGCGCGGAGACGAGCCGCGCGGCGTTCCGTCTTCGCGACGTTCGCTGGCGCGCACGCGCCGCGCGGCGAACCAAGCGGAGCCCTCGCTGCCCGCCCCGCGCTCCACGCCGCGACCGAAGCGCGCTCCGCTCCCTAGCGCTGGACGGCGAGCGACCCTGCCCCCGCGAGGTCGGCCGGGTTCCAGTACTCCCGCCAGTGCGAGATGAGGCCGCCGCGCATCGTGCAGCGGCTCATGCCGCGCCACGTGATCGTCTTCGCGCTCTGGCGGTGCTCGACGGTGATGACCCACTCGGCGAGCACGACGTCCTCGCCCGCGATCGCGAGGTGCAGGACGTTGAAGCGCAGGGGGCGCGTGATCTCGTTCGAGCGGTGCACCAGCTCGGCGAATGCCTCGCGGCCGCGCAGGGGCTCGGGATGCGACGGGGCCTCGAACACCATGTCGTCCGCCCAGAGCGCGAGGTAGGCGCCGAGGTCCTCGCGCAGCCATGCGGCGCGGCGCGCGTCGAAGAGCCGGGTGGCCTCCGCCAACGTCAGCATGCCATCCGTATTAGCGGGCGCCTTCCCTCGACGAAACCCCTCTGCTACGTTTCGACCCATGGCTGATGTGAACGCCGTCTCCGACGACACCTTCGACGCCGAAGTCCTGCAGAGCGCCACACCGGTCCTGATCGACTTCTGGGCACCGTGGTGCGCACCCTGTCGGGCGATCGGCCCGGTCGTCGAGGAGCTCGCGCGCGAGTACGCGGGGAAGGTCAAGGTCGTCAAGATGAACGTCGACGACAACCCGCGCACCCCGCAGAAGTACGGCGTGCGCGGCATCCCGAACCTGATCCTGTTCAAGGGCGGTCAGGTGAAGGAGCAGATCGTCGGCGCCGTGCCGAAGGCCCAGCTCGTCCGCGCCATCACGTCCGTCGTCGTGTAACGTCCCGGCGGCCGGTCCCTCAGAAGAGGTGGCGGCGCATCGAGACGTTCATCACGAGCCCGATCCCGACGAGCATCCCGAACAGGGACGATCCGCCGTAGCTGAAGAATGGCAGCGGGATCCCGACGACCGGGAGCAGGCCCGTCGTCATCCCGACGTTGACGACCACCTGCCAGAACACGATCGCCATCACGCCGAGCACGAGCAGCACCCCGAACCGATCGCGGGCGCGCAGCGCGATCACGAGCCCGCGGAGCAGAAGACCCAGATAGAGCGCCATGAGCGCCACCGCGCCCACGAAGCCGAACTCCTCCGAGAAGACGGAGAAGATGAAGTCGGTGTGCTGCTCGGGGAGGAAGTTCAGGTGGTTCTGGGTCCCGCGCAGGAAGCCGCGGCCCCACACCATTCCCGAGCCGACCGCGATCTTCGACTGGATGATGTGATAGCCCGCGCCCTGCGGATCGAGCTCGGGGTTGATGAAGGTGAGGATCCGCTGCTGCTGGTAGGTCTTCAAATGGTTCCAGAGCGCCGGCCCCAGGATCGGTGACGCCACGATCACGGGGAGCGCGAGCAGCGCGAACCAGCGCAGGCGAATCCCGCCCAGGACCAGCATCGAGATCAGCACGAATCCGAGCATGGCCGCCGAGCCGAGGTCGGGCTGCACCAGGATCAGGATCACGGGCGGGATCGTGAGCAGCGCCGGCAGGATCATCTCGCGCAACGTCAGCCGCACCGCGGCCGTGCGCGCGAAGTAGTGGGCGAGCACGATCACGAGCGCGGGCTTCATGAACTCCGAGGGCTGGATCGACACCGGGCCGAGCGCGATCCAGCGCCGCGATCCGCCGGCGGCCCGGCCGATCAGCGGCACCAAGATGAGCGCCACGACGGCCGCGCCGTAGACGACGTACGCGTAGCGATCGAGCCGCCGGTAGTCGAACGACAGCACGAGCAGCATCCCCGCGAAGCCACCCGCGAACCACATGGCCTGGCGGACGGCGAGCGGGGACGGCCCGTCCATGCTCGGCGCGTGCGTCGCGCTGTAGACGGTCGCGATCCCGAGCCCGCAGACCGCGATCGCGAACAGGGGCAGCAGCCACTCGAAGTGCGTGATGAGTCGGCGGTCGACGTAGAGCCGCATCAGTCCTCTCGCACTCCGCTCGCCGGCTCGGGGAGCGCGGCCGGCTCGGGCGGCGCCCCGCGGTCGAAATAGTGGGCCAGCACCTGGCGCACCGTCGGCGCGGCGATTGCGCCACCGCCGCCGCCGGCGTTCTCGACGATGCACGCGACGGCAATCTCCGGCGCCTCGTACGGTGCAAAAGCGATGAACCACGCGTGATCGCGCGTCGCCAGCGCGCCCTTGTTCGAGCGCGAGCGTTCACCCATCGTCACGACCTGGGCCGTGCCGGTCTTGCCGGCGACGGTCACGCCGGGAAGGCGCGACTTCTTTCCCGTGCCCCGGTCGGACATCACGACGTCGCGCATCGCCTCGCGGACGATCTCGAGGTTCTTCTGCGAGACCTCCGCGTGCCCCATGACTTCCGGCTCGATCACGCGCCGCACGCTGCCGTCGGGCGCGTCGATGCGCTTCACGTAGTGGGGCCGGTAACGCGTGCCTCCATTCGCTATCGTGGCCGCGAGGTTCGCCATCTGCAGCGGCGTGACCGTGACGTAGCCCTGCCCGATCGCGACCGACAGCGTCTCGCCGGGATACCACGGCTGCTGAAAGCGCCGCCGCTTCCATTCCGAGTCGGGGATGGTCCCGGCCTTCTCGTGGTCGAGCTGGATGCCCGTGAGCACGCCCAGGCCGAGGCTCCGCGTGTATTTCGCGATCCCGTCGACCGTCAGACGGGCGCCGTACTGGTAGAAGAAGACGTCACACGACTGCACGATCGCCTCGTGGAGGCTGACCGTGCCGTGCCCGCCCTTGCGCCAGCAGCGGAAGAAGTGGTTCCCGAACTGCGTCCCGCCGTGGCAGCTGACGCTCGAGCCGGTCGTCGCGACGCCGGCTTCGAGCGCGCCCGCGGCCACCGCCACCTTGAACGTCGAGCCGGGTGCGAACTGTCCCTGCACGGCCCGGTTGTTGAGCGGCCGCAGCGGATCCTGCAGCAGCGCGCGCCACTCGCCCCGACGCACGCCGCGCGCGAAGACGTTCGGATCGTAGCCCGGGTGGGAGACCATCGCGAGCACCTCGCCGTTGCGCGGGTCGAGCGCGACGAGCGCGCCGTTGCGATCGCCGAGGGCCTGCTCGGCGACGCTCTGCAGGTCACGATCGATCGTGAGGGTCAACGTGTCACCGGAAACGTCCGGTGTCTCCTCCAGCACGCGCACGCGCCGGCCGAGCGCGTCGACCTCGACCTGCTGCTCGCCGGGCACCCCGCGCAGCTCGGCATCGAAGGCCTTCTCGAGGCTCGCCTTCCCGACGACGTCGCCGGGCCGCAGCGTCGCGTCCGCGAGCCCCGCGAGCTCCTTCTCGCTCACCTCGCCCACGTAACCCAGCAGGTGCGAGGCCATGGACTCGAACGGATAGTAGCGGCGCGGCACGACCTGCAGCGACACGCCCGGCAGCTCGAGCTGATGGGTCTCGAGCGCCACGACGCCGTTCCAGTCGAGGTCGCGATGCACGACGATGCCGGCGTAGGGCGGCCGCTTCGACGGCGCGCGCAGGCGCTCGTGGATCTGCGTCTCGGTCTCGCCGAGCAGCTGCGCCAGCGTGCGCAGCGTCGTCTTGTGGTCGGGCGCGTCCTCGGGAACGAACACGACGTCGAACGACGGCCGGTTGTCGACGAGGATCGTCCCGTTGCGGTCGTAGACGACGCCGCGCGCCGACGGCACGCGGACCAGGCGCGTGCGGTTGTGCTCGGAGAGGTCCCGCATCTCCGGCCCCTTCACGACCTGCAGGAACCACAGGCGGGCGACGATGAGCGTGAACACGATGAGCACCATGCCCGCGGTCACGCCGATGCGGGACGACAGCTCGGAGGGAACCTCCCGAGGCGCCACGTGGAACTCGCCGCCGAGCTGGATCATCTCACGCCAGCCGCAGGAGCCGGCGCTCCCAGTGAAGCACGCCGAAGACCCACGGAGTAGCGAGCGCGGCGAGCACGGCCTGGACGAGCCCTCGCCGGATGACGACGGGCCAGCCCGGCCACGCCCGATCGACCAGGACGACGACCGCGTGCGCGACCAGCATGTAGACGAGCGACGCCAGGAAGACGACGATCATGGCGGGCAGGCCATCTTCGGTCCAGAGCGTGCGGGAGATGAGGTAGGCGACCACATACGCCGCCGTGCACGCGGCGGCATGAACGCCGAGCACGGTCCCCGAAAACGTATCGAGGAAATAGCCGAGGAGAAACGCCCCCACGACGCCGCCGACGCCGTGGTAGCGCAGCCCGAGATACACGGCGAGCACGAGCACGAAGTTCGGGACCACCTCGGTGAGGCCCGTAACGAGCTCGCCGACCGTCGTCTGGACCAGCATCGCGAGCACCGCCGCGACGGCGATCATCAGCGTCACCCGCATGGCGTCACTGGAGCGGCGTGCTCATGGGCAGGTCGCCGACGATGGCTTCGACCGGCCCGCGCGTGACGAGGACCTCCTCGAGACGATCGAAGTCGACGAACGGCCGGACGGTGGCGTACTGGAAGAGACCCTGGCCGCGCTTGTCCACCGCGCCGATCTGTCCGACCGGGAGGCCACGCGGAAAGATGCCGTCGACGCCGGAGGTGACGACGAGATCGCCGGTCTGGAGGTCCTCCGTGCGCTTCACGAACTTGAGACCGCAGCCCTCGCTCACCGTCCCCTCGACGATGCCGCGCGCCCGGGTGCGCTGGACGATGGCGTCGATGCCGCTGTTGTGGTCGGTGATGAGGAGCACCCGCGCCGCGCCGGCACCCACGAGGAAGACCTGCCCGACGACGCCGCCGGGCGCCAGCACGGCCGCGCCCTTCTTCACGCCGTCGCGCTCGCCGCGATCGATCGTGAGCGTCCGCGCGAGGCCGGTGGCGTCGCGCCCGATCACCGTCGCGGTGATCACGTCGCCCGCGAGCCGGTCGCGAAAGGCGAGAAGATCGCGCAGGCGGACGTTCTCCTGCCGCGTCTCCTCGAGGCGCACCGCCTGCGTCTGCAGATCGCGGACGCGGGCGCGGAGCGTGTCGATCTCGCTGCGCCGGCGGAAGATGGCCGCCGTGTCCTGCCACACCTCGGCGAGCGCGCGCTGCGCGACGGCACCGACGCGTTGGAACGGCGCCATCACGTCGAGGAGCAGCCGACCGAAGCGATCGGTGCGGCCGCGTCCCGTCGCCGTCGATGCGACCAACACGGCCGCGAGGCCGCCGCACACGAGCGAGGCGAGCAGCACGCGGTTGCGGCGGAAGAACTCGAGCATTACGCCCCGCGGGGGCGCCCCAGCTCACTGAATCGCGATGTCCCTGAGCAGGCTGAGTTCATCGAGCACCTTGCCGGCGCCCATGACGACCGCCGTCAACGGATCGTCGGCGAGCACGACCGGCAGTCCGGTCTCCTCACGCAGGAGGACGTCGAGGTTGCGCAGGAGCGCGCCGCCGCCCGCGAGCACGATCCCCTTGTCGACGATGTCCGATGCGAGCTCCGGCGGGGTCCGCTCGAGCGCGATGCGGACCGCCTCGACGATCTGGTTGATCGGCTCGAGGAGCGAGTCGCGGATCTCTTCGTCGGAGATGTCGACGGTCTTCGGCACGCCCGCCACGAGGTCGCGGCCCTTGATCTCCATGGTCTGGATCTCGTTGCCCGGATAGGCGGATCCGATCGTGATCTTGATGAGCTCCGCTGTCCGTTCGCCGACCAGCAGATTGTACTTGCGCTTGATGTACTGGACGATGGCCTCGTCCATCTTGTCGCCGCCGACACGCACCGATCGCGAGAACACGATGCCCGCGAGCGAGATCACCGCGACCTCGGTCGTGCCGCCGCCGATGTCGACGATCATGTTGCCGGCCGGCTCGGTGATGGGGAGCCCCGCGCCGATCGCCGCGGCCATGGGCTCCTCGACGAGGTAGACCTCGCGCGCGCCCGCCGACTCCGCCGACTCGCGCACGGCGCGCTTCTCGACCTCGGTGACGCCGAACGGCACGCAGATGATGATGCGCGGCCGCACCAGGCGCTTGCGGTTGTGGATCTTCTGGATGAAGTACCGCAGCATCGCCTCGGTGATCTCGAAATCCGCGATGACGCCGTCCTTGAGGGGCCGGATCGCGGTGATGTTGCCCGGCGTGCGGCCCAGCATGCGCTTCGCTTCCGCGCCGACCGAGAGCACGCGCCGGCCGCCCTTCGCATCCTTCTGGACGGCGACGACCGAGGGCTCGTTGCATACGATGCCCTCGCCCTTCACGTACACCAGGGTGTTCGCCGTTCCGAGATCGATCGCGAGATCGTTCGAGAACAGCCCCAAGATCGTGTCGAGAATCATCGGATGTGCGGGACGAGGTATCAGAAAGCCCAGGCGGCAGCAATGAAACGCGACGTCCGGCGGGCATCTTGGTTTGCAAACCCACAGGGGACGGGTTAGCGTCGCCGACGCACCCGTGCTGAACCAACTCCGGCGCTTTCACAGCTCCACGCCCATCAAGATTCTCTACACGCTGCTCGCCGTCACGTTCGTCTGGTGGGGCGTAGGGTCGTTCGGTGCGACGGTCGACGCCGTCGCCGACGTGCGCGGCACGCGCATCACGCGCCGCGAGGTCGACCGCGAAGCGGCCCTCCTCCAGCGCCGCTACGAGCAGATGCTGAAAGGCGTCAGCCTCCCGCAGATGCCGGACCTCCGCGGCCAGGCGCTCGACAACCTCATCGAGGCGGCCCTCGTGCAGCACGAGGTCAATCGCCTGGGGCTCGAGATCACGGACAGCGAGGTCGTGACGGCGATCACGCGGATCCCCGAGCTGCAGGAGAACGGACGCTTCAGCCGCGACCTCCTCGAGCGCATCCTGCGCGACCAGCGCGATCGCGGGGAATTCGAAGACTCCATCCGGCGCGATCTGCGCGACCAGCGCCTGCGCAGCCTCATCACCGACGGCGTCCAGGTCACCGACGCGGAGATCGAGGAGCGCTACAAGCTCGATCGCGAGCAGGCGAACCTGGCCTTCGCCCGGATCGTCGCCGCCGACCTCGTCGCCAGCGCCGTCGTGAGCGACGCGGACCTGGAAGCCGAGCTCAAGGCCCACGAGGATCGCTATCGCACGCCCACGACGACGCGCGCGCGCTACGTCGTGTACCGGCGAGGCGAGTTTGCCGAGATGGCGAAGCCCACCGAGGAGCAGGTGCGCGCCGCCTACGACGACCACGTCGCCGACCGCTTCACCGACGTCGAGCAGATCCGGGCCCGCCACATCCTGCTCAAGACGGCGCCCGATGCCGCCGAGGACGTGAAGGCGCAGCGGCGCGCCGAGGCGGAGGATCTCCTGAAACAGATCCAGGGCGGGGCCGACTTCGCGACCCTCGCCACGCAGAAGTCCGAGGACGCGGGCTCCGCGACCAAGGGCGGCGATCTCGGCTTCTTCTCGCGCGGGCGCATGGTGCCGGCGTTCGAGGCGGCCGCCTTCGCGCTCGAACCCGGCAAGGTGAGCGAGGTCGTCGAGACCCCGTTCGGCTACCACATCATCAAGCTCGAGGAGCGAAAACCCGGCGGCGTGAAGCCGTACGAGGCGGTGCACGATCAGCTCGTCGCCGAGCTCACGGGCGAGCGGAGCCTCGACCTCGCGCGCAAGCAGGCCGACGCCGACCGGCGCGCCGTCGTGCGCGGCAAGTCGCTGCAGGAAGCCGTCGGATCGCGAAAGGTCGAAGAGACGCCGCCGTTCTCGGCCGGCGGCGACGTGCCCGGCGTCGGACGCGTCAAGGCGTTCGTCGATGCGGCCCTCGCGCTCGGCGACGGCGAGGTGAGCGACCTCATCGAGACGGACGACGCGATCTACGTGCTGGCGCCGTTCGACCGCAAGGAGCCGACGGTGCCGCCGCTCGCCGAGATCCGGGCCAAGGTCGAAGTCGACGCGAAGAAGACGGCTGCGGAGAAGCTCGCCAAGCAAAAGGCCGAGACGCTGCTCGCCCGCGCCAAGGAGGTGGGCCTCGAGAAGGCCGCCGCCGAGGCCGGCGTCAAGCTCGACGAGACCGGCCCCTTCGAGCGTCGCGTCGGAGCGGTGCCGAAGCTCGGACCCATCCCGGATCTCCGCACCGACGCCTTCGCGCTCACGCCGGAATCGCCGCTCGCGCCGAAGGTGTACACGCCCGGCGGCGACGCGGTGGTGATCGTCCTCAAGAGCCGCACGCCCGCCGACATGTCGGGATTCGAAGCGGCCAAGGCGGGGCTTCGCGAGAGCGTCCTCGCCCAGCGCCGTCAGACGGCGATGACGAGCTTCATGAGCTACTTGAAGGAGCGCGCGGTGAAGGACGGCGCGCTCCGGGTGCAGTCCGACGCCCTCGACCGCGGTTGACGCGGCGGACGGGCTCGTGTGGCCCGGCACCCGGCGCTTCGGGTGCGTCCTCGTTCACGGCTTCACGGCAACGCCGGAGGAAGTGCGCCCGCTCGGCGACGGGCTCGCAGCGCGCGGTTTTCCGTGCCGGGCGGTCCGTCTTCCGGGCCACGGGACGAGCATCGACGACCTCGCGCGCGTGGGCCGCGCGGAGTGGATCGCGACCGTCGAGCGCGCCGTCGACGTCCAGGCGAGCGAGAGCGGGCGCGTGGCGCTCGCCGGCGTCTCGCTCGGAGCGCTCCTCGCCGCAGAGATCGCGGCGACCCACCGCGCCCAGGTGGACGCGCTCGTCCTGTGCGCGATCCCGCTCGCCTTCGCGGATCGGCGCGTGCCGACGCTGCGCTGGCTCGCGTGGCTTCCCGGTGTCAGGCAGCGCTACGCCGTCCTGCCCAAGCGCACCGGGGGACGGGACATCCTCGACCCGGAGGCGCGCGCCCGCTCGCACGCCTACGAGACGATGCCCCTGCCAGCGCTGCTGGAGCTCTTCCGGCTGCGCGCCGTCGTCCGCCGTCACCTCCATCGCATCACCCAACCGACGCTCGCGATGCACGGCCGTCACGATCACACCGCCCCGGTGGGGAATCTCGAGCTCCTGCGGCGCCGCCTGCGCACACCCTGGCTCGAGACGCAGGTCTTCGAGTCGAGCGCGCACATCATCACCGAGGACCAGGAACGAGACGCCGTCGCCGCGCGCGCCGCCGACTTCGTCGGGCGCGTCGAGTCGAAACTAGCGACCCGCGACGTGCGCTGAGGCGGCCGCCTCGTCGGCCGCACTCTCGCCCGCCCGCTCCGCCTCGACACGTGGGCGCGCCGCGTGCTCGATCGCGAACTGGAGCTGCGGATAGCGTACCGGCAGCCGCAGCAGGTTCGCCACGAACACGCCGGTCGCCATGCGATCGAGCCACGACGACGTCGGCCACCCGAAGTGGACGGTGACGTCGCGGCCACCGAACTCCTCCTCGAGGAGCGCCAGGATCGAGCGGATGCTGGCGAAGACGCTGCCGCCCTGGATGGGGAAGCGGTAGTGGTTCGGTGCGGCGCGCGGGGGAATGGGCGTGCGCGGCGAGAAGAAGGTGATGAAGGCCGACCCGCCCGCGTCGGGGGTGAGCTGTGTCTCGCCGGGACGCCGGAACCACACGTGCAGCGGCCCGTCGGTCTCGCCGAGCGCGAGCAGCATCTCCATCGGGTAGTCGCTGCGGCGCTTCTCCTGGAGCTCGGGGCCGTAGCGGCGCGAGAACGGCACGCCGGCGGCGAGGATCACCGCGACGACCCCCGCCCACAACCCGGTCCCGTTCGGCTTGTGGGCGGCGAGGTAGATGAAGCAGCAGACGAGCACCACCTCGAGCAGCAGCGTGCCCACGCGCGACGTGTGGTAGGCGCGGATCTCCTTCGTGCCCTGGAACCAACGGTAGATCAGGAGGCAGCCGATGTTGATGCAGAAGCTCGCGAGCAGCCCCACCGCGTACATCTCGGCGAGGATCGCCTGCGAGCCGTGCGTCAGCAGGATGATCGACGTGTACATCACCG